>Ga0181528_10002422_pt1 | contig 11447 bp, 15 predicted proteins | sample PEATcosm2014_Bin_47_FD_119742 | JGI IMG/M metagenome (GOLD analysis project Ga0181528, IMG submission 119742) | Peatland microbial communities from MTU Mesocosm Facility, Houghton, MI, USA - PEATcosm2014_Bin10_10_metaG | ecosystem: Environmental > Terrestrial > Soil > Wetlands > Peat | place... | reverse complement strand
TCCTGCACGTGTTTGACGCCTCGCCCATTGCGCTGTATCGCCGCCAAGGCATGGAAATCCGGCGGCGGCTGCATGTCACGGTGCTGCGGAAGGTCACGTGAGGGGAAGCAGGGCCGTCCGCGTCCGAAATTTACGTGTCGATGCCGGTTACGCCAGCGGCAGCGAGGCGCGGGTTTCCTTCAGGATTTCCTTCGATAGCTTGTCATCGTCGACCAGCCGGGCCAGCACCATCGCGCCGACCATCGCCGACCACGCCGCGATGGCCGCGCGCCGCCTCTCGGCCGGCGTGTCGCCGTCCGCCTCGGCACTGAGGTGCGCGATCCGGCTCCGGACGGCCTGCGTCATGGTGTGCCGCAGATCGTCCGAGCCGCGCGAGGCCTCCGTCCCCAGACTCGAAAACAGGCACGCGGCGGCGCGGTTGTCGCGGTGCTTGACGCTGAGATAGCCGTCGGCGAATTCCGCGGCCGGGCGTCGCGGCTGCGCGAGGTCCGGCGCCGGCGGCAGGGCCTTTCCCACGGCCTCGGCGATCAGCGCCTCCTTGGAGGGGAAATATCCGTAAAAGGCGCCGTGGGTCAGGCCGGCTTCCTTCATCAGCTCGGCGACCGTGACGTCCTCGAAGCCGCGCAGCCGGAACAGCCGCGCGGCGGCGGCCAGGATTTTTGTCCGGTGCTCGGCGACCTGTTCTCTGCTCACTTTCATGTGTGCGGCTCCCGATGGCTTGACATTATACAGTATGACTATCATTAATATAATCATGATGTACATAATGAATAGGAGCCACTGCCATGTCCCGCAATCTTCCCTCCGTTCTGATCACCGGCGCTTCGTCCGGCATCGGCGCCGTCTACGCTGACCGCTTTGCCCATCGCGGCCACGATCTCGTGCTGGTCGCGCGCGATCGGGGGCGAATGCAGGCGCTGGCGGCCCGCCTTGGCAAGGAGACCGGCGTTGCCGTCGATGTGTTGCCGGCCGATCTGACCGATCCCGCCGACCTCGCAAGGGTCGAAAGCCGCCTGCGCGAGGACGAGCGGATCGGAATTCTGATCAACAACGCGGGCGCCGCCGCTCCGGGCGGACTCGCCAAACCCGATCTCGACGCGTTCGACCGCCTGATCCGGCTCAACGTCACCGCGGTCTCGCGCCTTGCCGGCGCGGTGGCGCCGCGCTTTGCCGCCCGGCGCGAAGGCGCCATCGTCAATATTTCGTCGATTGTCGCGCTGATTCCCGAACTCACGCTCGGTATCTATGGCGCGACCAAATCCTATGTGCTGACCTTGTCGCAATCCTTGCAATCTGAACTCGGACCGAGCGGCGTCTATGTCCAGGCGGTGTTGCCGCCGGCGACGCGGACCGAAATCTGGGCGCGTTCTGGCCGCTCGATCGACGATCTCAAGATCGCGATGGACGTCGACGAACTGGTCGACGCGGCATTGACGGGCTTCGACCGTCGCGAGCCGATCACCATCCCGTCGCTGCCTGACGTGAAGCAGTGGGAGGCCTTTAACGGCGCCCGCCAGGCCATGCTGCCGAATTTGGCGCAGGAACACGCCGCGGCGCGCTATCGGGCGTGAAGGCTGGCCGCGACCGGGCTGCCGCGACCGGCGGCAGCTCGGCACTCCGTTGACGTCTTCCATCAGATCAAAGGTCCAATGCCATGATTGAGAATATATTTGCGACACTGCGGCCCTCGCTGCGATCATTCCGCCATGGTTCGGCGGCGCTTGTCCTGCTGGCGATGGCGATGGCGATCGCGCCTTGCGCGCACGTCTTTGCGGCGGGCGGTGAAACCGATGCGCGCGCCTTCTTCGTCAAATTCGTCGCGGCGCAAAATGCCCATGACGTCAGCGGCGTCAAGGCGATGTTGTGGAATTCGCCCGATACGCTGATGTACGGGCGCGGCGTCGAGACCCGGGGCAGGGACGCCGTCGCCGATCACTTCAGGGAATATTACGAGGGCACCTGGCATCTCGAACCCGACATGTCGCAGTTTCGCGCCACCGCGATCTCGAACGACGTCACCCAAATTCTGGTCCCGATCGTCTTCACCCGAGGCCTTCCTGGCGAGCCTTCCCGCGACAACACATTTCTGATCAGCCAGACGCTGGTTCACGACGCGGACGGCTGGCATGTCGCGGCCATCCTGCCGATCGCCAACACCCGGATCAAATGACCGCAGGCCGAGGCAGCGGCCTGCACGCCAGGCGTCTTTCCGCCGCTCGCGCGCCTTGTCCAGGGATCCCGACGCGCGTGTGGCATTCGCCGCGCTCAGGGAGCGCAGTCGCCGTGATTGGTTCGGTTGCCAAGCGGTTGTGGAAGGAGATTCCCCGTTTCGCGGCCTCCCGGCTGCGGCACCATTCCGTTCAACAGGGTTTTTCCCGAATTCACGCCGCGCGACGATCTGCTGGCGGGGGCACAAAATGCCATGCTCTATCGGCGAGGCGCTGGACGGCTGCGCTCCGCGGTGGATTTGCCGTCGGTCGAATAAAATTAGATCACCGCGGTCTGTGTGCACCCGGACCACCGCGGCCGTGGTTATGGCCAGATGCTGCTGTCGGCGGTATCACGCCAGATCGTGGCGCGCGGCGAAAATCCGTTCCTGCACATGTTTCCAGCAACGCCTCGGCCATCGTGCTGTACCGCCGCCAAGGCATGGAAATCCGCCGCCGGCTGCATGTCACGGCGTTGCAGAAGGTCACGTGAGGGGAAGCGAGAGCAGAGCGGGTTAGCCAGGGCCGGAGTGGGGCCGGTTCGCTAATGCTGAATCACGGATCACCGCACAAAAGAGCAAAAGTGCGAAAAACAAACAATCCGCTGACCGATGTTGCGGGCACCCTCAACACCTGTCGAGCACACCGGCATGTTGGTCTCCATACTGCATTGTTCATCGGGATACCGTCGCACAAATTGAAGTAGCCCACCGTGATTGCCGGAGATGTTCCGCGCGGTAGAGGTCCGCGATTTCCGAGCCGCCCGTGCATCACGGTCATCCCAATTGATGACCCAGTCATCAAGGAGGAACCATGAAACTCACAGGCAAGAAGGCCCTCATTACCGGCGGAAACAGCGGCATCGGCCTGGCCACCGCCCGCCTGTTTGTTGCAGAAGGCGCCGAAACCGCGATTATCGGCCGGGACCAGAAGACGCTGGATGAAGCGGTCGCCGAACTCGGACCCAATGCGCGCGGCTACCGCGCCGACGTTACCGTGGCGGACGACCGCAAGCGTCTGTTCGCGGATCTTGCCAGGGATTTCGGCAGACTGGACATCGTCTTCGCCAACGCCGGGATTAGCGGCAGGACGCCGACCGGCGCTACGGACGAAGCCGTGTTTGAGACGATCGTCCACACCAACCTGAATGGCGCATTCTTCACCATCAACTCCGCCGCTCCTCTGTTGAACGACAACGCCAGCATCATCTTCAACGGGTCGGTGCACAACCATCTGGGCCAGGCGGGCGTTGCTGCCTATGCGGCGACCAAGGGCGGGGTGGTCGCCATGGCGCGTGCGATCGCGGCCGACCTTGCACCGCGCAACATTCGCGTCAATGTCGTCGCGCCCGGAGCGACCAAAACGCCGATCTGGAAGCGCGGGTCTCGCGCCTCGATCCCGGCTGAACAGGCGGCCAAGGTGGTCGATTTGTTCAGCTCGACGATTCCTCTGGGCCGGTGGGGCGAACCCGAAGAACTGGCGAAGGCCGTGCTGTTCCTGGCTTCAGGGGATTCCTCGTACATCAACGCGGTCGAGCTGGTGGTAGACGGCGGTTTGACGGGGGCTCCCTTCGGCGCGCCGCTGCTTCGCGGCTAAGCGTGGACACCAGCGATCAGGAGGTACCCATGAGCAGCACTGAAGTCCGTGGCAACGATGCGGCGGGAAATGCCGCTGTCGCTAAAGTTGAAATGAAGCTGGAGGTCGTCGTGATCCCGGTTTCGGATGTCGACCGCGCCAAGCGGTTTTACCAGAGGATCGGATGGCAGCTCGAGATTGATCGGTCCGCCGGCGACGAATTTCGCCTGGTCCAGTTCACGCCGCCGGGCTCCTGCTGCTCGCTCCATTTCGGCAAGAACGTCACCTCGGCCGCTCCCGGTTCGGCCAAGGCATTCCTGATCGTTACCGACATCGAGGCCGCCCGCGACCGGCTGGTCGCCGCCGGCGTCGAGGTCGGCGAGTTCTTCCACGACGGCCCGGAAGGCCGGGGCAGCGGTCTGCATCCCACGCGTCTTTCCCGCCGCTCGCGCGCCTTGTTCAGCGATCCCGACGGCAACATCTGGCATCTGCAGGAGATCACGGCCCCGGACCCGTTGCGTGTCAAACCTGGCGCGACTTCCTTCGGCTCCGAAAGCGACCTGGCGAGCGCGTTTCGGCGCGCCGAGGCCGCCCACGGCGAGCACGAGAAGCGCATCGGCCAGCGCGACGCGAACTGGCCAGAGTGGTACGCCGCCTACATGGCGGCCGAGCAGTCCGGCAGAGAGTTGCCAAAATAACGGCTTCGATCGCGTTCGTCGCGGTACTGCAGAAATCGGATTGGACGGAGACAGCCGACTCTCGTTTTTGCAATTTGCCTAACGAAACGGATTGACGATCCGCAGGCCGGAATCGAGTTTCAGGCCGTGCTGCATGTCCTCCGACCACAGCGTGTCGCAGCCGGCGTGAATCGCTGCCGCCGCAACCACCGCGCCATGGATTGACAGGCCGAACCGCTCGGCGAGCCCTAGGCCGGTTTCGTGGGCCTCGACGGTAAGCGGATGAACCTTCAGCAGACCGCGCAGCATGTTCAGGAACGCGTGGGTCTCGTCCCAGGACATCTTCATCGTTCGGCGCGCGACATTGGCCAGTTCGTCGAGAATTTGCACACTGATCGAACCGCCTGCCGCGATCGCAGCCTCGGCCCGATCGGCCTTCGCGGCATCGCCGGATGCGAGGTAGACGAGAACATTGGTGTCGAAAAAACTAACGGGCATTCGCCTCGTCCCGGTCGAATTTGAAATCGGCGGGGAGGCGGCCACGGAAGGTTCGGAGGCGTTTCAACAGTTCATCGCGTCCGGGCTTGCGCGCCACGGCGAATTGCCGTGAGCCTTTGACGTCCGCGTCAGCGTTTTTCGGCTCCACGCTTTCGCGGATCATCGCGATCAGGCTTTTTGCCACGGCGCAGCTTCACGTGATCGATGAACGCCCGCAATTTCGGCATGATCTGCCGATGGCCCGGATAATAAAGAAACACCCCGGGCGCCATCGGCGCATACGCGTCCAACACCTGCACCAGCTTTCCCGCCTTGATCGCGCCGGCGGCGACCGGCGCGGGCAGTTGCGCCAAACCGATGCCTTCGATCGCCGCGCCCAGCAAGGTCGGATAGTCGTTGGCGATCAGCGGGCCAGACACCGCAAGTTCGATCGCCCGGCCATGATCGTCGAGCGGCCACGGCGCCAGCGCGCCGCCGGACCGCCGCATCCGCAGGCAGGCGTGATGGCGCAAATCGTCGGGATGTTTGGGCCGGCCGCTGCGGGCGAGATAGGCGGGGCTGCCGACGACGATGGAGCGAAACGGCGGCGTCAGCCGCACCGCGATCATGTCGGCGGCAATGAACTGGCCGAGCCGCACGCCGGCATCAAAACCGCCGGTCGCGAGGTCGACCAGTTCCTCGCTCGCCGATATCTCCACCTCCACATCGGGATAGGCCTGGCAAAAGGAGGCGATCAGCGGCTCCAGCACGATCGGCACCGCCGCGCGCGGCACCGCGAGCCGCAGCAATCCGGCCGGACGTTGCCCAAGGTCGCGCGCGACCGCGCTTGCCGCCACCAGTTCCTCGAACGCCGGCTTGGCGCGCGACAGGAAGCGCTGACCGGCTTCGGTTAGGCCGACGCTGCGCGTGGTGCGGATGAACAGCGGCGCGCCGATCCGCGCCTCCAGCGTCCGGATCGCCTGGCTGACCGCCGACGGCGTCACGCCCAGTTCCGCGGCGGACTTGCTGAAATTGCGGTGCTGCGCCACGGCGAGGAAGGCCTCGACGCCATCCAGCGCGCCATGCCTGACTGTGAAGTTGTGCTTCATAAGCCATCGACATTATCCCGGCTAATCGCGGGTGGAAAGCGGCGTTAAACCGCGGTTGCGCATCGCCATCGTCCGGGGTGCATGAAGGGAATCCCAATGCCCGTGGAAACCATCTTCCGCCTCCATCTCATTTTCGGCTATGTCGCCTGGCTGCTCTGCTTCGGCAGCTATATCTGGCCACGGCTGAGATCGGCGGACGGGCTCGAAGCGCATCGCGCCATCGCCACGCTGCACAGCTTCCGTTTCTTCGGACTCGTCTTCCTGCTGCCCGGCGTGACCGGCCCGCATTTGCCTTATGAGTTCGCCCTGTTCGACGCCTATGGCGATTTTGCCACCGGCCTGCTGGCCATCCTGGCGCTGCTCACCGTCAGGATACGCCCTGCGTTCTGGACGTTCGTCGTCGCATTCAACGTCGTCGGCTTCGGCGACATCATGATCGATTACTATCATGCCATCGCGGCGGGCGTTCCCGCGATCGCGGGCGAATTCGGGTCCACCTATGCGATCGTGGTGATCTATGTGCCGCTCTTGGTGATCACGCACGTTAGCGCGTTTTATTTGCTGCTCCGCCCCCGGGCGAGGGCGGCTAACGCCTTGGCGGCATCGGCTTAGAGTCCGCTCCGCTTACTTTCGCCTCGGCCGGCGCACCGCGCGCACCTTGCCGCTGCTGCCGCCGCCGCAGAAAAAGCGATCCTTGCCATCGGACTCCAGCCCCGACACGCCGGTGCCGGCGGGCATCCCGATCTGCTCCTGCACGTCTCCGGTGACCGGGTCGATCCTTCTGATATCGCTATCCTCGCCTTCCCAGGTGCCGTGCCAGAGCTCGTGGTCGACCCAGGTGACGCCGGTGACGATGCGGTTGGATTCGATGGTGCGAAGAACTTTACCGGTCTCCGGATCGATCTGGTGGATTTTGCGGCCGCGCGGCTGCCCGACCCAGAGCGCGCCTTCGGCCCAGGCGAGGCCGGAATCGTCGCCGCCGCCGGGCGCCGGGATGGTGGCGAGGATGCTACCGGTCGCGGGATCGATCTTGTGAATGCGGTCCTCGGCGATCTGGAACAAATGCTTGCCGTCGAAGGCGGTGCCGGCGTGGCTGGCCACCTCGATCGATCGCTGCAGCTTGCCGTCATCCGGATCGAACGCGAGCAGCCGGTCGCCGGCGGCAAACCAGACCTGCCGGCCGTCGAAGGTGACGCCGTTGACCCGGCTTGCACCCGGGAACGGGCCATATTCCCTGAGGATTTCCGCGGCGGATTTTTTCACGGGTTTGTTCATGTTCGGACCTTAATCGCTCGGCAGCGGGCCGGGGAGTAACAAGGTTGTCGGGAATGCCGGCATGGGCGGCGTCATCCAGCGCCGCGCCCGCCCGCGTCCGAACGAGTGCACCTTGTTGCCGGCCGCGAGCCGGTCGAGCGCCCGCTGTACCGTGCGCGCGCTGCTGTCGAGCGCAATCGCCAGCGCCGAGCTCGACCATGCCTCGCCGTCGGCCAGCAGCGCCAGCACGTCGGCGTGCGCCTCGTCGGCCGGCGGCGCCAGCACGACGATTTCGCAGGGCTGTCGCGGCGTCAGCGCAAAACCCTGTTCGGTCGCGCTGACATCGGCCAGGGTTTTGAGCTCGGCCCGCAGCCGTCCGATTTCGACCCGCAGCCGGGCGCGATGCGATTCATCGGCGTATTTGGCGCGAAAGGCGCGGGCCAGCAGCGTGTTCCGCGCCACGTCCGCCGGAAAACCTTCCGCCAGCGCGCGCGCCAGTGCAAACAGCACCGGGCGCGTCGATAGCGGGAGCACCGTGCCGGCTTTCCGCACGACATGGCGGCAGGCGTCGACGACCAGCGTGTCCGACGCCAGCAGCGCCTCGACCTCTTCGAGCAGCAGCGGGCGCGCTTCGCCGCGCGCGATCAGGCGCGCCATCGGCGCGGTCAGGGTCAAGGACGCGCTCTCGACCTCCGCCGTCAGCGCGGCGATATCGGCCGCCTTGGCGGCCTGCCGGGCGCGCGCCAGGGCCTCGCGCGCCGGTTTTGTCCGCAGGCGCCGCACCGCAATCCCGAACCGCACCAGTTCGTGGGCGGCGCGCAACGCCGGCGGCAGGGCGGCGGGATCGATGTCGCCGAGCGCGCGCTCGGCTTCGTCGAGCCGGCCGATCAGCAGCAGGCGGCGGACCTCGAGATGGCGGGCATGCGCCGCATTGACGCGATCGCCGCGCGCCTCGAGCGCCGCGCGCGCGGCGTCGAGTTCCCGCGCGGGCCAGCCGAGATCGCGCGACACCAATGCGATCTCGGCTTCGGCCACCACGCAGCGCGCCCGCGCCACCGCCTCTTTCGGACCGAACCCGCGCGCCGCCCTGCGCAAAAGATCCTTGGCGCGAACGAGGTCGCCGAGCTGCGCCATCGCGATGCCGCGCAGCGCCAGCGCCGGCGCATCGTCGCGCAACGCGACCCGTTTTAGGGCGCCGAGCGGATCGCCCGCTGCCAGCGCGTGGGCCGCCGCGGTGATCAGCGAGTCCATCGCGTTGCTCTCAAAGGCGTTTCTCGCAAAGCCAATCGCGTCACATTTGTCACTCCCACGGGCTCGATAGCCGACGGCAGAATGGGCGGCAAGCAGGCGATCGGCGGGAGAACGATGTCGTGTTCCCGCGCGTTAAATACGATCGCTCCAGCCAAAGGAGAGTGCGATGAACAAGATGGCAGCAGTTGGCAATGCCTCGGAAGCGCAGGCCCTGAAGACGCCGCCGGTGGTATCGGCGGAGAAATGGGAAGCGGCACGCGAAAAAATGCTGGTCCGGGAAAAGGAAGTGCTGCGCGCCCGCGACGCGCTGGCCGCCGAAAGGCGGCGGATGCCGTGGATGGCGGTCGAGAAGGATTATGTGTTCGAGGGACCGGCGGGCAAGGCCAGCCTGCTTGAGTTGTTCGAGGGCCGGCGTCAGTTGATCGTTTACCGCGCCTTCTTCGAGCCCGGCGTGCACGGCTGGCCGGAGCATGCCTGCATCGGCTGCTCGCTCGGCGCCGACCAGGTCTCCAACCCTGTCCATCTCAACGCGCGCGACACCACGCTGGTCTATGCCTCGCGCGCGCCGCAGGCCGACATCATCAGGCTGAAGGCGAAGATGGGCTGGGAACACATCCCGTGGGTCACCATCACCGACGGTTTTGACGCCGATTTCGGCGTCGATCAGTGGCACGGCCACAACGCTTTCTTCCGCGACGGTGACCGCATCTTCCGCACCTACATGATCAACAGCCGCGGCGACGAGGCGATGGGCACGATCTGGAGCTACCTCGACATGACCGCGCTCGGCCGTCAGGAAATCTGGGAGGACTCGCCCGAAAATTATCCGCAGGAACGGCCGTATAAATGGTGGAACTGGAACGACAGCTACGTTGCGAACGCCGCGCCGGATCCGAAATGGGTCGCGGTGTCGGACGCCGGCGAAGCCGCGTTTCGTGACAAGAGCGGCTAGTCCGATGCCCCTTCGCACCGGTCCCTTTGGCGCCGCCGATTTTCTATCGCTCGCGGCGGCGCCAACCTTCGCCATCATGGCGATCGTGACCGGATTTTTCGGTGGTGGCGCGATGGATGCGCTGTGCGCGGCCGCGCATGGCGGCGCGCGGCTGGGCGGCATGGTCCCGATGTACGCACTGATGAGCGCGTTTCATTCGGGGCCGTGGCTGAGGCTGATTTCCCGTTTGAGGAGCGAAGCCTGCCGGGGTTGATAGCCGGCGAGGGCGGACCCATAGTGCTTGCGCGCGACGGTCGGCCCGGGGCTGACCGTTGCAAAAATAATGTCGCAGGTCTCCATCGCCTGTCGGTTCTCGCAAATCCCGTTCGTCTTTGACCCAGAGACAGCAAATCTGGAGACCTGAAATGACAAGTCCTCGCTATCGCTGGGTGATCGTCGCGGCCGGCGGCCTGCTGGGCTGCGTCGCGATCGGCGGCATGTTCTCGCTCCCGGTATTTTTGAAGCCGATCGTGCAGGACACCGGCTGGTCGGTCACGGGCGTATCGAGCGCCATGACCATCGGCTTCCTCGCCATGGCCTTCACCAGCATGGGCTGGGGCGCCCTGTCGGACCGGTTCGGCCCGTTCCCGGTGGTGCTGACCGGCGCGGTGGTGCTGCCGGCGTCACTCGCGCTGGCCAGCCACGCGACATCGCTGATCGCCTTCCAATTGCTGTTCGGCCTGATGGTCGGCGGCTCGATCGCGTCGATCTTCGCGCCGATGATGGCGACCGTCACCGGCTGGTTCGATACCCATCGCAGCCTTGCGGTCTCGCTGGTGTCGGCGGGCATGGGCATGGCGCCGCTGACGATGTCGCCGCTGGCGGCCTGGCTGGTCTCCAACCATGACTGGCGCTTCTCGATGCGGATCATCGCGCTCGTCGTGGCCTCGATCATGATTCCGGTCGCGTTTCTGGTGCGTCGTCCGCCGGCGCTGGCCAACGCGCCCGCCGCGGCTTCAGGTCGCGCGCCCTCCGGCGCGCTTGCGCCGGCCGAGATGTCGCGCGCCCAGGCGTTGCGTTCGCCGCAATTCATCATCTTGGTGGCGACCAACTTCTTCTGCTGCGCCACCCATTCCGGCCCGATCATCCACACCGTCAGCTACGCCATCACCTGCGGCATCCCGATGATCGCGGCGGTGACGATCTACAGCGTCGAGGGATTGGCGGGGATGGGCGGGCGCATCGCGTTCGGCCTGCTCGGCGACCGTTTTGGCGCCAAGCGCGTGCTGGTGCTCGGCCTGCTGGCGCAGGCGTTTGGCGCGCTCGGCTACGTCTTCGTGCGCGAGCTCAGCGCGTTCTACGCGGTGGCGGCGCTGTTCGGCTTCATCTATGCCGGCACCATGCCGCTGTACTCGGTGCTGGTGCGCGAAAACTTTCCGCTGCGGATGCTGGGCACCGTGATCGGCGGCACCTCGATGGCCGGCAGCCTCGGCATGGCGACCGGGCCGCTGGCCGGCGGCCTGATCTACGATACCTTTGCCAGCTACGCATGGCTCTATATCGGCTCCTGGGCGTTTGGACTCGGCGCGTTCCTGATCGTGATGATGTTCAAGCCGTTCCCGAAGGTGGCGGCGGAGCCGGCGCTGGTGCCGGCGTAAGTTATCAGCCTACGGTTCCGGGCTACAAAAAATCTTTCATAGCGTCGGTGATTTGGCCTCGTTGTCCATCCTGGCTTGAAAAAATATTCTTGTTTTTATCTGTCCCAAATCACCGGCTTATTCCGTCCATCCTGTCCCGAAAGAGGGGCGTTAGGCCTTCGTCACTGACGTTGGGACGGGTTGCGGTGGACGCGGCAGCGTCGTCGCGCGCTTTATGCGCGCGGACGAGCGGCGCTGAAGCGTACGGCTAAGTCGTGTGGTCCTGACGCCCGGAATGCTGGCGTCAAGTCCTTGAGAGGCTAACGCCT
>Ga0181528_10002421_pt1 | contig 11447 bp, 8 predicted proteins | sample PEATcosm2014_Bin_47_FD_119742 | JGI IMG/M metagenome (GOLD analysis project Ga0181528, IMG submission 119742) | Peatland microbial communities from MTU Mesocosm Facility, Houghton, MI, USA - PEATcosm2014_Bin10_10_metaG | ecosystem: Environmental > Terrestrial > Soil > Wetlands > Peat | place... | reverse complement strand
TGCCTTGTCGCTTACACGCGAATGAATTCGCTTGTTCAGCGAACATCTTCGCAAGTATTCGCTCACAGTGAGTCCGGCCTTCTGCGCTTGTGTATGCAGAATTTCCTTTTCGTCACTTGTGAGACGAATGTGGATTTCCGACGTGACGCCTTGCGCTCGTTTTGGTCGTGGCATTGCGCATTGTCCTTTCCGTGGGGTCTCGGGGCGTAGCCCTGAGCGAGATGCGCAACCATTTCTCCGAGTAGCCACAGGCGGATTGGAGAAATGGTGGTGGAGACGCGAAACCCCGCAGGGGTTTTGTGGCTACAGCGCGCACCTTGCCGCGCCTCCTAACGATTCCGACTTCCTGTATAATACACATCTACGCGTAGTTCTATGCTATTATCTACATGTGCCGTTCGTGAGGATAAGGATGGGAAAAGGGATGGGGAAAGAGCGACGTAAACCGCAAACGCTCACCGTAGAACAATTCGAGGTTTTTCGCACTCGCCTGGATGAGAGAGGGAATGTACCTCCCCCGCAACCCGAGTCCTACATGATGGGGGAGATCGTGCGGGGCGTGTACCCTCAGTTGAAAAAGTTGCGGGAGAACGGCTACACACTGAAGATGCTGGTCCGTGTTTTTGAAGAGAACGGCGTCACAATCACAATCCACGCTCTTTCTACCTACCTGAAGAACCTGGCGCTACCAAAGGAACACGCTCCGATAAAAGCGGCCAGTAAGGGAACTGTGAACTCACCAACCGTTGAGGTGAGGCCTGGGCAATTCCAGATGAAACCGGACGTAACGCTGTAAGTAAGGAGAGATGTAAATGGCAACGGTTTTCTTTGTAACGGGCAGTGCTTGGCTGGTTGGCTATCTGCAACATCGGAGCACCCTGCGGAAGGCGATTGGTGATTCCGGCAATGTTCTCGACACATCTTCGGCCAGGTCTGTGGAGATGATCGCGGCAACCACACGGAGGAACCGCGTTCGTTTCCGGCTCAAGACACGACATAACCGTCCACGCAACCTCCGGCTTCCTGTGTTGCCGGAATGAGAAAACAGGCTGACATGGAAACAGAATGGCTTACCGCAAATGAGGCTGCGCAGTACCTGAAGGTAAAGCCGCGCACGCTGCTCCAGTGGGTACGCGAAAGGAAGATTCCCGCGCACCGGCTCTCCGGCGTGCAGCGCTGTGTCTGGAGATTCCGCAAGCATGAGCTGGATGCTATTCTGTGTTCGTCATCCGCTGAGCCTGCTGAGGGGAGGCAGCAATGAGGGTCCAGCGACACGCAAGCGGGTCTGTGCGCTATGACAAACGGCGCAAGACCTGGAATTACCTCTGGTATGACGGACCAACTCGCCGGTCAAAGCGAATTGGGACGAAGCAAGAATTTCCAACCAAGGCAGCCGCATGGAAGGAAGTTGAAAGCCTTGAAATCCAAGCAAAACCACCGGACGGAGACAAGGGAGACACGGTGCGGAGCGTGATTACACGGTACGAAGCGGAGCGGATGCCCTCACGTCAATCGACGGCGCGGGTGTATCGCTCTTTTCTGAACAACCACGTTCTTCCGAAGTGGGCCGATACGCGGATTCAGGACGTACAGCCGCGCCCGGTTGAATTGTGGCTCCGTGAACTGCCATTGTCGCCAAAGTCCAAGACGCATGTGCGATCACTCATGCACGGGCTTGTGGAGTTTGCGATGTGGTCCGGAATGTTGGACATCAGCCGCAATCCAATCTCTCTCGTCCAGAACATCGGCGCAACGCGAAGGGTACGCAAGGCGCGCAGTCTCACGGCGGAGCAGTTCCAAGCCCTGCTGAAAGAGCTGCACGAACCATTCGCAACGATGGCCCTGCTGTGCGTCTGCTTGGGCCTTCGCATCAGTGAAGCTCTTGCGCTTCGATGGGCTGACGTGGATTGGCTCGGCTCCCGGCTGAGTGTCCGGCGCGGCATTGTGGAGCAGGTCGTGGCCGATGTGAAGACGGAAGGCTCTGCCCGAACCTTCAATCTCACCAGCGAAATGCTGGAGCGCCTGAAGTCCTGCAAGCAGCGGTCCGACTTTTCGGGCGCTGAGGACTGGATTTTCGCAAGCCCTATCAAACTCGGCAGGCTCCCGTACTCCTATACCGGCGTGTGGCGGGAACTTGAGCGGGCGGCGGAGGCCGCGAAAGTCGGGCATCTCGGGACGCACTCCTTCCGGCACACTCACCGCTCGTGGCTGGACGCCGTGGGCACCTCAGTGGCCGTCCAGCAAAAAATGATGCGCCATGCGGACATCAGAACCACCATGAACATTTACGGGGACGTTGTAACGGATGAGATGGCTACCGCGGGAATCAAAGTCGCTCAACTGGCTTTTCAGGGAATCGGAGCGCAAGCAGAGCGCAATGGAAGCTAAGTTATTGATTCTTTGGCTCCTCAGGTAGGACTCGAACCTACAACCCTTCGGTTAACAGCCGAATGCTCTGCCATTGAGCTACTGAGGAACGTGTTGAATTAAGTAATCCTTCATAAAGGTAGCAGACTGCGCGTCTTGCGTCAAAAAATCTTTCCCATCTCGGCAAATACATCTTCGCTATATGCAGTGCAGGTTTGACGGGGTGAGATACGGAAATGGACAATCCCTTGAAGCATTTTGCCGATTTGCGCGATCCGCGGGTGGAGCAGCCCCACAAGTACCTCCTCAATGAGCACCTGTTCATTGCCGTCGCGGCGATCCTGAGTGGGGCCAGCAGATGGAACGAGATTGAGAACGATGCTCATTGCAAACAGGCATAGTTCAAAGTTTTTCTGACTTTTGCCGGTGGCATTCCTACGTTCGACACATTCAGTCTGGTCTTCTCACGCTTGATCCAAAGACATTGGAAAAGAGCCTTGTTGCCAGTATTTCTTCGCTTGCCAAGCTGACCGCAAGCGAGGTAGTAACCGTCCTATCCACTGCCGGTCGCTTGCATAGGATAAGAGTATACACGGCGGCCAAGTGGGCGAGACTGCACTACGTACCAGGTATCTGCAATACTCTCAGTCCCAGATGGCCGCCAGCATATTCTGTTTCAACTCTTATGCTTTTTCTGCTGCAATCTCATTGCTTATCTCCCGTGACCTCTAGTTGCACTGGATGTGCGCTGGCATTTACCTCTGGATCGTAATACTCGTAGACGCGCGATTGGAATGTGCGTGCGCGGATGGGGTATTTGGCGCGCAGGCGGAAGTTGAGCGTGACTGTTTGCTTTGCAGAAAGCGCATTGAAATAGAGAATCGCTTGTGTGGCAGTGAGCGAAAACTTTTCCAGACGGCCACTCTGCTGGCCTCTGGTTTTCTCCTGGAAGGATTGCAAATCTTCCGAGAGCTGTTCGAAGCCCGGAGGAATGCCAAGATCCACCATCACCATGTTGGCAGTCTTGGAAAGATTGTTGACGATGGTCGCCGTAGCAGTGACGATGTCGTTCTGTACAAGATGTGTCCGGTCGTAGGCAACGTCGATGGAGAGCGCCTCCGCTGCTGATTTTTCCTCCCACCCAGTGAAATATCGGCCAACGATCTGATAGGCCAGCGTACCCGAACCGTTGAAGCGCAGTTCGACAGTGGATGGCGTCTGCGAGTCGAGTTTTTTGAAGACGAATTGATGCAGTAGATCGTTGTTCTCCGCATCCAGCTTGAGGGTTTTAACAGGCTTGCCGTCGAGAGCAATCTCAAGAGTACCGTTGACATTGGAGGCGCTCATTTGCGTCGCGAGCAGTAGAGCGCGCAAGGCCATGATGGTGGCTTGCGTAGTGCCCCAGTTGCCGGAGGCCTGTTTTTTCGAGGAGAGATAGTTAAGAGCTTTGCGGACTGTCTCCGAGGCTTGTCCCCACTTCAACAGCGCCTGGGCTGCAAGGCCCGTGGTTTCAATCGCAGCGCTTTGACCAGTGGAATAGACGCCGGTTTCTTCGGCAATCCATGAAACCTGTTCCTCCTTTTCAGTGCCGGCATCAATAAGTGCCTGCATAAAGCGTCGCGTGAACTCGCGATCCTTGCCGTAATCCACAGCGAAGTTTGCAATGACGGCGAGAGTATACGTGTCGTGAATGGAACTGGGATAGAACTCTATGAAGTGCTTGGCTTTCTCGATCGCAGGGCCGTTATAGCCTGTGTTTGCCAGTGACCATGCGATGTAAGCAGTGATGCGCAGTACATCGGAGTTATAGCGATTGGTCGCGCCCTCGTTAATGAAATCTGTGTCGGGCCTCCAACTTCCATCCGGCTGCTGCAGGCCGGCGAGCCACGCGCCGGTACGCTCAATGAGCCGTGGATCGACGTCGGAGACTTTGGACATATCATAGAATTCCATCAGACCATAGGCAGTAAGTATTTTGTTGGCAGGCGCCTGGCCGAACCATGAAAATCCGCCGCCGGGCACCTCAAAGGTGAGCAATCGCTGATAGCCGTTGGCGATGTAGCCTTCAGCTTTCGCGTGAATTTCCGGCGTAAGCTTCTTGGTGCGCTTCATGTAATCGAGTGCGAGCACGTTGGGATAGGTACTCGATGAAGTTTGCTCAAAACAGCCGCCTGGCATACGCAGAATGCTGTCCATGCCCTCGACAATCTGGCTGAGCGGACCCGGATAGAGGTTAACAAGAACGCTGGTAGCTTCGGGAATGGAGTTGACCGGAAATTCAAGTTCTTGTTGTGCGCTCGAATTGAGGCGTCCGTTGTAGACGATATTCTGCTCGCGGCCATTGGGTATCACCTCGATTTCGCGGACGACCACATCTTCGTGGGCTTCGGCGTCTTGAGCGCTGACCATGCGGGCAGAGAGTGTAATCTTAAATTTGCCAATGCGGTTTGCGTTGATCGTGAAATGCGAACTGCCGACGTTGCCTGACTCGACAGAAAGAGTTTTGTCCGGTGTGTCGTTGTCGAGCGAGTACCAATCGCCGGGCTGGAGTTGGAGACTTGCCTCACCGCGTTTACCGGAATAGTTGTAAACTGCGATGGGAATGGAGACGCGATCGCCCTGAGTCAAAGTGACGGGCAGATCAAAATCGACAAAAAAGTCCTGAAATACCTTGAGAGTTGGCGACGCGGAGCCGAGCGCACCCGACTGAGTAGAGGCGAGCATCGCCATGCGCCATGTGGTGATGGAATCTGCAATGGGGATCGAGATACTCGCGTCGCCGTTTCCATCGCTGAGTATTTCTGGGTTGATGTAAAGTGCTTCTGGAAAGTAGGAACGAATATGCGGAGCATCGTGTTCGGATTTTCCACCGAGGACCGAGAAGGAGCGCCCGCTAATCGCCAGATTTTCGGTGGTGCTCTTTTTGAGCATCATGGGAGCTCCAGCGAAGTTCGCTCTGAGGTCACCTGCAAATCCTTCAAGCCTGGCCTCATTCATCTCCATTGGCGCTGCAGCGTTTACCGTGATGGCTTCGGTCACAGCGCCAACGTTGAGAGTGGCGGAGAGAACTGCGCGATCACGCGGTTGCAATGATAGATTGCGCGATAGTGCGATAAATCCCTGAGAGGTTGCGTCGATGCGATAGCGGCCCACAGGCAGACCTGTAAAGGTAAACTGCCCTGCCGCATTGCTGTGTGCGGTGCGTGTCTCGCCAGTCGAGAGCTGGCGTAGTGTGATTGTTGCTCCTGGAATCACTGCACCGGAGGCATCCTCGACTGAGCCGGTCACCTCCGCTCGTCCATTGTCAGGGCCACGATCATGCTCGATGCGAAGATTGATTGAACCACGCTGGCCTGGCACATTCACGAGAATCCCGGAGCGGTCTTCAATATAAACTGTGAGGTCATCGTCATTATCAAAATCGCGATCCGGTCCAGCACTGCGTATAAGGTAAATGTGATCACTCGATGAATACCAGCGAACCGGTTCGATGCGCAATGGCGTTCCCCAGGCATCGCGCGGTGTCGCGCCATTTTCCAGAACTGAAAATTGCTTCTCGATCTCTGCGCCCATGTGTTGCTCTGCACGCAACTGGCTGAGTCTTACCGCAAGCAGGCGGACCTGATCCTCAAAGGCCGCGCGATAACGCTGCTGGTAGTTTTCAAAACTGTCTTGCGGCAGGCTGCGTCCAAATTCAACATCGAGTTTGGCCGGGTTGGTCATTTCAGTTGCAGAAAATAGAGTGCGCGCGGCGAGATCTTGCGATGCATCTTTGTTTTCGACCACATCCTCCATGGAGAGAGAATGAATCTCGTAGCGTGGCTTCATGACCTCCTGTTCGAGATAGAAAAAAGTTTTGGCGAAGCCAGGCTTCTTCTCAGCCAGCGCAAAGACCGCTTCATCTACGACCTGTATGCCAAGCGCAGCCTGCACGCCTTCGCCGCGCATGTTGGTGATGTGAAATTGCACGCGAGCCTCAGAACCAGGCCGGTATTCAGTCGCATCCGCCGTGGTTTTAATTTTCAACTCCTCGGCAGGCTGCACAAAGACGAGGCGATGATCGGCAATAGGTTGAGCGTCGCGGCCAAAGATGTATGCATCGATGTCCAGTATGCCGGCCATCTCAGATGTTGCATCGAGTGTGAGTTCGGCTTGACCGCTGTCGAGGTCCAGATCACGCGTAATAATCGTCTGACCGTTTTTGACAATGTCTACATATGCAGATCCATGAGTGCGCGTGGAGAGAACCTTAAGCTCAATGCGGTCGCCTGTTCTGTAGATGGCTCGGTTGGTGTGAAGAAGAACCTGGTCGGCACCGCCACGAGTTTGCAAAGGAACAGTGCTACTGAGGCGGCTGCCGTGACGGTCGTCGGCTTCGATGCGTAGCGAATCCATGCCTGAGATAGGCTTGATGTGAAGAATCGCGATCCCGGCAGAGTCCGTGTTGAGGTGCAGATCTTGCGCGGATTGATCGCCGACTAACGGAATGGGACCGAGGTCGTTGGGATTGTGAACCGTCAGTGCGGCGAGTGCTGGGCTGCCATCGGGATACGAAGCAAGGAGGAAGATTTCATTTTCGATATTGGGAACGAGTGTTCCTCCCTCGGGAATCGCTGTGATAAGCAGAGGCGATTGGCTGATCGTAATGGCTTCGCCGCGCGTCTCCGCATGAGCTGCGGAGTCTTTAACTGTAGCCTCGACGAGAGCGCGGGCTGCGCCCTGGCTAAGTGGCCGACCGGCAAAGTAGTTCGGCAGTTTAAGATCAAAATGGTAAACTCCGTCGCTGTCAGTCGTGCCAGTGGAAGACGCAGCCTCGAAGACAGCCACATCCATGCTTGACGCTTTCACGATAATCTCCGCATGATCGACGGGCTTGCCAAAGAAGTAGTTGGCGCGCACGATGCCGGTAACATGATCGCCAGGCCGGTAGTCGCGCCGGGGTTTGTTATCTTTTTTGGTGAACTCGACTGCAACTTTGAACTTTGGCAACACATAACGCTCAACCTGAAGCGCAATCTCCGCTGTATTTGATGGTGTTTGCAAGTCGCCCATCAGCGCACGAAGATGATACGTTCCTAGATTCACTTCGTCTGCGAGCGAGAATTCAGCCGAGGCAATGCCGAATTTGTCGGTCTCGGTAATTTTGCGAAAGACTTTGTTGCCGCGCGAATCCTCCACTTCAAAGGTCAGTTTGCGATTGGCAGCCGCGTGACCTACTGATCGATCCAGGGCCAACGTACGCGCGTGAATGGTCTGGCCGGGTTGATAGATGGGCTTTTCCGTGGTAAGCAGAATGGATGCCTTGTCCGACAGTTGAACAGGTTGCGTATATTCTGTTGAACCAATAGGCGTATCCACACTAAAACTCATTTCGTAGTTACCCACATACTCAGCGGGAAAACGAAAGCTCGCTTCCACGGTGCCGCGATGATTGAGATTGCCAGTGAAGAGCGGCAGCGGGTCGCGATTAGGAACAAGAAGTTCGATGTGCAGCGAGCCGGATTGAGCTGCATTGCTGTTGGCATCCACAACAATGACGCGAATGGCGGCCTGACTGCCGGCAATGTATTCCTTTTCGCCAAGAATGCGAATGACTGGGCGGCGAATAATCTGCGCAATCGACTCGATCCCTTCGATAGGAAGAAGCTTCGCGTCATCGTACACGAAGCGATAGCGAACGCGTTGCCAGAGTATCTCATCGAAGGGCAACGGCTGATCGAGCGTAATTGTCTGCTGCCAGAAACCGCTTCCCTTGCGCACTTCGACGGCTTTCTCTACGCGGCCCAGTGCATGATCTTCCGGGTCAAGTACCTCGACGGCGAGTTTTCCGTGGCCCTCTGCTACGGAGTCGCAAGGAATAGTGATCGTTAGGCTACCGTGCCGATAGGTTGCGGCGAGCGTTCCGGCGTGTGCCATGAAAGTCGAAGACAAGACAACTACGATGAGAAGCGGAATGGTCGCAAGTAATCGACAATTGCGGGGCGATAAGCTGAGGCGTCCGATGGTCATGCGCGTTCTCCTAGGCGTCGCAGTGGCAATCACTTTCCGGCTGCTCGTCTGACAGGTGAACGCAGAAGTTTTTCAAACTTGCAGCGCAACCGCAAAAAAATAAATTTTATTTTGGTGGATGCGATTCCATAGGCGTCCAAGTTGCCCCGTCGACACTGGTCCAGCGCTTTCCATTTTCGGTCACGATTTCAAAGAGAACCGGTGTTTCGCTTGCCGCCACGGGTTTTTCCTTCGTCTTTTTCAATGCCGGGATTATCTGGTTCTCCGTCGCCACTGTGACTGTTTCGGATACAGCGCCGATGTTGAGCGAGATATTCACGACTGCCGGACGCTCGGCAGTCACGGCCACGTCGGCAAGCACCTGCTTTTGGAAGCCTTTTGCTTGCGCTTCCACCCGGTAGCTTCCTGGAGCAAGTGCGTCAATCATGAAGCGGCCAGCGCTATCCGTTCTGACCGAGTGCGTTACGTGCGTTGCATGATCGATGACTACAACGGAAGCTTCTGGAATCACCGCGCCGGTAGGGTCTGTCACAGTGCCAATGATGCTGGAACCGGTTACGGTCACGGTGGAGGGCTCTTTTGCGGCGAAAGCGCCATTCGCAATTTCCGGCTTGGCTAGTTTGTCCTGGCTATAACCGGTGCGGTTTTTGGTGGGGGACAGGACCAGATCGGCCTTTACAGCCCGCCCTGGCCATTGCGCAAATACAGTTTTCCAATGCTTGCCAGCATCTGCGCTCAGAAAAACTGCGTTATGTGTGTCGATTGCCACGATCAGACGGCCCTGTGTGGCCATCGAGAGAACGGGAAGGCGGCTAGGCAGACGATGCTTAATCTGGGCGATTTGGAATTGGGAGAGCTGCACGTCGTCCAACTTCGCAGCCACGCTGGAAGATTCTGTCTCGATGCCGGGCGCGGCCTGTACAGTAATGGTTTCTCTGTTTCGGATGAAAGGTTCCATCGCTGTTGCGCCAGTTGCCGACAGTGCGGAGAAATTGCCCATTCTTGCAGCCTGGGCCGGAGCTGCTGCCTTTAGCTGGTTGCTTTCAGACGCTGATACATTTGCGCCCAAATTGGCTCTATCTCCATATCCTGTACCTGCACCAATGCCACCGCTCATTCCCGCGTCCGATGCTGCGTTCTTGTGCTTCCCGGCCAAGGTTACTGGAGGCGACTGGGTGAGTTCATTTAGAGAACCGACATTGCGGGTCTCCATCTGCATCTCTGCGATACTTCGCTTGGAGTCTGCAATATCGGATTTTTGCTGAGAAGCGTTGTCCGTAGCGACCACGCGGTTGTTTTCGATTGATGGCGAGCCGTGCAGAGTGGGTTTTGCGGAGGCAGTGGTCGATTCTGCTTGCGAAGCGATGGTCGTTGGGGGATAAACGCTGGCCATCTGGTTTGGCGCTGGAGCATTCGGCGCAAGGTCGGCGCGATGAAGGTAGAAAATGAAGATGGCAAGCAGAGCAAATGCGGCGGCGGGCCAGGCAAGTTTCCATCCTGAAAACCACGGCTTGCGAACGGGCATGGCCGACGCTTTCGCAGGCTCTTCAAGAACGGGCAGAGAGAGCGCAACCACTGCGCGGCATTCCGAGCATACGGACAGATGGCCGAGAATCTTTTCCAGCTCATGAGCCGGTAGCGAGTGCTCGACGAAGGCGCCGATCTGGTCCGCATCTGGATGCTGCCCGAATTGGAGATATTCGCTCATTGTGAATCCCAAGCCACGCTCGTCGTCTGATTGGAGAACGTGGATGTTTGCGAAGTTTGCAGCAACTTCCGCAGGTTTATTTCGATGTCGCGGGGATCTGCGCCCAAGGCTTCCTCCGCTGAGGCCTTGCTGAGGCCAATGGAAATCAGATTCTCAAGGAGTTGTCTACGCAGGCTACTGGTAAGGCGCTTCAGTCTGCGGCTGATCGTCGCTTCATGCACGGCCAGGGTTTGCGCGATTTGTTGAAGCGTCTGGCGATCCAGATAGTAGGCGGAGAGAAGAAAGCGATCTTCCGCAGCCAGCCTCTGAAGAGTGCGTACCACGGCTTCGGTGAGTTCGGTCAGTTCGGCGGGAATGGGAGTTGTATCCGCCTGCGCTGGGCTGTCGATACCATCCAGAGGTGTTTCGCGATAGGTGCGGCGGTGGTGGTCTCGCGATCGCTGTACTAAAGTGGCGCGGAGCCAGCCCAAGAGCGTGCCGCGGCCGGAGTAAGAGGCCAGAGGTGAACGGCGCTCGCTGCCGGTTTGACGCAATCCATAAAGCTCCGCGTAAAGTGAGTCGGCCAGATCCTGGCCAAGCGTTGCGGAACCAGTGATCGAGACGGCTATATGTGCAAGTACCGCGCGGAAACGGCTGAGAAATATCTCCCAGGCCGCCTCGCGTCCCAAAGCACAGGCCTGCGCCAGAGCAAGTTCTGAGAGGTGAAGCGAGCGGTAGAACGCCGCCTTCTGAGCTATCTTCGGCACAACTCCGGGCGGCAGGCCGTGGTTGACTTTTTCGCCAACGGCAGTAAGAACCAGGCCGAACTCCTCCACGCTGAGACAACAGTTTTTCGCCTCGGCCGCGCGCCATAGCTCTTGGATCAGGCTCAGCGGTAGCTCAGAAACCGGAGTGCCTGAAAGTTGGCTCGCTGTGGATAGCTGCTCTGCGGAAGATGGCAGGGCAAGATCGGCGGGTTTGGAGGAAACCGTATCCACGCCTCTGAGAATAACGCATCGGCACAGCCAACTGACCATGAAACGCCAAAAGCGATGACGACGCCACTGCACACAAACTTGCCGCGACAACGGGAAGAGCAGTGTGGCAGAGCTGCTCCGGGGAAAAGGCGCGCAGTGAATACGTTGAAATGTGCGCGCCTTCCTTTGAAGGAACAGCGAGACGAACTCTGCATGTCAATTACTATCGCGCCGGCGTAGCCGATATTTCATTCGACTAGCCGCCGGAGCCTCCGGCGTTGAGTGTGGGCACGGTGTTCGGCGTTCCAGCATCAAAACGTGTGCGAGCCGGTAAGGTGCCGGGAAGCGGGTTGGCGGCGTTCGTACCATCGACCCAGGGCCAGGCACCTCCGTTGAAAAAGGCCGGT
>Ga0181528_10002420_pt1 | contig 11451 bp, 8 predicted proteins | sample PEATcosm2014_Bin_47_FD_119742 | JGI IMG/M metagenome (GOLD analysis project Ga0181528, IMG submission 119742) | Peatland microbial communities from MTU Mesocosm Facility, Houghton, MI, USA - PEATcosm2014_Bin10_10_metaG | ecosystem: Environmental > Terrestrial > Soil > Wetlands > Peat | place... | reverse complement strand
TACCTTGGATACAAAATGTCATCATCGGCGGTGACGAGGGGAGTATCAAACTCTTCTCGCGATTCAACATAGGGATAATATTTCTTGTGCGGTCCATAGTTCTTGCAACGCTTCACTTCCAGTCCGCGCTGTTGCAGGCGTCGAATCGTCGCGGGAAGGTTGCGCAACAAAGCCTCGTCGTCGATCCAAAGAATCAACCTGGATGGCCGAACAGTCCCCCTCCCAATTGATTCGATTGCGTAGTAGACCTTTTCAGATCGCTTGCCAAAGGTAGTCAAGGAGACGACAGGGCCGTCCGATTCGGTTACCGGGCGCCTTCCGAACCTGTTGACCAGAGAGAGTCGGAGCAGATCGATGACCGTGATGGATTCACGAACGATCCGCCGAGGAAGGTGAATGAGGCGTTCAAGAAAGCGAGTGAGATTCATAGCAATTCCAACTTAAAAAACAATGACCCAGGATTTTACATTGGCCGAAGAAGACCCTAGGTGCTTCGAAATTAAGCTGCACCACGATCGAAGGATTCAGCAAGATTTGCAGGAGCACTGGCAAACGATGCACGGCGCGGAACCATCGCGGAAAACTCCGCGGGGATAATCAGGATGTTACCTGGCTCTGTAAAGTCACATTCCCTTAACGTGTAATCGACACGCCATGGGGTCTTCCCAATTGTAAGTGCAACCGCGTCCGGATAAAGGAGTGCGCAGAGGCGGGCAAGACTTCCGACTTTGGCCCGTGTGAATTCGGAAAGCTCAAGAATGACCGCCGGCCTGCATCGAAGTAGGGTTTTCCTTAAACCCTCCAAGACGGGTATCTCGCTGCCTTCAACGTCGATCTTCAGGATTGAGACTCCAGACCCTGAGCAATCATCGAAGTAGTTGTCGCCAACATCCGTCTTGACCTCAATGGGTACCGGTCGGTTGCTGGAAAACAACTCCGGAACCAGCGATCCCGTGCCCTGGTTATTACTTTCAGGAGGGTAATAGAACGATCGGCCAGCCTGTGCCGACAGGGCAAGTGGCCAGACTGATACGTTGCGGAGGTTGTTCGATGCAATTCTCTCTTCAAGCCGGTGGCGCACTGGCTCGAAAGGTTCGAAACATATCACACGATCAGCAAGCCGAGACATAAATAGTGCATGGTGCCCAGTATTTGCACCAACATCCACGTAGGTCACCGGCCCCTCTCTGGTTGCTCGGCTGGCTTGAGCAAGTTGCGACAATAGGACAAGAATATTAAGTTCATACCCTCCGTAGATATAAACCTCACGGTCGATAAAATCGTCGAGAAGACCGTGGTAATTGTGACCAAAAAAATCGACGTCGAAAACTTCCCCGGTCTCCTTGTCGGTGGGAGATAGGGACAATATAACTCGCCCACGCCCCCGCAACCAGAACCGATGTCCGAGCCACCTTGCGGCTCGATATCTCCATTTCATTTCATTCCCCAATCGGTCGTTGAATGTCTTAGCTTCATTTGGTCATCGACGAAATCGAGTTCGCAGCTAACCAGTGACGATCTCAATCTGTTCTTTCGGAAACATAAACGATGACGGTTAGGCAGGCATTGTGCTGTCGTCTTTCGCTGCCTGTGGAACCTCAGGATGCTTCTTTCTGGAAAACTGAACAATAATGCGGTCCCGTACCACCTTGCGGTCTTCACTAGTAAGAAAAACAGCCACTCCAGTGAATGCTGCGACAGCACAGATCGCGAGGGACGTGACAACACCGTAAAGCCATGGCGAAGCAATGCGCAGGCTGGCGAGCCATGCGGGCAATGACGCGGAGAAGGCAACAATGGCAGCGAAAGGCAACACCAAACGGCCGACAACAAACCAGAGAGTCAGATGTGCCTCACTGCAAGCGTTCCGCACGGCGACGGGCGTCATGATCAAAATCAGGGGGATAATGGCGCCAAGGGGTACCGCCGAGGGGCCAAAGCGTCCAACCAAAGCAACTGCCACCAAGAGAGAGATGACAGCGGAGGCGAGCAACCCAAGTGACACGGCCTGGAACTGATTCGTTGCCCATCCTGCAATAGCCAGAATCTGCAGAAACCCCTCCAGGACTGAGGCGATCAGAAGAAGATGCAGCAGCATCGGATCTGGGTGGATGCGACCGTGCGACCAGAACCGGATGAGCCAGACCCCTCCCGACCACAGCACTGCGGAGAGGCTGATTGCGATGGTGACATCCAAACTGACTGCGAATCGAAAGAGCCTGCGGAGCGCGTCCGTTGTGGGCAGGGCCGAGGCTCGGCTGAATTCAGGGCGGAGAGGGGCGCGCAGCAACATTAAAGTTCCCCGAACCACGTTAGCAACGGTGCGGGTGGTAGTGAAAAGTGCAACCGCCGGTCCGCCAAGCGCCCGGCTCAACACGACGATGGGGCCCTGTATCGTCAGAGCCGATGCCAACATCGTGAGCCCAAACTGTCCTGTAGGCGCTGCAAGAGACCGCGCCATGTGCCAGCGTGAGTCCCGCAGGCGCGGATAGAGGCGGGAACCCTTTCGGCTGAGCAGCCACAGGGAAGTGGCGATCGTGGAAAGCGTTGTTCCCGCAGTGACCGCGGCAAGGGATACAGGGCCCGCGCCCAGGCTCAACGCAACAGCGGTTACTATGCAGGAAAAGAGGGCGTAAGCGTTGTAGAGCCACTGGTACTTCGCAAATTCCCCTGTGGAGGTGTAGACCGCAATCAACTGGGCTCCCGGAATGTTAGCCAAAAGAGAGACGGCCAAACAGCAGAAGATAATGCGGGCGTCATGGTGGCCCAGCACTGTGAGGCCTAGCCATCGGTCTACATGGAAGTAGAACAAAGATAATGCGGCAACCAGCACGCCACCGAATGCCGCGATCACAAGAGAGACAGCCCAGGCTGTGCCCTGTACGCGCTTGAAGGTCGGCCAGTCATTGCGTGCGTGGGCGATGGTCGCGGCATTGACTGCGGCCGTCGTGACTCCGAAGTCTAGGTTGGCGAGGTACATTACTACGGAGTAGAGGGCCATCCACTCCCCGTATTCCGCCACCGACCAGCGGTGCAGGTACAGCGGAAGCAGGAGCAGGTTGCTCGCGATTCCAAGACCATAGCCGAAGGCACCCGCACCGGTTCCGTGAAGCAGGCGTGGAATGATTCCCTTCTTGGGGACATTCATTGCTGGATTGTTCAAAGCAAGCCTATCGTCTGTGTTCGGCTCGCTTTGCGAAACGGGATCACTCATCAGTCGCGGGGCTCGTTTCGGATTAATTCCAATCCTACGTGGAAGAGGAATCGGGGGCCATCCAGCAGATCGCGCCGCCAGAGTTTCCTGGGTTCCTTCATAAAGCGGTAAACCCATTCGAAGCCGATACGACCAATCCACGTCGGGCAGCGCGGTACTGTGCCGGCAATAAAGGCGAAGGCTGCTCCGACGCCTATCACGACCGGAACTTTGAGGCGGTCAAGTCTTTCGTAAGCCCAGATATCCTGTTTCGGCGCTCCCAAGGCTACCCAGAGGATGTCCGGCCGTGCAGCGTTGATCCGCTCAATGATCTCTTGGTCCTCTTCCGCTGTGAGGGGACGAAATGGCGGTGAAAAGACGCCGGCGACCTCATGACCGGAATAGTCTCTCGCGACCGTCGCTTGCAACGTGGACAGAGTCGAGTCGGTATCCCCATAGAAGTAGCTGCGATATTTCTTCTGGCTGGCCCTACGGAAAAACTCGCGCATCACTTCAGCGCCCGGTGCTCGCTCCACATTCCGGTGACCGCGAATGCGTGCCACCCAGATGGGCGCGATGCCATCCGGGATCCAGAGTTCTCCACTGTTCAGAATCGATCGCAGCCCCGGGTCTTTGTAGGCTTCCCAAAGCCCATGGAATCCGGTTACGACAATCCTCCGACAGCGACCGTCCCGTCTTTCAATCCACCGCTCAATGTGGTCGACAGTGCCGTTCACCGAGAGCAGGTGCACACGCGAACCGAGAATGCGAACACTCGGTTCAACGGATGTTGAGATTTGAGTTTGCTGGACTGTCATATAGTTGCCTTCTCTACTTACTTATCTTGCGACAGGGCCAGGAAATGAACGTAATACTGGGTGTCTCCAACTCTTTGCCAGTCCGCGAACCCGTCGGTGGGCGGCGTCTCTTCCGTGACGATTGCTTTTGCTCCGGCTTTCGCAAAGGCTTCATAGACTTCCGCCTTCACGCGAGGATCCGATGTCCCCCACAAGTCGCTCGCATCTTCGGGAGGCACCTGGGCGACAATTCGAACCCGAGCCAATCGCGCCCACAGCATCGCGTCCCAGCCGGAACCGACGATGCCCACCGCTTCTCCAGGTTGCAAACCCTCCCTATTCAGAGATTCGGCCGCTTGATAATGCACTCCTCCATGCCCCCGAAGAATTGGGAGAGGCGCCACCAGGTGGAGAATGATGAACAGCGCGGTAAACACCGTCAAAGAAGCGGCAATCGCCACCGTCGCGATGACGCTCCGCCTGGCATTATTCTGGGATCTATGGAGAAGAACTCCCGGAAACAGACCGAGGAACACTAAAACGACAAAAGGGGCAATATAGCGCGCTTCAATGAGCACAAGCGCATACGCTGAGAGGGCAACAATTCCAGGAACGAGTAATGGCCAACTCCTTGTGAAATGCTGCAATCTGTGAGGAACATCCGCGCTCAGGAAGGAAAGAATAAATCCCCCCGCAATCAGGCCCCACATTGGCAACATATATAAGCTTGCAACAAGAACAACCAGGTTCCGGCGAATCGCATGAAGTTGCTTGCGCGGATGGAACGCTGTACCTGCGCCGGCGTTCCAGTATTGAGGGTCCTGCCAAAGCGGGTATGTCGAGGGCAGCGCCTCTGCAAAGCCAAAGACATTGGGCCGCTTGTAAAGCAGATTCATGGGGTGCTTCAATTCACAGGGCGGGGCCGAGGAACAGAAAGGCAGCATCTGTTCCCCATTGATTTGCCAAGCAACATTCAGGGTGCCGGACTCGCCAAAACTAGGACGGCCTACCATTTGTGAGATACCGATGAACAACGTTGAGGCTATAGCGCTGAAAAGCAGGAGCGTCATGGCAAGAGGAAGTATCGCCCTTTGCCATTTACCAACCACGAAATACGCGACGGCCATAAACACGAAAGCCATGGGGAACAAGATAGCCTTCGCGAGATAGCCGAACCCAAGAGCGAGTCCGAGCAACAGACACACGCGTGACGTCTTGGCGCTGGTGCGGAGCCTAAGCAGAAGTCCCGCATCCAGGTAGACGAACATCGCGACACATAGATCGGGATTCACTCTGCGAACCCCGCTGATCATTACAAATGTGCTCCAGGCAAAAAGGCTGTAACCGAGCAGTTGCCATCTCCAGGCGGGTTGCGGCGCCGTCGAATCTGCATCCACTGGCCGACCCTCGCGTCCGAGAACACTGATCACCTGGCGCAGGAGGAACTCGAAAGATGCCAAAGCTCCGAGAAAAATGGCGAAATTCACGATGTGCACAATTGGGAGCTCCCAATACGTAGACGGGCGAATGAGCCAAGTTGCGATGCCGATCAGAAATGGGTAAAGCGGACTCCAATGTGGATTAATCAGTAAGTGCCAATTGTGTTTGAGGAGAGCATCGCTCATATCGAGGTAAGAGATTCCATCAGGATCGGTGTATTGCCGTCCTGACCAAGCCTCGAGCAGCGCGAACCCAATGCACACACTCCAGCAAACGATCCTCGTTTTTCTGTACCTTCGATCCTCTTCTCTGCTCAGTGTAGCTTTTTCTGGGTTTTCAGGAAATCCACTACTCATTACTCCCCCTGAAACGGCTAATTCTGTTTAAGGCACCTGCCTACTCTATGCAGGTGGCTCCTCAGCCGTTGGTCGGTTCATTCTTCGGATTTCTTGAATTGCCCATCCCATTGGCTGACTCAATTGGCTGCCCTTCATTCGGAGGAAGGGCGTTTCGAGATAGCCGCAGGGGAGTGACGCAAAAGAAGAGTCAAGCCGAAGGCAGGCGGTTGGACTCGGAAAGTGGGAGGCGGGGCTTGGTGCAGGAAGAGCAACAGAAACGCGAAGAATCCCACCGCGCCCAATTCCGGTCGGTAAAAGCTACCACAAGCCTGGTGTGCGGACGAGAAGGAATGGAGTCGTCGAATCCTGGCGCCGGGACCCTCGAGTTCGCTGGATGCGGACACGAATCCGCGCGTCACTCCGATTTCTGATATTTACTGTAATGGTCATACCCATAGTAAGAGTAACCAGTCGATGAGGTGTCGTTGGTCACCTGGTTCAGAACTACGCCAATTACGTTGGCCCTGAGCCGCTTAAGGGTGGAGACCACTGCGGAGATGTCCTTGCGCTTGGTCTTTGCGGCACGGGCGATGATGATTACCCCATCTGCAGCGGTGGCCATCTGCAGACATTCCGCAAAGCCAAGCAGAGGAGGCGAATCCAGAATCACCAGATCGTACACCTTTGCGAACTCATCAAGAAGCTCTGAGAGCCGCGGACCAATCAGGTCGGCAGCGCGATGGGAACCCGGTCCCGACGGCAGGAGACTCAGGTTCGGCCTGCCATCGACGGGGATCACCGCATCCTGCCAGGCCAGTGTGCCGTTCAGGACATTGGAAAGCCCCTCTTGCGGTGTAAGTCCGAATCGTGCGTGAATGCTGGGACGCCGCAGGTCGCTGTCCACCAGCAGTGTCTTCTTGCCGCGGGCAGCGTTGGCAATCGCAAGATGGACCGACAAGGTCGTCTTCCCCTCTCCGGATTCGGCGCTTGTGAGTACTATCGAGCGTAGCCGTTGTTCGAAGTCACCCAGAAGGATGGTATTGCGAACCGTGCGCACGGCCTCCTCGAAGCTCGAAATCGAGCGATAGGATCCTCTGGCGGGGTCGCCCGTTTGATTCTCCTTGCCGATGAAGTTCCCCGACGTCATTCCGGCAGTCTCCGGTTCAGATCCATCGAGATTCGGCAGAATTGATACTTTCCGGTCCAATGGCAACGTCCCAATGACATCTGTGCCAAGGAACCTGCGCACCCCCTCGGCATCGCGGATCGTTGTATCGAGCGAGTCGAGCAATAATGCACCTCCAACCGCAAGCAGGGTGGAGAAGAGAAACGCCAGCATGAGGTTTTGCCGTGTGTTCGGGTAAACCTGCCCTAAAGATGGGCGAGCAACGTCGGCGATCCGAATGTTGTTGTTTTGGAAGCCGGCATTGATGCCTGCTTCGTGGATCTTCGTAATCAACTCATCGTAAAGCGCCTTGTCCGCATTGGCTTCTTGCTTCAGCTGTTTGTATTCGAACGAACGCGCGTTAAGTTGATCCCATTGAGCTTTTGTTTCAGCAACTGCCTGTTGGAGCATTTGCTCGCGGTTCAGGCTCTCCCGATACGCTACCTCAATTCGCTCACTGGTTTTGTTGTGAGCCTCTTGCAACTGACGCTCCACTTCCGCAAGTTCAGAAGCAGCTTTGCGGTACTCCGGGTGAGTCGAACCGTAAGTGGACTTCACTTCAGCGAAACGCTGGCGCGCCTGATTCACCGTATCCGCTAGTCTCGCAAGTGAATCGCCCTGGGGAGATATCTCTCCCGCTCCAGCGGATCCCGATTTCATGGCGGTCCAGGCTGCTTCGTTCCGGACTCTCTCGGCCTGGGCGGTTGTGTATTCCGTGTTCAATTGAAGCAGGCGGGCCGAAAGAATGTTCGTATTCTCGTCCGGGTTGATGACTTCCAGTTCCCTCTCGGACTGCGCAAAAGCCTGATTGGAACGCTCCATCTTCGCCTTCAATTCATCAAGCTGCTTCTCCATGAAGGATGACAAGCTGGCCGATGATTGGATACGGAGGTCATATGTGTGAGCAAGATAGGACTTCGCCACTGCATTGGCTACGTCCGCGGCGACCTGCGGATCTGGAGAACGATAGCTGATAAGCAGAAGGAACGTGTCCGAAGGACGCGTCACCCCGAGTCCGCCCAACGAAACCGTCGCATTCGCGGCCTTCTGCGCATCTCCTCCCTTCGGGTTTTTGCCCCCGCCGCCCGGATTCAGCAGATTGAATTGCTCGGCAACTGGACGCAGCACCGCGTCCGATTGAATGAGCCGGATCTGTGTGGCGAGAAACACATCCGGATCCTCGGGATATGCGGCTTGGGAGGCTGTTGAGTTCTCGCCGACAACTTCTGATGGGGCCTCCATGTCGACATCTATCGTCGCCGTAGACTCATAAATCGGCTTGAGCCGCGCGGAATAAATAAAGGTTGCAAGTACGCATGCCGCCACGAAGGCGACGATCTTCCAGAGATGCCGCCGCAGAACCCAAACATAGTGCAACAATGGCAACGCTGAGGGTTCCGGTTCAAATTCCTGCATCGGAGGAATTTGATAGTGGTGCGCCGGAGTCGCCGGACTACGACGAGATTCCGCAAAGTCTTCGGGATGTAATTGCGCTTTTTCAGGCATCGGGTTTAACAAAATAACCTAGTGATATAGGTAGATAAGGGTGGCTGAGAGTCCGGCGCCGATCAAGAGCGCCTGGTTAAGAGCAGTGAGAGTCTCCCGGCGGCCGTTCGCCTCCGGAATGTACAAAATGTCATTTGCCATCAGCGAGACATCCGGCGATTTACGATCCATGATCTTTTTCAATTCAACGGGAATCTCGTTTCTTCCCCCGCTGCCGCCTTCTGTTCGATAGATGTACGCAATGTGCGCGGTATAGCGGTTCAACCCCTCCGAAAGAGCAAGCGCTTTGAGAATGCTGCTCTCGGATCCATCGGTAATGAAAAATGCGCCGGGATGCTTGACGTTCCCCAATATAAAGAACCTCCCGGCTTCCGGCACACGGATTTCCTCCCCGCCGTGCAAGATCAAATTCAATGAGGGATCGGCGGTGTCAAAGAGGCCTCGCACCGGGATTCGCTGGATCAGGTTTGTTGGTTTCTCTTCTGTTGCCAATTGTGGTCGGCTCACCAGGATCTCCGAGCCGGCATTCTCTGTGAGTCCTCCAACCTGTGAAATCGCATCGAGCAGCGTTACGGTTCCGGTGGCCTGAAATGTCGCCGGACTCCTCACCGCCCCGACAACTGTAATCGGCCGGCTGCGATACTCCACAACGGACACCGTCACGATCGGTACTACAAGGACCTGCTCGTCGATCAGGGCCGCCTTAATGGCACTCTCCAAATCAGCTGGATAGAGGCCGGCAGCCTGAATGGGCTTCACGAGCATTGGTAATCGAATTTCTCCCTGGTCATCCACGCGAACGGTACGCGTCAGTTCCGGCGAATCGTAGACCGTTATACCGATCAGATCATTTCTGCCGATCGGCTCTACGGGTAGGTTGGGTGACAGGTTCAAAGTCGTCGCCCCGGCGCCTATATGCGTGGAGCCCGTTTGCTGTTGCGCAAGAATCGCGCTGGCAGCAACGATTACCAAAAGCGTAATTGCTGTTCTCCTCATGAATGAAGCCTTGGAAACGGATTCCGAAATACGATTCTGGCCGGCAACGGCGTTAATGTCAGGAGATGGAAATAGCGTCCACGTGTCATTCAATCCCCTGCTACAGTTTTGAAAGACGCGACTCGTTCGGCAAGCTCTTCGAGCTTTCGATCCAAGCTTTTCACTTGATCCCGAAACTCGTCCCTGAGATCGCCAAGCACGTCCTCTTTGTGCACTCCATTGAGAAGTTCGCGCATCGCGGCGCGCGTCAGGTCCGACAAACTTCGCGCTCCTGTAACTGAGCACATTCGTGTGAGAGCAACGTACTCCTCTTCCGAGAGACGTACACTGATCGTTCGTGACCTGGGCTTAAGGACTGTCATCGTGAATTCCAGCTCTAGAAAAGGTGCTGAGCAACGACAAACAAATTCAATAGATCAAAGAGCGACTAAGACTTACGAAAAAATATTCGATCTGACGAATGAGGGCTTCACTTCGGATGAGTTTGACCAAGCTCCGCCCTCCCAGTCCCAGACTCCAGGGACCGGTGTACCCAGACCACAAGTACCCTTTATGCAGCTGCGAGACTAGGTCATCGACAGGCTGTGTATCCAGTGAAGTCGTGAATGGATGATTAAGAATATCGCGCCCATGGTGAACAATGCAACGAAAATGTGAGACATCTGCATGACAGTTTCTTGTCGTCCACCCCTGTGCCCGACCATTACCCACCACGACCCACTAAATATTGGTAACCTATTTTGAATGAGTAGTTAATACCACTCTGGTGGTATGCCAAAATGTCGCCAGTTCGATCTCGATCTCCCGTCCCAATGAAAGCAACAGCTTACGTGTATACAGATCAGCAACTCAGAACGCTGTGCCCCTGAAAAGAGCCTTGAATGGCGAAGGGGACAAACCAAATGGAGCGGCAATCGCAGGGCCCGCTACGGCGGATTGAAGTGGGTATCCACGTTGGAGGATCTACACTTGGCGATCTGTGATCAAGTTACGGTAGAATCGGAGCCAAAATGGAAATCCTGGGTTAAATGATCCGTGCCAAAGGCAAGGGGGAAAGATTGGTTTATTTGAACGAACGGGAAATCGGATTCGATCGGGAACGTTTGGGTTTTCCTAGCGTTTCGGGATGCCGGGCCATAGTTTTTCAAACCAGGCACGGGCTTTTTGGTTTCCACAATCTTGGAAACTCCGATCCCAAGACGCAGTGGGGCCCGGCGGCCGAGGAATTTGCGTCGTATGTCACGGATCATGTCAACAGGGATGTCGGAATCCATCTGTATGTCGTGACCTTCGTACAGCGGGGCGGAAGTTATTTGAATTCGAAAGGCAAATCGGAGCGCAGTCAATGGCAATCCGAAACCGAGGTTTATGCCAAGAAACTGGGTTACAAAAAAGGCCCGATCAGCGGCTATGACTTATCGACCACTGCGACCAAGACATCTGCGTATGTGGAGTTCCGCGCGGTGGGCAGTTCCTGCATTGTTCTGATCAAGCCGTGGCACAGGGACGATGCGAAAGACGGGGTCACGAAGGCAGATCCGAACATCGGGCCAGATCACAAGATGTTCAAGAATATCCAGACGGCGAAGAAGTTCGTCACCAACGTCGCGACAGACGATCTGGTGCAGGTGCAGCCGGAGCTGTTGCGGAGCTGAACGGAGGCGGTGTCAAGGGCGGAGTAAAACCAGGCCACTGGGGCAGAGCAAAAGTAGGCCAGTAGATGGGTGTGATGCTGTTGGGTATGGCAGTGCACCCTTGAAGGCGAAGCAGCAGGCGAACTTGAACGTTGTGCAGATGGTGATGAAGCGGGAAGCTGCCTGAAGACAGGTAGCAGTCTCGGGGTTACAGTGGGTTTTGTGGGGTCAAGAATCAGACAATTGTGTAAGTTATTGATTATTTGGCTCCTCAGGTAGGACTCGAACCTACAACCCTTCGGTTAACAGCCGAATGCTCTGCCATTGAGCTACTGAGGAGTGTCTTGCTCTAAAACTTCCTCTATTAAGTTAGCAGAGAGGG
>Ga0181528_10002419_pt1 | contig 11451 bp, 11 predicted proteins | sample PEATcosm2014_Bin_47_FD_119742 | JGI IMG/M metagenome (GOLD analysis project Ga0181528, IMG submission 119742) | Peatland microbial communities from MTU Mesocosm Facility, Houghton, MI, USA - PEATcosm2014_Bin10_10_metaG | ecosystem: Environmental > Terrestrial > Soil > Wetlands > Peat | place... | reverse complement strand
GGGCGCGGACTCCCTCGACGTGGTTGAGCTGGTCATGCAGTTCGAGGAGGCTTTCGACCTCGAGATTCCCGACGAGGACGCCGAGAAAATCAAGACCGTCAAAGACGCCATCGACTACATCGACAAGAACGCGAAAGGCGGCAAGTAAACTTGCAACGACGTGTCGTCGTCACGGGGCTCGGTCTGATTTCCGCAGTCGGCAATACAGCTCCCGAGGTCTGGAACAACCTGCTGGCCGCCAGGAGCGGGATGGCCGCCATCACCGGTTTCGACACCACCGGCTTCCCCGTTACCTTCGCCGCCGAAGTCAAGAACTTCGACCCCCTCGCATTTGTCGACAAGAAGGAAGCGCGCAAAATGGGGCGCTTCATCCATCTTGCCCTCGCCGCCACCCATGAAGCCATGGAAAGCTCCGGCCTCAAAGTCACGCCGGAGATCGCCGACCGCGTCGGCGTCTTCATCGGCTCCGGCATCGGCGGGTTCGACGTCATCGAGCGCGAGCACAGCAACATGCTGCAGGGCGGCCCGCGCAAGATTTCCCCGTTTTTCATTCCCGCCGCGATCATCAACCTTGCCGCCGGCCAGGTCAGCATCCGCTACGGCGCCAAAGGCCCCAATGAGGCCACCGCTACCGCCTGCACCACCAGCGCTCACGCCATCGGCGATGCCTACCGGATTATCGAGCGCGGCGATGCCGACGTGATGATCGCCGGCGGCTCCGAAGCGGCTATCACTGCCATGGGTGTCGGCGGATTTGCCGCCATGCGCGCCCTCTCCACCCGCAACGACGACCCCCAGCACGCCTGCCGTCCCTTCGACAAGGATCGCGACGGCTTCGTCGTTGGCGAAGGTTCCGGCATCCTCGTCCTCGAGGAACTCGACCACGCAAAAGCACGCGGCGCGAAGATCCTCGCCGAGATCATCGGCTACGGCATGAGCGCCGACGCGTACCACATCACCGGCATGCCCGAGGACGGCGACGGTTGCTACCGTGCCATGGCCAACGCGCTTAAATCCGCCAAAATCGAGCCGCACCAGATCGACTACGTTAATGCCCACGCGACTTCGACGACGCTGGGTGACGCCGTCGAATCGAAGGCTATGCAGCGCCTCTTCGGCGAGCACGCGACGAGTCACAAGCTGAAGATCAGCTCCACGAAATCCATGACCGGCCACCTGCTCGGCGGCGCGGGCGGCCTCGAAGCCGGCATCACTATTTTGGCGCTTATCAATCAGACCGCTCCGCCCACCGCCAACCTCGAGCACCCCGACCCGGAGTGCGTGCTCAACTACGTCGCCAACACGCCGCAAAAGGGCCCGATCCACATCGCCCTCTCCAACTCCTTCGGCTTCGGCGGCACCAACGGCTCGCTGATCTTCAAGCGCTGGTAGTAGTAGCGCAGATTCCTCAAGGAAGAATCCTAATCTGCCGTCTCGGTCGAAATGTATTTCTTCATGCCACCTCCGACATGGAGAACAATGCCGTGGTCTTTGAGAACCTGCTCAACCGCCTTTCCCACCTCAAGCAAAGAATTAAAAGGCTGGGATGTTTAGGTGTAATTCCGTGGGTTGGGTTCTTCTGGATGCGAACGACACCAGCAGTCCATCCGTGCTTCGGGCGCACCGTTCCCGGCCCAGAGATATCATCTGTCCAGAACCTAATCTTTATCTCGATCATCTTCTCGCCGTGTTTTGCTTCCCTTGTTTCCACGCTTTCGCTCATCGAAACGAATTTCCTTTCTGAAAGATGGGGCGATCGCGTGATCGATGATGCCTACGCCTACAAAATTGCCTGACGCAGTCCGTCTGCCAGCTGACTGAACACTGCAACCAACTCGGTCAATGCTAAGCTGCCCTCATCCCGGATTCTCATCCCAGGGCCAGCCCCGTATGCCTGATCCCATCGACACCGCCCGCGCCTTCGTCGCCGCCATCAGCGCGGCCGACCTCGCGGCTATGCGCGCCCTCATGACCGGCGACTACACCTTTACCGACGCTCTCGGCCGCAGCTTCTCCGGCGCGGACATGATGATCGCCGGCTGGAAGCATTTCTTCGCCGCCTACCCCGGCTACTGGATCCGCGTCGACGCTGCCTTCGCCGATGGCCCCCGCGTCGCCCTCTTCGGCGAAGCGGGCGGCCAGTGGAAGGTCGGCAACCGCATCCTGCCCGACGCCTGGAGCGTTCCGGCTGCCTGGCTCGCCGAGATCGAAGACAGCAAGGTGAAAACCTGGACGATCTACTGCGACACCGCCTGGGCCACTCCGCCTGTAAAGACTGACCCTCCGGCTGAAGAATCGTGAAGCAGACCTTCTCTGTCGCGCTCGTCGGCCGCGGCCCCCAAGGCGCCTGGGCCCACCTGCCCGTCCCCTTCAGCGTCGAGAGGGTCTTCGGCGCAAAAGGACGCGTCGCCGTTCGCGGCACCATCAATGGCGTCGCGTACCGCAGTTCCATCATGCCCCGCGGCGACGGTACCCACTACATGGCCGTCAATCAGACCATCCGCGCCGCCGCTCGCGCCGGCATCGGCGATGTGGTCCGTGTCGTCATGGAGCACGACATCGAGAAACGCACCGTCGCCGTCCCCGCGTATCTAACCAAAGCCCTCAAAGCCGCTGTCCAGGACAAGACCTTCGCCGCGCTCAGCTACTCGCATCAGAAAGAGCTCGTCGACTGGATCGCCGACGCAAAGAAGCCCGAAACCCGCACCCGCCGCATCGACAAGTGTATTGCCGTGCTCAGGATGCGAAAGGCCCCCGAGGCTTGACCTGGGCCTTGACCCAGGGCGCGGACGGCGCGTTTTAACCCTGACTGCCAGCAAAATTGCAAAATTGTTACCGTTCGCCCTATCCAATGGCGCAACTTGGCAACTATGATCGGGGCTATTCGCGCGGAATCCTATCCGCCGGACCCCGAAAACGTACCCGGGCGCTTTCACCACAACCTGCGAGACGCTCTCAGAGGCCCCGCCGCCGCAACACGAAAGGCAGGACCCATGAGCGTTTTTCTGGTGAACCCCAGCGACAACTCCTTCGGCACCGCCGTCATCACGCCGCGCTGGCTCTTTGTGCTCGCCGCCGCCACGCCCCGCTCCGCGGGCAACCCTATCCTCGTCGACGAGTCTCTAGAGCCGATTGTCGCCGACCGCATTCAACCCGGCGACATCGTCGGCATCAGCGTGCACACCGGCAACGCTCTGCGCGGATACCAGGTCGGCAAGCTCGCGCGCGAACGCGGAGCCTGGGTTGTCTATGGCGGCATCCACGCCACTCTGTTTCCTGAGGAAGCCCTGGAGCGCGGTCAGGCCCACGCTGTCGTCAAAGGTGACGGCGACCTCGTCTGGGCCAAAGTCGTCAGGGACTGTCTCGCCGGGCATCCCGAGCCGGTCTACGAAGGTGGGCGCATCGCGGGAACCGATTTTCTGGCGGCGCGCTGGGACCTGATGCAGCCCGAGAAATATATGTGGGCGTCGGTGCAAACCATTCGTGGCTGCCCCAAGCATTGTTCGTTCTGCAGCGTGTGGCGCACCGACGGCCAGAAGCCGCGCCAGCGCCGCCACGAGAGCGTCATCGACGAGATCGTCAGTCTGCGCCGCCTCGGATTCAAGTTCGTCGCGCTGGCCGACGACAATTTCTACCCCGTTACCCAAACCGATCTGCGTCTGGCGCGCGAGCAAAACAACCAGGCCAGAGTGGATGAACTGACCGAGATCCGCGCGGAGCGCTTCGCGCTGATGGAAGAGATGGCTCGCCTCCCTCAGGACATGGTTTTCTTTACCCAGATCACGATGGAAGCGGGCGAGGACGGCGAGTTCCTCGACGCCATGCGCAAGGCCAACATCAAAGGCGCGCTGGTCGGTGTCGAAGCCGTGACGCCGGAAGGACTCAAGGCCGTCTATAAAGACTGGAACTACTCCGGCGAAGCGCTGGCGCGCCAGCTGCAAACCTTCAAGTCGCACGGGGTTCACGTGCTCGGCTCGTTCATCTTCGGCCTGCCCACCGACAAGCCCGCAACCTTCGACGCAACCGTGGCCATGGCAATGAAGGCCGGCGTCACCTTTGCCCAGTTCGTCATGATGACCCCGTTCCCTGGCACCGTCGATTTCATCCGCTGGGAAAAAGAGCAGTCGGTCGATCCCGCGATGGTGGGCGAGGTGCCCATCACGCGCTACTGGCTGATCCCGTGGGAGAGCCGCCCGAAGATGTTCACGCCGCACCCGACCATGAGCTCCGATGAAATTCGCGGCCGAACCCAGAAGGTCTGGGACCGCTTTTATAACTGGCCCGCGATCTGGGAGCGATCCGCCTGCTGTCCGAACATCACCTCGCGCATTGCCTTCATCTTTTTGTCGAAACTCTATCGCCAGATGTACGCGGGCACCGGCATTTCCAGCGACAGCGCGCGCCGGAAGAAGTCGCGGCGCTGGGCGCGCTGGACAGCACGGCAATGCAAGCGGCTTTTCCAGGCCAGGCCGATGCCGGAGTTGCAGGGTCCAAAGTGGAGCCCGGCATTTCTACCCAACGATGGGCAGGAGTCGGGGCTTCGGGTTCTGGAGAATTAAAGCCGCAGCATCGTCAGAACGAAATCGACGGCATTCACGGGGTAAGCTAGTCAGGTCTTCCCTGGCCGCATGTCCAATGCCGACACAAAACCCGCCAGCGCATTTCCCGAAGCCGCTGCGATCTACCTGTGTGACACCTGCGGGCGCGACGTAACAAAGCATCTTCGTCCCGCGCGCGCTCATGTACAGACTCGCATCGGACCACCCCGCTATGTCTGCCGCTGTGGCACCCGATATCTGTCGGGCGCCGTGGAGTGGGATCATCTCGGGGCCGAAGATCGCAAGCGACGAATTCGCGATTATCGGGTATTCGGAATCGTAACGCTATTGCCGACAATCACCATCATCTTGCTCGTGATTCTGGCCATCGAGCGAAGAAGCATATTTCTGGCAGCGATTGCCTTCGTCATTTCAATCCCGGGCACCATGTGCGCATGGCTTCTCGCGGGGTTCACAGCCGAGTGGATCGCCATCGCTGCGTCAATTTGGCGAACCCGGTTTGCGCAAAAGCAAACCCCGAAGGCCTGATGCCTTCGGGGTCTCCCGACGTCTTTCTAAACTCTAAACTCTAATCCCTTACTCTCCGCTCTCCGCTTCCAGCTTCCCGCTCAGTAGTACAGATACTTCCGCCACTTCAGATCCGAGTGCCCGATCATCCGCATGATGTGCCGGCTCGTGTGCAGCGTGAACGGCCGCGGCTCTCGCTGCAGCTTCATGTGGTCGATCTCGTTCAGCATATGGTTCCCCTTGCGCCGATTGCAGGAGTGGCACGCCGCTACAAGGTTCTCCCAGGTCGACAGGCCCCCGCGCGAACGCGGCAACACATGATCCAGCGTCAGCTCCGCCGACGGCAGCACCACGCCGCAGTACTGGCAGGTGTTCCGGTCCCGCAGCAAAATATTCTTCCGCGATAAAGCCCGCGTCTGGTGCGGAATCCGCCGGTACTCCAGCAGCCGGATCACCGACGGCATCGCCATGCGCACCCGGGCCGAGTGCAGTTCCGTCGCCTGCTCCTCCTCGGTCCGCGCCACGCCCTTCAGCACCAGCACCAGCGCACGCCGCGCCCCACAAATATTGATCGGCTCATAAGAAGCATTCAGCACCAGCACCGGCGTCTGCAGCGCCTGTGTGGTTGTGACCACGCGCAGCCCATCGTGGCCGTGGCTTTCCAGCTTGCTGTGGGCTGTGCCCTGAGCCTTCACCAGGGTTTGTCTGCGAGCGTGAACACCAGCTTTCCCCAACGACATAGTGCCTCCCTGTCGACCACCCGGCTTGCGCGCTTCTCTCAACTCACAACTGATAACTCGCAACTAAAAATTCTCAACTCACAACTTAGCCTTGGCAGAACGGCCCGTTTCCTCCCACATCGCAAAATCTTCTTCCATCGGGATCTCCGCCGTCTCCGCATCCCGCTCCGGCAACTCCACTGTCCGCGCTCCAGCCCCGTCCCGCGCCAGTACCAACTCCTTCTGCGCGCGCGCCACCGTAGCCACCCACACCGCCCTCGCCCCCGCCCGCATCAGCGCCGTCGAACACGCCCGCGCCGTCGCCCCCGTCGTATAAATGTCGTCGACCAGCAGAATGTCGCGCCCCGAGACCACCTCCGGGCGGGGGACAAAAAAAGCGCCGCGCACATTCTCCCGGCGCGCGTGTGGGCTCAGGCCCGCCTGGCTCTGGGTCTCACGCTGCCTTACCAGCAGCGCCGCCGCCAATTTGATCCGCATCTCCGGCCGCTGCTGCCGCAGCGCCGCCATCAATCCTCGCGCCAGCAGCTCCGACTGGTTGAACCCCCGCGTCTTCCGCTTCTTCCCGTACAGCGGTACCGGCACAGCCAGCAGCTCGCTCGGCAGCCCTGGAATCGCCGCCACCTGCTCGGCCACCAACTCGCCCAGGTGCTTCGCGAGCCCCTCGATCCCGTCATATTTCAGCAGGTGCAACAGCGTTCGCAGCTTGTCGTCGTAAACCCCATACGCCACCGCCTTTGCAAAATCGGGGGGCACCGTCTTGCACGGCCGGCATACCGCCGCCTCATCGGAAGCCGGATCGGGGACAAAACCCGAACCCAACGCCTCGCCGCAGCGAGCGCACAATGAACCAGTTTGAGGGGGAAGATCGTTCCAGCAGCAGGAACAAACAGGCAGGAGGGTGAAACCAGCAAGCGGCAGGCCGCAGACGCGACAGTCGGCGGGGAAAACTACAGTGGAGAGACTATCGAGAGCGCCAAGCCCCGTACTTCGCAGCACGCGAACCACCGCGCGCCAAGCCGACTCGTCGGATGGCGTTACCTCGGGTTCGCGGATTCCCCGGTGAACCGGGCCCACCGGGGGGTTCATCAGCGAATCGCTCTGACTGAAGACCCACCTCTTTTCGGAGAAGCGCCCAGGCGCCCTGGTTTCGCTCCCCGCTGGCTGCAAGTATACGGTGGAAAAACCCAAGCGGCAACCAAACGCCCACCCCACCTCGCCGCGCAGGTACTCTGAAGGTTGACGGGAGCAATGGCAGCGTGACCACGGCTTTGGCAGCGAAAATCGACGAACTGGCCCGTCAGGAAGGCTTCTCCACCGCCGGCATCGCCCCCGTCCCCGCACCGGGCTCCCCCGAAGACCGCCTCGAGCGCAGCCGCTTCTCCGCCTGGATCGACGAGGGCCGCGCCGGTGACATGGACTACCTCAAGCGCCGCGACGACGTAGGCCAGCTCCTCCGCTGCTCGGTCCGTGTCGCCCTCCCCTGGGCGCGCTCCGTCATCGTCTGCGCCTCAAATTACGACTCCACCCAGCCCCGCTCCATCGACCCCGCGCCACCAACCGCCGGCTGGATCGCCCGCTACGCCATCACCGGTCAACCCGCCCCGCAATGCCCCCACGGCGAGCCGACCCCCGCCGCCGCCCGCCCCTCGGATTACCACAAGATTTTGCTCCGCCGCCTCGAGTCCCTCCGCGACCGCCTCAACGTCGCCCTCGGCCCCTTCGAAGCCCGCTGCTTCGTCGACACCGGCCCCGTCGTCGAGCGCGTCTACGCCCGCTATGCCGGCCTCGGCTGGATCGCCAAAAATACCTGCCTCCTCAACCAGCGGCTCGGCTCCTGGCTCTTCCTCGGCGTCATCGTCACCTCGCTGGAGATCGCGGCCGAAACCGGCGTCTGCGAAGACCCAGCGACGGGAAATCCAGTCCCGCTCGCCACCCTGCCCCCCGACCGCTGCGGCTCCTGCACCCGCTGCATCGACGCTTGCCCAACCCAGGCCCTCACCCCGCGCCAGATGGACGCCACCCGCTGCATCGCCTACCTCACCATCGAAAACCGTGGCCCCATCCCCGAACCCCTCCGCCTCGGGATAGGACGCCAGGTCTTCGGCTGCGACATCTGCCAGGACGTCTGTCCGTGGAATGAACGCGCTCGCCTCGCCCCCATCGCCCCCGAACCCAGCCCCGATCCCGCGCTCGCCCCGCGCCCCGCCGTGATCAACCCTGACCTCGACTGGCTCGCGGCTATGGATGAGGAGGAATTCGGCCGCTGGTTCAACGGCTCGCCCGTCCGCCGCGCAAAATTCGCAGGCTTCCGCCGCAACCTCGCCATTGCGATGGGCAACAGCGGGCTGACGCGCTATCTGGCCACGCTCGAGCCGTGGTCCAGCGACACCGATCCTGTCGTCGCCGAAGCGGCGCAGTGGGCAGTCAGGAATCTGCGGCGGGATGAGAGCGAGGGGAAACGACTCTGACCGTCTGTCTTACCAAAGCAGATTGGCCCGTTTCAGTGTTCGTGGTCCGCGTGGCTCCTGAGGATGAAGCCGCGCACAAATCGGTTAGTTCGAATCAGGCGCCGTTCCGCACCACATTCGCCGCGCTCAGCCCCTTCGGGCCCTGCTGGCATTCGAACTCCACCGCTTCGCCTTCGTTCAGCGTCCTGTATCCCGAATCCTGGATAGCGGAGAAGTGGACAAATACGTCTTCGCCGCTCGACCGTTGAATGAACCCGTAACCCTTGGCTCCGTTAAACCACTTCACTACTCCATGCTCTTTCATTTCCTCGGAACTCCTTCATCGTTTGCGTCTACGTTGTTGCCGCCGCTTCCGCCGGACTCTCCAAACCTGTTATCGCTGTAACAGATCCAAAGACACCAAAAGCTGCCTGGCTCGCCCGCACAGGGCGGCATGGGCAGCTTAGGGAACGAACGGGCAGTCACGGTGACAGCGTTGCAGGTACATCAGGAACTGGCCTTGTAGTCCGATTTCTATTCCTGGGGAGCGGAATCGTGTACCTGTTATGGCAGGAAACCTGATTGAAATCAAGAAAAATTTCGCGTGGAAAAGCTGTATCTTCAGGCAAGTTGCGGAAGTAGCCCCCCTCGTCCCCGCTCTGCGGTCACCACGAGTCCAGCGTCCTTACCCTCGCTCCCTGCTCTGTTACGATCTTCCCCAGAGATTCCCAATGGCACAACAAGTGGAGAATCCCCCCGCGGCGATCGCCGACGGCGCAGCCGCCCTGCCGCCCGCCGCCCCGCAACCTCCGGCTCGGCCCCGCGCCCGCGGCTGGTGGCCCATCCTCGTCGCCCTTGCCCGCTATCTCTCGCAGACTGAGGTACATACCTACGCCTTCTCGGTCGCTGCCAACACCATCCTCTCCATCTTTCCCTTCATCGTCATGCTCTTCACCGTCGCGGAGAAAATCTTCCATTCCCCCGCCATGACCCGCGAAATCGGCGGCATCCTCCGCGACATCCTCCCCTCCAACCAGGACTTTGTGGTCCGCAACATGAGCGTGCTGGTCCATCCCAAAGGGTCGGTCCAGGTCGCCTCCGTCATCATGCTGTTGATCTCCTCGACCGGCGTCTTTCTGCCTCTGGAAGTCGCCCTGAACCAGGTCTGGGGCGTCGCCAAAAACCGCAGTTACGTCATGAACCAGCTCGTCTCCCTCGGTCTGGCCGCCCTCATCGGCCTGCTCGCCCTGTTCGCCGTCGCCGCCGCTACCGCCCAGTCCGGCATTCTCTCCTTTCTCTTCTTCGGCCACACCCAGAACGTCGCCTATAACTTCATCCACCAGGCCTTCCTCCAGATCGCCGTCGCCTGCCTCAGCGTTGCCATGTTTCTCGTCGTCTACTGGATCCTGCCCCACCGCCGCCTGCCCATCACCGCCGTCCTCCCCACAGCCGTGATCACGGGCCTGCTCTGGGACGTGGGACGCATGATCTACATCCTCGTCCTCCCGCATATGGACCTGCACTCCGTCTACGGTCCCTTCGAAGTCTCCGTGAGCCTCATGATCTGGGCCTTCCTTACCGGGCTTCTCCTGCTCTCCGGCGCCCAGTACTCCGCCACGCGCTACGCTCTCCGCCTCGCCCACAAAGCCGACCTCGAAGCCGCCAAAGACGCCACTAAGAAAGCCGCCGAGAACCCCGCCTAAGTGCGGCAAGGCCACGGAAGCTCCCGAACCCCTTAGTCGTCCGACCATTCGATCCCGATCCTGGCTTCGATGAGCCCATCAGCAAGTTACCGGCTCATGAAGAACCCAAAGGAAAGGCGCGGCCTGGCGGGCGCCAGTAGTTATCCGCTCCATAAGCTTCTCCTTATACCGATAAATTCCTTACACAGCGTTTACAGAAAACCTATGCGTTCCGGGTTCTCTTTGCTAATAACCGGGTGTTCCCGGCAGAGGCAGAAATCAGGTTGATTGCATCTGCGAAAAGCTTTGACTCGGCGCCTTCCATGGCAGCCCGCACCGTGATGTGTGGGCAGCTCGAAATTCCGGGTTCAGAGGGTTAGTCGCAGAAACGGATGTAACAACCAGACGCTCTGCATTCCGCCGCATCGCACTGCTTGCCGCCTTTCTTCTGGCGGTTCTCTGGAGCGCCCGCACAGGTTGTTCCCCGGCAGCCTTGGCGACACCGTCGTCCCGCGTGCTTCCGACTGATAATTCGCAGTCCTGAGCTTCGCTCGCGGCCCCAGTCTTTTGATTACTAAATTTCAAAGGTGCGGGACTTTCTTTCGGCTCACCGAAAGCTGTGCCCCACCTCACTCTAAGGAGGCACAACCATGCTGACAGCGGCAAACGTATCGCTATCGTTCCGGAAGACGCATAACCCGCCGATTTCCAGATCCACGCCCTCGCGCCGCTCGCCACGGAGCCAGCTTGCGATCGTAATGATCCTGGCGCTGCTCGCCCTGATCCCCTGGATCGCCCGCGCCCAGTCCACCTTCGGCAGCATCCGCGGCACCGTCACCGACATCTCGGGGGCCGTTATCGACGGCGCCACTGTCAAACTGCACTCCCTCGACGAAAGCGCCGACCGCCAGACCACCACCACCGCCTCCGGCGACTTCCTCTTCGAGAATCTCAAGGCCGGCCATTACAAAGTCACCGTCTCGCATGCCGGCTTTTCCGATGCCGTGGTTTCTTCGGCCACCCTGGAAGCCCGCCAGGAACTCCGCCTTCCCATTACCCTTGCCGTCACCGCCGGAACCACGACGGTGGAAGTAAGCGCCGATGCGGCGCTGATGAATACCGAAAATGCAACGCTCAACCACACGATTTCGAACGTTGACATTACTCAATTGCCTATTAACTCCCGCTCAGTATCCAGCAGTCCTCTGGCCGCTCTCGCTGTCTCTCCCGAGGTTACCAGGGACTCGCAGGGGAATATCGCGGTCGGGGGCGCAACGTCGTCGCAGACGGGCTTCTCGGTGGACGGAATTTCCACCGCTAACATCCGCTACAACGGCGCGCTCCAGGATACCTATCCGTCCATGGAAAGCATCGACGAGATGAAAGTCACGGCGTTCAACAACAATGCCGAATTCGCCCAGATCGGTGACGTGACCTTCACCACCAAGAGCGGGACCAATCAACTGCACGGCAGCGCGTTCGAATATTTTCAGAACAGCGATCTGGATGCCACCGT
>Ga0181528_10002418_pt1 | contig 11452 bp, 5 predicted proteins | sample PEATcosm2014_Bin_47_FD_119742 | JGI IMG/M metagenome (GOLD analysis project Ga0181528, IMG submission 119742) | Peatland microbial communities from MTU Mesocosm Facility, Houghton, MI, USA - PEATcosm2014_Bin10_10_metaG | ecosystem: Environmental > Terrestrial > Soil > Wetlands > Peat | place... | reverse complement strand
TCGTCCCATCCGAGCCGATCTGAAAGGAAATCGCGTTCGAAGCCAAAGTGGTCCAAGTGCCATTCTCCCATATCGCGAGATTATTCCACTGCAGTGCATACAACATTCCGTTCGACGCCACCTGGAACAAGCTGATCTCGCCCTCAAGCGGTGTCCAAATACCGCCAAAGCCGCTCCAGTTGTAGAGCGCGTTGTCGGGCAATACCACGTTGACCGAGCCATCCGTGCCCAGTTGGAACGAACTCGTATTCGCCGCCAACCGGGCCCATGTATCGTTCTCCCAGACGTCAAGGACGCCGGCTTGCAACGCATACAACATCCCGTTCGGAGCCATCTCGTACGAAGCGATGTTAGTCATCTCCAGTGGCGTCCAGATACCGCCAAATCCAGACCAGCTGTAGAGCGAATTGGCAGGCAGCAACAGATAGACGATTCCGTTTGGGTCGACAACGAACGAACTCGTATCGGCTCCGAGCAGATCTAAGCTTCCGTCCTCCCAGACGTTCAAATTACCTTCTTCTAAGACATACAACGTGCCATTCGCGCTCACTTGATACGAAGTGACGTTACCCGCTACCTGTGTCCAACTCGATCCGGTACCAGTCCAGCTTTGAAGGAAAGCGTTGGGCAGCATGGCATACACCGTGCCATCCGGGCCAACCTGGAAAGAGCTAACGCCGGTCTGCACTGGCGTGCCACTGCCATTCTGCCAAATGTCAAGATCGCCGCCGGGTTGTAAGACATACAACGTGCCGTTCGGGGACAGTTGGAACGAAGAAACATTGCCTTCCAACAGCGTCCAATCGCTGCTCGACCCTGACCAACTTTCAAGCGCACCGTATGGCAGCAACGCCAACACGGTACCATTGGGAGTCAAGTCGAACGAATTCACGTTCGTCTGCACGGACATCAAACTGCCATTTTGCCAGAGGCTAAGATTGCCATCCGGTTGCAGGACGTACAAACGACCACTCGAATTGACTTCGTAGGAATTGACGTTGGCCGCAACCAGCGACCAACCAGCACTCGCGGTCCAGCTATCGAGAGCACCATATGGCAACAGGACATAAAGTATGCCGTTTGAAGAGAGTTCGAACGAACTGACATTGGATTGTAATTGGGTCAAACTTTCGTTCTGCCAGACGCTCAGACTGCCACCTGGTTGCAGAACGAATATGCTTCCATCCGATCCTACTTCGTACGAAGTCACGTTGCCCGCAATCAACGACCACGAACCATCCGGCGTCCAACTCTCGAAGCGTCCCCATGACAGCAGGGCATACAGCGTGCTATCCGAACCGATCTGAAAGGAAATCGTATCGCCAGCCAGCGGCACCCAGTCGGTCCCAAGGCCGGTCCAGACAAACAGCGTGTCACTGGTCGTCAGGTCGAACACAAAACCGTTTGGTGCGACAACCGACGAAGCCAGCGTCTGCCCGTTCGGCAGCGGTGGGGGAGATGTAGCGTCAGCACCTAGATCATTCTGGCCGCGAACCGAACCACGCTGGTCCGTCGCCAGCGCGATCGCGGCGTTGACCTGATTGACGGCATCGCGCTGGCTTTCACCCATATTACTAGTCTCGGCGGAACACGCCACGGTGATCGTCTGGCCGCTCAAAAAGTGTCGCGATTCTAAAACTTGCGCGACGGAAGGAACGAACATCCGCAGTTGTCGACGACGATTCGAACGATGGGGAAAGAACAACTCCGTGACACGACACCAGAATTCGCTCATCTCGTTCCAGACTCCTGATGGTGTATGACGGAATCAGAATCGGTTTCAACATCGAAGTATTCAGACACAATTGATTGAAGAATACCGCTCGCACACACTGGCGTTGGTCTTTACGCAATCAACAATGCAACGATCGATGATGCGATACGCAAAGGCAAGTGTCAACGATTCGTTTTGACCCACAGAAGGGCGATCAGCTTTTGTTTTAAAACGACTTGCAGCCCACACGAACCAACAACTTGCCCAGTGCTGCCGGGGTCGGCGCGAAGACTTCGACATTTGGGATCGACGGGAGTAGCGCCGACCACGGTCCTTCCACCAGCACAATATCAATTGATCAGCGAGCCGTTGACGTAGATCTCGCCGTTGGGAAGAACCTGGTACGAGGTCACATTGCCCGCGACCGGCGTCCAATCGCCGCCGAAGCCGGTCCATTGATAGAGCGCGTTGCCGGGCAACAGCACGTACGCCGTGCCGTCCGGGCCGATTTCGAACGAGCTCGCATTGTTCGCCAACAGTGCCCAACTACCATTTTCCCAAATTGAGAGATTACTCGACTGCAATGCGAACAGCGTCCCGTTCGGTGCCACTTGGAACGAGCTGATGCCGCCTTCCAGAGATTCAAAGCTGCCGCCGAAACCGGTCCACTCGTACAACGCGTTGCCTGGCAATACGAGATACACAGTCCCGTCGGGGCCGACCTCGAATGAACTTGTGTTCGCGGCTAACAACGACCAACCACCGTTCTCCCAGATGTCGAGGTTTCCATTCTGCAAAGCAAACAACGTTCCGTTCGGTGCCACCTGATAGGAGGTGATATTACTTTCCAACAGCGTCCACGTGCCTCCGAAGCCATTCCAGCTATAGAGTGCACTGCCGGGCAGAACCACATAGACAGTTCCATCCGGACCGACTTCGAACGAAGTCGCGTTCGCGGCCAGCAATGCGAGGCTGCCATTCTCGAAAACATTCAGATTACCCGCTTGCAAGACATACAACGTACCGTTCGCACTGATGTCGTATAAGTCGACGTTGCTCGCGATCTGCGACCAACTTGCCCCCGCACCCGTCCAGCTTTCGAGCGAGCCATCGGGTAACATGGCATACAGTGTCCCGTCAGGGCCGACCTGGAACGAACTCACATCGGTCTGTACCGACGTCGCACTGTCATTCTGCCACTGAGACAGGTTGCCTCCGGGCTGCAAGAAATACAACGTGCCGTTCGGGGTCAACTCGAACGAACTGACATTACCCGATAACAACGACCAGCCAGTACCAGGTCCCGACCAACTCTCAAGCGCACCATACGGCAACAATGCATAGACGGTGCCGTCCTGAGCCACCTCGAACGAGCTGACATTGGACTTAAGCGGCGTCAAACTGCCGTTTTGCAGGGTTTCGAGATTGCCACCAGGTTGCAGCACAAACACCGTGCCGTTCAACCCCACTTGATACGTACTGACATTACCTGCAACAACCGACCAACCGGAAATCGATGTCCAGCTTTCGAGAACTCCATACGGCAACTGCGCATAAAGCACTCCGTTCGAAGAAAGCTCGAACGAACTGACATTGGATTGCAATGACGACCAGTTCCCATTCTGCACGACACCGAGGGTGCCGCCGGGCTGCAGTATGTACACCGATCCGTCCGACCCGATCTGGAACGACGACACGTCGCTCGCCACAAGCGACCATGGTCCACCCGGAGTCCAACTCACGAGAGTACCGTAGGGCATCTGGGCGTACACGGTACCATTGGGCGACAATTCGAACGAACTGACATTCCATTGAACTGGCGTCAAACTACTGTTGTGCCAGACATTCAACGTCCCTCCAGGTTGCAGGGCGTAGACATCGCCGTTTGACGAAACTTGATACGAACTGACGTTGCCCGCCACGAACGACCAACCAGCTGACTGCGTCCAACTGTAGAGACCACCCATCGGCAGCAGAGCGTAAAGGGTTCCATTTGGCGCAACCTGGAATGAGGTTGTATTGCCCGCGATCTGCACCCAGTTGGCACCTGGCCCTGACCAGACAAACAGCCCACCGGTTGTGGACAAGTCAAATACGCTGCCATTTGGACCGATCACCGATGAAGCGACCTGCTGCCCACCTGGCAATGGCGGTGGCCCAGCGGAGTACGCGCCCATGTCATTGTGACCGCGAATGAAGCCACGTTCATCCGTCGCGATGGTGACTGCGGCATTGGCCGCATGAGCCGTCGCATTCGTCCCCAACTGACCGCGCTGGACGGTGATCTGATTGTTCGTGGTATTGATCGCCGTCAGCGTCATGATTTCGCCGTCGATCCGCAGCGCATCACCGACCGCAAGATAAGTCAGGGAGTTGACAGTCAATATGGTAGTCGTGGTGTCTGGGACGCCCGCATTCAACGTCGTCAACGCACCACCTGCGTTGAGTGCGGGGCTGCGGGGCGCCAATGCCACCGTCTCTGTCGGCCCGCCATTGTTCGCCAACAGCGGACCGCCGCCATTTGCCACGAAGATAGTCTGATTTGATGGGGCAATGATATTGCCGTTAACGCCGTTAACCAGCCCCGAACTCGTATCGCCGATGAGAGTATTCAGGGCACCGATCGTACCGATGCTGTAGACGTCACCACCGCTGGTGTCTAAAGCGACGATCGTATTTGCCGAGTTCCAAGCGGAATAACTGGCGACTCCACCACCCGACGCCGCACTTGAGGACGAATTCGCCGTGATCGTATCGTATGTCGTGGTCAGCGACCCCAGATTGAAAATACCGCCACCTTGATTCGCACCGACACCGCCGTTTACTGAATTGCCATAGATTGTGTCGTTTGTGCTGGAGAGCGTGGATGAAAGACTATTAAAAATCCCGCCGCCTTCGTCGACGGAACCATTCGTCGCAGTATTTCCTGCATATGTGTTGTTCGCACTGAGCAACGTCGAATCGTTGTAGAGACCCGCACCGTAATTTCCGCTCGATGTTGAACTGGTCAAACCTCCATTGACCTGATTGTTCGCAATGGTGTCATTCGTAATCGTCAACGTCCCAATCGAAAAATAAATCCCGCCGCCTTCATTCGAGGACCCACCTGTTGCGGAATTACCGGAAATCGTGTCGGTCGAACTTGTCATCGCCCCGAGATTATCAATTCCACCGCCATAGTTATTCGTATTCGCACCGCCCGTCGCCGAGTTGCTCGTGATCGTGTCATTCGAACTCGTCAGAGTGCCATCGTTATCGTTGAAAATTCCGCCGCCCTGATTCGTGTATCCACCACTGGCAGAATTACCAGTAATCAGATCACTGGTCGTTGTCATAATTCCCAGGTTGTAGATCCCGCCGCCGACCGTATCGACATTGTTGTAATTGAGATTGGAAGCGTTGTTATTGGAAATCGTGTCGTTCGTGCTGACGACGGTACCACCGGCGTCATTGTAAATACCGCCGCCGAAATTGTAGAAACCCGTCGAACTGCCACTGAGGGCCGAGTTCCCCGTAATGCTGTCCGAAGTGCTGGTCCACAGGCCACCTTCATTAAACACAGCACCGCCACCGCTGTAGATATTGCCAGCCGTCGAGTTATTGGTGAAGCTGTCGCCCGTGGTTGTCAACGCTCCGTTACTGTAGATTGCCCCGCCATCGGAGTAGTTTCCGCTTCCCGACGACACGTTTCCCGTAAACGTATCCTTCGAACTGAACAGGGTACCGACGTTGTAAATCGCACCTCCGTACACATTGCCCGACCCACTTGCCGAGTTGCTCGAGAAGATGTCGTTCGTGCTCGTCAAAGTCCCGGCGTTGTAGACGGCGCCACCTTGGGCATTGTTTCCGCCGCTGAGCGTCACACCTGACAGAACAACCTTCGCCGAACTGGATTCAACATCAAAGATGCGAGACAGGCTGTCGCCTGATATCGTCAGATTACTGGCGCCTAAACCCGTAATTGTCATGGACTGGGTGATGGCCAGTTCACCCTGGGTCAACGTAATCGTGTCGCCGCTGAGGCTCGGTGCGAACTGGATCGAGTCGCCGGGGCTGTCATTATTTGCCTGCGTCACGGCCGCTCTTAGCGATCCTGCGCCGCTGTCAGTGTTTGACGTGACCAGTATGGTGGTCAACAACTGCCGCGGCTCCAAGGTCTGCACCAGCGCGGAGAAGGGCAATCGCATCTGCCTACGACGGAAACGCGGTCGCACCACCTGATGTTTCAAACGCATTGTCAAACGGGTAAACAGGTTACGAAGCCAAAAGGACATCCGCATAATCGCCTCAATAGTTGACAGTCTGAAGTGCGCCTAAATACCCGCAACAGCCACCCCCGGTACCGCTTCGACGGCCTCGAGCCTGGCAGAATTTCTCAATATCACAAAATGCAAGAAAACGTCGTTATACGCAGTTTCCTGCACATTAACACCCCGGCGGGACCGTGGTCAACGTTTTATTCGGGATATTCGGCAACAAGGAAATTCAGATCACCGCTCGCAGTTGGGCACTCAGTTTTGCGACAACTAGCTGATTGATGCTCACATCTTCGGACTCGGCTTCTTTCTATAATGCCGCATGGAGAGATCGCGGAATCCGCACCGAAAACTTGCCGCTCGCCGTGACGGCTTCTGCGTTCTGTTGCAACGATTCGATCAACTGCATGATTTCGACGTACTCGGTCGTTCGCGTAAAGGCCGTTCGCGATGAGACATCGGGAAACAGCGCCGTCGTAATACCACCAATTCCAAAGACGGCATTGGAGACAACCATCCAATTTCCACTCGCTGCGGCTTCACGAGCGATTTTGAATGCGTTCTGTTCGGGAGTTTAGTTCGCTGACTTCGACATGGGATCCCTTTGCAACAAAGTTCACCAACGACACAAAGATTCAACATTCGCCGCAGAGCCGTCGCGTAGCCAGCCATCGAGTTGGGCGGGATCTTTCAGTTGCTGGCCTCGCATTGTGGGGACAACCAGGAAGGCGCATTTGACGTTGGCGAGGGCCGTCATGTCGCCCCAAAGCTTTTCGAACTGTGAAACAGGAAAAACATCTTCCTGACCGTATCCCCAACGCTTTTTCACATCTTTCAATGTAATGTACGTCGGCATGTGACGACCTAGCTCGCGAATCGCAGTATCCACCAGCTTCTGATTGGATAACGTCGTTCGATCAAGACCGAAGATCGTCAACAAACGATCGATGTCGATCCATGTGGTCAACGAGTTGTACCACGAGAGATGAAACTCGTCCTCTTCACGAGGCATTGCCAGACCCTCCACCAGTCGAACTCGGCCATCGACCTTCGCCAAACCGCCGCCGCGATCATCCAGGCGGCGACTGATCACTTCAATCGACAGATCGGCCTTCGACTGGATGTGTAAGCCGAGATATCCGGCGTCGACATTCGTCCCCAGCGTGTCGATGTTGTGCAGCATGAGATATTTCAACGGTGGGCGATCATTCAACATTTGCATTAAAGTTCCATTGCGCAGCAGGTTGGGAATTTCATACCAGTGTCCAACCGGATGCATGCACTGCGAGGGCAGGTTGTCGGTATAGTCTGACGCTTCGCCCGCCGATTGAGCCCAGTTCATCAGCGCGTGCCGCAAACTGTTTCGAACCTTTTCCTTCTGCTGATCTAGAACCTGCTGCGAGACTTCCTCCCAGGCGAACTGCAAATCGCGAACGGTTGGCACCATCCGCAGTCCGACCGAAACGCCGCGCGAGACTCGAAACAGTCCGCCGCTGTCCATCCGTTCCACGGCATCCCGAATCGGACGATCAGTCAAATAGCCCGACGTCACGACATGCAACGGCGAAATTCCACTCTGTCTTGCAACTTGACGTGTCTTAGCAAAATGGATGTCCAGAAACGACCGCCATTTTCCGGCCATCTTGCAGAATGGATTCAGTGCCTTCACGACGCCGGCACCCTGGGTCCAACGACTTCCAACTCCTGCCGCCAGTGACACGACAGCGACTTCACCATTGGCGATGGCCGCTCGCCCCAATTCAATCGCCGCCGCAGGGATGTCGCGACGAGCTTCGATCACTTCTTCGGCCGAGACATCTTCGATCGTGACTGACGCGTTCAATCGATTACAGGCCATGCCCAAACGACCGGATCGCAGATCCTCGCGAATCTGTTCATGTGCGATTGGATCGAAACCGTTTTCGCGGAGCAAATCCTCCAGGCGAACGGATTGCTGTACTTCTCTGGATGTCGAGGGAAGAATCCGCTGAATCAAACGGGACGCGAGATTGTCGCCGCTTTCACCGTCACGACAGGCGTTCCCGACTCGTTCGAGTTCGCCGCGAACCATCGGTGTCAGTTGCTGAAGACCTCGTCGCAGCCAGTCCGGCACCATCAGCGCATAATATCCCTTAGGCAAATCGCCATCGGTGCGCAGTTCCGCGAAGGTTCCTTTGTCATTGATCGCGAAATCGTAAACCACTGGTTCCATGGCGAAGGGCACGCTGGCTTCCATGCTGCGTTTCACCTGGACCATCGTGGTTTGCAGCCAGTCTTGAGCTTCTTCTCGGATGACCGGATCGAAGATGAAGCCCATCCCGCCGCCCGCCATACCACCCAGCATCCAGAACCCGTGAAACCGTTCGCCGTATTTCGCACGGCATTCTTCGATCAGCCGTTCGGTGTAGGCGTTGCTGCACCAGGGAATGATCGCCTGCAATGGCTCGTGAAAGTTTCGATGAGTCGCCTTGCCGACGCCCGGTATATCGCCCGCCTTCAACGAAGCGATGATTTGATCCAGCAACCCGATCGCATCCTGACGAGCAGCCCATTCGCGTTCGCAACGAAGCAGATATTTTTCGGTGACCATCTCGAGGATCGGACCGACATTTTGAGCCATGCCGCCATGAACCAGAACCAGACTTTCTTGCAGGCGCTGTCGCGTTGCCGCAGAGACTTCGCTCTCGGAAAACACATGATGTTGCGGCATCAAACGGCCACGACTGGTACCGTATTCCGGATCGTCAGCCCCCGCGGACCACCCCTGAATCAGCTTAATCCCCGGCCAGACCCCGCCGGAATCCTGCCAACCGCCTCCGGAACCGCCAATCCATTCGCCCAGAATCGCTCGGGCGGCAACGATCCGTCGATCCGATTCCGCCAGCTGTCCGGTCATGGCCGAGACCTGGTCCGTGGCGCGCATGCACATCGAGATCACGGAACCCAGCAAGTTGGTGGAAACAGCCAAGCGTGAACCTTTGGGAATGTCGTTCACCCGGCTGACAATTTCCAATCCTAACCCGGGTCCGATCATGCGAGAAAACACATCGGCAATACTTCCGCCACAACCTTCCATACCGGGCGGAATCAAACCCGCCGCGATCACAGCACCTTTGAGTAGCCCCAGGTAATCGCGAGCAAAGTCGAAGACTTCGTTGATGTCGCGTATCTCGACTTTGGCATCGAGATCAATGCTGATCAATCGCAGCACCGGTTCGTCGATGACTCGCAAACTACAGTCGATGGGCGGTTCGGGCTTCTGATGACGACCTCGCACGGCCAGGTCGATCGATGCGTTGATGACCTTCGCACCTTCGGGATAGTCCATACTCAGAAAAAAGATATCGCTCCAACCGCTGTGCGTAAAATCCATCCGCACGGCTGTCCGTTCGCGCAAGACCGGATAACCGTTAGTCCGCGGATCGATGCGCAATAACTCGGGCCGTATCCGAAGCGGCACGTCGGCAGGATGCCCCGTACGGAACATCCATTGATTGCCTCGCACGGTTCGCACGCTGCGGCGCACTTGATCGGCCAAGGTCTGAAAGGCCAGCCGGTGGTACGCTTCGCCCAGCGCACTGGAAAGCGAAACGGAGGGACCGTCTTGTTCGAGACCGGCCAGAAAAACCTCGATCGCTTCGGGGTATCGTCGTTTGAGCATGTGCTCGAAGCCCGCAAAGGGAATACGTCCGCTTTCTCGACCGATCAGTTGCGTCGGCAAATGGAAACGGTGGATCGCATACAGAAAGAAGAGCGTTCGGACGCGATCGTAAAGATTTTCGCAATGTCGCCGAAAGTCATCGAGTTCGCGACATTCGTGCAGTAACTGCTCGAGCGTCAGCCCGCGACATTCCGCATCCAACGAACGATTACGAACGGCGGGTTCCGTTGAAGTAATGATGGAAAGTAGATTGGTCACGTTGCTCAATTACCTTGTCGCCAAAAGATTCACGAGTTCTGTCAGAATGAGATCTCGATCGTCGCCGGACAACGAGAACGCCAACTGGGCCAGTAGCAGACCGTACTTGAAGCTGATGTCGTACCGCGATCCTTCAATCTCGAGCGCGAGATAACGTTCAGTCTGCGCCAGACGATTCAACGCACTGCTCAGGTCGATATTCTGCTCTGCTGGAGCTGCATCGAGCGACTTTCTGAGCAGGCCGAGGACCGTTGGCGTTAACACGTGCATGCCGAATAAACAGAGGTAATAACCGGCCCGCTGTCCCGCCACGATCAATCGCTGTTCGGCCACGGTCGGTGTGGGCTTTTCGACGACCGCATTGACCTCGTAAAGATTGTCCGATTGTGCGAGCGGTGTCCCACCCACTGTTCCGAAGAAGATCACTTCGTTTTCACGCGTGGGCTGAATGGCCGACACCGAACATTCGTATCTCGTCGCGACATCGATCAACTGTTGAGCACACAGACGATCGCTACGACTGAGATACAAATGGTCCGAGACCAAATGCAGAAATGATTCATCACCGACGAAACTGCTCGCGCGCAATATGGCATCGCCGTAACCGCGCGGATTCGTCTGCTCGAAGAAGACCAATCGTGACGCATGTGGCCCAGCCGCCGTCAAGTACGGTTCCTGCTGTCCGGGGCGAATGATAATGGCCACTTCGTCGATGCCGGAATCGACCACTTCATCCAGCATCAGACGCAGCGCTGTACGAACCTCGCCACGACGGTCGACGAGTGTCTGTAACGGCAGGCGCGCGTGGTTGTCGCCCGCGGCAGTAATCAAAGCCTTACGAATCTTCATCGAAGCAAATCTCTCCGCAAAATGATCCCGATCCTCGATCCCATTGCGAACGTACCCACTTAACTTCGGAAGACCGCAGTCAAGCACTGAAGTATCAACTTCGCCGATCATAGTCTGGCCAAGCTATCACAGTCTGCCTATTCTTATCCAGTGACGAATTCATGCCGACGAGCGTAATCGCTTTGTTTAAATTGAGGGAATTAAATTGAATCAAAGCCAGTTTCCGTTCGTCGCATGGCTCATCTTTCTGGCCGCGGCCTTGCTCGAAGTTGGTGGCGACATCGTGATTCGCAAGGGGTTGCGGCAGAACACGTGGATTCTGATTGCCTTCGGCTGCGTCATGCTGGCCGCGTATGGCCTCGTGGTGAACCTCGTCAAATGGGATTTTTCTAAACTGCTCGGCGTCTACGTCGCGGTTTTTGCCGTGGTCAGTGTTCTGGCTGGCCGATTTCTCTTTCGAGACGAAGTCGCCCCTACGACATGGGTCGGCTTGGTTTTGATCGTTTCAGGCGGATTCGTCATTCAGTTCGGTCAACGCTGACAAGGTTGATCGACTCGAATTAATGACGCACTTTTAAGGTAGGCTGAGGGACGTATTGTGGCGATTTGTCGCTTGATCTATTGGATCGAATGACGAAACTGAGTCCTGCAGTGCCATTGTCAATTTAGCGATACCCCAAACGTAAAGTGGGCTTTAGCCCACGAACCAATGGA
>Ga0181528_10002417_pt1 | contig 11454 bp, 9 predicted proteins | sample PEATcosm2014_Bin_47_FD_119742 | JGI IMG/M metagenome (GOLD analysis project Ga0181528, IMG submission 119742) | Peatland microbial communities from MTU Mesocosm Facility, Houghton, MI, USA - PEATcosm2014_Bin10_10_metaG | ecosystem: Environmental > Terrestrial > Soil > Wetlands > Peat | place... | reverse complement strand
GGTCCAATCAAGTCTTCCACCTTTTGGACCACGCTTTTTGCGTTCGCCGGAACCGCATGCAAGGACACTTCGCGAGTGATCTCCGCCGAGGCGTGTCCCAGCAAAGCTTGCACTGTTACAAGTCGTGCTCCCACCGCATCGAGCAAAGTCGCATTGGCGTGCCGCGGCCAGTGCCAATTTGCGCCCTTAAGCCCGAGCTTCTCACTGGTCGGCTTCAATTGCCGATTCAGGAGATTCCTGCGGCTCAGGGGCGTTTCTTGTCTGCTGGCAAATTCCAATGTCTCGGGATTCGATTCCGCTGCCTCGCGGATAGACTGAGGCAAGGCTTTCGCCGCAGTGTAGTCAGCAATGATCCGAAGAGCCGAACGCTCGTTCAGACCGACCGCCTTGCAGAAGGCGTGCCATTTGCCCCTCGGTTTGTACATTAAGCGATACGAGGCGAGGATCCGTCCCATTTCGCACCGATCCATTCGGCGACGCCCGTTGACGGCTACTAGTTCGCTACGCAGTCCGGGCTCATGCTCGATTTCAGCCGGATTAAGCTGTTTGGCCAGTGCGTCGAGGCGCTTGTGCGGGGTCGGCGGGATCGGAGGCCCTGCGGGCCTCGTCGGGTTTGGACAGATCGGACAAATTGTCTGATCTACGGAATGCAGACATAAGACTCCTCGACTCCAGGAAAGCCCAGACCCGTTCATGGTGCCAGCCTAGAGTGGTCAACTAATGGGATTGCCCTTCATCTTTCTGGAACTGAGCGGAGCCGTCGGGAAAACCTTGCCACAAGCCGACTTTCCAGGGCCTATTGAGAGATCGGTCCCCGTTTGAATCACTTCCTGTTTGCCGATATGACCGGAATCTTCGGAGTGGTACCTATAGTTGGCGGTGTAAACCCTGTTCCCAACCAACAGCAATCTTTAGGCATGGCTCCATTAGCCACTTACAGAGAGTTGTAGCGGGCGATCCGTTCGGGCAGCCAGCCACGAATAGCAGGGGCCGCATAGAAGCGTGGGAACAGCAGATCGTCATCGCTATCGATGATCCCTTCGGCCACTGCACGAGCCGCAAGTGCCGTGTCCGGATAAATACGGATTCCTGCCGAGATCTTCAGTGCGTCCAGGTGAAGCGACTCAGCAAACGCCAAACTCTCTTCCACCGTCCCCCTAGTTTCACCAGGGGCACCCAGCATCAGAAATCCGTTTCGCTTAATGCCCGCGGCACGGAAGATCGCGGAAATCTCCGCCACTTCGGCTGGCTTATATTTCTTATTGAGCAGACGCAACACCGGTTCAGATCCGCTCTCGAAACCGAGGTTCACCTGCGTACACCCCGCCCGCGCCATTAAATCCGCCAACTCCGTGTCGGCTGACTTCGGGTAGATCTGCGCCCACCAGTCGATGTCGAGCCGCGCATCGATGATTCCCCGGCAAAGCTCCTTGGCATAGGCGGAAGGGACATTGAACGTGTTGTCGACAAAATAAAACTTACTGAATCCGCGGTCGCGATAGCTGAGCAACCACTCTGCGACTAATTCCACAGACCGCCAGCGCAACTGCCTGCCCTCGATCTTACCCGTAGAGCAGAAGGCGCAATCATGCGAACAGCCGCGCCTGGTTTGTACGGGGATTCGCCATTCGGGGCTGATCTCAGAATTCAGCCAAACGTCAGGTGCAGGCAGGGGCAGAACATCAAGATCGGGGCTAATCACCTGCGGCACATACGCGTTCGGTTGCTCAGCCAGATAAACTCCGGCCGGCGCGGGACCTTGCCGCCCGTCTTCCAACCAGGAGAGCAGTCTGGGAAATGCTGTCTCGCCTTCGCCCTGTATCCCCATATCCGCTCCCAGGTACGCCAGCGTACTTTCAGGAAAGATGCTGAAGCCCGCACCACCGATAACAATCGGAGCGCCGCAGGCGCCTCTGCATAAAGCGACGACGTCCTTCAGCGGTGAAAGCAGGAACCGCGTGTTCACCATCGTCTGGTCGTCGATGTTTCGTACCGACAGGCCAATCACATCGGGGCCCGACGACGCAATCGCATTTCTGATCGCGGTTTTCCAGTCGGTACTCGAGAGCAAATCCAGAAAGCGCACCTCATAGCCTGCTTTTGCAGTAGCCGCAGCAACGCACGCCAGCCCGAGAGGCAGCGGGGTCATAACCCCGGCAACCTCCCGATTGCCGGATATGAGCAAGACACGCATCGTCTGCTACCCTCCAATTCGACGAGGAATTGTACTTCAAACATGCAACGGGTGGCGAGCGGCTGTTCACAGGTGGAACACAACGACTGTAACCTGATATGGGCTGCTTCCAGTGCTCACAAACCACACCTTTTGAGACAGGGCGCAGCGAACAGTGTCTATCTTTTTTCAGCGGGTTACAGGAGGCGTCCCACCCAGCCTTTTGGAGCAGTTTCGGTCGGTCGGGCAATCCGGAGATTTGCTCCCGGCGGATTCGCATTGATAAACGCCGTTGTGTCGAGTCTGCCTTCATCAGATGAGCGTGCAAGACAAACCGATCGTTATTTTCAGCCTGGTTGACTCCCGAGCCGAAGCGAAAAGGCCGGTAGTGGTATCGGGTTGATGACCCAAATGTCAGGTCCGCCCCCTAGTCAGTGCGCGATTTGATTTATAAATATCGAAGCCGCACGACTCCGGCATTTGTGATCGGCGACGAGGTACTCGTTGGCTTCGACCCAGAACGCATCGACCAATTCTGCTCCCACTGACAATCCCCATATTCTCCGGGGATACGTGTCTATTGCCGCCGCCGGGTTGTGTTGGGGTATCTCCGCCACCTTGGGGAGGGCAGTTTTTACCGGGCGACTGCTGAATGGCGCCGGCATGATTCATCCGGTCGATCCGCTGATTCTTTCCCAGGCACGCACCACCATCACATTTCTGATCCTGGTGCCGCTCATGCTGATGCATCGGGGGACGGCGGTTTTCCGTATGCCGCGACGCGACCTGATCCAAAGCCTGCTGTTGGGCGTGATCGGCATGGCATTCTGCAACTATTCCTACTACCTCGCCATTCAGCGCACCAATGCAGCCACGGCCATCACCCTGCAATACGCCGCGCCCGTTCTGGTGTTGCTATATATGGTGGTACGCGGGAAACAGCGGGCGACGCCGGGGCGAGTGGGTTCGGTACTGATGGCGGTTCTGGGCATTGCTATCGCTATCGGCTTGATCGGTCCAGAACACTTCAAGCTCGATTGGAAGGGCGTGCTGGCGGCCGAGATTGCCGCCGTAACTTTCGCCTACTACAACATCGGCAGCAGCAGCCTGCTGAAACGCTACGACCGTTGGCAGTTGCTGTTGCTGGCGCAGTTTGCCGCGGCCTTGTGGTGGAACATCGTGAACCCACCGTGGAAGGTCATCGCCGCCCATTATGGTCGCGCCGAGTGGATTTTCCTGGTGATCTTTGCCCTGCTAAGCGCGCTGATTCCTTCCGCGCTCTATCTGGGAGGACTGCGCTACCTGGATGCGACTCGCGCCATCGTAACCAGCTGCCTGGAGCCGGTGTTTACCATCGTGATCGCTGCCTCAGCCTTGGGGGAGAACGTGAAGGGCCTGCAGGTGGTCGGCATCGCGCTCGTCCTACTGGCCACGATTGTCGTGCAATTGACGGGACGCGAGCGGGGGCTCGATCCGGTAGTGGTGGAGCCAGTCGATTAGACCGGAGTGACGACTTGTGCTCTCACAGGGATTGATCTCATAGGGTGACGAGTGGCATTCCTGCAAGCCTTTTGGATTAGGAGTTGCGTCAGCGTTCGCTCAATTGTGGCAGTCCGGAAGTTATCGTTCACCCGTCTTGGATCAGCCGTGCTAAACACCGATTGGACAGGAAATCCCATCGCGTGCGCTTGGGCCTAGAGTCCTCGAGGATACTAATCCGCCTCTCGATACATGCAGCTATCCAACTCCGTCCGAACCGCCGAGGCTGGAATTAGATACTGGAATTCGCAGGTAGAGGAGAAGAGAATCTTATTCCTCGGTCGCGCCACCTCTTTCCTGTCTTCTTGGGTGGGAGCTTCCTATCTATTTCGGTTGAGTCATAGAAGGTCTAGGGATGTACGGTTGGGCACGCTTGGGGAGCGATAGTGGCGTATCAGGGCCACAACTGAGCGTTGCGTTTCTCTGGGTCGCTGATGCCCAAGGTCGCCAGTGGCATGCGCGAAGTCGGGAACCTGCGCAAGGTCCATTCTGAAAACGTCGCGTATGAACTGCGTCGCGACATCGTGCCGACAACAAAGGGCACGCTTCGCCTGTCCGGATTCGTTAATCACGCCAACATGACCATCTATTGCGACTGCGACGCCGCGGCGGTTTGCGGCGAGCCCTGCGACGTGCATTACGATATTCCAGGGCTGTATGCGTCCCAAGGCACAACATCAACAGAACCTAAATTCCCCCGTCCGGATACAAATGACCTGCCGCAGCTAGGAAGTTCGCCACAAGCGGGCTATCGTCGTCCTTTCTCCAAGCTATGCCGTACTGCAGAGGCGCTGTCGGAGGAAGCAACTCTCTAAACACTAACCCTTCAGTAGCGGGCAGTTTGTGGTCTCTAGGCAGAATGGCAATTCCCGTACCTGCCGCAATCAGATAGAGCACCGATTGGGGTGAGCGCGACTCCTTTATTACTCTCGCCCTAAATCCCGCTCGTGCGCAGGCCGCATCGCTTGCGGCCCGCAGGTAGAAGCCGCCAGTAGCCGGATAGGCGATGAAGGGCTCTTCAGCAAGTGCCGCTAATGAAATCCGCTTCGTCTTTGCCAAAGGGTGCTTTTCTGGAAGCACGACAGCAAGTGCAGTGGTTACCAGTGTGCGCGATTCGAGACGCTTGTGTGGGAGTGGCAGAAAACAAAGTGCGATATCGATCTCCTCGTTGATAAGACGAAGCTCTAACTCACCAGTAGAGAATGGACCTCGTGCGTCGAGTGCAATTGTCGGATGAAGTGAGCGAAACTTGCGGATCAAACGAGGCAGCACGGAATTCGTGGTGATACCTGTGTATCCTACCCGCAGATTTCCCACAACACCCCGTTCCGCTTGGCGCGATGCCTCGATCGCCTCCTCGAGCGATTTCAAGGCAACCTGCAGTTTCGCCCGGAACACTCGCCCAGTGGAAGTAAGCCGTATGTACTTGCTTGTGCGGTCGAACAGCTTCACCTTAAGCAATGCCTCCAGTTGTTGGATACGCAGGCTCAGGGGAGGCTGAGTTATATGTAGGCGGAGAGCTGCGCGAGTAAAGCTTCCTTCTTCCGCTATAACGAGAAAAGACTCCAGATGCCTCAACTCCAAATCCTTCATTGGCTGCTCCCGTCGGAATCATTGACTATACACACAACATATAGGTGAGCCTACCACTAAATATTGGACATATGGGTAGGTTAATCACATAATCCCAGCGTTACCACACAACCTCTGAAGCAGCGCCGAGGATGTTAGCTATGAATTCGGAACGGGAAACCACAATGACACTCCAGAACATTAAGGCAATTACCGTGGTTGGTGCCGGAACAATGGGGCCAGGAATTGCTTTGTCCTTTGCGCGGCACGGTTATCGCGTGCGGATGTGCGACCAAAAGCCTGAAGCATTGTCAGCCGCTAGTTCCATGGTGCGAACCAGCGTGGAAACGCTCGTAAGGCATGGCTTGGAGGACAGCGCCAAAATAACAGAAATTGAAGGCCGGATCAGCTTCGAGTCCTCGCTGGAAAAAGCCTCAGAAGCCGCCGATTTTGTTATCGAATGTGTGAGCGAGAACCGTGAAGTCAAACGGTCGTTGTTTCACTGTCTCGACAATCTGTGCCCCCCAGAAACTATTTTTGCAAGTAACACCTCCTATCTGAATGTGTTCTGTCTGGTTCCGGAGAACCGTCTACCTCATACCATCATTACCCATTGGTTTGCGCCGCCTCATATTCTCCCGTTGGTCGAAGTTGTCCGGGAAGCGGTAACCTCCGAGGAGACTGCAATGGTTACCCTGGAGTTGCTAAAGGCCATCGGCAAGACTCCCGTACTGATGAATAGGTTCGTGCCGGGTTTCGCTATCAACAGGATTCAACGGATCATCGGCAGAGAGGTCTTCTTTCTGCTGGATAACGGCTACATCAGTCCGGAGCACCTCGATCTGGCGGTTAAGGCGAGCATAGCTCCGCGCATGATGCTACTCGGTCTTGTGCAGCGCTATGACTTCACCGGTCTCGACTTGAGCGCCAACAATCTTAAGAACGATGAATTCATCGAACCCCCTCTTGATAACCAGCCGAAAGCTCTTTTTGACAGGGTCAAGCAAGGTCATTGTGGCGTGAAGTCGGGCAAAGGTTTCTACGATTACGGGGATCGGAACCCAGCGAGCGTGTACGCGGAACTCAACGACGCCCTAGTGAAAATCCTGAAGGACTCCAGTTTCTGTCTGGAGGAAGTGATTGGCCAAACGAAGAAGTGAATATCCGTTGGCTAATGCTGGCACCCTGCGGCAATAGTCCAACAGCAGCCACTTGGAGCGATGGGTCCCAAACCCAAATCAGCAATTTGGAGAAACGTAATGTCACACGATGCAACTATAACTAATCCCCAAGCAGGACTGCCCGGGCACGGCGGCATAATGGACAAACCGACCGGAAACGTGCGCTATGGAATATGGCTGGTATCGTTTCTGGCTTTCTTCGTGGCTTACCTGGACCGAGCCAATGTTTCCGTTTTGATTGCCGACGGCCATTACACCAGCGCGCTCGGTATTAGCGGAGACAAAAGCGTTCAGGGCTTGCTGATGACGGTGTTTCTGCTGTTTTACGGACTCGCCAGTTTCTTTATCGGGCCGATCATTGACCGTATCGGTCCGCGGAAAGTCCTGACTTATAACTTAGTCTTCTGGGCCGCCCTGATGTTGGTCATGGCGGCCTCCTCTTCCTTTTATGTACATCTTGGTTGCCGTTCTCTTCTGGGGTTGACGGAAGCGATGGCCGCTCCGGTCTGCTCGAAGTTGATCCACACGTGGTTCCCTGTCCGGGAACGCGCCAAGGCGAATGGCGCATGGTTTATAGGGCTCCAGTTCTCGCTGCTGGCAGGTATACCCTTGGTCACATGGCTGGTCGCGTCATTCGGCTGGAGGACCAGTTACGTTTCTCTGGCTGTGCTGAACGTCATTCCCGTTTTTGCCTGCCTGGCTTTGGTGTATGACACCATCGCACAGCACCCCAGAATCACCAAAGAAGAGATGGAATACATCGAGGGCGGCAAAGGGGGGCAAAAACACACGGGCGCAGCCGTAACCTCCTACCGCTTCCTGACTAAACGCGTATTCTGGCTGGCTGCCATCGTCTACGGTATGAACCTGGCTGGCTTCTGGGGCCTGCTGTCGTGGCTGCCGACTTACCTTCGAATTACCAACGGCTTCTCGTGGAAGATGACCGGCAGTTTGTCCGCCGTGCCTTACATCGTCAACATCGTGTGCCTGCTCGTGTTCACTCCGCTGATGGACAAGTACAACTCCCGGGCCGCGTTCACGGCGCCGGCCTGCGCGCTTCTCGTCACCCTGATGCTTCTGCTCACTATCACTAGGAATCCAATCATCGCGGTTGTCCTGATCGCCGGGTACATGGGTTGTATCACGGTTGCAAACTGTTCGCTGTTTCCCATCTTGCAGAATGCAACAGACTATAACGAGGTCGCGACCGCCGTCGGCTTCTTCACTGGGATTGCCTATGTCTTCTCGTCGGCATTTCCCTATCTGATGGGCGCGATCTACAAGCACACGGGAACGCTCAAGATCGGCTTTTATCTATTTGTCGCCATCGGAATAGTTTCTTTCCTGGCTACGATCCCGATGTATAAGCGCCGGCTCTGAACGATTGCGCTCCGGCGAAAAGTGGATGGAGAAAACAGTAAGTCATGAACAAGAAAATCATCATTACGGTCGCTCTTAATGGCGCGGGCACGACCAGAGCCCTGACCCCTCACGTTCCCATCACGGCAGACGAGATCGCGGCGGATGCTGTCGCATGCGCTAAAGCCGGCGCGTCCATCATCCACATCCATGTGCGCGATGAGAACGGCAAGAACAGCATGGCGACAGCGGTATGGACGAACGTCGTTAACAAGGTACGCCAGTGTATCGCAGTCGCAGGACTCGATGTGGTTCTGAATCTCACGACATCTGGTAGCGCTTGGCCGGAGGATTTGCGCGTGGCACATCTTCCGACACTGATGCCGGAAATGTGCTCCTACGACCCCGGAAGCATGAACTGGGCCAACAGCTACGTGTTTCTCAACACCCCGCCTTTCCTGGAACGACTCGGTGCGGTGTGCCAGGAACTGCAGATCAAGCCCGAGATCGAGATCTTCGATGCCGGCATGGTCGGCAACGTCGCGTACTACTTGAAAAAAGGCGTCCTCAAGACACCCTGCCATTACCAGTTTGTGTTGGACGTTGCCGGCGGCATGCCCGGCAACATCGAGAGTCTTGCGTATCTGTTACCCAAGCTTCCCCAGGGCTCGACTTGGTCCATCACTGGCATAGGCAAGAGCCACGTGCCGATGATGCTTGCCGGACTCGCAGCAGGATGTGACGGACTGCGGGTAGGTCTTGAGGACAATATCTTTATGGAGAAGGGTGTCCTCGCAACGAACGCACAACTTGTTGCGCGTGCTGTCGAATTGAGCAAAGTCGCCGGCAGGGAGATTGCAACGGCAGAGGAAACTCGTCAGTTTCTCGGGCTAGTTAAACATGGATCATAGTCACTTAGATTGCGGCCCGATCCCGGAAAAACGCTTTTTCCTCATCCCGTGGAGCAACATTGCGGGCCTATAGGAACTTATTTAACCGCATCATGATCATTGCACATCAGGAGAAGCACTTTGGATCGGGAAGCATACATCTATGATGTAGTTCGCACTCCTATTGGAAGTCATGGCGGCAAGTTAGCCGCTGTGCGGCCCGACGACATGGCTGCGCTGGTGTTGCGTGCATTGGTCCAGCGCAATCCGTTTTCCGCGGCAGCCTATGAAGATGTTGTGCTCGGTTGCACAAACCAGGCTGGTGAGGACTCGCGCAACATTGCCCGCCACGTCGGCCTTCTGGCTGGTCTGCCGGTTGAGGTTGCTGGCCAGACTGTAAATCGGTTGTGTGCGTCCGGGTTGGCAGCAGTTCTCACATCCGCCCATGCCATTCGCTGCGGAGAAGGCGAATTGTTTCTGGCTGGCGGTGTCGAGAGTATGAGCCGGGCTCCTTTTGCGATGGGAAAAGCTGAGACCGCTTACAGCCGTACGGTAAAGGTATTTGACACCGCACTCGGTGCCAGGTTCCCGAATCCTGGCATACTCACGAACTTCGGCAACGACAGTCTCTCGGAGACTGCCGACAACATTGCACGGGAAGTCGGTGTTTCCCGAGTCGAGTCGGATGCATTTGCTTTACGGTCACAGCAACTCTATGCGCGTGCCAAGCAACAGGGTTACTTCGACGAAGAGCTTCTCGCCGTCCCTACGCCGGGCAAGAAAGGACCTGGGCCAACGGTCACCGAGGACGAGCATCCACGCCCGGACACTACGGCCGAAGCACTTGCGAAGTTACGTCCTCTGTTCGGCGGAGTCACAACCGCAGGCAATGCTTCCGGTATTAACGACGGTGCTGCGGCGTTGGTTATCGGCTCGGGTGAGATTGGGAAGCAGTATGGGGTTAGACCACGGGCTCGCATAGTTGCGGGCGCAACCGCCGGCGTGCCGCCTCGCGTGATGGGAATGGGCCCAGTACCTTCGTCTAGAAAGTGCTTGGAACGTGCGCGCTTGTCATTGAAAGATATGGATGTGATTGAGTTGAATGAGGCCTTCGCCGCTCAGGCGCTCGGATGCCTGAAGCTGATGAACATTGCTTATGACGATTCCCGCGTCAACCCCAATGGTGGTGCAATTGCGATTGGTCATCCACTTGGAGCCTCCGGTGCCCGGCTGGCGCTCACGGCACTGCGTCAACTCGAACGCCAAGAAGGTCGATACGCACTGATTACACTGTGTATCGGCGTTGGGCAGGGATTGGCCGTTGTTCTGGAGAGAGTCAACTAAGGGGCTTCTAAGGTAGAGTCGAAGAGCATTCCGACCCGCTTCAAGGATTTCCGCCCGACGGACACACGTGTTGCTACAATCCTGTATGTAACTCAATTCCAAGATGTTGTCTGAGGAAAAGGACTGTGGTGACCGAATCAAGGATAGACACTTCCCGCGAGAAACTGCTCGCCAGCGCCGAGCGGCTATTTGCCGAGCGCGGGTTTGATGGCGTTTCCGTTCGGGACATTGCAAAAGCGGCGGAAGTCAACTCGGGCTTGGTGTCATATTACTTCGGCAGTAAGAAGAAATTGCTGTCAGAGGTTTACACACGATATTGTATTTTGCTGAATCAGGAGCGCACGCGTCTGCTCCAGAAATTCAGGAATCAAAAGGACGGGCCCGCCCTCGAACAAATCCTCGAAGCATTTATCCTCCCCTCTCTTGAGGTTACTACCGACAAGCAAGGACGGTCGGAATTTACGCGCCTTCGGGCAATTTTGTCAGGAGAAAATTCGGCTCTACTGGAGCGCTTAATCGCTGAAAACTTTGATCAGTCGAGCCGCACCTTTGTAGTTGCTCTCTCAAAGTGTCTTCCGCACCTTACCCGCGAAGATGTCTTGTGGAGATTTCATTTCCTTCTTGGCGCGATCTACTACACGGCCAGTGGGCCTCATAGAATCCGAGAGCTCTCTAAAGGAAGGTGCGATCCTTCCGACCCGATTGCCTCGGCACGAGAGATGATCCAATTCCTGGCAGCCGGCTTCCGTGCTCCGAGGGCCGCGAGAATAGTTGGGCCGACTCCAGTGCAAGGTAAGGCAAAAAGAGCCAACGGATCATAATAAATACTGCCTCCTCGCACTTTCTCTTATATTTTCCCATTGACGTCACTACAGATCACAGAGATAATCTCTCGTGAGTTTACACGCATGTGTAACACAGAGAGACGTTGCATCGGTCAGCAGCCATGTAGATGCTCGTATACGGTAACAGACTTCCAGTTTGCCCATGCGTGCGGAAGTGACGATGAAGCAGAAAACTAGCAGCGCTTTGCTACCGGCCACCAATCTCGAGGGGAACGCTCTCTGCAGACGTTCTTGTAGCCATATGGCTGAGCACTGCATGGGCTAGGACACCGGATTCATGGTATCGATTTGCGCGTAGCTTGCGTGGATGAAACATCACGGGTGCGTACATTGTGCAGAAGCATAGGCACTCAATTCGTCCCCAGTCAACAATGACGTCCAACAGGAGACTGAAGTGAATACGTTGACAATGCCCGTGAGTGGTACCTCACGAAAACCATCGCGAAGCTGGTACAAACAGATGTGGGTACACGTTCTAGTCGCCATGGGAATCGGAATCGTGGTCGGGCATCTATACCCAAGCGTTGGGCAGAGCATGCAACCGCTGGGCG
>Ga0181528_10002415_pt1 | contig 11459 bp, 9 predicted proteins | sample PEATcosm2014_Bin_47_FD_119742 | JGI IMG/M metagenome (GOLD analysis project Ga0181528, IMG submission 119742) | Peatland microbial communities from MTU Mesocosm Facility, Houghton, MI, USA - PEATcosm2014_Bin10_10_metaG | ecosystem: Environmental > Terrestrial > Soil > Wetlands > Peat | place... | reverse complement strand
GTCCGCTTCCGCCGGATTCAGGTAATCGCACGTGTCGTAGGCGGCATGACCCCGCAAGCGCAGTACTTTCGCCTCAATCAGCATCGGCCGGCCGGTCTTCCGGACCTGTTCAATGGCGGCGGAAATCGTCCTGAGCGTCGCCGCAACGTCTGCGGTGCAATCCAAGACCGAGCCCGGAATACCGTACCCGGCGGCGCGGCGCCACAATTCGGTTCCAGCCGCATATTGCTCGCTCACCGGCGTCGAATACGCATAGCGATTATTCTCGATGACGAACAGCACCGGCACGCCCAGCAGCGAAGCAAGGTTGAGCGATTCGTGAACATCGCCCGTGCTGCTCGAGCCATCGCCCATGAATGCGAAGCCCACGGCGGGCCGGCCCAGGCGCCGCTGCGATTCGGTGGCCCCAACCACGTTGGAGATCATGGCCCCGAGGTGGCTGATCATCGGCAGCGAACGATTCTGCGGATCTCCGTGATGCACGTTGCCCTCCCGCGCCTTGGTCGGACTGGCGGCGTTGGCAAAATACTGGTTCAGGTGGTCGACGAGATGACCGCTCCAGATCAGATGACCGCCCATGCCGCGGTGGGTGAAGGAAATGGTGTCAACCGTCTTGTCGGCCAGGAGAGCGAGCGGAACGATCAGCCCTTCATTGCCCTGGCCTCCGGTCACCGTTCCCCGGATCAGGCCCTGCCGGAATAGATCCAGTATCCGGTTGTCCGCCGTGCGTGCCGCAAACATCCACGCATACGTGCGGAGGAGGGCGCCGGGAAGGTCCTGGTCTAGATCCTCAGGACGCAGGTTGCGCCCCGTGAGAATCGCGGGAGATTCTGGATAAACCATGCTTGACCCCGACGGTGGCAACCCGCCGGGCGGCGTGCAAGCCCGGCCTTTTCAACCTGCAATCCAGGCCATTCCCCACGAAAGCCACCAGGGGATCACCAGCACGCCCAGCAGAGTCGTGCCAACGATGATCTGCGCCGCAATCAACGGCCGCCCTCCGTAATGCCTTGCGAGCACAAGCGGCATCATGCCCGATGGCATCGCGGCCTGCACGACCAGCACGCGTTTCAATTCAAGAGGCACCGGGCCATACCTCGCCATCAGAAGGAACACTGCAGGAAGCACTCCGAGCCGGATGATGCAAGCGACAGGCGTCGTGGTGGCATCGAAAAGCTGCCGGGGGTCCTTCAGGTAGGTCTCGAGGGTGACTCCGCACAACAAGAGCCCGAACGGTATGGCGCAGCCCCCCACCATGTCCACCACCCGCATCAACACCGCCGGCAGCGCCAGTCCCGACAGATTGAAGATCACGGCAACCACGAGCGTGCAGATCGTGGGGTTCACCATGCGGAGCCATCCTTCGCGGCCGGACAGGCCCGTCAAAACCAACAGGCCCACGCTCCATACCGCGACATCGCAGCCCATGTTCTGCACGAGCAAAACTCCGAGCGGCCCCCGGCCATAAAGTGACTCCATCAGCGGAATCGGGATGAACCCGTAGTTGTAGATCCCTACGGCAAAGGCAAACGTGCGCAGGCCCGCGCCGCGATGCAGGCCGAGCGCCCGTCCGACGAGATATCCGACAGCGAAGCCGAGAACGACGCTGACGAAACCCGCAACAGGCGGCCAGAGGAGATTGCCAGGATCGCGCAAAGCGGTGTTGCCGAGCACGCTCTTGAGAATCAACGCGGGGTAAAAGATGTTCACATACATCCGCAGCATCGCCCCCTCGGATTCTTCGGTCAGGCGGCAGATCCGTCGCAGCAGCGCACCGAAAGCGAAGAGCAGGAAGACGGGCGCAACGAGCGCCATGAGTTGCCAGTAGCTAGCCTGCATGGAAGAATCACAATGCCACAGGAGAAAACCCGGCGTCGACGAAATCCTGGAGGATTCCTGCCATCGACGCAGGGTCGCCGCTCGTCGGCAGACCCTACCTCAGCTGCTTGGATCCGCGGTCAGAGCGCCTCCGCCATCGCGCGTCCCGCCAACCAGCCGGTGGTCCAGGCCGATTGAAAATTGAATCCGCCGGTCAAGCCGTCGATGTCGAGGACCTCGCCGGCAAAATAGAGGCCGGGGCTGCGCCGGCTTTCCATGGTCTTGAAATCAACCTCCTCAAGGCGCACGCCTCCGCAGGTGACGAATTCCTCCTTGAACAGGCTTTTGCCGGAAACCGGGAATTTTCCGCAGCCGAGTTCGCCCGCAAGCGCTTTCAAGACCTCGTTCGATACCGACGTCCAGGGCTGCGCAGGCTCCGCGCCCGCGGCGGACGCCAGCCGTTCCCAAAGCCGTTGGGAGAGACCGAACGAATTCCCTCCGCCCATATGTCGGCGGGGATGCTCCGTGCGAAGGCGGACGAGTTCCGCGAGGATCTCGTCAATCCCGCGCGGAGCCACCCAGTTCACCATCAGGTCAAAATGGTAATCTCGATCGTGCAGCAGCCGGGCGCCCCACGCAGAAAGTTTGAGAATGGCGGGCCCGCTCAACCCCCAATGCGTGATCAGCAGCGGGCCGCTTTCACGGAGTTTCATTTCAGGCACACGGACCTCCGCGTGCTCCGCCGACAGACCCGCCAGTCCAGTCAGACGGGGATCCTCGATTTGAAACGTGAACAGTGAGGGCACCGGCGGTGCGATGGTGTGGCCAAGCTGCCGGGCCAGCTCCAGCCCTCCCCCGGCCTTGCCGCCGCCCGTCGCAATCAACAGCCGGTCGCAAGCCACGGTTTCCCCGGTCGTGAGCTCCAGTGCAAAACCCGGCCGCACGGTTCGCACACCGCACCGGGTGCGCACAATGACACGCGCCTCAGCCGCGGCGCGCTGCAGGCATGCGACCACGGGGCCGGAGTCATCAGTCACGGGAAACATGCGGCCATCGGCCTGAGCCTTGAGCTCAACCCCGTGCGCTGAGAACCAGCGGACGGTTTCGACCGGGCCCCAACGATGAAACGCCCCGCGCAGCTCGCGGCCGCCGCGGGGATAATACCGCACAAGATCCGCCGGCTCGGTGAACGCGGTGGTCACGTTGCAGCGGCCGCCGCCGGAGATCCGCACCTTCGCCAGGGGCTGGGCGGTCAGTTCGAAGAGCGTGACGTGCGCTTCCGGGTTTGCTTCCGCGCAAGCGATCGCGGCGAAATATCCCGCCGCCCCGCCGCCAGCAATCATGATCCGCCCGTTGTTCATGCGGCGAAAACGCTGCCCGGGCCGGGGCCGCTTGTCGAAAGGTTAACGGAACCGGCTTGGATGCCACATCAGGCAACAATGCGCCGCACTCGAATCCAACCGTCGAACGCCAAGACGGAACGAACCGGCAATTCCATGGATCCCAAAATTAAACCGCCGCGAACCATTCAGGCTCCGCGGCGGGTCTTGGACTGCGGAAAAGCGCAATCGCTGGAAAGAAATGCTTTCGCGTCAGGTCCCGCTGGCAGGTGCTGGCGGTGGCGGCGCGGAGGTTCCACCTGGAGGGGGATTCTCCGGTGAAGCAGGCCGGGGCTGATTGCCTCCGTTATGATCACCCATTCTTCCTTCGCGACCGCGGGGCATGGCATCAAACTTCTTTTGCTGCTCCGGTGTGAGGACGGCCCGGATCTCGGTTTGCGTGCCCTTCATGAGCTCGCGCATCTTGGCCCGCTTATCGTCGCGCGAAAGCGAGTCGTCGGCCATGATCGCCTGCCTTGCAGGTCCGCTTCCCTTGATGATTGCCGCGATCTGGCCGCTCTGTTCGGGGGACAAGTCGAGCGCCTTCTTGAGATGTTCCAATTGCTCGGACCCGTCGCGCCGCCAGTGACGTGGGCGATCCGGGGCCCCATTGTCACCACCGGCAGCCGGTGGCGGAGGGGGTGTAGGCTGTGAAGGAGCTGCTTCATCGGCCGCCCGGAGGACCGGCCAGGCGGCAACGGCAAAGCCGGCCGCCATCACTGCAATTCTTAGCGTGGATTTCATAAACTGTGCCTTTGCTTCTTGGATGGGTTATGGTTCTGCCGCTGGACTCGTATACTGGCCAAGACGCCGCGTCTCCACCCAGGTTACACTCCCGTGCGAACGACAGAAACTAAACGCTCTTGAATTTACTTCGCCCGGGGAATCACCCACTGTCCCGCCACATGATTGAAGTCAGCAGCCTCACCAAGTGTTACGGCGAGTTCACGGCTGTGAGGGAGCTGTCGTTTGGTGTGCAAGCCGGCGAAGTCATGGGGCTCGTCGGCCCCAACGGCGCAGGCAAGACAACCACCCTGCGCTGCGGCACGGGCATCATCCCTCCCACACGCGGCCAGGTGCGGATCAACGGGATCGATCTTGCGGCTGATCCCGTCGGCGCCAAGCGGCAGCTTGCTTTCTTGCCTGACGAACCGCGCCTCTTTGATTACCTGACGGTCTGGCAGCACCTGGTGTTTGTGGCCCGGCTCTACGGCGTGGCAGATTTTGCGGTTCGCGCCCAAGGCCTTCTGGAGGAGCTGGAGATTGCAGACAAAAAGGAGCTGCTGCCGGGTGCGCTCTCGCGCGGAATGAAACAGAAGCTCGCGATCGCCTGCGGCCTGCTTCACGGCCCGCGCGTCATTTTCTTCGACGAGCCGCTGACCGGCCTCGATCCGGCCGGAATCCGTCGCATGAAGGATACGATGCGCCGGCTCGCGCGGGACGGCGCGGCCATCATCGTCAGTTCGCATCTGCTGAGCCTTCTGGAGGAAGTGTGCACGCACGTCCTGATTTTGAAACACGGCGAGAAGATCGCCGATGGCTCGCTGGCGGATGTCCGCATGCGCTTTGCCCGGCAGCCGGATGCGAGTCTCGAAGATGTGTTCTTTTCTGCAACGGGCGACGACCGCGTTCCGCCGTTGCTGACCCGGCCATGATCGCGGCCCTGGTCTATCTCCAGCTGACCGCGCTGAAAAATGCAGTGAGGCAGCGCACCTCGCGTCTGCGTCAGCCCCGGTACCTGATCGCAACCCTGGTGGGAGCGGCTTATTTCTATTTTCTCTTCTTCCGAATGCCTGCGTCACCGGGTTCCGGCCCCGGTGCGAGGACGGGGCCTGGCAACATCGGTCTGTTCGTGGGAGTGACGCTGGCGGCGGTGATCATGATGGGCAGGATCGTCTATTTGTGGATCTTCTCGGCAGATCGCGCGGCGCTCACTTTTACCGAGGCCGAGGTGGCCTTCTTGTTTCAGGCGCCCGTTCAGCGGCGCGTCCTGGTGAACTACAAACTGCTCAAGTCCCAGGTTCGCATCGTCTGCTCAGCGTTTCTGTTTTCGCTCCTCTCCCAGCGCCTCGGCACGCTCGGGGGCAACGGCTGGACCCATGCAGCCGGCTGGTGGATTCTGCTGTCCACGCTCGAGCTCCACAGCATCGCAGCCTCGTTCACACGGGAACGCATGCTCGACATCGGTCTCAATCTCGCCCGTCGGCGCGCGCTGTTCCTTGGAGGAATTCTGCTGATCGGCTGCACACTCGGGTGGTATTTGCGCCGTACGCTTTCCGCCCCCACCCCTGCCGATCTGGTCCAGCCGACAGCGATGCTTCACTATTTGCAGGGCGTCCTTGCCACGCCTCCGCTGACCTGGTTGCTGGCGCCTTTCATCTGGATCCTGCGCCCGTTCTTTGCCCAGGACCTAACAACGTTCGTCCGCTCGCTCGGCCCGGCTTTGCTGATTCTTGCCGGGCATTATTTTTGGGTGATCCGGTCCGAGGTCGCATTTGAAGAGGCCTCGCTTGAACTTGCCCGCCGGCGAACGGAACGCGGAGAGGCGCGCATGGCGGGGCGTTGGAACGGGCCAGACAGACCGGCCCAGAAGCGCCCGGAGCCTTTCGTCCTTCGGCCGCAGGGACTCGTGCCGCCCGCATTCCTGTGGCGAAATCTGATCTCGGCGGGACCCTTGTTCTATCCCCGCAACTGGTTGTTCATTTCCGTGGCCGTGCTTGGCGCGATGCTCTGGCTTGCCTCCCGTCCGGAGTATCGGACGGTGTTGGTATTCGTGCCTGCCATCGCCCTGCCCTTGAGTTCGTGCGTCCTGGTCGCGGGTCCGATGGTGATGCGCCGGGAGGTCCGCCTGATGATGCAGCGACTGGATGTGATGAAGACCTATCCGCTGCGCGGCTGGCAGATCGTGCTTGGGGAAATGCTCGCCCCCATCGTCCTTATTACGGCAATCGAGTGGCTTCTGCTTGCTGTGATGGCCGTGGCAGCCGGCACGTTGAAAGGGGAATTTGGATTGGTCGCGGCCGTCGGCGGCTTTGGCGCAATTGCAATCGGCCTCCTGGTGCCGCCCGTGGTGGGACTCATGACCGGAATTCCGTTCGCAGCCGCCCTTTGTTTTCCCGCCTGGATGGCGTCCCTGGGCTCGGCCGGAGGGGGAGTCGATGCCATGGGGCAGCGCATGATTTTCGCCGGCGGCTATCTGACCGTCCTAGCCGCTGCGCTGTTACCTTCTGCTCTTGTAGCTGTCGGGCCATATCTCCTTGTCTCGTGGTCGTCCGGTTCCGCCGCCGCCGGGCTCATTGTGGGCGCAAGCGCAGCCGGGCTGACATTGCTCGGCGAACTCGGCATCGTCATTTGGTGGCTGGGCGGCCGTTACGAGCGTTTCGATCTCTCATTGGAAGCGCCCTTATCATGACATTGCTGTCTTGCAGAGGCCTACTCTGGTCTTTTAATTCCTCTTCATCCGTGGCATAGGTGTTTGCCACATCCTGATCAACTGTCCGGGAACTTTCCTCTCCTCCGTCCATCCATTCTTCCATGAAAAGACTCCTGTTTTTCGTTGTCGCGCTCTTATCTGCCTGCGCCGCTGGCGCCGCCCAATTCGATCGCGCCGATTATGTCGCACGCCTCCAGACCTGCGAAGCGATCCTGCAGGACACCATGCTTTTCCCGGAACGCGCCATACCGGCGTCGGTCCTCCAGCGCGCCAAAGGCATTGTCATCGTCAATCAGGTCCAGGTTGGACTTATTCTCGGCGTCAAGGACGGCTGGGGCGTGGCATTGGTCAAGAAGCCCGACGGACAATGGAGCCTCCCGGTCTTCATCAAGGCGAGCGAACTCAGCTTCGGCCTGCAAGCCGGCGGCAAGACCGTCGAGACCATTTACGTGCTCATGGATGAAGCGTCCACGCGCTTGCTGTTCAAATCGCAATTCAAGTTCGGCCTGGATGCCAAGGCGGTGGCAGGCCCGGCTGCAGCCGAAGCCGAGCGATCAACAAAAATCTTTGATGCACAGGTGCTCGTCTATTCCAACGTGAAAGGACTATACGCCGGCGCCACGATCAAGACGGGCGCCATCTCACCTCTCGGCGATGCCACACAGCAGTTCTACAACACCCAGTATGGCATACCCGAGATCCTCTACAGCGATTGGGTCAAGCCCCAGCCCGAATCCCAGCCGCTCATGAATTACCTTCGGAGGCTCAGCCAGTAATCCGAATATCCCGGAGGTGGCTTAGCAGGGCCATCAGCGCGGCGTCAGCCACCGCTTCCTGCATCTCGATTCGCGACGCCCGGGGGAGTTCAATGCGTCCCTGTTGCAGTGCATACGTATTGCCGTTGCAGCGACGCGCCAGCGCCCAAAAGGCCATGGGGTGCATCACACCCCGCTCCGGCGCCGGCTCGGCATAACCGGTCGTTGCGACCGCAATATCGCTGCCGAACAGGGCGCAGGCTCCTCGCGCCATCTGTTCAGCAACCTCAGGCGACACCGCGTCGGACTGCTCCGCCATCGAGCGATCGACACCGAGATGCCGGACCTTCTCCGCAATGGTGTAGGCGGTGATCCCGCCGAGAAAAAACTGGGAGGCTCCCGAGATTGCTCCGATGCGCGCCTGGAGCCGCCCGCACGTCACGCTTTCTGCCACGGCGAGCGTAAGCCGCGGCGGTGCAAGCATGAGAACCTTTAGTTCAGATCCGAAGTACATGGAGTCAAACAGAACGAAAATATAGCCCGCATGTCCTGTGACAACTGCCAGCAGAGGTGTTGCATGGTGATAAGTGACCGCAACGGTGGAAGAAACTGTCAAATATGCGGGCTGGGGGTTCACCCTTGCTGCCGCCGTGCAAATGGTCGAAAGCGAGCGTCCGCTCGGCACAGTCGGTGCCTCGAGCTTGTCGAGGAGACGTGCGTATCAGAAGTCAAAATAGCCTGTCCTCGACGTCGCGAGGGACGCTGAGCCAGGCAAACCGGCGAGCAGGCTTCCAGCATCGGGGTACTTGAATCCACCGCTATCCAGAATTGAGGAAACGCATATCGCATCGACATCGCTCGGCAGGCTTACCCGATCTCAATTCCCACCGGGCAATGGTCGCTTCCGGTGATTTCGGGTGAGATCCAGGCGCGTTTCAGGCGCGGGCGCAGCACGGCCGAGATGACGAAGTAGTCGACGCGCCATCCGATGTTCCGGGCCCGGCAGTTCATCATCTGGCTCCACCAGGTGTAGTGCCCTCCCCCCTTTTCGAACTCGCGAAAACTGTCAAGATACCCGGCCGCCAGCAGCGCGCCAAAATTCCCCCGCTCCTCGTCGGTGAACCCGGCGTTCCGATGGTTCGTCTTGGGATTCGTGAGATCGATGTCCGCATGGGCCACGTTCAGGTCGCCGCAAAACACCACTGGTTTCTTTTGCTCGAGTTTCTTAAGATATTTCAGGAAGGCGCCGTCCCAGGATTTCGTGCGATAATCCAACCGCGTTAGTCCGCGCTGCGAATTTGGCGTGTAAACGTTGACCAGCCACCAGTCCGGAAACTCCGCGGTGGTGACACGGCCTTCCGTGTCGTGCTCCTTTGCGCCGATTCCAAGGCTCAGGTTGAGTGGTTTGGTGCGATAGACCATCGCCGTCCCGGCGTAACCCTTCTTTTGGGCCGGATTCCACACGGCCTCGTAGCCGCGGGGCCAGGCGATGTGCTGGACATCGCCCTCGTGGCATTTGATTTCCTGAAGGCAAACCACATCGGCTTCGGCCGCGGCCACGAATTCGAGCAGGCCCTTTTTCAGGGCCGAACGGACCCCATTGACGTTCCAAGATACAAGTTTCATGCAGGAATGCAGCGGAACCGGGACGGTTCCTTTGCACTCCTATCAACCGGTTGCGTAGAATTATCAACCCGGGATTGCATGAAAGCATGATGTATCTACCTTGCGGGCCTACCTAATACCGCAACGTCCTCATGTCCGCGTTCCCCCCTCTCCCGCTCGGTCGCCGCATTCCTGACCGCCTCCATGCCGTTTCGTGCAGCCTGCCGACGATGAAGGACATGATTGGCTACGAGGAAAAGGACCCGTCCGTCGTCCAGCACATGACGTCGGGATATCCACGCTTTGTGCTGCACCCCTGTCTGCGGCAACTCACGGATCACCTCACGCGCCGACACGGCCTTGCGGGCCGGACTCTCTGGCTTACAGCTTCGGCCGCAAGCGCCAGCGAGCTGGCGTCCTACCTGGCAGGCATTCCCGCCGGTGCGGGCTCGCAAATTCTTCCGTTTGCCGCCCACGGGCTGCACGGAGTCAGTCACCCGGAGAGCCCCGTTCTTTTTGGTGAAGCCAAGACTCTGCTGCAGCACACCGGAATGTTTCTCAGCTCGCGCGAAGCCGAGGATGCGCTGGTTCAGCTCGGAGTCTTGCCGGCCGCTGAAACCGAGCCGCTGTTCGCGGGAGACGCCGTTGGCGAAATTAAACGCGTGCTGCGTCAAGCCGTCCCGGCGACAAGCGACGCCGATCTGTTCCCGGCCTGCAGCGGAATGAATGCCATCTACGCCGCATTTCGTGCGGTGAGCGAGTTGCAGGCCGCGCGGGGTCGCACAATCTGGGTCCAGCTCGGATGGCTCTACCGCGACACCATCGCCCTCCTCAAGCGGTTCACGCCTGAACCCGGACGGGACTACGTTTACCTGCCCGACGTTGCCGACATCGCCGCACTTGAGAATCTATTTGCAGAAAAGGGCAGCAAGATTGCCGGTGTCTTCGCCGAGACGCCGACAAACCCGTTGATCCAGACTCCCGATGTGCCGGCGCTGGCGGCATTGGTCCGGCGCCACGGGGCGCGATTGATTCTCGACCCCAGCATCGCCTCGCTATTCTGCGTCGACGTGCTCGCCCACGCCGACCTTGTCGTGAACAGTCTAACCAAGTTCGCGGCCAGCGAAGGCGACATTCTTGCCGGTCTCGTCGCGGTGAACCCGGCCGGACCTGATGCCGCTGCACTGCGCCAACGCGTCGCGCAACAACTGGAGCCGGTCTATTCGCGCGACCTGGCGCGCCTCGCCCTCGAAATCGGCGGATACGAGCGATTCGTCGCGCACCTCAATGAGGCCACGCCGCAGGTCGTCGCGTGGCTTGAATCGCACCCGAAAGTCAAACGGGTGTACTGGTCTTTGTCACCTGGATCCCGCGAGAATTACATGCGGATCACCCGCAACGAAACAGCCCTCGGCGGAATGTTGAGTTTCACGTTGAAAACCCCGCTTGCGCCGTTCTACGACGCCGTCCGGCTGCCCAAGGGACCGAGCTTCGGCATGAAAGACACCCTCATCTCACCGTTCATCTACATCGCTCACTATGATCTGGTGAAAACGGAGGCCGGCCGCGCGGAACTCGCGGCCAGTGGGATCGATCCTGAACTCATCCGTCTTTCGATCGGCGACGAGCCGGTCGCGGAGATCATCGCGGCGCTGGCAGAGGCATTGAACTGACGTTTGGAATTGCCAACGTTTCAGCCGGGCCGAGGCGCAGCCCTCAACCCGGGTCGACTCCCTTTCATTTGACCTCACCAAAAAACCAACCAATTCCGCCGCAACGGCCCGGTTGCTGCACTCTCGAGTTGAAGGTCATTCCGAACGCTTCCAGGGACGAAGTCGCCGGTTGGCTGGGTGACGCCTTAAAATTGAAGATCCAGGCGCCCGCTCTCGACGGGCGAGCGAACGAAGCCCTTGCCGGGTTTCTCGCCGACCAACTCGGCTTGCCGCGGCGATCCATCACACTGCTGCGCGGCGAGAAGTCGCGCCACAAGGTCGTGCGCGTCGACGGATTGAGCCAGGCCGACGTCAAGAATCGTCTGCTCCGTCAAAACATTCCCTGACAACCTGCAGCAGCCGCCGGGGATCGTAGGGTTTTGGAAGGAAATTGCGCCCTTCGAAAAGCTTCAGGTCTTTGCCGGCCATGCCTGGACTATACCCGCTCGAATAGAGCACCTTCAGTGATGGGTCCAGCGCCTGAAGGCGTTCGGCAAGCTCCCGGCCCATCACGCCACCCGGCATCACCAGGTCGGTCAGCAGCAGGTCTGGTTTGGGCTTGATCTGCGACCACAGCGCGAGCGCCTCCACGCCGGATTGAGCGACGTGCACCGTGTATCCATGCGTCTTGAGATCCCGGCTGACAAACGAACAGACGGATTCCTCGTCTTCAACCACAAGCACGGTCTCAAGGCCTCCAGGCAGGGCCTTAGCGATTGGAGCTGGCGACATCTCAACCGAGCTCGCTCCACAGCTT
>Ga0181528_10002413_pt1 | contig 11467 bp, 11 predicted proteins | sample PEATcosm2014_Bin_47_FD_119742 | JGI IMG/M metagenome (GOLD analysis project Ga0181528, IMG submission 119742) | Peatland microbial communities from MTU Mesocosm Facility, Houghton, MI, USA - PEATcosm2014_Bin10_10_metaG | ecosystem: Environmental > Terrestrial > Soil > Wetlands > Peat | place... | reverse complement strand
GAATCCGCCCATACTTTGTTGTCGTCCTTGTGCTTGGAACAACCAAACCCTGCGGACTCCGCCTCGTCTGGACGGATTCTCGCTCGCAACGCTGCGCGTCAGTATAGGTCGATACAGCCTAGGAGAATTGCGCCATAACTGGTATTCGTACCCGGCGCGGAGATTCCCGCGTCTTCCGTGGACTTGCCGATGGCTTCATCTGATTCTCGCTCCCATCCCGTATAATTCTCCGTTGCCTTCAAAGGAGGCAACGGAGGCTTTGAATGGACTCGCTCTTCCTGATTCCTGTGGGAGTTTTCGCTCTCGTCGCCCTGATCGTCTTTCTCAGCAGCTTTTTCACCGTCAATACGGCCCAGGTTGCCGTCATCACGCGCTTCGGCAAATTTCAGCGCGTCGCCGATCCCGGCCTGAACTGGAAACTTCCCTTCTTCGATACCGTAGCCGGCAACGTGAGCCTGCGCGTGAATCAGATCTCGCTGACCATGGAGACCAAGACCAAAGACAACGTCTTCGTCACGATTCCAATCTCGGTGCAGAATCGCGTGCGCCCGGAGAAGGTCTACGACGCCTTTTACAAGCTCTCCGACCCGACGGCGCAGATCAAGAGCTATGTGGAGCAGGTCATTCTGGGCCACGTGCCGGGCATGACGCTCGATGAGGTCTTCGCCTCGCAATCGTCGATTGCCGCCGCCGTCAAGCAGGAGCTGGACGCCGATATGGCCACCTTTGGCTTCGAGATCGTCAACGTGCTGGTCACCGACATCGTGCCCGATCAAAAGGTCAAGTCGGCGATGAACGACATCAACGCCGCGCAGCGCGAGCAGGTGGCCGCAAACGCCCGCGGCGAAGCCGAAAAGATTCTGGTCGTCAAGAAGGCCGAAGCCGAGGCCGAGAGCAAGGCTCTGCAAGGCCAGGGCATCGCCAATCAGCGCAAGGCGATCATCGAGGGATTGCAGACATCCATTGAACAGTTCCAAAAGGTGGTCGATGGAGCGTCTTCTCGTGACGTAATGCAATTGGTGTTGGTCACGCAGTACTTCGACACACTGAAGTCAATCGGAGAGAGCGACAAGACCAATACGCTCTTCCTCGCTCACTCGCCCTCGGCGGTCAAAGAGGTGTCAGATCAGATCATGGAATCCATGCTGGTGGCGCAGCGCTCGAATAGCTGACCACACGCAACAGTTCAGCGCGTAGCTGAGCAATCGAGCGCCGGCGCTTTCATGATTTGCACAAAGCGGGAGAGACCGATGGATGCAAGACGGAGTTTGTTTGCGCGAACCAGGCGAACTGTTCTTGCGGCCTTCGCGCTCTCCCTGTTTTTCGCCGCACAGTTGCACGCCACCAGCGCCAAGACGCCGATCCACATCTCTGTGCTGGATGTAAATGGAATCGAAATCGCCAGTAATGGCGCGGGGGCAATTCACTCCGCAACTGTCGATTTCAATCGTGCGTATCAGCCGGGCGACCACATTCTTTTAAGCGGTCCGCGCCGCGTCGCCGTGCGCTTCGATCGGAACTTCTCCGAATGCCTGCTCTACCTGCCGGATTCTTCTCTGGGGAAATTTGATTTTGAAATTCCATACGGCAGCGCCGAGCAGCAAACCGGGAGCGCCTATGCGCCCGATGCCTTTGCCGGAGGATCGCATCGCATCGAGGCTAGTCTGCTCACAAGAAACGAGCGGACGGGCTATCGAAATCTGGCGCTGAATCCCTGCGATGCGGTGCTGCCGCCGGAGACTCCCGCGCCAGCCTTGCCGCATAGCAGCACCAACAGCTATGCACGCAATCTCTTCGACTTCGCCGCCCGCAATGCCATCGATGGTGTGAAGCAAAACGGCCATCACGGCATTTGGCCCTATCAATCCTGGGGGCCGGAGCAGCGGCTTGATGTCTGGTGGAAACTCGACTTTGGCCGCCCGGTTGAAGTCGACAGCATCCGACTGATGATCCGCGCCGACTTCCCGCATGACAGCTTTTGGAAGAGCGCCGTGATTGAGTTCTCCGATGGCAGCCGGCTGCCGATTCAAATCACTTCTACTTCCGGGTTGCAGCGCTTCAACTTTTCCAAACACCGAGTTACCTGGTTTCGCATCACCAATCTCGTGCCTGCCGACCCCGGGAAGTGGTGCAGCTTCATCGAAGTCGAGGCCTGGGGACGCGATTCTCGATGACGCAACGATTCGCATAACGCCGGATTGAATTCATGCCGCTGTAAGATTGAATGCGAGAATGCCAGAGAGGTTTTTTGTGAATCGTCGATCATTTTTGCAATCGGCGGTAGCGCTTGCCGCACCGCTTACAGCCCTTCCAGCACTGGCCCAGAGTTCCGCAGCGCCGGTACGCGCGGCATCAACTTCCGAGAGCGCCCGCCGCATCGCAAAGGCGAAGGCTGCGGCATTGGCGATGCAGCGCCGCGACTGGGAGCAGGGCATTCTGGCGCAGGCGATGCTCGAAGCCGGCGACCGCGAGAACGTGATTCTGCTGACCACAGCGGCAATCGTGCAGCGGATGCCGGATGGGCGGCTGGGCGTGGTCAACTCCGGCAGTCCCACCGATCCCTCGATGGGCGGCGCGGCTTATCACCAGGCGGCTGAATGGACGAGCAACATACAGATGCGGCAAGCCGTCGACGGACTCCTCAATTGGATTCGCAAAGACGCCCCGCGCAATGCCGATGGCATCTTGTACCACACCTTCCACGCGCCACAGATGTGGTCCGATGGCTTCAACTGCGCGCCGCCCTTCCTCGCAGCAATGGGCTACTACGACGAGGCGCTCATGCAGATCGAGGGTTACCGGCAGCGGCTCTGGAATCCGGATGCGAAGCTCCTGGCTCACATCTGGGATGACAGCAAGCGCGAGTTCAGCGATGGCAGTTTTTGGGGCGGCGGCAATGGCTGGGCAGCGGCGGGTCTGGCCCGTGTTCTGCGCACCTTGCCTGCCGAGCGCGTTCAGGATCGCGCGCGTCTGGCCGACTTTGCGCGCGAGATTGTGGACGGATGTCTTGCGCACCAGCGCGCCGACGGGCTTTTTCACAACGTCGTTGACCAGCCAGCTACCTTCGTCGAAACCAACCTGGCGCAGATGCTCGCCTACGCCATCTACGACGGCATTCATGCAGGTTGGCTTCCTGCCGGCTATCAGCCGCACGCGGACCGGATGCGCGCCGCCGCACGCTTGATGATGGACGAAAGCGGCTACGTGCAGGGCGCTTGCGGAGCGCCGAACTTCGACCGTCCCGGAAGATCAACCGAGGCGCAGGCCTTCTGTATTCTGATGGAAGCCGCAGGCGCCAAGCTGGTCACAGCAACCTCAGCCGCATAGAGGACAACTCCTCCGCGGCATCAATCTATGCAAATGAATTCGCTTGGAAAATCAGGATGCCTTGCGCAGCAGCTCCTGCTCCGCACGCAGCCAATCCTGCTCTGCGTATCCATCCGTATAGCCGCGCTGCTCCCAGTAACGCCGCGCAAGCTGCTCGATCTCAGAGCGCGAGGGCATGGTTATTTTGGCTGGCTCGGCAACTTTTTTCTTCGTCTTTGCGCTGGCGCGCGGTTTATCGGTAGCTTTTGTCTTCTTGGTTGTATCTGCCATCAATCTTTACCTCCGTTGGGTTCGCCGCCAACTTGCGGGGCATCCCCTACAGCATACGGAATAATCACCTCGAAGGCGAACCCAATCTGATTTCGCGTACCTGATTGCTCAACAGATTGAAGCGCAGTTACATCGCCTCCGGGCTTTCGATGTCCAGCCAACTTAGCGCCAGTACCAACTCGCGCAACGCAACCGCCGCCGTCGCCAGCAGAAAGCTCTTGCGCGCCGGATTCTCTTCGTTCAACACGTGATGCTTGTGATAGAAATCGTTGAACTCCTGCGCCAACTGAAAGGCGTGCTTGGCCAGATAGGATGGCTCTGAAGTGAGGATGCACTGCTCCAGCACCTGCGTGCGCCGCGCGGCGCGCAGCCACAGCGCCCAGATATCTTCGGCCGCCTCGCCTTGAAGAAAGCTCTCCAAATCCGGCAACTCCGCCAGCTTGGCCAGCTCCGCTTCCGGAGTCACCCCCGCTTTGCGGAAGATATTGCGCGCCCGCACCACGGCGTATTGAATGTACGGCCCGGTCTCGCCCTCAAAGCTCAATGCGTCCTTGAAATCGAAGGCGATCACGGTATTGCGCGTGAACTTCAGCATGAAGTAGCGCAATGCACCAATCGCTATTTGGCTTGCGATCCGCTCTCGCTCGGCATCGTCGCGGCCGGTCTGGCGCGCATCTACCTCGGCGCGTGTGGCTGCGATCAGCTTGTCGATCAGATCATCGGCTTTGACCCCGAAGCCCTTGCGTCCGCTGACCTCGATATAAGGACGCGCCCGATCTTCAGGAGAAACAACGTAGCCTAGCTCCTCCGCGCAGCGCGGCGTCAGCGCGACCATCTCGTAACTGAAGTGCGTGTAGCGATCGGCCTGATCGATGTAACCCATGCCGCGGAGCGCCTGAATGACATTCGCCTGCGGATCGCTTTGACGCGCGTCGATGACGTTGTAGATCGCTTGCGCGCCGCCGAAATGCGGGTGCGTGGCTTCGCCCTTTTCTGTCGAAATCCAGCACTCATGGCTTGGGTAAGTGAAGAAGGGCCGATAACCGAAGTCCTTGCCCAGCAGGCCGAACTTCCATAAGTGATAGGCAATATCCTTGCCGACATACGTGACCGTGCCATTGGAGCGGACAATCACTTTGGCATCTTCGTTGGTCTCGCCTTCGGTGATTTCAGCGCCGGGGCGAGTCATCACCCAGCAGCCTTTGTTCTTGCCTTCGTTCTCAAAGTAAAGCACCCCGGTCTGCTTGAGCTTCTCGAAGGCCGCCTCCCAGAACTTCAAATGCAGAATCTCGCTCTCGCGGGGAAGAAAATCGTACTCGATGCCGAGGCGCAGCATGGTTTCGAGGTGGCAGCGCAGCACTGCGGTCGAGATCAGCTCGGCAATCTCCGCAACTTCGTTGTTGCCGCTCTCGATCTGGTGCAGAACATCGAGGCGAATCTGTTTGCGCTCGGCGCGCTTTGCCTCACTTTGCTCGACACCTTCAAGTGCCTCGTACCAAAGATTGACCTTTGCATACAAATACCAGCATTGGTAGTCGAAGCGATTCTCTCTGTCGTTCGGATTTTCCTCAACAGCCTTCGCAAGACTCGCCATCCAACTCTTGATCTCGCCGAGCGTGCGCCGATGCGCAGTCTCCGGCAGATGCAGAAAGGCGACCACCACATCGGCGACCTGCACACCGGTATTGTCGATATAATTCTGCACGTCCACCTTTTGCCCCGCGGCGCGCAGCAGGCGGACAAAGGTGTCACCGAGGATGGCGTTGCGCAGGTGACCGACGTGCGCGGCCTTGTTGGGATTGATCGACGTGTGCTCCACGAGCGCATGAATACCCGTTGACGCTCGCCGTCCGGCCTCGGCATCGACAACAACGCGCACGCTCGCGGCTCGGTCCAGGCGCGCATTGATATATCCGGCGCCGGCCACTTCGAAGCCGGCAAAGCCATCGAGGCCCGCGAGCTTGGCGACGATCTCCTGCGCAATAATCTTGGGAGCCTTGCGCAGCTTGCGTGCCAGCTCAAAGGCAATCGGAGTCGCCAGCTCGCCAAGTTTCAGATCCGGAGGAATCTCCAGCGGAATGCTTTCAAGCTGAAGGCCGTACATTTCCTTGAGAACTTCACATAGATATTTGCTGAGCCGTTTTTGCAATTCCAGATACACGTCGCGCCCCACAGAAATCATTGATTTTCAAGGTGATTTTAACAGAGTGCGCGAAGCACATATTTGCCCATCCTCATGATTGCAGCCTTTGATTTGCAATCACTGCGGCATTTTTGCACATTGCCGCCGCCACTTTTAACCGGATGAATCGTTTGATTGGATAGTTTTGCAACACATTCGGACCTAGATGAATTGCTGAAGAGAATCGCCGATGAAAAGACAAGGGGCGGCTGTGCGACTGGCAGCCGGAGCGCCAGAGATTTTTGAAGCGGGGGCAAGAATAATCTCATGTTCACAGCAGGGCCTTTGACGCCCCTATGGGTCGAGAATACAGGCATCTCCGCTCTGGACAAGATGACTGCGCGCCCGGTTCTGATCGGCGTGGAGACGCTGGGAAAGCTGATGCACGGCCAGGTGCTGGAGTTGACCGCATCTCAGGCGCGCGTGCTGCCCGACGATCCATTCCTCCTCTGGAAGAGCGTGCTAATCAAGATTCGTTTCCGCTGGGCCGACGTCGAATACAACCTCTCCGGAATGACGATCGAGAGCCATGAGGACAACAGTTTCACCTTTGAATTCGATTGTGTGACGCGAAAATACCTGGCTGTTCTGGGAAAACAACTTGAGGATGCCGGGCTGATGAATTCCGGCACGGCTCGATCGAAACCGGTTTCGAAGGCCTCCGAGGAGCCTGATCCCGGCGACCCGCCGATCAAGCACGAGATAAATACCCGCTCTGCCTCACTGCTGGTCCGGCATGAGAAGCCTCCGGGAGGCAAAGAACGGCGCGTGCATCACCGCTACGATCTTGACGCCGAGGCCAAGCTGGCCATCGTCAACTCCGATCGCATCCTGGACTGCATTGTGCTTGAACTTAGCCTGGGCGGTTGCCGGGTCTATTCCGAGACTCCCATCAACCTCGATTTGGGCGCTTGGGTCGAGGTGCAGTTTATCGAATGCGGATTGCCGCTGCGTCTGGCGGCGAAGATTCAGGTCAAGTCCGGAGAAAAGATTGCCGGCTTGATGTTTCACAGCATGAGCATCCGAATGCAAGAACGGCTCAACAACCTGATCTGGGAGATCGCAGAGAAAGAGCGTGCAAGCCAATCCCCAATACTCTCTCCCTGCTGACCTATTTGTCCGCCGCCGCGGTAGACGCCGCTTGCTTGCGCATGAAATCGCTGAAGAACTTCCCCTCGCCGGTCAGCCCAAAGTTCTCCCATGAGGTAATCATCGTCGGACCCCACGCCGGATCGTAGCACCACATCACCCAGCTGATCTTTCTGGTTTCGAAGAAATGGGTAATCTCGTTCGCGTACGCGGCATTTTCCGCATCCGTGCCGGTATCGGAGTTGAAACCGAACTCGGTTGCGATCACCGGATAGCGATCGGCGGCAAAGCCGAAGTCCGCCTCCCACTTCTCCGTCCACGGCCGCGATCGCTTGTAAGGATAAGGATGCGCGACGTATCCGATATGCTCCGCGCGGATCGGGCTGAAGTGCAGCGGCGTCAGATCGTAGGCCCAGTCGAAGCCCGCAACCAGAGGAATCGTCTCCTTGTCGTAGGCGCGAATCAGCGCGATTATCTCCTCGTTGATCTCGCGCCAATCCTCCCAGCTTGCCGCTCCCAGTTGGCCATTGGCCACCGTCGGCTCGTTGAACAACTCGAAGAACGCAACCGTGTGGTTGCCGTTGTAGCGGGAAGCCATGATGCGCCAGAAGTTCAAAGTCTCCGGCAGGCTGGTCTCATAGACAGGGTCCTGAAAGAGTCCCTGCTTCAGATTGCCGATCGAGTGCCAATCGATGTCCACATACATTCCCAGTTCCGTGGACCACTCCACGGCCTGATCGAGCAGGACAAGATACTTGGCGGCACCACGCCCGCGCCACGCGGCTGGATGAATGGGAATGCGGACCACCGTCGCGCCCGTCTCCTTCACCTTGACAAACAGCTCCCGGCTCCAGTGCCCCTGGACCTCGATGTTGTCAGGATCGGCGATGCTCACACCGCGAAAGAGAATCGGCCTCCCATCGGGATCGACAAAGCGGTTGCCCGCAACCGAGATGAGCGGTAGCTTCTTTGCCTCCGGGCTTTTGAAGGGCTGCGTCGGATAGGAGGTGTTCCACCACTCGTTCGCTCTGCTGACCTTGGGATCCCAGTTTTGCGCGTGCGCGCCGAGGCCGGAAAGTATTGCGATAACGATTACCGAAGCCGTGATTCCCCTCATGTACTTGTGATCCCTTCGTGCAATTTGGAAGGATTGCAGACTCTGGCGCGTCCCGAATGCCGGGAGCGAATTCCCTATCTTATCGCTCCATCAGCGGCCTTGTCGATCTCATGCGCGGGAAATTGAGACTCCTCGCCAATGGGCTGGAGCGGGCAGCAACCATCCCCGCGCCGATGCGGGATTGCTATGCCGCTCCCTTTACACTGTTAGCTGTGACCGAGATTCAGTCCTTCATCCGACGCCTGCCCAAAGCCGAGTTGCATTTGCATCTCGAAGGGTCGATCCTGCCCGCGACGCTGGTGGAGCTGAGCGCCCGCCACGATGCGCAACCACTTACCCTCGCCGCAGCCCAGGCTCTCTATCAATTCAAGGACTTCACCGGCTTCCTCGATGCCTTCCGCGCCGTCTCCCAGCTTCTGGTCAGCCCTGAAGACTATGAATTAGCCGCCTGGCGCATGATGGAGCAGCTCGCTGCGCAGGGTGTCGTCCATGCCGAGGTCTTTATCGCCGTCGGCGTCATCTACCTTTGGCGCAAGGACGATCCTGCCGCCTTCGAGCCGATCTTTGCCGCACTGGAGCGGGCGCGGGAGCGCGGCCAGCGCGAGTTGGGCCTCTCGATCTATTGGATCTTCGATGCGGTGCGCCACTTCACCGTCGCAGAAGCCGAACGCGTCTTCCTCAAGGCTGCCGAATTGAGGCCCGCACACCCCTCCATCATCGGCATCGGTCTGGGCGGCGATGAGCGCCGCTGCGGCTCCCTGGCTTTCCATGCCCTCTACCAGCAAGCCGCGCAGGCTGGCTTGAAGCTCACCAACCATGCCGGCGAAACCACCGGCCCTGAGGCCATTCGAGAAGCTCTCGCCATCGGTTCGGAGCGAATCGGCCACGCTCTCTCGGCTGGCAAGGACTTTTATCTGCTCCAGGAACTCAAGGAACGCGGCATTCCGCTGGAATTGAATCTCACCTCAAACCTTCGCACCGGCGTCTGTCCCTCCATTGCAGCCCATCCGCTGCGCCGGTACTTCGATGCCGGTTTGCTGGTGACGCTCAACTCCGACGATCCCGCCTTCTTCGGCTCCGATCTCGCCGGCGAATTCCTGCTCGCTCACACCGAACAGAACTTCTCACGCGATGAACTGCGCCAACTGGCCGCCAACTCCATCCGCGCCAGTTTCCTGCCCGAAGAGGCAAAAACCGGATGGCTCCTCCGTCTCAGCACTATTCAGTAGTCGCGGTCAAAAACTCGCGGATCAGCCGCGCCACCAGCGCTGGCGTTCGCCGCATCGCGCCGTGTCCCTGGCCGGCCAGCCACTCGACGCGCACGCCGGGAAGAACCTCGGCCAGCGCCCGCGAGGCGTCCAGCATGGGATGCTCCGGACTGTGGCTCCCGATCAGCAGCATCGATGGGCAAGAGAGAGAGCGATACACCTCCACATCCGGGCTTTGCGCATCCATCACTTCAAGCTCGCGAATCCAGCTCTTGGCAAGCGGACGCAGGCGCGGCCAGGCCTTTGAAGCACGCAGTGCAGTGATCTCCGCCGCCGGCATACGCGGGAAGGCGGCCAGCCCCATCTCCAGTGCCTTGTCCAGATCGCCCTCCGCGATAGCGGCGGCGTAGGGCGCCAGCTTCTCTCCGGCAATCAGGCCGCCGACGGGCAAAGGCGGCTCATAGAGCACCAGCCGCGTGACCGGGTGGCGCATCGCCGTATGCAGGGCGCAGATGGCGCCATAGGAATGCGCGGCCAGCGCGGCGCCTGGCCCGGCAACGGCGAACACGGCGGCAATATCCTCCACCTCGCGCTCCATCGAATACGCTGCCATGCCTTCGCCGCTCTTGGCGCGTCCACGCCGGTCCATCGCAAAGCAGGTGAAGCGCTCCGCCAGCAACCGGGCCACCAGCATCCAGTCGGTGTGGGTGGAGACGCTGCCATGCACAAAGACGATGGCGGGGCCGGAGCCTATGCGGCGAAAGCTGATGCGTGTCCCGTCCGCCGAGCGTACCGCTCCCTCTATCACCTCTGCCGCTGCATGGTCCATTTGCGTTGAAGTCATTGCTTTTATGCTAACTCGTGCGTGGAGGCCAGCCGTGCGGCAATCTCAGGATGGGGAACGGAGACTGCCGCTGAAAACGCACTCTGCGTGTCGATTTGAACCGGAGTTCTGGCTCCCGGTAGATTTTGCTCGTGCGTGTATGGAATTGTGCGCTACTATCGATGCGTCGATCTCGGCACGAGTCGGGCGTCAGGCGGACCGACGAAGGAGGATCTATGGCGGCTTCCAAGAAATGCGCGAATCTGACCTGCACCTGTCTTGCCCCCGAGAAGAAGAAGTTTTGCAGCGACCACTGCGAGGGCATCGGAAACAAGTTGGAGATCATCTGCCTCTGCGGCCACGCCGATTGCGGCGTCACGGCTCTCCAGTCGGCTCAGCGTGAATCCGCAGCTCGTCCCGAGGCCTCCGGACCAGCAACGCGGCTCTAACCGCTTCAGACACTCCAATATCCGGCAAACTGGCAGGAAGCGGGAGGCGGACGGTCGAGGCTTGCCTCCGTCGCCCTTCGCGATCTCCCCGCTTGCCGAGGCCAGTTCAGCGCCTATCCCAGAAATATCTTGACGCAATCGGTATTGCACCCAGCGCCCCGGATTACGGATCGGGAAGGGATCCCGGCGGCTCTCCTTGCATTTGCTCTCCCATCTACCGCCCGGCTCTGCGATACTGGTTTGTTATGCCTATTGACGACCTGCAACAAGCCGCCCAGAAGATCGCTGGATTCCTCGCCACCCTCAACAAGCTGGGTGGTCTGCGCCTCAAGTACCGCATCACCGCCCCTGAGGGAGCCTCCGGCGGCGAAGACCGCGCGCCCGCCCTTTCGGTCGAGTTGGCCGGTCCCGACACGCCGCTCGTCACTCAGCACAACGGCGAACTGCTATTGGCGCTGGAGACCATCGCCGCGCAGATTCTCCGCCTCGACCAGCGCGAGGGCGACCTCATCAGCTTCGATGCCGCCAACTTCAAGGCCCTGCGCGCTCAGGAACTGCGCCTGACCGCCGAGACCGCCGCGGAAAAGGTTATCCGCACCGGCATACCCTACGCCTTTGCCCCCATGAATAGCCGCGAGCGCCGCCAGTTGCACATGGCCTTCCGCGGTATCGAAGGCATTGAGACGGCCAGCAATGGAGAAGGTCCGGATCGCTTCCTCGCCGTCTACCCAGTCGGGAGGACCGATCTGCCCGTCGCCGCTCCCGCCAAACCACGTGGTTTTGGGGATCGCGGACGAAGCTCTGGAGATCGAGGCCGAAGCTCTGGAGATCGAGGCCGTCCCCGCCGTTAGGGCCTGTTAACACTACCTCAGGCGGATGGCGTTGCGAGCGAGAATCCGTCCAGACGAGGCGGAGTCCGCAGGGTTTGGTTGTTCCAAGCACAAGGACGACAACGAAGTATGGGCGGATTCTCGCCGCAACCCGAAGGGACGGGGCCAATTT
>Ga0181528_10002412_pt1 | contig 11467 bp, 5 predicted proteins | sample PEATcosm2014_Bin_47_FD_119742 | JGI IMG/M metagenome (GOLD analysis project Ga0181528, IMG submission 119742) | Peatland microbial communities from MTU Mesocosm Facility, Houghton, MI, USA - PEATcosm2014_Bin10_10_metaG | ecosystem: Environmental > Terrestrial > Soil > Wetlands > Peat | place... | reverse complement strand
GAGACGGGACACCCCGGATCGCGTGCAACATCGTATGCGGTGCATGGAGACGTGGTAAGCGCAGCGGCTCTGACCAATGCCAAGAGCGTGGATCACTGGTTTCAGATCTCGGCGATCGATGTGGAGAGTGCGCCGGGAGCGGCTTCGGTGGTTGCGCTCGGCGATTCCATTACGGATGGACATGGGGCAACGACAAACGGCAACGACCGCTGGACGGATGTGCTGGCTGCGCGGTTGCAGGGCTCGGCAGGGACGCGCTCAATTGGAGTTTCAAACCAGGGCATTGGAGGCAACCACTTGTTGACCGATGGCCTGGGACCGAATGTGCTGGCGCGGTTTGACAGGGATGTGCTGGCACAGGCCGCGGTGCGATGGGTGATCGTGTTCGAGGGGATCAACGATCTGGGCGGACTGGCGCGCGAGGGCGAGGTGACTCCGGCGCTGCACGCGGCGCTGGTGCAGCGGGTGATCGCCGCTTACGAGCAGATTGTTCTGCGCGCCCACGCGCACGGGCTGCGCGTCTATGGAGCGACTATTACACCGTACGGCGGTTCAGACTATTATCATCCCGGGCCGCTGAGCGAGGCTGACCGGCAGACAGTGAACGTGTGGATCCGGGCCGCGGGTCATTTCGACGCGGTGATCGACTTCGATGTGGCGGTGCGCGACCCTGGACAACCTGACCGGCTGTTGCCGGCCTATGACTGCGGCGACCACCTGCATCCATCGCCGGCCGGGTACAAGGTCATGGGCGAGTCGATTCCGATCGGTGTGTTCGCGCGATAGAGGGGCAATTGCTTCCGTGCGGCTGGGCCGTTCTTCTGACGATTGGGAAGATGCGATGGGGAATCTCTTGATGCGCAGGATGCAAGCGACCCGGACTGGAGGCGGCCTGGTTAGTTTGTCGAAAACGCTTACATGGGTGCAAGGAAGCTTTGGCAGAGCGTTGCTGGCGTGGAATTGAGAAATTGAAGCGGCCAACAGGGAGTCCTAATCAATGAACCGGGAACTACATGATTTGACCGGAAGAGTAGCTGTAGTGACGGGCGGAACGACAGGGCTGGGCCGCGCCATCGCCCTGGCTCTTGCAGCAGCAGGGGCGGATGTAGTGCCAACCTCACGGCGTCGGGAACAGGTGGAGACTGCGGCCGCAGAGATTGAAGATCTGGGCCGGCACACTTTGAATCTGACCAGCGACGTGACGGAACGGGGATCGTTACAGACGCTGCACGATGTGGTCATGGAGAAGTTTGGCAAGGTGGACATTCTTGTGAACGCTGCCGGAATTACTCATAAGTCACCAATACTAGAATTGGATGAGGCTAACTGGGCGCGCGTGCTCGACACGAACCTGACCGGAACGCTGCGTGCGTGCCAGGTCTTCGGCACAACGATGGTCAACGCGAGGTATGGGCGCATCGTTAACATCGCGTCTCTCTCCTCGTTCGTGAGCTTCCACGGCGTCGCGGCGTACTCGGCAAGCAAGGCTGGCGTTGCTTCTCTGACCAGGTCACTGGCCATCGAACTGGCACGCAAGGGCGTCACGGTGAACGCGGTGGCTCCCGGAATTTTTCCTACACCGCTCAACTCCGCGCTGGTGCAGGGCACCCCGCGTGGGGAGGAGTTGCTGCTGCGCACGCCCATGGGCCGATTTGGCGAAGCGCACGAGGTGGGTGGAGCCGTAGTGTTTCTGGCATCGGATGCAGCTTCGTTCGTGACCGGCCAGGTGATCGCCGTGGACGGCGGTTTTCTAGCCAGCGGAGTGAATCAATGACGGATTTGAACAGGTTGCACTCGTTCGCACTCGAGGAGATTGAGCCGCAATGAAGATCAGCAATGCGTATGTGAACATCACTTCGCCGGGCAGAAACTTTGTCACCGTGAAGATTGAAACGGACGAAGGCATTTTCGGCCTGGGCGACGGCACGCTCAACGGGAGGGAGTTATCGGTGGCGAGTTATCTCACCGACCATGTAATTCCCTGTATCATTGGCCGCGATCCATTTCAGACAGAAGACATCTGGCAGTATCTTTATCGGGGTGCTTATTGGCGGCGTGGGCCTGTGACCATGTCTGCCATCGCCGCGGTGGACGTGGCTCTATGGGACATCAAGGGCAAAGCTATGAATACGCCTGTTTATAACTTGCTGGGCGGTAAATGCCGCGAGAGCGTACTGGCTTACTGCCATGCATCCGGCAAGGATATCGAACAGGCACTGGAGGATGTGGGAACGCAAAAGGAGCTAGGCTACAGGGCTATCCGTGTGCAGAGCGGGATCCCCGGGCTCTCGACCACCTATGGCGTTTCCAAGGGGCAGGGCCGTTATGAGCCGGCAGAGCGCGGGCTGCCGCCGGAGCTTGAGTGGTCCACGGAGCACTACCTGCGCCATATTCCGAAGTTGTTTGCGCGGGTGCGCGAGGTCTTCGGCGAAGAGTTGCATCTGCTGCACGATTGTCATCATCGCATGACGCCCATTGAGGCCGCGCGTCTGGGCAAGGAACTGGAGCCATTCCACCTGTTCTGGATGGAAGACCCCACGCCGGCTGAACTGCAAGACAGTTTCAAGATCATCCGCGAACACACCACAACGCCAATCGCCGTGGGTGAGGTTTTCAACTCAATCTGGGATGCGCACGACCTGATTCGCAATCAGTGGATCGACTACCTTCGCATGACGCTGGTGCACGGCGGCGGCTTCACACATATGAAGAAAGTCGCCGACTTTGCGGCGCTCTACCATGTGCGAACCGGCTTTCATGGAGCTACGGATCTATCCCCGGTGACGATGGCGGCCGCATTGCACTTCGACACGGCGATTCATAACTTCGGCATTCAGGAGCACATGGCGCACAACGATGAAACCGATGCGGTCTTCCCGCATCACTATCGCTTTGAAGATGGCTTAATGTTCCCGGGAGACGCCCCCGGGCTCGGCGTGGACCTGAACGAGGAGTTGGCGAAGAAATACCCGTATCAGCGGGCCTATCTGCCCATCAATCGCAAGCTCGACGGGACGCTCTGGGACTGGTAGCCACTCAAGGGTCGCTCCAAGCCGTTTAGACAGATCAAAGCAGTTAGGATTGCCTTCGCCGTCCGAGCGAGGCAGGCGCGTGACCTGCTGCGCAAGCTAGGGATGGCCGTGGGCTTCATCGCCGGAGACTTTGCAACCGGCGACGACATCCCGGCTCGAAGAGAGAAAAGAGACCTTCGCAATCCTGGGCGTGAAGTTAGGGCCGTCTGGCGCTTCGACGCAGGTGGGCGAAGCATTTCCAGAGGGCGGAATCTTGATGGGCCGGAGATGAAGAGCGGTCGGGCGAACATAGCGGCCGCGGACGCCGTGCGCGTTGTCGGCGGTGTGCTGCCGGCCGGCCGCGGGAAATCCTGTTGCATGCAGTCTGCGGATGTGGTGCAGTAGCAATCACGGGTGGACCACGGTTTGTGCCCGTTCACAGTCGCGTTTGCCGGTGCGCCCGCTTACGACAGGCGGACGGTAGAATTCTCCTGGTAGCCCGATGTACGATTTTGCACCCTGCGCCCGGAAGCGATCTCGCGTATTCCGGGACATTTGAAGGGACGCCGATGTTCTTAGCCAGGAGGCCAATGCGCGCAGGCAGTTTCACTTTCGTTTTTGGAATGACAATTGGCTTGTCGCTTCTCGCGCCCCGCGCAATCGCGCAACAGGGTCCCCCGCTGTCGCCATCGGCCGCAAGCCTCACCCTGGACACTGAAGCCGTTTCTGCGCCCCGCTTCATTGCGGTCCACGGCCGTCGCGCTCTCATTGATGGATATGCTTCGCAGGGGCTGGAAGCCTGGGCCTATCCCTTCCAGGTTCTCAGTGGCTACCGCGTTGCGTTCCGGCCCCAGGGCGTGACCACTGCGATCGATGGTTCTGAGATTCTTCGCCGCGTCGTCTACCAGCCTGACTCCGTCACGCGCATCTATCTTGGACCGGACTTCATCGTCCGCGAAAATCTCTTTGTCCCTCTTGATCGCGCCGGCGCAATTCTCACGTATGCGATCCAGAGCAAAAAGCCCGTCGCCATCGAAGTCCATGCAACGCCGGTTCTGAACCTGATGTGGCCAGCAGCGCTCGGAGGACAGTTTGCCGAATGGAATCCATCTCTCTCGGCCTTCGTCCTGTCCGAACCGGCAGATGGCTTCACCGCGTTGGTAGGCTCTCCGCAGATTGTGGAGCACGACGACACCGCCAATCGCACCGCCCGCGGCGTTGCTGAAGCCGGAATCGGTTTTACGTTGCAACCCGATCCCTCCGGCAGAGCTCGTGTCTTTCTCACGCTCAACCCGCCGCATGCAGCCGATCCCGGCAAACTTCTGCATGAGTTGATCCGCGACAGCGACATGCTCCGCGCAGAATCAACGGCACATTTCCGCCAGGTCCAGGATCACCTGCTTGCGGTGGAGACGCCCGACGACCGAGTGAATCGCGCTTTTGCCTGGGCGGAGATCGCGCTCGATCAGGCATGGGTTTGCAATCCCGATCTTGGCTGCGGTTATGTTGCAGGGTACGGTCCGTCCCGTGCAGCGCGGCGGCCCCAGTACGCGTGGTTTTTTGCCGGGGATGGCATGGTTGCCGCGGAGGCAGCCATGGCCGCTGGCGATCGCGATCACGCCCGGCAGGAACTCGAGTTCGTTCTTCGCTACCAGGACAGCAAGACGGGAATGATCTGGCACGAAATCTCGCAAAGCGCGAGCTTCCTCGACTGGGCTGGCAAGTTCCCTTACATGTTTGTCCACGTGGACGTCACGTTTCAATTCCTCAATGCTGTGGCAGGCTACGTTGCCGCCAGTGGAGACGTGGGCTTCGCAAACCAGCACTGGCCGGCGATTGAAGCTGCCTATCGCTATTGCCTGTCCGCCATCGACTCCGCCTCTTCCCTGCCGCGCATTCCAGCGGACAAGGAAGGAGGCAATGAGCAGGACCGGATGTCCGACGACCTCGGCCTCTCTACCAGCTGGGTTGCGGCTGCTGCAGGGTTCTCTCAGCTGGCCTTGCTCACTGGACACACCGGGCTGGCCGCCGAGGCACTCCGCGCCAGCCAACGTGCGCGCGACTCCGTCCCCGGCCGCTATTGGGATGCCGCCCAAAGCTTCTGGATCAGCGGCCACAATCCCGCAGGCGAGCCCATGCGCGAGCGCCGCAGCGGCCCCACAGAAGCAATCACTTTGCATGTTTTCAGCCCAGAGCAGAACTCACTTCTGCTCAATCAGCTTGCATCCTCGTCTTTTCAAACTGATTGGGGCACGCGGAGCATCGGCGCCGGCTCGCCGGGCTTCGATCCCGAATCTTACGGCAAGGGCAGTGTCTGGCCCGTCGCAACGGCGGCAACAGCCGAGGCCTTCTGGTCGGAGCATCGCCCAGTAACAGCGCTCGCCCTTTGGCAAACGCTGCTCCCGCTCTCCCGGCTTGACTCCCTCGGCCACATGCCTGAAGTGCTGGCAGGCAACTTCTATCGGCCGCAAATCGAGTCAGTGCCGGAGCAAACCTGGTCTTCGGCCAGCTTCCTTGAAGCCACCATCCATGGTCTGCTCGGCCTGGATATCGATGCAATCGCAAATCGTCTCGTCTTTGCTCCGAGGCTTCCCGCCGAATGGAACGATATCTCCGTGGGGCACATTCAGGTGGCCGCGGCGTCCGTCTCCCTTGCGCTGCATCGAGATGCCGCCGGGCTCACGCTCAAAATCGATAATCCCGGTCCGCCTTTCGAATTTGAGTTCGCACCCGACCTTCCCCTGGGCGCAACAATTCGCAAAGCCGTTTTCAATCAGCGTCCCATTGCTGTTTCGCTGGAGAGTCTGCCGCAACAGACGAGTGCCCGGGTGGTTCTAGATGCGCCGCATGGGAGCAGCGAGTTGCGCCTCGACCTCGAAGGTGGCATTTCCGTCATCCCCGATCAACCGGCGCCCATGCTCGGGGACGCGAGCGTCGGCATCCATGTCATCGACGTACATATCGAGGGCAACACTCTTATCGTCGCTGCGGATGTGCCGACTGATCGCGCGTCGCACTTGCGCTTGAAGACCGGCTGGCAGGTTGCAAACGCTGAAGGCGCGACGGTAGAACCTGTCACCCCTGGCATGGTCCAGCTGACCTTTGCCGCCGCACAAGACGCATCCTCTCCGTATCGACGAGTTCAAGCCAAAATCGAGCTCCTCAGGTAACAAGCCCCTTCTTCTCCCGGCGCCGTATCCCCTGAAGAACGGTACCCGATCCTTCCGCCTACAACGCACGGCAAAGACGCCATCCGCGGATGTAATGCAATTGCAGCCGCGCGTGAATTGCGGGCGAGCGTTCAAAGAGATGCAAGCTATTGGCTGCCTGAAAATACGTAATCGAATGAAAGAACGGCGCTGGAAGACGGCGTATTTCCCAAGTCGAGAACGAGTCACCAGAGTTGCAGAAGTGATTCCCAGCGAAGCTGCGATTTGCTTGTGCTGGATGGGCTCTCTGACAGCGCGGCGCGTGTTTTCACGCACCGGTGACGGGGGAGCCTTTAGTATTGAGGCACCAAAGGGGTTCCCTCCATGCAATTCTGTTTTCGTTTGAACGCCTTGCCAATCAGTGTCCTGTGTGGCCTTTCTCTGGGATTCGCGCAACTGCCTTGCACACTTGCGCAGGGGCCACAACATGCAACGGCTACACAAGCTGGGCCTGCGCGTTCCGCAGCGGCTGTGGCGCCCGCAATTCCAGCATTGATGATCAGCGACGTGCACTTTGACCCGTTTCACGATCCCGGCAAGGTGAAACAGCTGGTTGACTCGCCCGTGAGCCAGTGGCGCACGATCCTCTCTGAACCGGAATCGACCAACCAGGAACAGGCGTTTGCTGCACTTCAGACAAGTTGCCATGCAAGAGGGATCGACACGCCGTTTGCGCTGCTGCGGTCGAGCCTGGATGCGATGCGGGCGCGGGAGCCGGACGCGAAGTTCATGACAGTGAGCGGCGACCTGATTGCGCACGCGTTCACGTGCCGCTACGAGACGCTGGTTCCGGACGCGCAGTCCGGAGACTACGAGACGTTTGTGTTGAAGACGCTGAGCTTCGTGATGGGAGAACTGCGCTCAACTTTTCCGGGGATGCCGATCTATGTGGCTCTGGGCAATAACGACACGGGATGCGGCGACTACAAGCTGGATGCGAGCAGCAGGTTTCTTGCGGAGACCGGCAGGATTCTTGCGGAGGGTCTTCCCCAGGCAGGCCGGGAACAGGCTTTGAAGGAGTTTGCAAATACCGGGTCGTACAGCGTTGCGATGGCGGCACCGATGCAGCGGACGCGGATGATTGTGCTGAATGACGTGTTTCTGTCAGCGAAGTACACAACCTGCGGAGGCAAGCCTGACGCGGCGGCGGCGGCCGGGGAGTTGCGCTGGCTGGAACACGAACTGGCGGAGGCGCGGAGAATTGGGCAGCGTGTCTGGGTGATGGGCCACATTCCGCCGGGAATCGACGCGTTTTCGACCGTGGCAAAATTCCGGGATGTTTGCGCGGGGAAATCGCCGGTGGAGTTTCTGGCGGACGACAAGATGGCGGATCTGCTGGCGGCGAATGCGGATGTGATGCGGCTGGGGATCTTCGCGCACACGCATATGGACGAGATGCGGCTTTTGCGAACGGAAGGCGGTGACGTGGCTGGCGGAACTTCTTCCGTGGCGGTGAAGTTGGTGCCCTCCATCTCGCCAGTGAATGGAAATACGCCATCGTTTACGGTGGCTCACGTTAACCCGGCCGACAGCGCGCTCCAGAACTACGCCGTGTTCCAAGCGTCGAATCAGACAGGCATCGGCACCGCTTGGACAGAGGAGTACGACTTCAGGCAGACGTACCACCAGGAGGAGTTTTCCGCGGCAACGGTGAAGGCGCTGATTGGGGAATTCCGAGCGGATGGCGGAGCAAAAACCGCCGAAAGCCAGGCGTACATTGCCAACTACTTTGTGGGCAACCCCTCGCGCGAGCTGACACCGTTCTGGCCGGAGTATGTCTGCGCACAGGACAACCGCACGGCCAAAGAGTTTGCGGCCTGCGTGTGCCCGGCGGCGAAGTAAAGGAAGCACACGGCATTCTCGAACAGGCCTCAGTTTTTCAGGGCGGCAAACTCGCGTTTGGCATCGATGAGAAGCTGCAGGTCGGGATCGCCGTTCTTCCACTCGTCAAGAAAGGCCTGGTACTCGACGCGTGCCTGGGCGGCCTGTTTGTTCTGGACAAGAACGCGGGCCAGGCGAAGGTGGGTGAGGGTGAACTCCGGCCAGATGGGTTCAACTCCAGGGTTGGCGAGGAGTAGCCGGTAGTCGTCCACCGCCTGATCGAGCATGCCTGCCTCGGCTTCCGCGCGTGCTCTCTGGTAGGGAACGCCGAGGTCGCGGAGCTGGTATTTGCGGGCGGGCTCCAGATCGGCGATAGCCTGCTGCGATTTGTTTTGCTTCTGATCCACGCAGGCACGCAGTTCGGGCAGGTCGAAGTAGAGGTTCAGCGTGTTCCTCGTATTGCTGGCGGCAATCTTGGCAATCTGTTTCTGCGCCGGAGCCAGATCCCCCAGTTCCGCGAGGAAGTAGTCCGCAGTGCCTTCGTCGATGGCCATACTGCTCATCTGGTGAATGGTTGCCAGCGCCCCCTGGGGATCACCGTATTCAAGCAGGATGCCAGCCAGAGAGAGGGATGCGTCGTCGGCAAAGTCGGCATCGCCGTTGCGGAGCCCCTCCTGGCGTGCGCGAGTAAAGTCGGCCCGTGCTTCGCGCAGCTTGCCCTGGCTGGCAGCCATAAACCCGACGAGTTCCAGCATTTGGCCGATCTGTGGGTGGGCCGACGCCCAGTCTGTCTCCCGTTTCAGAGAGGCCACATCATGTTCGGCGAAAGCGATCTGGAGCAGGCTGCCGTGAATTCCCCAGCGATCTTTCCCCTCCGCGATGGCGGCTGCGGCTACCCGTTTGGCATCGGCAAAGCGACTGGCACGCCTGTAGGCCCAAACAAGATTCTCCCGGCCGACACCGGAATGAGGAGCTAACTGGTAGCCGTGCTCCCCGGCTTCCACGGCCTGCGGATGCTCGCCGAGCTGGGAATAAAGCCGGCACAGGTTGAACCAGCTGGAAGCGTCGTTGGGATAGATCTCGTTATACAAACGGAGACTTACGATCGCAGCTTCCCAATCGCGCGTTCCGTAGGTGTTGTAGGCGATCTCGATGGCCATCCGCTCGCGTTCGGTGGTGTGGGCACGGAGGTCATATGCCTTCTGAATTTCCGCTGCGGCCTGCAGGAAGTCCTGACGACTGTTGTAACTGGCGCTGAGCCCCTTGTAGGCCGAAGCAAAGTTGGGATCGAGAGCGATGGCGCGCTGAAACAGCGCCTCTTCCGCCACCGTATCTCCGCGATCGGAGGCCTCGAGGGCCTGCGAGTATGCGCGCAGGGCATCCAGCGAATTGGTGGTGGCCTGGGCCAGAGGCACCTGAAACTGAGCCACCTCACGGCGCGATTCGCCCAGTTCGCGGCGCATCCTGCGGGTCAGAGAGTCCATGGCGGACAGCAGGCCTGCCGCGCCGGAGACGGTCTCCTTCTCCGCGGCCAGGGTCTCGCCGTTCTCGCAGCTGTTGGCCTCCAGGGTGAGGAGATACTGCGAGCCGATGCGGGCAATCTCTCCAGAGAGGAGAACCTGGTAGTTGCCTCGCTCACAGATCTCGCGGGCCACGTCTCCAGCGACCTGTGTGTCCGGAGGCTTGCTCATGCTTTCGAGAATGTCGGCTATGCGGCTGTGGCCCATGAGGTCGATGTAGGGCGACTGCTCGAGGTCGATGCGCAAGCCGGACTGGAGGGAGTCGTCAAGCACCGCTTCGCCGGTCAGATTGTTGAAACGCGCGAGCACCACCTTGCGCAGAATCGGCCGGGGCCTGCCAAGCCAGGCGAACACCGCACCGGCGATGGCCAGGATGAGCAGAGATGCAGTTGCAACCCACAGCCATCGGCGTCCACGCACCGACCCGGGCAGCATTTTCCGAACTGCAGCGGCTGCGGAGCCGGTTTCGCTTTCTTCGGTGACGACCAGCGTGGTGGTGGTCTTGACAGCCTGAAGGTAGAGATCGGGCCCGGCTGCTGGTACTGAAATGGGAGCATCGATCTCGACAGTCTCAACCCGAGCCGCGATTTGGTATCCACGCCCAGGGAAGGTGGTCAGGATGCGTTCGCCGAGTTTTTCGCCGGCCAGAGCCTTGCGCAGCAGGAAGACATGCTGGCTGAGGTTGCTCTCCTCGACAAAGGAGTCGGGCCAGAGCGCGCTCAGCAACTCATCCTTGGTGACCACCCGGTCAGCGTTGGCAACCAGGTAAACCAGCAGGTCGAAGGTCCTTGGATTCAGCTGCACCGGTTCACCGGCGCAGGTCAGGGAGCGCCGAGCGGGGTCGAGCGTGCAGTTCTCAAAGCGAAATATCATCCCTGCTTTCAGCTGCATAAGAGTCAAGATGCTACGAGGCGCCGCTTCCGGAGAATTTTCAATTCACTTCCTGACATCCTGGCAGTGCGCAGGGTGGCATTTTTTTAAGAAACACTTTGCCTCCAGGTTTTTGTAGAGACCAGAATCGAAGATGCTCTAACGAGCTGGTAGAGGACTTACCGATCGATCACGAATGGTCTGGGCTCAAAACACGTGCGCGGCAGAACCATATCTGCACGGGGAGTGTAGGCGCAGATTAGCAGCATAGAGCGTTGAAAACAAGGGACAAAAGGTAATGCGAGGAGATGTTTGTGCAACTTTAGTCCATGCAGGCGCGGAGTTTCCCGGGGGAGATCGACCTGCTCGGACGTCATAGCCGCGACAGGAAAAGAGCTTTCGGCGGGCGGGCGGTTCCATGCCTTCCGGGCTGATTTTGTTGCTTCGGAGCAACCAGAAACACTCCGGATGCACCCCTTGCGCTATGATTGCGTCTATAGAGTGAGCGGCCTGTTCCCCTCAAGGGCTGTCCCTGGTGGTGTGTGTGCCTCAATTTTTCAAGCGTTTGGTTTTTGTTCTTTCCGTGGCGATCTTCGCCGCACTCGGCCTGGGTTTCGGGCTGGGAGAGTTTGGGTTGTTCGGCGTTCATGCCGGAGACGACCAGGATGGCGCCTACCGGCAGATGCGCGTGTATGCCGAGGTGCTGAAAAAGATTCAGACGGACTACGTGACCGAGCCGAACATTACGGATGTGACGACGGGCGCGCTGCACGGGCTGCTGGAGTCGCTGGACTCGGATTCGAGCTATCTGACGCCGACCGAGTACAAGATCTACAAAGAGCGGCCGACGACGGGCGTTGCCCAGGTGGGCATCAATGTCTCAAAGAGATTCGGCTATGCCACCGTGGTGAGCGTGGTTCCGGGTTCGCCAGCGGATAAGGAACACATTGCCGATGGAGACGTGATTGAATCGATCGGCGAACAGTCGACCCGGGAGCTGTCTCTGGCCGTGATCCGGCTGATGCTGGACGGCAAG
>Ga0181528_10002411_pt1 | contig 11468 bp, 7 predicted proteins | sample PEATcosm2014_Bin_47_FD_119742 | JGI IMG/M metagenome (GOLD analysis project Ga0181528, IMG submission 119742) | Peatland microbial communities from MTU Mesocosm Facility, Houghton, MI, USA - PEATcosm2014_Bin10_10_metaG | ecosystem: Environmental > Terrestrial > Soil > Wetlands > Peat | place... | reverse complement strand
CGGCAAACTGACCGACCAGCGGCGCGATCAGCAAGAGGGTCACCAGGGTGCAGATTCCCAGCTTGACAATCAGGCGCCTCAGAACGGCGGAGGGCAATTGGGATGCGCTGGCAAAAAAGTAAAAAATCACCAGCAGGGCGTCGAGGAATGCCACCTCCGGGAATCCGGCATAAACGGACCATGCGGCAGATGCGCACAGAAGCATCCACCCGCCCCTGGCCTCGCGTTGTGCCGATTCAATTGCCAGCTCCAACCCGAGCAATGCCATCGGCAGGAATGCGATGGGATTGTACGCGGCATTCGCCATCCAGGCGAACGTGCCGTTGAGTTCGAAGAACACCGCTCCACAAAATGCTGCCGCGACACCCAGGCGGATCTTTCGCAGGAAAAAAAACGTGCAGACCCCGGCGAGAATCTGAAGCGAGATGTGAAAGTAGATCTGCCCGTAAAGCGACTTTAGACAAAGGATGAATGGAAGGAATAGCGCGGCACTCTGCATTTCGCCGGCCAGCGGAACTCCCGTTCCTTCGTAATAGTTCCAAAGCGGCACGTTCCCCCGAAACCAATCAATCGCGGCCCTCGTTCCCAAGGCCTGCGACGTGAATCCCATGTTCGACTCGAGTGTCGCACGACCCGGGCCCGAGCTTCCGCCGAGATTTATCCGCGCAAACTGGGCGAGCGGTATCTGTTGCCGCAACCCGAGGAACATCTGAAACCGGACGGCAAACGGAATTACGATCAGGGCGAAAAGTATGAAGGACAGCTTGCCTCGGGTCATTGAGGTGGGGTTGAAAACGAAGCAGGACTTTGAATCGACTGAAGTTGCGATGCAAAACTCAATAAGCGATATGGCGCTCCATCACAATCGCCCGGAAATGTTCCGCAATCGGGTTGTCAAAGCTCTGTTATTATGATCCGCGGAGCAATTGATGCACAGTTTTGGTCAATCGCTGCACAGCCGCAAATACGAATTGCGCCGAGAGTACCCGCATGCGCATCGAATTATGGTTTGGTCTCATGCTGGCCCTCCTTGCAGCGACCCGGTGGATGGATTCCGCTGAACCAAACCAGACCAAGCCAGAAGGCAATTCGACCGCCGACGGGGCGGGCCACGATCGTGTTTAGGCGGCGCGCCGTGCGGAATTGTTCGCAATTGCGGGCTGTCTTCGCGCGCTCCGACAGGCCTCAGACTGTGCGAGGGGCGAATCCCTACTCAGGGTTGAGCGCGAGGCACCAGTTGGTTTGTCGCCGGGTTGACCGCCATGCATCGAGGATGGGGGTCGAATCCCATAGGGCGCTGGCTTAAATGCATGTAGGGCGAGAGCTTACTGCGCGCTTTCCGAGGGCTGTGGTTCCGTCTTGAGACCCCAGGAGGGTCGAGGACCTCGTGTCCGGGCTGCGGTTCACCCGAAAATCGGTCCGCTGACAAGCGGCGACCCTACGTCCACTGGAACGCTCCGGCTCAGTCGTCCCGCGTGGTCTGCTTTGCAAAAAAGGCGGCTGCCTGGGCGCGCCGGGTCGTGCCAAGCTTGTCGAAAACATTGGCCAGGTAATTCTTCACGGTCTTTTCGGTCAGACCGAGCTTTTCGCCGATTTCCTTGTTGGTAAGACCCTCTGCGAGCAGGGCGAGCACGCGTCGTTCCTGCGGCGACAGCCCTTCGAGGCGCTCGTTGTTCGTCGGCTCCTGGCCGCGTCGCATCAGTTTGACCATCTGGTCCGTAAGGGATGGGTCGACGACAGAGTGCCCCGCTGCCACGCGCAGAATTGCCGCGACCAGCGAAGCACCGTCGTTTTCCTTGAGCAGGTAGCCGTGAGCGCCAAGAGCGATTGCCTCATGCACAGTGCGCTCGTCCGTGGCCGAGGTCAGGATCAGCACGCGGGTTTCAGGCTGGCGCCGCACGATATCGCGGCAGACGGCGAGCCCCGGTTGGTCGGGAAGCCGGAGATCGAGCAAAACCACGTCGGGCTTGAGCTGGATGACTGCCGCAATTCCCTCCCTGGCCGTGCCTGCGTCGCCCACAATCTCGACTGCGGGATTTCCCTCGAGGACGGCGCGCAGTCCTGCGCGAATCAGCGGACTGTCGTCAACGATGACCAGGCGGATTGGGGATGTGGTGGAATGGCTCATTCGTCAGGGCTCGTGCGGATTCGTGGGGAAAAATCAGGATTCAGCATCGCCTCGGATGCCGGCAACAATCGGAAGCGTCAGCAGCACGCGGGTCCCGGTCCCGGGAGCCGAGATGATCTTCAGCGAGCCGCCCAGTGCAGTTGCGCGTGCGCGCATGTTGCCCAGCCCATGACCCTGGTTGCCCGAAGCAGCAGGGTCGAATCCCGGGCCGTCGTCTTGCACGGCCAGGATGACGCTTTCATCACTTCGGCGCGCCCGAAGCGTGATCGCCGTCGCGTGGCCATGCCGGACGCTGTTGCTCATGGCTTCACGGAGAATGCTCAAGACTTCGGTGGTCTGCTCGGGCGCGATGAGGCGGGTCGCTCCAGGCTCCAGATCCTGGATCAGCTTTGGTTCGCCGGCGCCCGACTGCGCGCTGAACATCACCGACACCGCATCCGTAAACGGAACGCGTTGCACCGCGTCCGGCTGCAGGTCTTTGAGATAGGAGCGGACCTCATGGTTGAGGCGCCGCAATTCCGCGATGCATTGGTCGAGTCGCTGGCCGGAGGTGGCGGACGCGTTGTCGGCGACCGTTCGCCTGACGGCCTCCAGGGAAAGGCTGACGGCGTAGAGGGTCTGACAGATATTGTCGTGGAGGTTGCGGCCCAACTGCACCCGCGCCTGCATCGATTGGTCGAGGAGCGTGCGGCTGACCTGTAGATTCTCTTCGGCCCTGTGACGCGCGCCCTCTTCGAGTTTGAGCGACTTGCCTTGCTCGGCCGTGAGGCGCGCGAAATGTTCCACCCCCAGCAATGCGGAACGGACATCGGGCTTTGTGGCGTCCGCGCCCGGTCCGGCGACGGACCGCTGCTGGAGGGCGAACAGCAGGGATACGGCGATGAATACCAGTGCAAGGAGGACGACGGCACCAAGCATGCGCTGGTGCAGAACGATCAGCCGGTGGGTCGCCGGGGAAGCGAACGTTACCCTGGCGTGAAGGCCGGAGTTGTCGGGAAACGCATAATCAAAACTCAAATCATCTGCAGGCCGGGCGTCGCCGGCGGATGAATCTTTGAGCCGCCGGAGGTCAGTCACCGCATGGGCGTCCTGCCGGGGTTCATCCGCGGCGCGGGCAGGAGGTCCGTGCCATTCCTGGCCATTCTTGTAGAGCGTGATCTTGCTGTCGAGCAACGCACCCAATTCCTGCGGAACCGAGTCGTCCCAAGTCTCGGGAGGCTGGTTTGTGATTGCCACGGCATGGACAAACTGCGCCCGCCGTGCCACAATCGCATCCGCCTGGAGGAGCCTGGTTTCCTTCTGCAGCCACGCCTGTCCGGCCATTGCGACCGCAAGGAACGTCAACAGCGGGATGAGCGTGAGGCTTAGGTATCGGGTAAACGGCTGCATGGGACGACCACCTGCGATTATGTGCGGATGGGTCCGGCGCGCAATCAAACGTGGAGCCGATTCGCGTAATCCCAAACTCCGCAGTTGGGGCGTCCTCCGTTTGCGGCCGCGAGCGTGAGCGAGTGGAGCGCGCCCCAACAGTGAAATCTCGCGTCATACCGGGGATCACGGCAGCGCGTTCTGGTTTCGCGCGGCTCTTCGATGGTTGTCAGGCGGCACCGGCCAACAGTTTGGTCCGATCGGACCAAACTGTCGGCTGGTGCTCCAGCCCGCTCGAACAGAAGGCCGTGGCGCTCACGGCGGGATGGACATTTTGCCGCGGCGCCCTACGGTTTGAATTCTTTACGCCATGAAGTCGTTCTACATCACCACGGCCATCGACTACGTCAACGGGTCGCCCCATATCGGGCATGCTTACGAGAAGGTTCTGGTCGACGTGATCGCCCGGTTTCGGCGGCTGATGGGAGACAACGTGCATTTTCTCACCGGGACCGACGAGCATGGACAAAAGGTTCAGATGAGCGCCCGCAAACGCGGAATCCCGGCGCAGGAGTATGTCGATGCCACGGCGGCGGAGTTCCGCGCGCTTTACGACCGCCTGGGTGTTTCGTACGACGACTTCATCCGGACCACCGAGGAGCGCCACAAGCGTGTGGTTCGCGAGCTGTTGCAGCGCCTGTACGACAAGGGCGAGATCTATCGCGCGGAATACCGCGGATTCTACAGCACGCGCCAGGAACAGTTTCTTCAGGAAAAGGACCGCCTCCCGGACGGCTCGTGGCCGGAGATCTTCGGCGAGGTGACCGAGATCATCGAGCCGAACTACTTCTTCAAATTGCGGGCCTACCAGGACTGGCTCGTCGACCACCTGCGCACGCACGAGGATTTCATATTTCCACGTTTCCGCCAGAAGCAGGTGCTCGAATTCCTCAAGGAGCCGCTCAACGATTTGTGCATTTCGCGTCCGAAGGAACGCCTCGAATGGGGAATCTCCCTGCCTTTCGACGAGAACTTCGTCACCTACGTCTGGTTCGATGCGCTGGTCAACTATGTGTCGGGGGTGTGGCAGGACGGAGCCCCGAGCCCGGCGCACTGGCCCGCGGATTTCCATGTCATCGGCAAGGACATTCTTACGCCGCCGCACGCGGTCTACTGGCCGATCATGCTGCATGCAGCAGGCATTGAGCCGCCAAAGTCCCTGCTGGTGCACGGATGGTGGCTGCTGAAGAGCGGGCAGAAAATGTCGAAGAGCACCGGCGAGGCCGTGAATCCGCTTGAGCTGATTGACCGTTTCGGAGTCGACGCATTCCGCTATTTCCTGATCCGCGAGATGAATGTCGGCCAGGACAGCGAGTTCTCGACCGAGCTGTTTCTCAGCCGCTACAACAGCGACCTGGCGAACGATCTCGGCAATCTGGTCAACCGGACGCTCAACATGGCCGGCCGGTACGCGGGCGGAGTCGTTCCCGCGGCCGAGGTTGTGGAAGAGCCGGAACGCGAGTTGCACGCGCTCTGGGACCAGACGCGCGACGACGCCATCCGTCTGTGCGAGGGATTTCAGTTTCATACTGCGCTCGACCACACCCTGACCTTCATCAAGGCGATCAACCGGTACGTCGAGCAGCGGGCACCATGGAAGCTGGCGAAGTCGACGGAGCCGGCCGATCAGGCACGGTTGCGCACCGCCCTGGCGACCATGACCGAAGCACTGCGGCTGGGGGTGACGTTGCTTGCGCCGGTCATGCCGGCGACAAGGGGGAAGGTATATGCGGCCCTCGGACACACGCCCGCGCCCAAATGGAGCGACGAACTTAAATGGGGCGCGAGCCTGGCCGGATCCACCTTGCAACCGGGGCTCGTCCTTTTTCCCAGGCCGGAACCGCCGGGTGGCCGGAAGCCAGGGGCGACCGGCAAAACCGAGTAGGGTGCAGTTGCAAAGGAACGGTTTGGCAAGGCGCGCCGAGCAGAACTGGCGGCCCGGCGTTCCGTCCCTACCACAAGAATTCCATGACCGTCCTCCCGCTCGATCCCGCCGCCAATGCCACGCCGGAAGCGTTGCGGGCCTTCCTCTCGCAGTGCCTGGCGGCGGCGGTCTTAGACGGACAGCCACGCCTGGCGAGCATCTCAATCGAGGTGCCGCCCCTCGATCCGCTGGCGGTGCTGGAATCCATTTTCGAGCCGGATGAACTTCATTTCTATGCCGAGCGCCCGGCCGAGGAATGGGCGGTGGCCGGCGCCGAGGCTGTGATGGCGTTCTCATCCGGCGGGCCGGACCGCTTCGTTGCTGCACAGCGGTTCATCGATGACGTGCTCGGGCGCACCATTGCCGTCGGCGAAACGGAACGACGGTTCGGAGGGCCGCATTTCTTTGGAGCGTACTCGTTTTTCGACTACGTGGAGGACTCCGAGCCGTTTCCCGCGGTGCAGCTGTTCGTCCCGCGCTGGCAGGTGTCGCGTGCGAACGACCGCACGATCGCGGTCGCGAATCTCCTGGTTGAGCCGGGAGCCGACATCGACGCGCTTGCGACGAAGGTATGGCGCGCCCACGGGAAGTTTCGCTCGTTCAAGTATGGGGTGCAGGGCGGGCCGGCTGTGGGCGGCTCAGGATCGCCGCACGGGCTGGTCATGGGCAAGGTGCCCGTGGCAAAGGGAACGGAACACGGGCGGGATACCGATGCGGCCGCGGGCCGCGGGCGAGACGTGCAGGTTGATGCGAGCGGGGCGCATGCCTACCGCGCGGCTGTTGCGCGGGCCGTGGAGATGATTGCCGGGGGCAGATTCGAGAAGATCGTGCTCGCCCGCCGTCGGGAACTGAACGCAGCGGCGGCCCTGAATCCATTGAAGATGCTCAACGCCTTGCGCCAGCGATTTCCGGATTGCTATGCGTTCTCCTTTGCCAACGGACTCGGGCAGAGTTTCATCGGCGCGAGTCCGGAACGGCTGTTGCGTGTGGAGCAGGGGATGCTGCTGACCGAGGCGCTCGCCGGGTCCGCGCCCCGCGGTGGCTCCGCGAGCGAAGATGCTGCGCTGGGCGGGGCTTTGCTCGGCGACGAGAAGGAATTGCGCGAGCATCGCCACGTGGTTGCGTCCATCGAACGGAGGCTGGCGCCCCTCGGACTGACGGTGGTTCACGCCTCCCGGCCCGGTCTGAAGCGTCTCGCGAACGTACAGCACCTGCACACGCCCGTGAGCGCCATAATGCCGGCGAACCTGCGTTTGCCCGATGTGCTGGCGCGGTTGCACCCGACGCCGGCGGTCGGCGGTTCGCCCCGCGAGGCGGCATGCGCGAACATTCGAGCGCTCGAAGGATTCCCCCGGGGGTTATACGGCGCTCCGCTCGGATGGATCGACCACCGCGGTGGAGGCGAGTTTCTCGTGGGCATCCGCTCGGCGCTGCTCGACGGCGCCCGGGCGCTTGTCTATGCGGGCGGCGGCATCGTTGCGGGGTCTGATCCGGACCGTGAATTTGCAGAGACCGAGCTGAAGTTTGCGGCGCTGCTGGATGCGCTGACCGGTTAAGGGTCAATGATCCCAAGCCGGATTCATGCGATTGAGCGCAGGGGCGCCGCTTGTCGGCGGACCGTGTTTCTCCCCGGACGCGGCTATGGCGAATGCGCCGGGGTGTCCGGACCATCGCGAACGATCCGCCTTGTCCCAAGATCACTGAGCAGCTCTTGGAAGGCCGGGGATTCACGCAGGAGGCGTTCGCCCCCCTTGATCAGTCGCTCGGTGGTTTCCGTCGGAAGGGCGAGATTTGTCGGAACCGCATCGAAAAAAGCCCGCTCAGCGGGATCCTTGCTGTCGCGAAAATCCACCCGGATGAAATAGATCTTTGACTGCCCGGGAGTCGCAGGCCGCAGCGCCTGCCAGGACGCCAGACTGTCCTCAACGAGGGCGACTGTCTCCTTGGTGGCTCGGTTCACCGACGAGTTGGCGAGCGCCTTGATGACGGAGGCGAATCCCGGAACTTTTTCGGTTTGCGCCCAGTCCCGCCTGTCATCCACCGAAGCATTGACAACGACGATCGCAAGTTTGTCGATTCCTCTCGTATGCAGGCGATTCAGGAGGGTTTGCCAGCCCCCTGCGAGGGTGACGGAATCCAGCAGGTTGCGCAGGGAAAGATTGTCCGCCAGGCCGCCGTCCATGAGGTGGACGTACGGTTGTTTCGTAACATCACGATAACCAAGGGAATTCTCAGTCAGGGTGGCCCGGTAGCTCGAGAAGACGTCCGAGGTGCCCGCTGTTTGAAGGAGAAATGAGTCCGCGACTGTCACGCGATCAGCGTAGTTCTTCAGGGTGATGGGCGTGAACAGAAGCGGCACGGCGGATGAGGCGGCCACGGCCCGCGAGATGGGATAGCGGCTGAGATCGGATCCGATCAGGTCGAACTGGTCCTGGGTGAACTGCAGCGGCGTGCCGGTGGAGATGTTGGTGGCGTTGATGACCAGGAACGGGAGATTCTGGCCGGCCTTCAGGAGGTCGCCGAACGTGGCCCCGTGGAAAAGCAGTTTGTCGAAATACTCGGCGGCCAGGTCGCTTCGCCCGAAGTAAGGCGACAGAAGCCTCACGGTGTTGGGCGGAGAAAGCCATCCGCGGATCAACGCGTCCTGGACATTGCTCCGGAGAAAAAGCCGCTCGTAGTCGGTGAAAATGCGGTCGCCATACAGGCAGTAGTAAGCCGCGGTGAAGCTCCCGCCCGAGACCGCGTTGATGGTGGTCACGTCGTCGAGCATCCGACGTCCGTTGGGCAGAGGTGTGGCTGCGAGTTCGTGAAGCACACCATAGGAAAATGCCGCAGCGCGTATGCCTCCTCCGGAGAAAAACAACGCAACAATCACGCCGCTGCTGCTGGACTGACCCGGTGCCGTCTGGGATCGGTAGCCCGCCGTGGGATCGATTCGGATGAGGGGCTCGTTGCGCGGGGCGTGGGCGCACCCGGAAATCAGGCCTGCGACAAAGGCCAGCAAAACATGCCATGATACCCAAAGCTGGACGGGTTCGTTGCGATGCGCCCGACTCCGGAATTGTCGGCGGGCGGTTCTTGGCTGATCGCGGGAGAACATTGAAGGAATGGGCCGGTTGCGCCTTTCGGAATAATCTCCACAGCCCGGTGGCAATGCATTGCCTGAGGGCTCACCGGAGCCGACGATCGGCGGCGTTTGATTCGAGAGAAATGCAGAGGCAACGTGCTCCCTTTCTTGGAGGAATGTTGCGTTTTCGTTTTTCGAGCCGACTGCCACATTGATGGTCCGATCGGACCATCAATGTGGCAATCGATCCGCATCATCATCGAGTGCTCCCGCGCGAACACAAGACCTCGATTCCCGGCGCTGCAGTCCGTTTTGGACTTGGCTGCGGCTCTAAGTCGGTGCGACGGAAGGACGCCTTCCTCAGAGGTGGGCGCTGCGGGCGGTCGCGATGGGGTGACTAGACAGCGCTCCCGAACTGCCGGCCGCAATTTGTGCAAGAAAAGCAGTAGCAGCGCGCTCCCGTTCCTGGAGGAGTGTTGTGTTTTCGTCTTTCGAGCCAATTGCCACTTTCATGGTCCGATCGGACCATCAATGTGGCAATCGACCTGCATCATCATCGAGTTCTCTCTCGTGAACACACGACCTTGGAACCCGGCGGGGCAGCCCGGTCTTGCGCAGTGGTGGGGCTTCTGTTCGGCTGAGCCGGCTGTGAAATTTACGCTTGTGCATTATGCGCTCGCCCGGGGCGGCGGGATGGAACGATACCTGACCGACTTGCTGCGGGGTTTCGCCGAGGCCAGCGTGGGCACACGAGTTGTTGCCGGCAGGGCCGACGGGCGGATGTCCGATGAACTGGGCACCGAGGTGGTGCTATTTCCCGCCGCATTCAAGCCGCGCCTTGCTGCGAAACTGGTGTTCTATTTGCGGGTTCGCCGCTGGCTCCGGCAACATGCGGGCGAACCGACCTTGGGAATCGCGCGCGTGCCGGGGGTACAGGTGATGGTCTGCGGAGGCAACCATGCGGGTTATCTGCGGGCACGGGGGCGGCGCGGCGGATTCGCCGACCGTCTTGAGCTGCACATGGAACGGCGCGCCTACGCGGAGGCCCGCCTCATCGTGGCTCACTCAGAAATGATGCGCCGTGAACTGCACGAACTCTACGGAATTCCGGACGAGAAGCTCGTGCGGCTGTATCCACCCGTGGATACGCAATGCTTCCGCCGGTTTTCCGGAGACGAGAGGGCTGCGCTCCGGCGGCGCTTTGGCTTTGACGGCAGTCGCGCGAGGCTGCTCTTCCCGTCGGGCAGCCACCGGAGGAAGGGTCTCGATCTGCTGGTGGAGGCGGTCGGACTGCTTCCCAAGGATCGTTGCGAGATCATCGTAGCCGGATCGCGGGCGCCGTCGGGCCCGGCAGGGTTGGTCCGCCATGTCGGACGGATCGAGGCGATGGAAGAACTCTACGCGGCGTGTGACGCGACAGTCCTGCCCTCGCGCTATGAGCCGTTCGGGCTTGTCTACGTGGAGTCGGCGCTGTGCGGAACCCCTGTGGTTATGCCTGGCACGGCCGGGGCCGCGGAGATCCTGGCCGGACCCGGGATGATTGTGCTGCCGTCGCTGCAGCCCGAGGCAATCGCGGCGGGAATTCGAGAGGCGTTGCAGGCCGGCCCGGCTCCAGCCACAACCGTCGTGGCGGATCACGGTCTCTCCGTGGCCGCTCACGTGCGAAATCTGCTGGCGCTATTTCCGGGCGAGGACGTCGCAAACCGCTGAATACACCTCATCCTCGCTGATCCTGCGCACGCAATAGTTCCGGTAGCCGTTGTCCGGATCGCATGCTTGCGGCCACAGGCAGTCCTTGCAGGGCAGGGGAGCCTGGAGAATGCGGTGCCCCTCGCCGGGGGGCGCCCAGACGATCTTGCTTTGCGAGCCGAACAGCGCAACGACGCGCGTCCCTACCGCGGCTGCTATGTGCATCGGACCGCTGTCATGGCACAGGAGGGCGTCGACCTGTCGGGCGCAGGCGGCGAACGTGCAAAGATCGACGGAAGGGGGAAGGACTGCGAGGGACGTGCGGGCCGCCGAGCGAATTCCAGCGATCAGGGTCTGGTCGGCTGGTCCTCCAGTAAGCAGCACTTCCGCGCCCGCTTCGGTCTGCAGGCGGTCGGCGACGCGGGCGAAGCGGTCGAGCGGCCATATCCGGTAGGAGCTCCGGCTTCCGGGGTGGATCAGGACGCGCGGCCGGCGGGGAGTGGCAAAAAGGTTTGCTGCGAGAGTGAGGTCTGCAGTGCGCGGCTCCAGACGGCACTCCCGCGTCTCCACCGGAACGCCGGCGAGGGGGAGAAGACGAAGGTAATGATCGACAATCGACTCCGCGTAATAGGTTTCGGCCGGCACCACCGGGAGATGAGTGTAGGCAAGACCCCGACGCCAGCGGTGCTTGTCGGGCATGAAGCTGGCGCGAAACGGCGCTCCGGTCAGTCGGGTGAAAAACGCCGTTCGATCGTTGGTGTCGAGATCGAAGACATGGGTGAACCTGGTTGCCCGCAAGGTGCGAAGCAGGGCGATTTCGCGCCGGAAACGGTGGTGGCTGCGACGCGGAATCTGGAGCACTCCGTCGAGGTCGGGGTTGAGCGCCAGGATGTCGGCGTAGCCCTCGTCGACGAGAGCAAAGAGAATGCCCGCGGGCCAGTGACTGCGAAGATTGCGCAGAAACGGCGCAAGCAGCACCAGGTCGCCAATGTAGCGCCGGCGAATGATCAAGACTCTCGGATGGGCCGAATCGGGAGTCATGGTCGCGGTGGTTCCGCACGCTTGCTGCCGGAGGAAAGCACGAACGCATTTTGCCGCCAGGCGCGCAGGCGGCCCCGGTATTCTGCAGCCTTTCCGTCGGCGTCCCCTCCTGGTCGGAGTGAGAGGAGCAGCAGGCGCCACGAGAATTTCAGCAGATCGCGCATGAGCAGGAAGGCGACGGTGCGGGCGGG
>Ga0181528_10002410_pt1 | contig 11473 bp, 11 predicted proteins | sample PEATcosm2014_Bin_47_FD_119742 | JGI IMG/M metagenome (GOLD analysis project Ga0181528, IMG submission 119742) | Peatland microbial communities from MTU Mesocosm Facility, Houghton, MI, USA - PEATcosm2014_Bin10_10_metaG | ecosystem: Environmental > Terrestrial > Soil > Wetlands > Peat | place... | reverse complement strand
TAACGGCTTTATCAACCAGCGCCCAGTTTCTCCATATCGCCGTCGATAATCTCCGACCAGTTGCCAGCATCATCAAGCACAAACTTGTTGTTATAGAACAAAAATGTTTGCAGGTATTCATCCCTGAATCGCTCAGCCATTACCAGCGTTTCAACCGGGGTTTTGCCGCTGTAGTCTTCGCGCATAAGCGGATCATCATTGCTGCCGTAGTCTATGCCGACTCCGCGCAAAAGCGCTTTAAGTGCAAACCAATATGGGCCGTAATCCCGGTACCAGATTGGATCTTTTTTAAGTCGATTGGCGACAACCACAAGGCCGACCGTCAAAAGGTCTGCATCGGGGCCGCGATTAACTCTTACGCTGGCTTGCTTGGCTGCGACTTCACTTTTCACCCATTCGTCAGGGTATAGATATTCGGTGAATTGCATTTAGATTCCTGTTTTCTTAAGTCCAATCACTGAATGCGCACTTCTGCATTTTATCGGGGTTTGTCGAGGTATTTTATTTTGAATTGGAACGTGAGTGGAACGTATCCATATTTATCAAAATCAATAAAATCATAACATATTGATAATTATTAACTACTCCCCGCCCCCCTTCCTAACCATCATCCCCTTACTCGGGTTATACCCCAAAATCGCCGCCCCAATAAACAGCACGAATGCACCGCCGGTAAACAACATCGCTTCTTGATTAAACTGTTCGTACAAGGCAAAGCGAATCAGTTCCACGGCTTGCGAGAACGGGTTGTAGCGCGCCAGCAGGTACAGCCATTCGCTGGATTCCTTGATTTTCCACAAGGGATACAAGGCGGTGGACATAAAGAACAGCGGGAAGATGACGAAATTCATCACGCCGGCAAAGTTCTCCAGTTGCTTGATAAAAGAAGACAACAGCAAGCCCAGAGCCCCCAGCATCATGCCGGATAACAGCAAGGCCGGCAGGATCCAGACATAGCCCATCAGCGGCGCTTGAATGTCGTACAACCAGGCGATGCCGAGGAAGGCGTAGGCCTGCAATACCGATACCGCCGTGCCGGCGATCAGCTTGCTGCACAACAGAAACCAGCGCGGCAACGGGCAAACCAGCAGCATGCGCATGCTGCCCATTTCCCGGTCGTAGACCATGGATAAAGAGCTTTGCATGCCGTTAAATAACTGGATCATGCCGATCAGGCCGGGGGTAATGTACACCTCGTACAGGATATAGGTTTCGTAGGGCGGACTAATGGCGACGCCCAAGGCCGCGCGGAAGCCGGCGGCGAACACGAACAGCCATACCAAAGGCCGCACCAGCGCGGAAATAAAACGTTCGCGCTGATGCAGAAACCGCAGCAATTCGCGGCCGACGATGCCGGACAAGGCGCGCCAATAATGGATAATTCTCATGCTTTCGGCCCTTGGGTTAAGTGTGCGAACAGTTCGCCGGCGCTGGCAGCGCCATGCGCTTGCAACACGTTGTTAAGCCGGCCTTGGGCTTTGATCGCGCCCTTGTGCAACACGATCAAGCTATCGTCGGCAGCGATTTCGTCTATCAAATGCGTGGCCCACAACACCGCCATATGCTGTTCTTTTGCCAATGCATGCACATGATCGACTATCACTTGCCGGCTGGGCATATCCAGCCCTACCGTCGGTTCGTCCAACAACAGCAAACTAGGTTTATGCAATAAAGCGCGGGCGATTTCCACCCGCCGCTTGTGGCCGCCGTTCAATTGCCGGACTTTTTCGCCGCGCCGCTCAAACATCGCCAACCGCTCCAGCTCTTCCTGGATGCGCCGGTCGGCGGCTTTGCGGCCAATTCCGTGCAAGGCGGCGTGATAGCGCAGGTTTTGCGTCACCGATAAATCCGGGTCCAGCGTGGTTTGCTGAAACACCACGCCCAGCCGCGCCAAGGCTTGCAAGCTTTGGCGCTTGATGTCGTAGCCGCACAGCTCGATGCGGCCCTCGCGGGCGTCATACAGCCGGGTGATCAGCGAGAACAAAGTGCTTTTACCGGCGCCATTCGGGCCGAGCAGGATGGCGCATTCGCCGGGGCTTACCGTTAAGCCGACTTTATCCAGGGCTTTTTTCGGCCCATAGGCAAAACTGAGATTTTCCACCAATAGCGCATTTATTGTCATGGTTTAACCGCCACGCCCCAAGGATTGCGGCCCACCGCCACGGATTTCAGCACTTTTTGCTCCTCCAAATCGATGATGGAGACATCGTTGCTGACGCCGTTGGTGGTGTACAGACGTTTTTGATCCGGAGAGAAGGCCAGGTTCCACACCCGCTGGCCGACTAGAAAAAACCGCTCTACCTGATAGGTTTGCGCATTCACCACCGCCACCCGATTAGCCGGCCCCAGCGCCACATAGGCAAAACGCCGGTCCTTATCGACCAGCACGCCGACCGGCTGCGCCAAATCGGCGGTAACGCCGGTCGGCAAAGGCTTAACAGTTTGCAGCAACTGCTTGCTAGCGCTGTCGTAGACGCTGACCGTGCCGGCCATTTCCGAAGTCGCCCACAGCTGTTGGCTGTCGGCGGTAAAACTCACCGCCCTGGGCCTGCCGCCGACTAACGTATTTTCGACTATCTCTCGGGTTTTTACATCGATCCAATGCAGCATATTGGTGGTTTCCGAAGTGCTTACCGCCCAGTGATTATCCGGGCTGACCGTCACGCCTTCCGGCTCGACGCCGACCTTGATCTTTTGCAAGGCCTTTTTGGCGGCGATGTCGATCACCGTCACTTCGCTATCGTCTTCGTTGGAGACATACATGAGTTTGCCGTCCGGACTGACGGCAAAAGTTTCCGGATCTTTGCCGGATGGCAGCCGGCCGATTTCTTTCAGACTGTCGCTGTCGAGAATTTTAATGGTGTTTTCACCGCTGACCGCGACATATAAAACCTTACCGTCCGGGCTGACGGCGATGCCGCGCGGCGTTAGACCGACCGCCACGGTTTTCAGTAATTTGCCTGTCACCGGCTCCAGCACCGCCAAGGCATTGTCTTTTTCCAGCGTTACAAACACGGTTTCGGCCTGTACGGCTGTTGCCAAACCAGAGACCAGCGCCAGTGCGCCGAATTTTAAAAATTGCATCATTATTTCCAATACTCAGAACGAGAAGGCTGATTTAGGTCCATAAGAACGTGAAGTTTACCCGAAACCACGCAATTTAGTATATATGTGAAAATTGCACGCTTTTTTATAAAAATTTAACCGGTATACTATATGTTAATTAACCGCTCTTCCATTTTCGGCGGCTGCGATTTCACTATAAAGATTGCCTGTGCTGAAAATTTTACAAATATCCGACCCGCACATTCTGCCGGAACCTGGCGACACGCTACTGGGCATTGCTACCGAATATTATTTCCGGCAAGTGCTAAAGCACGCCCATGCCTTGCATCAACGCTTCGACCTGATCCTGGTCAGCGGCGATTTGGCGCAACAACCTAGCCTAGCTATTTATCAGCGGATTTTGCGGCACTTAACGGCATATAGTACGCCTAGCATTTGCCTGCCCGGCAACCATGACGATTTTGCGTTGATGCAGGCGACCTTCAACGACGAATTGATTAATTGCCGCAAGCATGTGTTATTGGGGGGCTGGCAAATCCTCTGTTTGAACAGCCAGAAAATTAATAGTCCGGCGGGGGAACTGAGCGACAGGGAGCTAGCGTTTCTGGAACACCGGCTATTCCAGCATCCGGACGCCCCCGCTTTTATTGCTTTACATCACCCCTGTTTCGAAACCGGCAGCCAGTGGCTGGACACCATGCAGCTTGTCAATAGCGAAGCTTTTCTGGATTTGCTGGATCGGCACAGCCAGGTGAAAGTTGTCAGCTGCGGCCATATCCACCAGGAAATGGCGGTCAGCCATGGCGGGTTTAACTTGTTCTCCGCGCCGGCGACCTGCTTTGAATTCCAGCCGCTGACCAATGAATTCTATGTCGAGGATACCCCGCCGGGTTACCGGGTATTTGAACTCGCTCCGGAGGGCGGCGTGCAATCGGCCTGTTATTACCTGGACGAACCTTTACGCGGCCTGGATCGGGCCGCGCATGGGTATTAACCTTAAAAGCCAAGGATTAACTATTTTTTGGCTAAAAACCCTTGCGGGTCTACCTGAACGCCCTCATCCACCAAAATGACCCCTAATTCATCCATGGCTTTTTTATAGACGCGGCGCTTGAAAAAAACCACTTCCTTTAAAGGATGCCAATACTCCACCCACTTCCAACAATCGAATTCCTGCTTGTTTCCGCAATCGAAACGCACATGCGACGCATCGGTCAGCAGGCGCAACAAAAACCAGATCTGCTTTTGACCTATGCACAACGGCAACGAATGTTTGCGGACATAGCGGTCCGGCAGTTTATAGCGCAACCAATAGCGCGTGCGGCCTAATAATTGCACATCATCGGCGGTTAAGCCGGTTTCCTCCCACAACTCACGATACATCGCGGCTTCCGGGTCTTCATAGTCGTCTATTCCGCCCTGCGGAAACTGCCATGAATTAGCGCCCTTGCGCTTGGCCCAAAAAACCTTTCCTTCGTCATTGCACAGAATAATGCCAACATTAGACCGGTATCCTTTCGAGTCTATCATGTTAAAACCTGTATATTCGCGGCCCATTTTTAACGGTTGAATGCTAAAATTAAAAACGCGCCGCATATTTAATTGAATGGTGCAATTGTTCCACAAATAAGCGACAGAAGCCATCCTTGGCTTTGTTTAATTTTTTACCAAAGGTCAATCCGTGAGCTTAGCCATATTTGATTTAGACAATACCCTGATTGCAGACGATAGCGATTTTTTATGGGGCCAGTTTTTAGTTGATCGCGGCATAGTCGACAAACACTATTACGAACACGCCAACCAAAAGTTTTATGAGGATTACAAGCAGGGCGTGCTGGACATTACGGCCTTCCTGCATTTTTCGCTGGCGCCGCTGGCGCTGCACGATGCCGAACAACTGTATATCTGGCGGGAAGAGTTTGTCGAACGCTCGATCAGGCCGATTCATTTACCCGCGGCGCAGGCTCTGGTGGATAAGCACCGCGCCCAAGGCGACACCTTGCTGGTGATTACCGCGACTAATCGCTTCGTGACCGAACCCATCGTCAAGCTATTCGGCATCGATAACCTGCTGGCCACCACGCCGGAATTCCGCGACGGCCGCTACACCGGCAAATTCAACGACGCGCCCTGCTATCAGGCCGGCAAAATAACGCATTTGCAAAACTGGTTGGCGACCAGTTCCGAAACCCTGGCCGGCAGCTGTTTTTACAGCGATTCGCACAACGATCTGCCCTTGCTGAATCTGGTGGATAAGCCGGTGGCCGTCGATCCGGATGAAAAATTGTTACTAGCGGCGCAAGCCGCTAATTGGCCAGTGATAAGTCTGCGTAGTTAGACACCGGGAGCTCTTGCTTGCCAGGCTCGGCCTGAAATATGAAGGTCGCGCCGGCATCGGCGCGGCTTTCCGCCCAGATAAAACCATTATGCCGGGAAATAATACGTTTTACCGTCGCCAAGCCAATACCGCTACCCTCAAACTCTTGCTTGTCATGCAATCTTTGAAATGCTCCGAATAACTTATCGGCCTGTTGTTGATCGAAACCCACGCCATTATCCTGCACAAAATAGCTGGTTTTCCCGGCATCCTGCCGCGCGCCGAATGCAATTTCCGTCACCTCGCGGTTACGGGTAAACTTCCAGGCATTGGCAAGCAGATTTTCCAGCATAATTTTCATCAGACCGGGGTCGCCATAAAAATGCAAGTCCGGCATAATTTTGATGGCGGTTTTCCGCCGCGGTTCGGTTTGCTGCAATTCACCTAAAATATCTGCCGCCATTTGGCTGATATTAAACAGCTCAACCCTTAGCTGTTCGTTACCGGCTTTCGACAGCTTCAGCAAATTTTCTATCAAGGCTTCCATGCGAAACGTGGCTTGCACAATATTTTCCACATATTGTTGCGCCGCAACCGGTAAGGCGGCGGCATGCTCAGACCGCAACAGCTGGCTAAACCAAGAAATACTGCGCAAGGGCCGGAGCAAATCATGGGACACGGTATAACTGAAGGTTTCCAACTCCCGGTTTGCCGCTTGCAGTTGTCTGGTCCGGTTCTGTACGCGTTGTTCAAGCGATTGATTCAGGGCCATGATTTCTTGCTGATGCAGCTTGCTTTCCGTGATATCGATATGCATCAGCACGGCGCCCAAACGTTCAGTTACCGATAAGGCCACAATATTCATCCGATACCAGCGTTGTTTATCAGGGCTATGGCAGGGATATTCCATGACATACTCGGCATGATCGCCGTCCAGCACATGGCGTATGCCGTTAACAGCATCCTTAAACTCACTGCTTAGCTGATCACTAAAGCCCGGGCAAAAATCCAGATAATTGCCGCCGATACCGATCTTATCCGCAGCCGGCCCATTTTCTTGGGCAAATTCCCGCCAACCCCGATTGATCTGGCTAATACAACCCCGGCTATCGAGTAAGGCTATATGGGCAGGCAAGGCATCCAGAATCACAGCCTTAATATCCCCTTGCATTTTAAGCTCTCTTTGACTTTCCAAAAGCTGTTGTTCCACCCGTTTCCGCTCGGAAACATCCAGCGCCACTCCCACATAGCGGCTGACCGCGCCTAGTTCGTCGCGTACCGGTGAAATACAAGTATCCGCCCAATAAGTATGGCCGTTTTTCTTTCTATTTAACAATTCGCCATGCCATACTTCGCCTCGGCAAAGGGCTGCCCACATCTGCAGATAAATTTCACACTGGTTTACGCCGGACTTCAGGATTTTGGGATTTTTGCCCAACGCCTCTTCCTTCGAATAGCCGTTTATCGCGACGAAGCCGTCATTAATATAGACTATGCCGCCGTCCAAGCCGGTGATAGTCACCGAGGCGGGGCTTTGTTCAACGGCTACCGAAAGTTCCCGCAACGTTTGCTCCATGGCTTTACGCGCCGTGATGTCGGTGAGGAAGCCATGCCAGAGTATAGCGCCGTCGGCTTCTTGCTGCGGCATGGCGTTGCCCAACAACCAGCGATAGGATTCAATGTCGCATTTAACCCTAAACTCCTGCGTCCATGGACTCAGCTCTGCAGCCGAGGCCTGGATTGAAGCCTTTAGGCTATCCAGATCGTCGGCGTGAATGCGGCTAAACGCGCGCGCGGCGTCCTCACGGAATTCCGCCGGATTAAACCGATAAATTTGGCGAAAGCCTTCGCTCACATAAGGCATGCAGCAACTGCCATCCGGTCGCAAGCGGTATTGAAACACCACGCCGGGTAATTGACTGGCGATTTTATTCAGTCTATCCAGCAATTCTTGCAGTTCAGCCGGACTGCGTAGCGCCAACAGTTTGGGCATCAGCCAAAACATAATGCCGGCAGCGGCTACAGAGACGCCGGCGGTTATGGCCTTCATGAAACCATCCAACCAATATAGAGGCAGCCAAATGGTCAGGACCGAGAATAGATGCGTCGTGCCACAGGCGACTATGAATAGCCCGAATAATCTGAACAGCCCGGGATAGGGCAAGTCCGTGCGATTTCTGACGAAATAGGCTAAGCTTAGCGGGATTGAGTAATAGGCAAGCACAATCAATACATCGGATCCGACATGCAGCCATAACAGACTAGCAGTCCAGTTTAGACAGTAGCCATGGGGTATGAAGCCGTTTACGCCAAATAAATTGAACAAGGAATCCATAACCTTACCTAACTTTAGCAGCCAACTGATTTAGCAGAATTATTTATGAAAATACCCGGCGCATAATGATTCTGCGAATTACATTACACACTAGTCTAAATTATACACAGTTTAAATTTTTTAATATATAGGGAAATTGATGAAAATTAAGCAAGCAATATCCTATAAGAAGAAGGGCTTTTCCTTAGATAGAATTCTAACAACCCTATTAATCCGGCTCATTTAATATCTTCAAGATCGCCTCGGAATCCGCCCTGATGTTTTTAAACTCAGGCAAATCGCTATACGGATTAAAGCTAGTCTCAGAGTCGTTCAATATTTGTAATATGGCTTCGGATTCCCGCAGCGCCAACCGCAACTCCCGCACGGCGCGCGCGTCGGCCTTATCCGGCAGGCATGCAGACTTGCCGGAACGGCCGGCGTCATAATGTTTGCGTTTTTCCGGATCTATCAGCACTGCGTAGGCTTCGTTGATATCTTGGGTTTTTTTCCCGGCCCGGCGCTTGTCGCCGCTAGCCCGGTCCGGGTGATAAAGCATGATCAAAGCTTTATAGGCCGCTTTAATCACCGCAAACTCCGCGGTTTCTTGCACCTCTAATATTCTGTAAAAATCTTTCTGTGGCGAACTCATTAAGCGCTGCTATGGGTTGGTGATTAAGCTGCTGAACCATGACTAGACAGCCGGCGTCTCCCTGCTTTACTATCTGTACGCAAACATTTTAAGCGACTTTATGCCTAGTTGCATGTTTAAGTTATTTCGGGAATAAACCAAATAATTATGTTACCCGGCTCGCAATTTTGCAGACCAACGCTACTCGCCAAGTTTTAATGCCGACAATCGCAGCCAAATCCGTCTACGCTTAACATTGCATATTGAGCCAGTAAAGCATGAAAATTGAAATAGAATTAACTCCAGCGCAAATTCGGTGTTTTATGAATTTTCACCGGCTCGCGCCTTATGACCGCGCCTTATTCAAAAGCGCGCATGAGGTGTTGGATTTGCTGGGAAATACTTTTTCGGCCGCGGTTAACGGCACAACCTTTACCCCAGTCACGGCGGAGGAAATCCGCACTTTAAGTTCCGGTCGGACGAAGTTATTGTGGCAGATACATGATGAGGAGCTCTTGCCCGGCGGCTACCCGGCCCCGAATTTCTCTGCCAACCATAAAGTACGGTTTAGTTCCGCGCAAGATCCGAGAAAAACCGGTTCGCCGTCTTTTTGGAATTGGGTGGCGCAGCAAAATCAATCCTAATACTCAAGGTTTGGAGGCCGCCCGCTCGGCCTGGGTCTTCGCCACCTTATCCCGCAAATATACCGGCATGGCCTGCTCGACCGGCACCGCCAAGCCGTTGGCGTAGTAGTAAGCGCCCAGTTGGGCGACAGCGGCGGCTCTAGGCCGGACATCGCCGCTAACGCCTTCGACCAGAGAACCTAAACGGGCGCGCAAGCTCTCCGCATACACCTCCCAACCGGAACCGACGCCATAACCCGGCACATCCGGAAAAATCACTTCAGTCGCCGGGGTGACGGTTTCCTCGCCGAGCAACTCCGCCAAGCCTAATGAGTTTCTTTGATAAACGCCCCAAAAGATCTCCCCCATCCGCGCATCCATCGCCGTGAAAGACGTAGCCGCCGCTGCCTGCCGATTAAAAAAATCCTGCGCAATCGCCCCCAAGGTCGATACCAAGGCCACCGGCAAGTCCGCGCCAAAGGCTATGCCGTGCGCGACCCCGGTCGCGATCCGCACCCCGGTAAACGAACCGGGCCCGCGACTCAAGGCGATGGCGTCCAATTGCTTAGGTTTCAAGCCGGCCTCCGCCATTAAGCGGTCTATCATCGGCAAAATCAGCTTGGTGTGTTCTCTTGGCGTGACGGCAAACTCTTCCCGGATCTCGCCATTAATGAACAAGGCCGCCGAACAAGCGTCAGTCGCGGTATCTAACGCCAAAATTTTCACGGCTGCTCCTCTGGGTCAAAAAACCGCCGCACGTCCGCAATATCGCGAGTGCGTTGCATGGCCGGCACGCTGTCCAAAAACAACTGCCCATAACTGCGTTTCAACAGCCTAGGATCGCAGACCATCAACACGCCGCGGTCGTTGACATCACGAATCAACCGACCTACGCCTTGGCGCAGCATAATAATGGCGCTGGGCAATTGCTGCTCGAAAAACGGATTGCGGCCTTGTTGTTCCATGGCGTGCAAGCGGGCTTTCAGCACCGGATCGCCAGGGGAGGCGAACGGCAATTTATCGATGACCACGCAAGACAAGGTATCGCCGCGCACATCCACGCCTTCCCAAAAACTGGCGGTAGCCAACAACACCGCATGCCCCAAAGTCTGAAATTGCTCCAACAACAAACCTTTGGAGCGACTACCTTGCACCAGCAAAGGATAATCGATTTTCCCCTCCAGCAATTGCGCGGCGCGTTGCAAGGCTTTGTGGCTGGTAAACAATAAAAACGCCCTGCCCCGACTGGCAACCAGCACCGGCAGGATAAATTCGATAATTTTATCGGTGAATTCCGGATCGTTGGGTTGCGGCAGACCTTTAGGATGATAAAACAAGGCTTGCTTAGGATAGTCGAACGGACTTTCCCAGCTTTGGCTTAACGCCCCCTGCAAACCCAAATTTTTGGTGAAGTGCTCAAACTTATTTGCCACGCTCAAGGTGGCGGAGGTAAAAATCCAGGTGGCTTTGTGCCGGCGCATAAAGCCGCTGAATTCTTTGGCGATATCCAAGGGCGTGCGGCTCAAGGTAAAGGATTTGCTATAAGTTTCGAACCACTTGATCCACTGCCCATCCTCATCATTGATCAAGGTGTGCAGTTGATCCTCCATGACTTCCGCGCGATCGAAACAGGATTCCAGACCCTTGGTGCGTTCGGCGGCGCGTTCCAGTTGCTCGCTTAGGCGTTTCAACTGTTGATGCACGTTTTCCAGCGCGCCGATAATTTTCGGATTTTCGGCGATTTCCCGCCATTCGCCGCGCCGCAATTCCAAACCGAAAGCCAAACGCAGATCCTTGACTTCCGCCTGTAAATCCTCGCAAGCGGTGCGCAACTGCGGCATGTCTTTGGCATCGGTAAAGAATTCGGCCAAGCTATCCTCGGCCAGCTCGTTCAATTGCTTGCCGCTGAGCGTGACACCCAAAAAATTGGAGGCGATATCGGCCAACTGATGCGCCTCATCGATCACCACGACTTCGGCATCCGGCAGCAATTCGCCGAAACCGGTATTCCGGATAGACCAATCGGCGCACAGCAAATGATGATTCACCACCACGATATCGGCTTCCTGCGCCTGTTTCCGGGCCTTGGTCAGAAAGCAGTCGGCATAATCCGGGCAATTTTGGCCCAGACAATTATCCGTGGTCGAAGTAGCGTGAAACCAAACCGGATCGCCGTCATGCACATCCGCTACTTCGGAGACATCGCCGACCTTGGTGCGCTTGGCCCAAGCTTGGATTTGCGCCAACGCGGCGGCGTCCTCGCGGCTATGCCCGAAAGCGGAGTTAAGCGCTTGATCCAGCCGATAAGTACATAAGTAATTGGCGCGGCCCTTGAGTAAACTGGCTTTGAAATGCCTATTGCTTAAAGCCTTGCGGATCAACGGCAAATCTTTATTGAATAACTGGTCCTGAAGATTTTTCGTGCCGGTGGAGACGATGACTCTTTTGCCGGACAGGATGGACGGAATCAAATAGGCGAAGGTTTTGCCGGTGCCGGTGCCGGCCTCGGCTATCAAGTGTTG
>Ga0181528_10002408_pt1 | contig 11477 bp, 9 predicted proteins | sample PEATcosm2014_Bin_47_FD_119742 | JGI IMG/M metagenome (GOLD analysis project Ga0181528, IMG submission 119742) | Peatland microbial communities from MTU Mesocosm Facility, Houghton, MI, USA - PEATcosm2014_Bin10_10_metaG | ecosystem: Environmental > Terrestrial > Soil > Wetlands > Peat | place... | reverse complement strand
TGACCCTGTCACTCTTCCTCGCAGCTTGGCTTCGTCGTTTTCAGTTTTTTTCAATCGCTTACCCGGTACTCGTCCTTCTTGTAGTTATGCCTCTTGTTTTGGTCTTGACACTGCACAAGCAGGGTGCAACCATGGCGCATCTGTTTTTTTCCAATCAAACAGAGGGAGGAAATTATGACCGAAATCGATGCCGTCAAAGCGCTCGAGGCCCGCGTAGCCCGTTTGGAAGCCGCCCATGCGCAGCCGTCGGCCGTCCCCCACATCCCGGTTTATGCCGATCCTCCGGCTCCGCCCTGGTGGGGCGGTGGATGGGGCGGCTACCGGCCGCCCGTACATTGGCCCATAGGCGACCCAGCCCCCATCGACTACAGCCGCGTTTATGCCGATCCGCCGGCATGGCCGATTTACGGAGGCGGCGGGTACAGGCCACCAGTTCGCGGCCCAATTGGCGATCCAGCCCCCATCGACTACAGCCGCATCTATGCGGATCCAGGGCCGTGGCCCATCTACGGAGGGGGCGGCTACCGGCCGCCGGTACATTGGCCGGTCGGCGATCCTGCTCCGATCGACTATAGCCGGCTTCCCGCGGAACAACTGGAGAGCACGCTGCACGCGATCAATGCCCAAAAGGCACGCCTTGCTTCCATCGAAGAGCAAGTGACGGCGCAACTGGCAAAGGCGAAAGAGAAGAGTTAGGCCCAGGGCAGATGTAACCATCCGCACCGCCGGCCCTATCGCAGTGGGTCGTCTCATCGCTGCCCGGCGGTGCTGTGCATCTGCGTGACCGCTCGAGCTTCCCCTGGCTCTGCGCATCCAAACTGCGCAGGGCCTTTATGGAAAATCTGTCTCCACAAAAGGATGGTGCGCGAATGCAGATCCTCTCCAACGATCCGGCCGGGGTTCCAGTCATCCCATCCGGCCTCCGCCCGCAGAAGGTCCTTCTTCTTGGATTTCAGGACCAGGACAATCTTGGCTTGCGCTATCTGATGTCGGCCGTGAATGCTTCCGGGCACGAGGCTTCAATCATGACCTACGGCGCCGACCCCGAGGTCATTCTCAGGCGCATCCGGCATGAGAAACCGGATGTGGTCGGCTTCTCGCTGATCTTCCAATACATGGCGCCGGATTTCGGACGGGTGATCAGGGCATTGCGCGAGGGAGGCGTGACCAGCCACTTCACCATGGGCGGCCATTACGCAAGCTTCGAGCCGGGAGAGATTCTCAGCCGGACTCCGGGGCTGGATTCCGTGGTGCGGTTCGATGGCGAAATGACTATGGTGAGGATCCTGCATTGCCTCAGCTCCGGCGCCGACTGGCGTACCCTGCCCGGCATCGCGTTTCGTTCCGACGACGGGCAGATCGTGGTTGCGCCGCTGGCAAAAGTGGTGGAGAACCTCGACATCCTGCCCCGGCCCGATCGGCAGTCGATCGACTACGAGGGCCACCCCATGCCCACGGCTTCGATACTCGGCAGCCGCGGGTGCCCTTGGGATTGCTCCTTCTGCAGCATTCGTCCCTTTTACGAAAGCCAGGGAGGGCCGCTGCGCCGCTTGCGCTCGCCGCGCGAGGTGGCCGACGAGATGCTCGATCTGCACGTCAACCGGAAGGTGCCCATTTTTCTGTTTCAGGACGACGACTTTCTGGCCGGCGGCAAGAACGCCAAGCTCTGGGCAATCGAGATCGCGGATCGCATTGCGGCCGCAGGATTCGCCGGAGAGCTGGCGTTCAAGATCAGTTGCCGCTCCGACGAGATTGATGAGGACATCCTCCTCCGCCTGATGGCCGGCGGATTGACGCATGTCTACATGGGCGTCGAGTCGGGCGACGAAGATGGGCTGGCCGACATGCACAAGCGCATGAAGCCCGAGGCGCACTTGCGCGCCGGCCGGATTCTGAAAAAACTCGGCCTTTCGTTCGACTTCGGCTTCATGATGGTGGAACCTTACTCAACCTTCGGCCGGATTCGCCACAACATCGCCTTCCTGGAAGAGTTCATCGGCGACGGCTGGACGGTAGCGCCCTTCTGCCGCATGCTCCCCTACGCCGGCACGCCGATCAAGCGCAGATTGGAGGCGGAAGGCCGCATGCTGGGAACCGCCTTCGAACCAGACTACAAGTTTCTCGACCCGAAGCTCGACATCTTCTACGAATGGATGATTGCGACCTTTTACGAGAGGAATTTCACCAACCAGGGGCTCTGTCATATGCTCCGCGGCTTGAACTTCGAGGCCAGCTTGCGGCTGCCAAGGCGAAACCGCGTGTCGGACGCGCAACGAGCGTACCTGCGCTACCTGACCTCGGTGTGCAATAAGGTCGCCTGCTACACGCTTCGGTGTGCGGTAGACCATTTGGAAGCAACTCCGCTGGCCACGCTGGAGCGCGAACGAGGATACCTGGAGAGACTCACGGCCCACGAGAAGCGGGAAGAGACGCAACTGACCAACGAACTTGGACAGTACTACCACTGGGTTCACGAGGATGACAGCCCGCTGCCGGGACCCGTGGGTGGATTCGACAAATCCTGGACGTTCTACGAGGGTGACCGCGAAGCGGCGGGCGTGGGCGCAGTGTAGACCGTTCACCAGCTATGCAGCCACTCTTCGTCGCGCCCAATGCGGACGGGCGTGCCGAACAGCTCGCTGAGCCGCGGCCCGGTAAGCAGCGTTTCGCGCGGGCCGTCGCCCACAATCCGGCCGGTGCGCATCAGGATCACCCGCTCAATTTCCGGCAGAATATCGCCCAGGTGATGCGTCACCAGCACCAGGCCGGTGCCCTCCCGCGCCAGGCGGCGGAGGGTTTCGCGCAGTTCGCGCTGCGCGGCCAGGTCGAGCGCGTTGGAGGGCTCGTAAGCAGCAGTTGCTTGGGCCGGTGCACCAGCGCCCGCGCAATCACGATGCGCCGCTTCTCTCCGGCGGACATCTCCCCCACCAGTTGCCTGGCCAGGTGCGTAGCCTCCATCCGCTCCAGCGCCTCCCAGGAGCGCTCGCGCATCTGCTTCGTCACATGCAGATTGGGCCACAGCGTGGACGCGGAAAAGAACCCCGCCGTGACTGCGTCAAGCCCCGTGGTCACCGCGGTGCGCTCGCCGGGAAGCTCCGCGCCCACCACGCCGAAGTGCTGGCGCAGCTGGGTCAGATCCCAGCGCTCGCGGCCAAAGATGCGCACCCGCATCTCCGGCTTGACCATGGGGTAAACCTGGCAGCTCATGGCCATGATCAGCGTCGATTTCCCGCAGCCGTTCGGCCCCAGGATGGCGACATGCTCGCCGGTGCGGATGGTCAGGTTCACGTCGTGCAGAACCACGCGTTCGCCCCGCGCCACATTTACAGCGCGCAGGTCAAGGAATCCCGCTTCGTTCTCTTCGCTTGTTTCCGGTGGCTTTTTCGCTGGGTTGGGCATCGTCTTATCCGCAACCCCAGCTTACCTGAGCCCCATCGGATTGAAGAAGTCCGCCCCGCCTGAGGCAGGCCCATGCGCACGCCCATCGCCGCGCTTGCCTTCCCGCCTACTCCTGCGTGGCGCCCTTGCGGCGGCCGAACTTGCTCTTGTACATCAGCGCGTCTGCCCGGTTGATCAATTCCTCCGGCTTCTCGCCCGTTTCAGACAGCGCGGCTCCCACCGAAATCGACAGCGCGATGCGTCTCTCCTCGCCGCATGCCACCGCGGTCTGCCGGATCATGCCAACGCACCTCTCTGCCAGTTTGCCCAGGGTGTCGCTGTCCACATTGCGAACGATCGCCAGGAACTCGTCCCCGCCCCAGCGGCCAACCGTATCTGTGGGCCGCAGTGCCCCAGCGAGGGTCTTGGCCGCTTCCTGCAGCGCCAGGTCTCCGCAGCCGTGGCCATACGTATCGTTCACCTTCTTGAATCGGTTCAGATCCATCATCATCACGCCGAATGGATCGTGGTGCACCTCGAACTCGCTCTGCGCCGTGTGAATCGCCATCTCCAGGTAGCGGCGATTCGGCAGTTGCGTCAGGTGGTCCAGAAAGGCCAGCCGCTTCATCGCTTCAACCTTGCGCCGTGACTCGTTTTGCGCCGAGTCGTCACTGAAAATCTCAATCGCGCCCACAATTGCGCCGCTGGCATCGCGCAGAGGCTGCACCCGCACATTCACCGGGACCCGCCTTCCCTGCTTGTGCCGGAGGAAGAGGTTCGCCTCGTGCACACCGCCGTCTTCGACGCTCGCCGTGAGCGGACAGCCCTCCTGGCACAGCCGCTTGCCCACACTGTCAATGTGGCAGAGAATGTCGTCCTGGCACTGGCGCCCCAGCAACTCCTCGGCGGTGTAGCCGGTCAGCCGGTGAGCCCCCTCATTCCAATACAGAATGCGCCGATCCTGGTCCACAAAGTAGACCCCGTCGCTCATGTGATCGAGCAGATCTTTGTAGAAAGCAGCGTCCTGTGGCACCGGAGTGCTTCCCTGTTCCTCGGGCATGTTGGCGTCCACTCCTGGGGGAGATCTTTGGGGGCTTAACCAGAATCCTACTCCCACAACGCAACGCTATTGAAACAAAGTTTTCCGGGAAGGGATTGTTTCCGCTCTCCGCATCGGGTATCCATGCGCCCCCCAGCCACACTTTCGCACTTCGGGCATGCCGCCCAGCCACGCGGAACCTGCTAAATTAAAGGGGTTAACCTCCATGTCAGACGCAACCCAATTTCTGCTTCCCGGCGGCTTCCAGTTTGGGGCCACCAGGGCGGGCCTCAAGAAAAGCGGCCGCCCCGACTTTGCCCTCATCGCCGCCGACGAGCCGGCCAGCGCTGCCGCTGCCTTTACCGCCAACCGCGTCACCGCCGCACCGCTCATTGTGGACAAGGCAAACCTGCGTTCCACCGGCGGCCAGGTGCGGGTAGTCGCCATCAATGCCGGCAATGCCAACTGCGCCGCCGGAGAACCGGGGCTGAAGGCCGCCCTCGCCACCTGCGAGGCTGCGGCCGAGGTTTTTGGCTGCGAGCCGGAAGAGGTATTTCCCTCTTCCACCGGCATCATCGGCGTGCCCCTTCCGGCGGAAAAGCTCATCGCCGTGCTGCCCGCGCTGGCCGCATCGCTGGGCTCCGAACTCGACCACTTTGAGCAGGCGGCCCAGGCCATCCTCACCACCGACACGGTGGAGAAGACCGCCTTTGCACGCTTCGACGCCACCGGCCCGGACGGCTCCGCGCGCGAGGTCCGCTTCGCCGCATTCGGCAAGGGCTCCGGCATGATTCATCCGCAGTTGGTGCCGCACGCCACCATGCTGGTCTATGTGCTCACCGACGCCGCCGTCGAACCCGCCGATCTGCAGGTCTATCTGAACCAGGCCATCGATCTCAGCTTCAACCGAATCTCGGTGGATGGCGACACGTCGACGAACGATACAGTCCTGCTGCTTGCCTCCGGCGCCAGCGGCGCGCAGATCGGCCCCGCCAACCGTGAGTTTGCCCACGCCCTGACCCACGTCTGCACCTCGCTGGCGCGGCAGATTGTGGCCGATGGAGAAGGCATCACCCACGTGGTTGAGCTGCACATTGACGGCGCGGCCTCCGATGCCGACGCGCTGCGCATCGCCAAAGCCATTTCCCATTCGCCGCTGGTCAAGACCGCCTGGGCCGGCAACGATCCCAACTGGGGACGCCTGATGGCCGCCATCGGCTACTCCGGCGCAGAAGTTGACCCCGACCGCATCGACATCCGTTTCGGCGATCTCCAGATCTGCCGCGACGGCGGACGCGCTGTGGAGTTCGATGAGGCCGCCGCGCACGCCTACATCGCCCAGCCCGAGTTCTCCATCGCCATTCAACTGCACCAGGGCACCGGGAGCTGCGTTTTCTGGACCACTGACCTCACCGTCGAGTACGTCCACATCAACGCGGATTACTCCACTTAGCCCTGAGCCGCGTGATTCAAGCCGACTCGCTGACTAGCTGGCCCGCTTCCGCCCCTTGATCCGCCCCACCACAAACATCCCCACGCCCAGCCCCACCAGCACACAAGTGGCTCCCAGCACCTTGGCCACGGCCAGCGGCTTGTTGGTCTCGTCCGCGCCGGGAATGATGGAGAGCACAATGGTGATGGCGGTGGTGAGCAGCCCCACAGAAGCCAGCACGATGGCCACCGGCCTGCCGCCGGGAACCCGCCGCACCTCCGGCCCAGCCGGCCGGCTTTGCAGCCGGATCAACGCGGAAAAAAGAAACAGATACGGCAGAAACAACGAGATCACCGACATGCTCACCAGCACGTTGTAAGCGCCGCGGACGGTGGTGCCCGCCTGGCTGAGCAGTGCCACCGCCATGCCCGCACCTCCATAGGCGGCGATGGCGATCCACGGCGTGCGAAAGCGCGGGTGAATCCAGCCGAATGCGGGCGGCAGATAGCGATCCACGCCCACCACAAACGGCAGCCGCGCGGTGGAAGACAGGTTTGCCGCGGCTCCGCCCACCGCGTTCAACGCCACCAGCAGCGCCATTGGCGCCAGCATCCAGCCAAAGCCGAGGCGGCTGGCCATCAGGGCTATGCCGTTCACAAAGCCATCCGGCCCGCCCACCGCCTGCGCGGGCAGTGTAAACAGCAGCGCCGCGGTGCCGCCAATGTAGCCGATGGTCAGGATGCAGCCGCCCACCAGCAGCGCCAGCGGAACGTTACGGCGTGGATTCTCAATCTCGTCGCCCATGGCCGAGGCAGCCTCAATGGCGGCGAAGGCGAAGAAGACGCTGGACCAGAAGACGGCGTTATCCAGCGACCAGTGCGGTGTCAGGCTCGCCGCCGTTACATGAATCGCCGGCCCAAAGCGCCAGTACGAGGCCACGCCCAGCAGGATGAGCACGGTAAGCGGCAACAGGCTGCCCAGCGCGCCAATGTTGTTCAGCCACTTGCCCGCGTCCACGCCCAGAATGTTGAGCAACGTAATCGCCGCCAGCCAGAAGATGGCGAATCCCACGTAGTAAAGCGGGTTGGATGCAAGGCTCTGCGCGCGCGGCCCAAAGGCAAACAGCGCCGACGCCGCGCCAAAGTAAAGCACGCCCGCAAAAAACGGCAGGTTGCTCATCCAGTAAATAAAGGCGCAGATGAAGCCGGAGAAATCGCCGAAGGCCTCGCGCGTCCACACGTAAATGCCGCCCTCTTCCGGATAACGCGAAGACAGTTCCATCACGGATGCGGCGAGTGGAATAAAGAAGCAGGTAAGCGCGGCAACCCAGACGACAAGGATGCTCGGCCCAGCCGTTGCGGCCGTCGCCGTCCAGCGCACGCTGAGCACCACCACCACGTAGAACAGCACCAGGTCGCGGAACCGTATGCCTCGCTTGAGCGCTGGGGGTGAAGTCATGTACGGCGCAGCATAACAGAGGCGCGCGCGGGCACGCAGCTAAATTCCTTCCAGGCCTTCGCGATTCGCTGGGTCGGAACCGGCGCTTTCGGGTCTGAATAATCTGGCTTGCTCTTTGAAGCGACCTCGCTTTACCATGGTGGTCCCCTTCCCCAGAGGTCGCACCATAACTCCCGATCGAATTCGCAGCCAGGAATACATCTCACGGCGATGCTGCCGGCATTCAAGAAACCAGGGGGAACCATGGTCCAATCCTGTTCGAACCGCCGCCGCAAAGGCATCCATCTCCGCGCGCCACTCACTCTGCTCTGTGCCGCTTTTGCCGCGTCGCTCGCCGCAGCGCAGGATATTCCGCTGGGCGTCACCTACATCTGCAGCGGTGAGCACATCTATATCGAGAACTGCAACATTCGCGACCTGAGCGACAACGCCAACTGCATGGTGGCTCACCCGGACAAGCTCCTGGCCAACGGCATGAACTCCTACACCTACGTCACCCGCGGAGCGCTCAAAAGACTGCTGCCCACCTGCGTGCAGCCCAGCGCCAAGCAAATGGCCGCGGCACAGGCATTCCAGAAGAAGCAGCAGGACACTTACAACGCCAACGTGAAGAAAGCCGAGGACCAGCTCAACGCCGCCAATGCGCCCGTCCAATACGGCCAGCCGCAAAAGCCCGTGTCTGCGGAAGATCGCGCCATCCGGCGCTGCGTAACCTCCGGCCGGCTGCCCGCCAGCTGCACCGGCAACGCGCTGCTGGGCGCCTTCGGGCAAATGCTGTCGTCCGTGTTGCCCGGCGCCGACAAAGCCCCCGCGCCGGGCCCCAACATGGCAGGGGTTTTCGAGGGCGTCGGCCACTGGCGTCTGGACTTCATTGACGGTGGCGTGCTGGTCAACTGCGCCGATCTCTCGCCCAACCAGGAGAATTACACGCTCGATTTAAAGAGCAGCCGACCCACGCTCACCATCGACACAACCCCCCGGCCGCTTGTCCTCACCCTCCACCCCGATGGAACCATCACCGGCCCCGGCCCTGTCACCATCAACGGCGTCATCGCCAGCGGCTACGTGGGCGGAGCTGTTGGCACCGGCGCCACGCAGCAGGACCAGTTCGGCAACCTCTATGACGCGGCCGGCAACCGCGTGGCTGGGAACGCCAACAACGGCCATACCGTTTTCGCGCCCAGGCGAGCCACCTGCCCCGCCCTCAACCTGTCTTCCAAAGGCGCAAGCGTGGGCATCCAGACCATGCAGACGGATCTGCTGAAGACCATGTTCGGCGGAGACAAGGGCCCGCCCACGCCGCCCGGCATCCGCATGCATGGCATCTTTGCGGCCTCCACCGGGTTCAGCGTGCAATTCTTCCCGGAGTCCGTCATTCTGGGCTGCGGTCCGGACGCTGCGCGCGCATACCCGTACACGGTGGTCGCCGACGGCGCGGCGTCGTACATCCGCGTCGATGCGCCGGACCATCCGCTGCATCTTGCCTTCCGCCCCGATGGCTCGCTTGATCCCGGCGCCGGCTCTTACCAGGTCCATGGCCGCATCACCACCGGCGAGGACGACAACGACAACTTCACCTTCGCTCCCAACGAGCAAACCTGCGCCCTTGCCGCACTGGCCCCAAGCCAGCAGATCCCAGCCAGCGGCGGTACCGCGGCCACCATGGTCGCCTCCGGCGGCGCTCCGGGCGCAGCACCCTCCAATGGTGGTGGAACCCTTTCCACTCCCGCCGCGCCCCTGGGCAACGCCACGCTCACCATCGTCCCTGGACTTCCTGCTCAGGCCGGCGCGCCCAATCCGCTGGCGAGTCGTCCCTGCATTCTGCTGCGCCACAGCTATGGCCAGGCGCTCGCCATCGGCGGAGTCACGGTTCCACCCGGAACCTCACCTTACAAATACGCAGGCATCGCGTGCGGTACGCACGCTCCCGATTGCGCAAAGATCTCGGCCGCCATACATGCCGACGCCATCTCCGCCGTGCGCGCCGATGGCAACGGCAGAGGAACCTTTCCCGGCGTTCCCCCGGGAACCTACTACCTGATGATCTCCGCCCTCTACAACAAGCAAACCCTCGTCTGGGGCCAGGCGGTGCAGTTGAACGCCGGCTCCAACTCCGTGACCCTGGACCAGCGCAGCGCAACCCCGCTGAACTGAGCCGCGGGCCGGTTTCCGGGCTGGAAAAGATGTCACGGCGCTCGGTCTCCGGCGTCGCCGCGTTTACAATCGCATCACTGGTGACCCCCAACCGACCATGACGACCACCCTCAAGGAATTTGCAACCGCCAACCAGGGCTTCTCGCTCATCTCCAACCGCAAGCTGCTCGCGCTTTACCAGGCTATGGTCGAGTGCCGCAGGCAGGCCCCTGAACCGCGCAGCCAGGCCGGCCGTCGCCGCGGACCTGCCGCCGGCTCCATCGTGGGCCATGAAGCAGCAGTGGTCGGCGCAGCCATTGACCTGGCGGCCCATGACTCTGTCTCTGCCCCCGGCTGGCCGGATGCCGCTCTCAAGGCCGTCAATCCCCTGCCCAGCCTCGCCCAGGGTCCGGCAGTTGCCGCCCGGGATGCGCTGGCCAACCAGGACTGCGGCAAGATCGCTGTGCTCTTTTCAAGCGGAAAACGGGACTCGCAGGCCGCCTGGATCAAAACCCTTTCCCTGGCCGCCGAGCACAATCTGCCCATCCTTTTTGTTGCGCTGGACGTGACGGGAAGCTCCGCCACGCCGCCCATCGATGGGTCTATCCATGTGAAAAGAAGAGGCTACACGTTTCCGGTCATCAACGTGGACGGCAACGACGTGGTGGCCGTCTACCGCGTGGCCTCCGAATCCATTGCCCACGCCCGCAAAGGGCACGGACCCACCCTGATCGACTGCCGGCTCTCGCTGCCCGGCAACCCCATTGAGAACATGCAGAAATACATGATCGGCAAAGGTTTAGATCCCGGAGAGCTGGCCGCCTGGGATGCGTCCCCGCCAATCTCCTCCAGCCCGGCCGAGACGCCGGCTCCACTCCTCCAATCCGCCTCCGTGCCACAATGACAAGTCGTTCATTCTCAAACAGAAAGTCTGCTCCCCGGAGCCGTCCCATCCGCGACTTTCTGCGTAACTTTCATCCCAGTCCAGGGTTCTGCCAATGATAAAGTGAGTAGATGAACGTGAGCAGACGTTTGGCTTCTATCCCTGTTATACAAACGGCCGCCTTGCTGGCTGCTCTTCTCCTGGCTTGCGCGCTTCCCTGCCTGGCCGAACAGCCGGGAGCGCAGGCGTTTGCAGGAAAGGCGGACACCGATCCCAACCGCCCTGCGTCGGTCTGCGAGCCTTCCATCCTCGACTCCCCGTATATCCCCGTCGATAGCTGGGTCTACCCGGCAGTCTGGCGTCTCTATTCCCTGGGCTTTGTAGACACGGTCTTCCTGGGCATGCGGCCATACACCCGCGCCAGCCTCGACCACATGCTGGAGGAAACCGGAGCCCGCATCGAAGACGCCGACCCCGGCCCGGCTACCGATGAAGCCGAGGGCATCTACGAGTCTCTCTCGCACGAGCTGCATTCCGACGTCCAGGGTCCCTGCGGACCCATCAAAGGCAGCACGCACATCGAATCCATTTACTCCGTCGAGCGAGCCATCAGCGGCATTCCCCTGCGCGACAGCTTCCACCTTGGCTCCACCATCATCAACGATTATGGCCGCCCCTACGAGAGTGGCTTCAACGACTACTCCGGCGCCAGCGGGTATGCCTCGGCAGGCCGGTTCCTCATCTACGCGCGCGGCGAATTCCAGGGTGCGCCGTCCGGCGCGGGTTACTCCACCGGGCTGGCCACCGCGCTCGCCGACATCGACGACACCGTTGTCGTCTTCACCAACTCCTGCGCTGAAAAGGCCACCGCAGCCTGCACCCCGCTTCCGCTGAATACGCTGTCCACCATCCCGCTGGGTCCCATTCCCACTGCAACCTATGGGCGCATCATGGAGGCCTACGCCTCGACCCACTACCTGAACCACGAAATCTCCTTCGGCAAGCAGGACGACTGGCTGGGACCCGGCCTGGGCGCCGGCATGGCCTACTCCAACAACGCTGAGAATATCTACTCCTTCCGCATCAACCGCATCGAGCCGCTGCATGTGCCGCTGCTCTCTTACATCACCGGCCCGTTCCGCTATGAGTTTCTG
>Ga0181528_10002407_pt1 | contig 11479 bp, 8 predicted proteins | sample PEATcosm2014_Bin_47_FD_119742 | JGI IMG/M metagenome (GOLD analysis project Ga0181528, IMG submission 119742) | Peatland microbial communities from MTU Mesocosm Facility, Houghton, MI, USA - PEATcosm2014_Bin10_10_metaG | ecosystem: Environmental > Terrestrial > Soil > Wetlands > Peat | place... | reverse complement strand
CGTGAAGCTGCTCGACACCGCTGGAAGCCGCCCGCTTCAGGCCGTAGCCTAGGAGGAACCATGATCCGCTTTGTGATTCCCGCCTACAACGAGCACGAGAACATCCCGCGCCTGCTGGCCGAGCTCGCCCCCGTGGCGCGCGAGCTCGGGGCGCGGGTGATCTTCGTCGATGACGGCTCCACCGACGGGACCTCCGAGGCGATCGAAGCGCACGCCGACGGCCTGCCGGTCGCGATCGTCCGCCATGCGGTCAACCGCGGCCTCGGCACAGCGATCAACTCGGGCCTGCGGGCGGAGCTCGGCGAGTCGCTGGACAACGACGCGATCGTCACCCTCGAGGCCGACAACACCTCCGACCTCGCCGACCTGCCGGCGATGCTCGAGCGCTTCAACGCCGGCGATGACGTGGTGCTCGCCTCCGTCTATGCGCCGGGCGGGCGGATCGTCGGCGTCGAGCCCTGGCGGCTGGCGGCGTCGAAGGGCGTCTCGAACGTCTTCCGCTACGCCGGCGGCCTGCGTGAGATCCACACGCTGTCCTCGCTCTACCGGATCTATCGCGCCGGGACGCTGCGCCGCGCGGTGGAGACCTACGGCTACCTGCTGGTGCGCGAGCCCGGCTTCGCGGCCAACGTCGAGATCCTGCTGAAGCTCTACAACGCCGGCGCCAAGGTCTCCGAGGTGCCGACCGTGAACGACTGGTCCCGGCGCCTGGGCAACTCGAAGATGAGCCTGCGCCCGACGGTCCTCGCCTATGGACGGCTGATGGCGGCCCACCTCGTCGGGCGGATCCAGCCGCCCCCGATCTCGCCCCTGGGCGGCGAGATCCCCGCGGCGAGCGATCAGTCCGATAACTCCGGCAACGGCCGGCTGCGCGCCGTCTAGCCACGTCCATGGAGGACCGCAGACCGCACATCGGCGTCGTCGGCGCCGGGATCCTGGGCACCGTCCTGACCCTGCGCCTGGCGCAGGCGGGCGCCCGGGTCACGCTGCTCGAGCGCGCCCCCACACCCGGAGGCCTGGCCGGCTCGTTCGACTTCTCGGGCCACCGGGTCGACCGCTTCTACCACGTCATCGTCCCCTCGGACGAGCGGATGATCGCGCTGATCGAGGAGCTCGGCCTGACCGATCAGCTGAGCTTCAACCCCGTCGGGGTCGGCTTCTTCATCGACGGGCAGATGCACCCCTTCAACGGCATCGGCGACTTCCTGCGCTTCCCCCCGCTCTCGCCGCCCGCCCGCGCCCGCCTGGCGTGGTTCGTGCTCCAGTGCCAGCTGCGCCGTGACTACAGTGCGCTCGAGAGCGTTCCGCTGAAGGACTGGCTGCGCCGCCACTGCGGCCGCGAGGTGCTCGAGCGGATCTGGGTGCCGCTCCTGAACTCGCGCTTCGACCACCGCCACGACGAGCTGCCCGCGACCTATCTGTGGGCGCGCACGAACCGCATGCGCTCGGCCCGCGACTCGAAGAGCCCCGGCGAGAAAATGGGCTCGCTCAAGGGCGGGCACGAAACGCTCGTCCTGGCCGCCGCGGAGCGCGCCCGCGAGCTGGGCGCCGAGATCCGCCTCGGCGCGGGAGTCGAAGGTCTGCTGCAGGACGAGCAGGGGGCCGTGACAGGGGTGCGCGTCGACGGAGCGACGGAGCGCTTCGACCAGACGATCGTCACCCTGCAGCCGCCGGCCCTGCGCCACCTGCTGCCGGAATCGCTCCAGCCGCTGCTAGCCGCCTACCCGGAGCGCTATCTCGGCGTCGTCTGCCTGATCCTCAAGCTGCGCCGCTCGCTGCTGCCCTACTACTCGGTCAACATCTGCGACCCGACGCCGATGACGACGGTCGTCGAGACGACGCACGTCGTGGGGACCGGGCACACCGACGGCCTGCACCTCGCGTACCTTCCGAAGTACTGCGGCTCGGACGCGCCCGAGTTCACCGAGGATGACGAGTCGCTCTACCGTCGCTTCACCGAGATGCTGGCGCGCCTGGTGCCTGACTTCAGCCACGAGGACGTCGTCGACTGGACGGTCCAGCGCGCGCCGCTGGTCGAGCCCGTTCACGCGCTCGGGCACGAGCCGCGCGTCGCGCCCGTCTGGCCGGACGTTCCCGGCCTGGCGCTGGCCTCCGCCAGCCAGATCTACCCCCGGCTGCTCAACGGCGAGTCGGTCATGGGCATGGCCGAGCTGCTCGCGGAGCAGGCCCTGGCGCGCGTGCCCGCCGCCGGCGCGACCCCGCCCGGCGACGTTCAGGCCGCCGCGGCCTGAACGTCGGGGCGCAGCGGCTCGCCCGCTCCCCCGCGTCGCACGAGCTCATCGACCAGCGCCAGGTAGCCCTCGCGCTGGCGCTCCCAGGTGATCTCCACGAGGCGCGTGTGGGCGTGTGCGGCCCGCGCCGCCGCAGCGCTCTGATCGCCGCACAGCCGCTCGAGCGCCTGCGCCAGATCCCCGGGGTCGCCGGGTGTGAACGTGAGCAGATCCTGCTCTGAGAAGCGCTCGGTGATGCCCGGCAGGCGCGAGGCGACGACCGGTAGGCCCATGTGGATGTACTCGAGCAGCTTGACCGGCAGCAGCAGCTCGGTGAAGCGGTCGTGGAGCGTCGGCACGACGCCGATGTGAGCCGCCTCGAGCTCCTCCGGGATGAGGGCGAAGGGGATCGGCTCGGGCGACACCTCGATGCGCACCGGGTCGATCTCCCGCGCCAGCGCCGCCAGGCGGTCGCGGTCCTCGCCCGAGCCGCAGACGCGCAGCTCCAGGCGCGGGACGGTGCTCCGCAGTCGGCGCATCGACTCGATCAGGCTCTCGACCCCGAAGCGGGGTGCGAGGCCACCGTGGTAGATGATCCGCACCGGCCCGTCGGCGGGAAACGGCCGCGACGCACGGGCGGGCCCGAAGACGCGCTCGTCGGGCGAGTTCATCACAACCGTCGTGCGCCCGACGCCCACCCCGCGGGCTTCCAGGCGCAGGCGGGCCTGGTCGGTGACCGTCACCACGCGCGAGGCCAGCCGCGCGCTCAGGCGCTCCTCGAGTTCCAGGGCGCGTTCGAGGACGTCGCCCGGCGGGCGGGCGTACTTCGTCGCGAACAGCTCGGGAAAGGTGTCGTGCACGTTGAGGATCACCGGCACGCCCCGGAGCTTCGGGATCAGCGCCGCCGCGGTCAGCATGTCGGGCATGTTGTGGGCCTCGACCAGATCGAAGCGCAGGCGGGCATCGAGGCGGGCGAGGCGCCAGGCGGCCCTCGCCAGGAAGCCACCGTAGCCCGCGACGTAGGAGAGCGGACCGCCGCCGGCCTTCTCGGTGCCGACCGGGTGGACGTGGATCGTGCCGTCGCCGAGCTCGATCCGGTCGGGCTCGCCGATGCAGATCAGGTGGACCTCGTCGCCACGCTCGGCGAGCGCGCGGGCCTGGCGCTGGATGCGCGAGTCGAGCGAGAAGTCCGACAGGTGGATCATCGCGATCCGCAGGGGCCGGCGCGACTCGCTCAGCACAGCGCCACCTCACCGCCGTCGCCGACGTTCAGCCGCAGCGCCCTGGGCAGTGAGAAGTCCCTGAAGATCTTCGTCTCACGGCCGACGACGCTGCCGACGAGGCGCCCGCCGATGTGCATGATGCTGGCGCCCGGGAGGATGACCGAGCGCTCGATCTCGGCGCCTTCGATCTGCACCCCCGCATCGATCGAGGTGTAGGGGCCGATGTATGAGTCCGCGACCAGCGCGCCCGGACCGATGATCGCCGGCCCGACGATCGTGCTGGCGCGCACGGAGGCGCTCGGGTGAACCGAGACGGGCCCCTCGATACGCGACCCCGCCGGCGGTTCACACAGCGGCCAGCCCGCCGCCGCACTGTCGAGCAGCAGATGGTTGATCGCGAGCAGCCGCTCGGCCTCGCCGGAATACTCGAGCCAGCCGTCGACACGCCGCACTCCCGGGGCGCTTCCCTCCGCCGCGAGCAGCTCGGCCGCGGTCAGGACATCGACGCCGCGCAGCTCGAAACCACCCCCCGCGACGAGGCGCTCGAGGACCCCGCCACCGAGGATGCAGGCGTCGGCGAGCTCGGTCATCAGCCCTTCGGGATCGATCCCGGCGAGGCGCGCGACCCGCCGTGCCGCGAGACCGATCGAGCCGTTACCGGGCGCCGAGCGGTAGACGAGGGCGGTCAGATCGCCCTCCTCCGCGGGCGGGCCCGCGAGCAGCTGCTCGCAGGCCAGGACGCCGTTGGCCGCCTGCAGAACGCAGCGATCGGAGCCGACGAAGGCACCCGCGGTGAGGGCGGCGGGCTCGCCCCGTGGCCCGCGCTCGATGTATTGGACGGCCACCGCCGCGGTGCAGTCGGCCTCGATCGCGCGCTGGCTCTCTTCACGCTCCTCGGCGTCGATCACGATCGCCAGCTCGCCGACACCCATGCGGGCGAGCCCCGCGATCACGTGACAGACGAGCGGCGCGTTGGCGACGCGCTGCAGATGCGAAGGGCCGCGGACGCGGCCCGTCTGCGGCGGACTGACGACGATGCCCTTGAGGCTCATCGCCCGAGCCCTCCCCCGGCGCTGGGAAGCGGCGCGCTGCGCCCGAGCATCCGCCGGCGGAGCTCCTCGCGGGCGAAGCGCCGGTAGGCCGGGTCCGGCACGCGCTCGACGCGCCGGGCGGCGGCCCGGACATAGCCGTAGAGGAACGCCCCGCCGGAGATGCCGAACGGACGGCGGCCGGCCACCTTCAGCGCGCGCAGCGCCACCCACAGGGGATCGTGGTGGGCGATGTAGGCGCACTCGCCGTGCCGGGCGTGGCCGCGCAGCTGCCCGTCGGCGCTCGCCAGCGGCCGGTGGTGGATCGCGGTCAGCTCGGGGAAGCTGCGCGTTGCGTAGCCGTGCATGCGGGCGTAGGTCTCATCGATCGTGTCCCAGCCGAGGCGCTCCTGGACGCCGCCGATCGCCCGCAGGCACTCCAGCGTGTAGCACTTGACGGCGCCGTGGACGTGGTAGCTCGAGGGGATCGCGATGCGATGGAGGCCGTCCCCCCGCGGCTCGGCCAGCATCCCGCCGGCCAGCCCCAGCGCGGGGTCGGCGGCGAAGCGCTCGAGCAGCCCGCTCAGGTAGTCGGGGGGCAACTCGATGTCGCCGTCGAGCTTCATCACGTGCGTGTACTCATCGAGCTCCACGCCGGCGAGTACGAGGTTGAAGTTGCGCGCCTCGACGGCCTGCGCGAGGCGATCGCGGGCGCCCGCGGCGGGGTCGCCGCCCGGCGGGCGCATCACGGTCAGGAAGTCGAGCTCCTGCTCGAGCTCCCCCAGCAGCTCCCACGTGCCGTCGGTCGAGGAGTCATCGATCACGATCCAGCGCGCCGGCGGGGCGAGCTGGCGTGCCACAGCGCGGACGACACGCGCGATATGCGGCGCCTCGTTGCGGACGGGCGAGACCACCAGCACGCGGGGCTGCGGGGAAATCCTCCTCATGTCTCTGAAGAACGGGGCAAGTGAGGCATTCCTCACGCGCGAGCTTGCGGAGTCTTTCCCGCGCGCGAGGACCGCACGCCCCGACGGGGATCTAAGGCCTTGCCCGCCGGCGAAAGAACCCGCGCCGCAGAGCCGTTCAGTTGGGCGAGGCAGACCACGGACGGCGAACGAACGCGAGGCGCGAGCAGCATGAGAACACTTGTCACAGGCGGAGCAGGCTTCATCGGCGGTCATCTGGTGCGCGAGCTCGTCGCGCGCGGGGACGAGGTCGTCGTGCTCGACTCGCTCGAGGAGCAGGTCCACCTCGGCCAGCCTGTCGAGCTGCCCGATTCCGTCCGGTTGATCGTCGGCGATGTCGGCGACGTGGCCCGCGCCGATGAAGCGCTCGCGGGCGTCGACCGCGTCGTCCATCTCGCCGCGGCGGTCGGCGTCGGGCAGTCGATGTACGAGATCGCCCGCTACACCGAGCGCAACACGATGCAGACGGCCCTCTTCCTGGAGCGTGTCGTGGCCCAGAACCCGGTGCCGGCGCGCCTGGTCGTCGCCTCGTCGATGTCGATCTACGGCGAGGGCGAGTACGAGTGCCCGAACCACGGCGCCACGGCGCCGACCCCGCGGCCCGAGGAACAGCTGCTGGCGCGCCAGTGGGAGCTGCACTGCCCGGCCTGCGGCGAGATCCTGCGCCCGATCGGGACGCGCGAGAGCAAGGCGATCATCCCGACCTCGATCTACGCGATCACCAAGCGCGACCACGAGGAGCTCTGCCTGGTGACCGGCGCCGCCTACGGGATCCCCGCGGTGGCGCTGCGCTTCTTCAACGTCTATGGCCCCGGCCAGGCCCTGTCGAACCCCTACACGGGCGTCGCCGCGATCTTCGCCTCGCGACTGCTCAACCGCAAGCCGCCCGTGATCTTCGAGGACGGCAACCAGTCACGGGACTTCATCCACGTCTCCGACGTCGTCCGCGGGATCCTGCTGGCGCTGGAGTCCGACGCGGCCGCCGGGCACGCCGTCAACCTCGGCACGGGACGCCCCAGCACGGTGGCGCAGATCGCCGAGGCGCTGGCGTCCGGGCTAGAGCTCGACATCGAGCCGATCCTCAACGACCAGTACCGGGCCGGCGACATCCGCCACTGCGTCGCCGATCCCGCGCGCGCCAAGGAGCTGCTGGGCTTCGAGGCGCTGACCTCGCTCGAGGACGGCATGCGCGGGCTGCTCGAATGGCTGATCGACCAGGAGCCCGAGGACCGGGTCGACCAGGCGACCGCCGAACTTGCCGCACGCGGCCTGGCACGCTGAGAACTTGGGTGCCGGCGAAAGCAATCAGCACGCGGTCCCGTTGAGTAGCTGAGACACGATGGAATTCGCTCAAATCCTGAAGATCCTCTGGGCACGAAAGCTCATCACCGGCGCGGTCATCGCCGTCGCCGTCGCCGCCGCCGTGGCGGTCCACTCGAGCGTCTCCTCGATCCCGACCGGTGCGGCCACCGTCCAGCTCCTGGTCGACTCGCCGGACTCGGCTCTGGCCAACCTCTCACAGGAAACGACACCGCTGACCGAGCGCGCGTCGGTCCTCGCCCAGGTGATGACCAGCGCCGAAGTCCTCAAAGAAGTCGCCGCGGCGGCCAAGGTGCCGCTCAGCGAGATCACCGCCGAGGGCCCCTACAGCGGCCCCGGCCAGGTGCTTGACGTGATCACGCCCGCCGAAGCGCGCTCCAACCAGCTGCTTGCCGAGCACGCCAAGTACCGCCTGACCTTCCTCGCCCAGACCGACGAGCCGGTCGTGACGGCCTCCGTCCAGGGCCCGACGGCGGTGTCCGCGGCCGCGGTCGCCGCCGCCATCTACCCCGGCGTCGAGAGCTACGTGACGCGCCTGCAGCACCAGTCCGGGACTCCCCCGGCGCACTACGTGACGATCCGCCAGCTCGGGCCGCCCCAGGCCGGCTCGGTGAACTCGAGCACCCGCTCGACGCTGACGATCGCGGCCTTCATCGGCATCCTGTTGCTGGGTCTGCTCGGGGTCCTCGGCCTCGAGGTCATCTCCAGGCGCGCCCGGGAGAACGCGGCGCTCGAGAGCGAGCACGAGGCGGGCTATGACGAGCTGACGCTCGACACCAGCGCGCTCACCACCGCTCACGCCCAGCCCCACGTGCGCGCCGACGTGGGCGGCACCGCCGCCCGCCGACGCTGAGCGGGCCATGTCCGCACGCGCGGCGGAGCGCCCCGGCCGGCTGCTGAGCCTCATCGGGGCGGTCCTCGCGGTGTCGCTTCTGGCCGCCACGCTGGTGGGCTTCAAGCCCTCCCTCTCCCCGCCCGCGCTGCACACCCGCTCGTGGTCAAAGGGCGCCGCTCAGGGCGAGGTGCTCGTCGACACCCGCGCCTCGCAGCTCGCGACGGTCGACCCGCTCGCACCGGCCTCCCTGGCGCTCGCGGGCCAGCTGGCCGTCAGCTACGCCCTCTACCTGGAGAGCGACCAGGCGACCCAGGCCCTCGGGCAGGCGCTTGGCCTGCACGGCCAGAGCGTCGCGGCATCGGGGCCCTTCACGCTCCTGCTGGGCCGCGAAGCGATCGCCGGTGAACGCCCGTCGCCGCCCAATCCGATCCTCGTCAACCACAGTTACCGCCTGCTGCTCGACGTCGACGGGGAACGCCCGATGCTGAGCATCTATGCCGAAGCGCCCACGGCCGCTGCGGCGATCGCGCTCGTGCGCAGCGCCCGCGAGGTGCTCGCCGAACATGTCCGCGAACGCCAGCCTCCGGGCCCGGGCGGCCCGCAGTCGGTGACGTTGCGGATGCTCGGGCCGGTGAGCGGGGGCACGATCGGCGGATCGGCCCGCTGGCAGCTGATGGTGTTCGTCTTCCTGCTCGTCGCGGCGCTGGGCGCAAGCCTCATCTACGCCCGCCGCATGCGCACGGTCCGTGTCGCCCGGGCCCGCGCGGCGATCGGCGCGCTGGACGCGCTCGATGACCCCGCCGGAGAGCTCGACGAATGGCCGCACACACGGCGCATCCTCCCGTGGGCACTCGCCGGCTTCATGGCGATGATCTTCCTGGTCCCGTTCGACGCGATCGACCTGCCGATCAACCTGCCGCTCTCGAGCACCGCAGACCGGCCGATCCTGCTCGCGCTGATCGGGCTATGGCTGCTCAGCCTGGCGATCATCAGCGGTGAGGCACGGCCCCGCCTGCAGCTGACACGCGTCCACGTGGCACTGTTCGCGTTCCTGGGGATCTGCTGTCTGAGCGTCGTGCTCAACGGTCCCGCGCTCGCGAACATGGGCGAGGTCGGCCTGTCCGCGAAGAAGCTCGTGCTGCTGGGCACCTACATCGCCTTCTTCGTCGTTGTGGCGTCGGTGATCCGCCCGCGCGAGGTACCCCGTTTCGCCGCCCTGATGGTCGGCCTCGGCGTGATCGTCGCGATCGCGACCGTTGTCGAGTACCGCGAGCACTTCAACGTCTTCTATGAAGTCTGGAAGAAGATCCTCCCGGTGACGATTCCCGAAGGCCTCGACGGCCGGGACTCGATCGGCAGGCTGAACGTCTACGGCCCGACCAACCAGCCCCTGGAGCTGGCGGCACTGCTGGCGATGGTCCTGCCGTTCGCGATCATCGGATCGATCGATGCGGCCACCCGCCGGCGCCGGGTGCTCTACACGATCGCGATCGGCCTGCTGCTGGCGGGCGGGGTGGCGACCTCGCGCAAGACGAGCATCGTCGCGCCCGTGGGGGCCGTGCTGATCCTGATGGCCTACAGGCCGCGGACGATCGCCCGCTCGATGCTCGGCCTGGCCATCGTGCTGGGGGTGATCGTCCACGTCACCTCACCGGGCGCACTCGGCTCGGTCCTCTCCCAGCTCGAGCCGGGGCACGTCAACAACGTGCTCTCGACGACCGACAGGACGGCCCGCTACGCCGCCGTGAAGCCGGACCTCCTGACACACCCGCTGATCGGGCGCGGCTATGAAAGCTATGACCCGCACAAGTACCGGATCCTCGACAACGAGTACCTCGGCCTGCTGATCACGACGGGCCTGCTCGGCCTGCTCGCCTACCTGGGCGTCTTCGCCTCGATCATGACCGCTGCGCACCGCACGGTCCGCGGCCCCGACCGGCGGCGCGCATCGCTGGCGCTGGGCGCCCTGGCCTCGGTCGGCGTGATCGCCCTGGCGAGCGCCCTGTTCGACGTGCTCTCATTCCCCCACGTCCCCTACCTGCTGCTGTTCGTCGCCGGGATGATCGTCGCCCTTCGGGAGCCCACCCCGGCGACCCAGCCGGTGCGGCGGGCCGGATCACGCCCGGCACCGCTCCCGCTCGGCGACGGCGCGCCCGGCGACGGTCCGCCCAGCCCCGACGACGAGGACGCCGGACGGCGCATCGGGGCTCCCCGGCGCCGCGTTCCGGTCGCGGCTGGCTGAAAGAAATGTCCCCAAGACTTCCAACTGCAGCGAAAGTTGCGCGCCCTTCCACCCGTTTCCTCTGCAGTTAACGATGCTCGAGACCTCCACCACATACCCCCGCCGCCGGGCCCGCCTGGTCCTGCTCGCGGCTCTGCTCGCCGGCTTCGCCATGCTGCTCGGCGCCGGCGCGACGCGCGCCGAGGCGGTCACGTGCCCGAACAGCAACGTGATCGTCAACGAGAACAACTGCGAGGGCGCCGGCACGACGGCGAACCGCGAAGCGCTCGAAAGCGGCTACAGCGAAGACATCGGCGGCTTCACGCCGGCGACGAGCTACAACCTCGGCGAAAACATCCCGCTGAAGATCGGCACCGACGAGCCGTCCTTCCCCGGCACGACCGTCAACATCAGCATCTACCGCATCGGCTACTACGGCGGCGACGGCGCACGGCTGATCGCCGCCGCCGGAGCCCTCAACGTCTCGGTCAACAACTCGTTCACCTGCAACCCCCGCAACACGACGACCGGGGAACTGAACTGCTCGAACTGGAACGTCACCTACACGATCCCCGGCAGCTCCCTGCCGGTCGGCGGGGTCTACGAGGCGGTCTTCACGGACCCCGGCGACGGGAACATCTCCAACGACGTCATCATCCCCGTCCGCGAAGACAGCCGCTCCTCGGAAATCCTCGACGTCATTCCGACCGCCGACTACGAGGCCTACAACACCTGGGGCTGCAAGTCGCTGTACTTCGACGCCTGCGGGGGAGCCAACACGATCTCCGGCGACGGCCGCGCCGTCGCGGTCTCATTCGAGCGGCCGCAGGCCGAAGGCAACCTGCAGCTCAACCACTTCTTCGGCCCTGACTTCAGCACGGTCTACTGGCTCGAGCAGCAGGGCTACGACGTCTCCTACACCGACGACGTCCAGACCGACTCCAACGGCGCCGCGCTGCTCAAACACAAGATCGATCTCGTCTCCGGGCACAGCGAGTACTGGTCCTACAACTCGTTCCACAACTTCAAGCTCGCCCGCGAAGCCGGCGTGAACATCGTCTCGCTGAGCGCCAACACCGCCTACTGGCAGACGCGCTACGAAAACAACCACCAGACCCTCGTCTGTTACAAGACGATCCAGGGCTCGGCCGACGGCAACCCCGGCGGCACGCCCAACGATCCCGCGGCGACGGAAGCGAACGGGACGATCAACACCCACCTCGCGACCACCACCCGGCGCGACCCGGGTGAACCGGCAGGAGCGCCGAACGCCCCCGCCGGCGGGCGGATCGGCGTCAACGAACCCGAGAACTCGCTGTGGGGCGTGATGTACGTGGGCGACAACGACTCGCACTCGTTCAACCTGACGATTCCCGCCGGCAACGCGAACGGGGAAGGCGCGAGCAACCGGATCTGGCGCAACACGCACATCTCGACGACCTCCGCCACGACGCTGCCGCTGGCCATCGTCGGCTGGGAGTGGGACCAGATCCCGACCAACCCGGCTTATCTCGCCCAGGAGCCGGCGGGCGTCAAGCAGGTGACGCTGACGAACACCGAAAACGCAGAAGACTCCTGGCTGCAGGACGCCGGGCGGGCACGCGCCAACGCGGCGCCTCCGGGCGAGCCGAGCAACGTCAGCGCCGTCGAGTACCG
>Ga0181528_10002405_pt1 | contig 11490 bp, 8 predicted proteins | sample PEATcosm2014_Bin_47_FD_119742 | JGI IMG/M metagenome (GOLD analysis project Ga0181528, IMG submission 119742) | Peatland microbial communities from MTU Mesocosm Facility, Houghton, MI, USA - PEATcosm2014_Bin10_10_metaG | ecosystem: Environmental > Terrestrial > Soil > Wetlands > Peat | place... | reverse complement strand
TGGTCGCCTGATCCATCAGTTCCGTCAGCGGAATTCCCGAGACGCCGCTCAGGCGCACCAGCGGCACCATGGTGTCGCCGTGGCCGCCCATCACCACCGCCGTCACGTTCTCCACCGACACTTTCAATTCCGCCGCGATGAACGTGCGGAACCGGGCGCTATCCAGCACGCCGGCCATTCCCACCACGCGCTGCTTGGGGAACTTCGAGATCCAGTAAGCCGCCTGCGCCATGGCGTCCAGCGGGTTGGTAACCACGATGATGATGCAGTTGGGCGAGTGCTTCGCTACCTGCTCGGTAGCGATGCGAATCACATCGTAATTCGCCAGCAGCAGATCGTCGCGGCTCATCCCCGGCTTACGGGGAAAGCCGGCGGTGATGATGGCGATATCGGAATCGGCCGTCTGTTCGTAGTCGTTCGCGCCTATCAACGAGACATCGTATCCCTGCACCGGACCGGACTGCAGGATATCCAACCCTTTGCCCTGCGGGACACCTTCCACCACGTCCACCAGGACCACATCGGCGAGTTCCTTATCGGCAATTCGCAATGCGCAATTGGCGCCGACGTTTCCGGCGCCCACAACGGTAACTTTCTTTCGCAAGCTGCTACTCCTTTTCGGGATTGAGGAACCACGATTATAACTACTGGCGCGAAGAATTACGGCTTCCCCAACGAGCACAGCGGATCGCCCAGAACCACGCCTTGCCAGCTCAGGAAGGGGATTCCCAAATAAAAACTCTCGGCAAGATTGCGGCCCTCGGCATATGCCGGCAGGACTCTGTCGGGCCGCGCGCATCCCAAGAGGTATGGCTCGTAGACGTTTCCCGAGGCGCCCGTCGCTCCTTCATGGATCAGATCGGCGGTGAGCCCCTGCGGCGAGTCCGCCCACAGGTGCTCATGGTCCTGCCAGGTGGTGTAAGTCCAGGTATCGGGTGGACGTTTGAGCGTCCGCATATTGGTAGAGACATATTCCAAGGCGATCGCCCCCGGCAGCCACTGAAAGCCCAACCAGCGGCGCGTGCGGTTGCGGTCGTTCGACCCCCAGGAAGCGAAACCGATCACGTCCTTCTGGCCGTAGAGCACGCGCGGGCTTTCGTCGATGGTTATGCGGGCGGTGGGCAGTAGAATGGCCGCGTTCCGCAGCCAGTCGTTGCCGGGCTCGTCCTGAGCGGTTCTGAGATCCAGCACGAATTTGCCGCGATTGCGCGCGGCCAGTGAGCGGTCGATCATGTCTTTGACGTCGTTCCAATCGTACGCCGCCAGCCGGGTGACGAGATAGATAGGATAATTCGGGTGCCGGAAGGACGCATCGGCCTTGCCGAAAAACGGATTGCTGACGGTACCTTTGCGAAGGAATTTGGAGCCCTTCAACTTCTGATATAGCAGCGTCAATTCGGAATCCACCGAGCCCTGCTCGGCTTCCTCGATGGTACCGCCGCTTCCCGCGATGCGCAGCGGGATGTCGGCGGTCAGCGCGATGTACAGCACTTTCTCACGCAGGCCGGCGTTGCTCAAACATTTGCCTACCGGAATTTCGATGTCTTTCTGAAATGTGGTCCAGCTGATTTCCTCGGCGGTGGTGCTGTCCAGGTAGCAGACATTCTCCGCGGGAACGGCGCGCAGCGGACGGTAATAATCGGTAATCTGTTTGGAAAGGGCGCTCGATCGATTGGCCACCAGCAGCACGTTCTCGCCGGTCTGTGCGAATAGGGGAATGGCGAGGAGCAGGATCGCGAGCAACCGCATGATTGCTCCGATCTTATCATTGGCTCCTGTGGGGCTCCTTTTTATAGTCCCCGCCGCTGAAGTATTTTTCCAGCCAGCAGTACAGCGCAATGAACAGGTAGCGGCTGCCCATCTCGCGGATCTTCAACTTGGAAATGCCGGAACGGCGATTTCGCCAGGTGATGGGCATCACTGTCCAGGAATATCCGCGCACGATGGTCTTCAATGGAAGTTCCACAGTGAGATTGAAGTGCGGAGAAAGGAACGGCCGGCAGCCGTCGAGCGCTTTGCGGCGATAGGCTTTGAACGCGTTGGTGAAATCGTTGAGCGGGACGTGGAACAGAAAGCGCAGAAACAGATTCGCCATACGATTGATGAGCAGCTTGTGGGCCGGGTAATCGATCACCCCGCCGCCGCGGACGAAACGCGATCCGAAGACGGCGTCGTATCCCTCGCCGAGCAGTTCCCAATAGCGCACTACATCGCGGCAATCGTCCGATTCGTCGGCCATCATGATCACCACGGCGTCGCCTTCGCTGCGGTCGATGCCGTAGACCACCGCACGGCCAAAACCGTGCTCGCCGTTGTTCTGCACCGGCCGGAGAACGGGAACACGGTCCGCCAGCTTCTGCATCACCGGCCAGGTGGAATCGCTGCTGCCATCGTCGACGGTGACGATTTCGTGCTCCACTCCATGCAGCCGCAACTCCACATGAAGATGCTCGACAGAAGACGCAATGGCGCCTTCTTCATTCCGGCAGGGAATCACAATGGAGAGAAGCCGCAGGGGTTCCTTACTGGCGGGAGGCGGCGCCTTCACAGGCCGCTCCGCTGCAGCCAATCGGGATTCGCCTCGGCGTGCACCGCGATTTCTTCCAGCAGCGCCTGGATGGGTGTTTCCGGTTGCCACCCGAAATGACGCTGGCAATCGGCGTTATCCATCACCACCCACGGAATGTCGTACGGCCGCTCGTTCCTGTCGGCGGTGACCGCGAAACCGCCGAATCGCCCGTCGCACCAGGCGGTCAGTTGGGCGAGCGACATGGCGTTGTCCGGGCCGCCGCCGGCGGTGTAAATTCGCTGTCCGCCGGTGCGTTCCTGGCGCATCTCCAGATCGAGCAGCGCGGCCAGATCGCGGGGATGCATGGCATCGCGCACCTGCTTGCCGGTGCCGTCGAATCCGATGTAGCGCAGAGGCCGGCGGTGCAGGTGGGCGTTGACCCAATAGGCAAAAATCCCTTGCTCCGGCGTGCCGAACTGCCCGGGCCCGGCCAGGACGCCGCAGCGGTCGATCCATACCGGGAAGCCGAACGCCTCGCCGTACTCGAGCGCCATCGCTTCGCAAGCCAGTTTCGTGCCGCCGTACAGGGAGACCGGGGCTTGCGTCGAAAAATCGATCCCGATGCCGCGCGCCGAAACACCCGCGGGGAGTTCCGCCGTATGGTCCAGGTAAAACGCGTCCGCGGTGTGCTTCAGAGGCAGCGATCTCAACGCCGCAATGGAGTATACGCGGCTGCTCGAGAGCAGCAGAAGTCCCGCGCGGTGCGCCTTGCAGAACTCCAGGACGTTTACGATGCTGGCCAAATTGTGCTCGAACAGTTGGCGGCTGCTGACGTTGCCCGCGAGCCCTGCCAGCACGCTCGGATTGGCGGCGGCGTCGATGACCCAATCGGCTGGCGGCAAAACCTCGAAGTCGCTGGCCTGGCGGATGTCGCCCTGGACGAACTTGATGCCGCGCTTTCGCAGGCTGACGCGGTTGATTTCCGAGCCCGGGCGATGGAGGTTGTCGATGCCCGAAATGGTTAGGCCTTCCCGACGTTCGAGCAGCGCTTCCGCGATCGCGGTTCCGGCGAAGCCGCAGATTCCAGTGATCAGGATTTTCATCGCGCGGCCTGCTGCGCCAGCCGTTGCGTCCAGCTGCCGGCGATCTCGCTAAAAATGGTTTCCAAGGGTTTACTGATGCTCCAGTTGGGATAATGCGCCTGCATTTTTCGGAGGTCGCTGTAATAACAGATGTGGTCGCCGATGCGGTTCTCATCCACGTAACGCCAATGCATCGGCTTTCCGCCGGCGTCCTCGGCCATGCGAAAGGCTTCCAGAATCGAGCAGGCGTTGCCCTTTCCGCCGCCCAGGTTGTACACTTCGGCCACACGCGGCGCTTGAGCGAATTCGAACATGAATCGCGCCACGTCTTCGGAGTGAATGTTGTCGCGGACCTGCTTTCCTTTATATCCGTAAACCTTGTACTCGCGGCCCTCGAGGTTGCACTTGATGAGGTAACTGAGGAAGCCGTGCAGCTCAACGCCGGAATGGTTCGGCCCGGTGAGGCATCCGCCGCGCAGACAGCATGTGGGCATATTGAAATAACGGCCGTACTCCTGCACCATCACGTCGCCGGCGACTTTGGACGCGCCGAACAGCGAGTGTTTGGATTGGTCGATGGAGAAGTCCTCGGGGATGCCGTTTTCGAAGGCCGGGTCGGCGTAGTCCCAGCGGGTTCCCAGCTCGCGCAGAGGGATGCTATTGGGCCGGTCGCCGTACACCTTATTGGTCGACATGTGGATGAACGGCGATTCGGGACAAAACTGGCGGGCAGCTTCCAGCAGGTGGAGCGTGCCCAGCGCGTTTACTTCGAAATCGAGGAACGGGATGGCTGCCGCCTTATCGTGCGAGGGCTGCGCCGCGGTATGAATGATCAGGTTGGGCCGCAGTTCTTTCAGCAGCGCCAGAACACCTTCGCGGTCGCGGATATCGAGCGATTGGTGGCGATATCCGGGTATCTCCCGGCGCAGGCGATCGAGCACCCAACTGGTGTCGCCTTCGGGGCCGAAGAAAACCGCTCGGTGATTGCTGTCGATTCCGCAGACCTGGTATCCCTGCCGCGAAAAAAAGACCGATACTTCGGATCCGATCAGCCCGCATGAGCCCGTGACTAATACTGTCTGGTTAGGCATCCAAACCCGATTATAGCCCCTGCTTTTCTTTACCGAACTGTCATCTGGCAGGTGTACAATCTTGAAGTTATGTTCCCATTCAGGGGAGGAGTGCCGGCCTTGGCAGTGCTGGCGGCCGCCGCGGTGTCCGTTTTCGCGGCCGACGATCGGAGCGGCGCACTCGTCATCGCCGTTGCGGGTCCGATGACTGGCGCATCGGCCGCTCGCGGCAAAGACCTGGAACAGGCCGCGCGCATGGCAGTCGACGAGGCCAATGCGGCTGGAGGAATCGCCGGCCGGCGCGTGGCGATCGATGTATATGACGACAGTGACGAACCCGCGCGCGCCCATGACGCTGCCGTGAAGATCGCCGGGACTCCGGCGCTGGCGGTGCTGGGACAGGTGGCCAGTTCGGCCGCCTTCGCCGCCGGACAGGTCTACAAAGAACAACAGATACCCGCCATTACCGGCGCTGCGTCGGAAGGCCGGGTGACGAAAGGCAACGAGTGGTTCTTCCGGCTGTTTCGCGACGCCGGCGGGCAGGGCGAATTCCTGGCCGATTACGCGCATTACCGTTTTGGCGCGCGCTCGATGGCGGTAATTCGCGAAAAAGGAACGGCCGGCGATGAGTTTGCGTCGGCCTTGCGCGACCGGGCCAAGAAGCAGGGCATTCGTATGATTGCGGACCTGGAATTCGCCCCCGCCGGCCTCGCGGCGCTGCCGGAAATCGCCGCGAAATTAGCGAAATTGCCGAAGCCGGATATCGTGGTTCTGGGTACGCAATACGCCGAAACGCCACCGGCACTGCGCGCGCTCCGTACGAAGCTCGGCCCGTTCACGTCGCTGGGTTATAGCTCGCTCGCTACCGACACCCTGAACGCCCAGTTCGCGGCCGACGAAAGCGCCCAGCATCAGCCGCCAGGCTACTATACCGAGAGCTTCACGGTGGCGGCGCCGCAACTGGGGGACGTAGCCGAGTACGACCAGACCGTGTTCGCCAGCCGCTATAAGGCCCGCTATGGCGCCGACCCCGATCCGGAAGCGGTGCGCTGGTATGAGGGTGCTAAGCTCATCTTTCAAGCGATTGCCGCCACCGGCGTATCGGGGTCTGAGACAGCCCTCGGCCGGCGGCGCATCCGCGACTGGATGGCTTCCCGCAACAACGCGTTTTCGGCCGCGAAGGGAGTCGCCGGTCCGATTTATTTCGACAGCGATCGCAACGTTCAGCGGGCGATTGCGGTAGGCGTGTTTCACGACGGGCGCTTGATGTCGGCGCCGGTCCAGTTTACTCCCGTGAACAGTCCTGATGAAGCGCCAGGCTGGGACGAGCTGGCGGCAAAGGGCCGGGTTGTCGAAATCGACGGCCGGCAAATCGTGAAGACTCCGGTGGTATACGCCGGCATCGACTTGAACTCCCTGGACAACATCGATGTGCGCGCGGGCACTTTTGCGGCCGATTTTTTCGTCTGGTTCCGCTATGAGGACTCCGCCGGAGGCCTCGATCCGCACGAGGTGGAGTTTCCCACGGCGGTCTCGGGGGCGCAGCTTGGCAAGTCGGTTTGGGAGCGCAAGCACGGAGGTTTCACCGCTGTGAGCTATCACGTGAAGGGTGTATTCCACGGCGATTATGAGTTTTCGCGCTTTCCTTTCGACCGCCAGACGCTGCGCATCCCGGTGCAGATCCATAACAGCACCAGCTACTCCTTGATTCTGGCGTACGGTGGGGAACAGAACTCTCACCCCAACAGTTCCGTGGTGGCAAGCAGACTGTGGAAATTGCGCGACGAACTCTTCTATCGGGATGTGGTGGCATACGACGCATCGCTCGGCGAACACAATAGCGCCGCGCAATCGGTGGAGGTCAATCGCATCAATGCGGCCATCACGGTGGAGCGCGATGTGTTCGGATTCGCGGTCAAGAATTTCCTGCCGCTGCTCTGTATTCTGGTCGCCGTGCTGGTGGGATACGCCGTTGCTCCCGACGTCATCAATCCACGGGTATCCATCGGCGTCACTGCATTGCTGACTACGTCAGTGTTGTATCAGAAAATGGCTAGCGATTTGCCGACGGTTACGTACATCATCGCCATGGATTACGTGTTCTTCGCGTTTTTTGCATTCTGCGTGACGTTTCTCGGGCTCACGGTGGTGACTTACGAGACGCACAAATCCAAGCGCTTGAGGCCAACCGTGCTGCTTACCCGGGGCGGGATTGGGCTGACTCTTGCCGGGCTTGTTCTGGTGCTGACGTTTGTGTGGATGCGCTACTGGAGTCAGGCGTAGCGCGCAGGAACTCCGTCACCGCGCTGCGCGTGGGGCTTTTCGAAATCGGGGCACGGCGGGCGCGGCCCAGAGCCACCACGGCGCCCCAAGAAGCGAGCATGTAGCGCCGATTCATGCTTTCACCTCCCTCACCGCCACGTGTAAATAGAGCGTGACGTCCTGCAATCTCGAGGCAGGAACTCCCGTGGTGGACTTCGGCGATAACGCCAGCTTCCACTGCTTGCCGATGGGGCTGGCATTATGTAGCGCCGACGCCCCGGCGATCTCGGCGTCCCGCGGCGCGTTCCAGCTCGCCACGCGCCCGACGAAACACGTCGGCAAGGCCGGGGCGACGGAAACACGCGCCGACCAATAGCCTTCCGGCGCGGGCGTGTCGGTCGGTTTTGACGCAGCGCCTTTAGCGGGCGGCGGCTCAGGCGCGAGTACTACGGCCACGCCCAGGCCGCGCAAACGCACGTGCGATTGGCCAGGGAACAGGACGTCGGAGACTTCGAACGTCCACTCGGGCGCAGCGAGCCCGGCTTCCCACTGGGATTTAGTGAGGTCTCTGAGAGAGAGCGCGAGCACGTAAGTCTGATCGTGTTGGGCGAACGTGGCCAGGCGGCTGGATGCCGACCGCACCCATTCGACGATGGCGTCGAAGTACCCGGCAGAGCCTTCTTTGGGAAAGTCTGGCGCATATCCGTAGACTTCCTTCAAGCCGCGCCGCGCGGCTGTCACACGGGAGAAGGCCTCGCGAAAATCGGCGGCGAAACGCGCTTCTGCCGCGGCGATCCGCTGATTGTAATTGAGGAGACCGTCCGCCGCCTGCGCCTGGTACATTTTCTCCCAGACGGTGTCGCGCGCCGCCTGCTCCCGTTCTCCCTGGAAAACAATGCCGGCGAGCGCGAATTTCGCCTGGCGGTCGACGCTTTCCCTGCGTAATCGCGCTGCTTCGGATGCGGCGAGCAGCGCGTAACGCCGCGCCATCGTGGAGTAGACCAACTCCCACGCGGCCTCGTCGGCTTCCGAGCGCGCGGCATCGAACAAGTGATCGGGCTTGGATTTACGGGCGCCGTCGAATGAATACGAGGCGTCGTCCCCGCTCAGCTCGCGATCTTTCAGTGGATAGGCGGAGACCCAGGCGGAGAGCTCTTTCGCCGCGGTGCGCCTGTCGAATCCCGTGGACACCAGCTCATCGAGCAGTTCTTTCAATTGGGCTTCCGCGCCGTGGCTGTTTTCCGCCAGGCTGTTCTCGGCCGCGGCCTCGATGGCCGCGCGCTCGTAGGGCAGCGTCGCCGCGCCCGCCGAGCGGGCCCGCTCCCGGACAGCGTCGAGGCGAAGGAACTCGTCCAGCTCGAGTTGCAGATGGAATCGCTCGCGATGCCACAGGTCGCGTCGCGCTCGTTCTCTTGCGCAACGTTCCAGTAAGCCTTCGGCCTGCTCGAGGAGAAACTCTACGTGGAGGTAATTATGGTCACTGTCCGAGTCGAGCGCGGCGAATTTGAAGCTGCTCTCGATTGCCGGGACGGCCGGCAGTCCGCCATTCGGCAGTCCGTACATTTCGGTGAATTTGGCCCTGATGGAGGCGAGGTCCTTTCGCCGCGGCGGCAGTGGTTTCCTTCCTTCGTCGATGGCGTGCTGGTCAAGCGCGATGGACGCCTGACCTGCGAGCGCCATGCCGGCTTTCGTGCGCAGGGCATCTTTGAGAGGTGTGGTTTTCTTGGGGGGCTGCACTCCGAAATTGTACATCGGGCGCGGGCTACAGTTCAGTTACAGGAGGCGATGAAATTGGCCGGTGCAGCGGACCGTCTTTCGCGGCACGCCGGATATGGGAGCGCCTCTACTGCTTCTCCAGCCTGACGAACCCGATAGAGCGTTTGGCCGGAGCCGGCGGGTGCAGCAGATTCTGCAAGGCATTCAGAATAGCTTGCAGGTCGGCGTCGTGCTTGCCCACTTTGCGCTCCAGCCCCTTGATCTTCCGAGCCAGATCCTGGTTGGCGGCGAGCATCTGACGCAAATGCACGAAGGCCCGGACTACTTGAATGCTCGCCCGAACGGCAACGGAACTTCGGAGGACGTTCGCCAGCATCACAGTGCCGTGCTCGGTGAAGGCGTATGGCCGATACTTGAGGTTGGACCCTCGGTTCAAGGTCACAGATTGTGATCTTGAACGTAGGACTGGCTTCCCCTCTTCAAGCGTCAGCTGGAACATAAAATCCTCTGGGAACCGGTCTGCGTTGCGGCGTACTGCCTGATTGAGAACACGTGTTTCCACAGCGAAGAGCTCGGCCAGGCCGCGATCGAGCATCACCCGGTGTCCACGCAGAACAAGGATTCTGTTCTCGATGATCTCGAGGGGACTCAGTTGACCCCGGCGGGCCCTCGGTATTGCCTTCGCCGGCATCTCAGTCCGCCTCCACGCCCACCCGCCCCGCCACGTTGGCGCGGAGGAAGTCGCGATTCATGAAGGCGATATTTTCGAGCTTGATGCCTTTTGGGCAGACAGCTTCGCACTCGCCGACGTTGGTGCAGCTTCCGAAGACCTCTTGGTTCGCCTGCGCGACCATGGCGACGACTCGCTGTTCGCGCTCCGGCTGGCCTTGCGGGAGCAGTCCGAGGTGGGCGATTTTCGCCGACACGAACAACGACGCCGACGCGTTGGGGCACATGGCGACACAAGCGCCGCAGCCAATGCAGGCGGCGGCATCCATGGAGCGCTCGGCGTTGTCGCGGGGAATCAGAATGGCGTTGCCATCGGGCGCGCTGCCGGTGGAAACGGAGACGAAGCCGCCCGCCGCGATGATGCGATCGAAGGCGCTGCGGTCGACCACAAGATCCTTCACCACCGGGAACGCTTTGGCGCGCCAGGGCTCGAGATACAGCTCATCGCCATCCTTGAAATGGCGCATGTGGAGCTGGCACAGCGTGGTCTCTGGCTGCGGACCGTGCGCCACGCCGTTCACCATGCAGCCGCACATGCCGCAGATGCCTTCGCGGCAATCGTGGTCGAAAGCCACCGGCTCTTCGCCCTTGGCCAGCAGATCCTCATTTAACACGTCGAGCATTTCGAGAAACGACATATGCTCGTTGACGTTGGGAGCTTCGTAGCGGACCATGCGGCCTTTGTCGCCCTCGTTTTTCTGCCGCCAGATGTGGAGGATGATTTTCATTTGTAGCTCCGTTGCGACGGGTGCACGTATTCGAATGACAGGGGCTCCTTATGCAGGACGGGAGGCTGGCCGGAGCCGCCATATTCCCACGCGGCGGCGTAGGAATAATGCTCGTCATCGCGCGCCGCCTCGCCTTCGGGGGTCTGGTATTCCTCGCGGAAATGGCCGCCACAGGATTCGTTACGCTGCAGCGCATCGAGGCACATCAGCTCCGCCAGTTCCAGGAAATCGGCCACGCGGCCGGCCCGTTCGAGCGACTGGTTCAACTCTTCGGCGCCGCCGAGCACTTTGACTTCGCGCCAGAACTGCTCGCGCAACGGCGGAATCAGCGATAGCGCCTTTTTCAGCCCCTCGGCATTGCGCGCCATCCCGCAGTATTCCCAAACGATCTTGCCGAGCTCGCGATGGAAAGAATCCACCGAGCGCGTGCCCTTGGCTTCCAGCAGTTTGCGGGTGATCTGGGTGACGTTCGACTCGGCGTCGCGCACGGCGGCGTGCGAGGTCTCGATCTTTTCGAACTTATTGGAAGCGAGATAATCGCCGATGGTGTTGGGCAGGGCGAAGTAGCCGTCCGCCAGCCCCTGCATGAGTGCACTGGCACCCAGGCGGTTGGCGCCGTGATCGGAGAAATTGGCCTCGCCAATCACGTACAGGCCGGGGATGTTCGACATCAGGTTGTAGTCCACCCACAGTCCGCCCATGGTGTAGTGGATGGCTGGGTAAATGCGCATCGGCTCTTGGTAAGGGTCTTCGCCGGTGATGCGCTGGTACATGTCGAAGAGGTTGCCGTAGCGCTCCTTGATGACGTTCTTGCCCAGGCGCTGGATGGCATCGCGAAAATCGAGGTACACGGCGAGGCCGGTCTCGCCCACGCCCCGGCCTTCGTCGCAGACCTGCTTGGCGTTGCGGGAGGCCACGTCGCGCGGCACCAGGTTGCCAAAACTTGGGTATTTGCGCTCCAGGAAATAATCGCGCTCGTTCTCGGGGATCTGGCTGGCGGTGCGCTTGTCTCCCTTCTTGAGCGGCACCCACACGCGGCCGTCGTTGCGCAGCGATTCGCTCATCAGAGTGAGCTTCGACTGGTACTCGCCGGACACCGGAATGCACGTGGGGTGGATCTGCGTGAAGCAGGGATTGGCGAAGAGCGCGCCGCGCTTGTACGCACGCCAAATGGCGGTGGTGTTACAGCCCTTGGCGTTGGTGGAAAGATAGAAAACGTTGCCGTAACCGCCGGTGCCGAGCACCACGGCGTCGCCGATATGCGTCTCGATCCTGCCGGTGATGAGATTGCGCGTAACGATTCCGCGGGCCTTGCCGTCGATCACCACCAGATCGAGCATTTCGGTGCGCGGGTGCATCTCCACGTGGCCGGCGCCGATCTGCCGTTCCAGCGC
>Ga0181528_10002404_pt1 | contig 11495 bp, 10 predicted proteins | sample PEATcosm2014_Bin_47_FD_119742 | JGI IMG/M metagenome (GOLD analysis project Ga0181528, IMG submission 119742) | Peatland microbial communities from MTU Mesocosm Facility, Houghton, MI, USA - PEATcosm2014_Bin10_10_metaG | ecosystem: Environmental > Terrestrial > Soil > Wetlands > Peat | place... | reverse complement strand
CTGCTGTCCCAACCCCGCCGTTCGGTGCTGACCAGCCTCGGGGTGCTGATCGCGTTGAACGCGGTCCTTTGGTTCGCGTCCTCCCACGCGCCGTTGGGCTCCACCGCCGCCATCGCGTTGGCGATCGGCGTCGTCCTGGTCACCGTGCTTCTGGGCTTGCCGGTCGGCTTCGCGCTGGTCCTGGCGACGACGTTCTTCCTCCGCCAGGTCTATCCGGCGGCCATGGTCGCGCTGCCCCAGAACATGGTGGACGGCGTCTCGCGCTTTGTCCTGCTGGCGCTGCCCTTCTTCATCCTCGCCGGCTTCGTGATGGAATCCGGCGGCATCTCCCGCCGGCTGGTGCTGTTCGTCGCCGCTCTGGTGGGCCGCCTGAGGGGCGGATTGCTGCAGGTCGTCATCGTCAGCATGTACATCGTCTCCGGCATCTCTGGCTCCAAGGCGGCGGACGTCGCGGCGGTCGGCCTTGTGATGCGCGACATGACCGACAAGGAAGGCTACGAACGCAGCGAAATGGCCGTCGTGCTGGCCTCCGCCGCCGCGATGGGCGAGTGCGTGCCGCCGAGCATCGCGATGTTGGTCCTTGGCTCCGTCACCTCCCTGTCGATGGGGGCGCTGTTCGCCTCCGGCCTGCTGCCGGCGGCGGTCATCGCGCTGTGCCTGATGGCACTGGTGTTCGTCCGCGCCCGAAAGGCCCAACCGCACCCGTCCGCGCCAGTCGTGCGAGGCTCTCTGGTTCGCCTCGGCCTGAACGCGATCCTGCCCTTCTCGATGCCCGTGCTGCTGTTCGCCGGCATCCTCAGCGGCTTCGCCACGCCCACCGAAATATCCGCGTTCGCCGTGCTGTACGGGCTGTTCCTGGCCACCGTGGTTTATCGCGAGGTCGGTCCACGCGCGTTGACGCGGGTGGCCGCCGAGGCCTCCACCGTCGCCGCCATGGTGCTGTTCACCCTCGCGGCCGCCCAAACCTTCTCGTGGGCGCTGTCCGCCGCGCAAATGCCACAGGCGCTGGCGGCCGTGGTGTTCTCCTGGCGAGACAACACCACCGTGTTCCTGCTCGCCTCGATCGTCGCGCTGGTCGTGCTTGGATCGTTGCTGGAAGGGTTGCCGGCGCTGCTGATCCTGGCGCCGCTGCTGCTGCCGATCGCGACCAAACTGGGCATCAGCGATCTGCACTATGGCATCGTTCTGCTGATCGCCATGGGCGTCGGTGCCTTCCTGCCTCCCCTGGGCGTCGGCTTTTACATCGCCTGCGCGATCGCCCGCGCGCCGATGGGCGCCTCGACCCGGGCAATGGTCCCCTACGTGGCGGTTTTGCTGGCCGGGTTGCTGCTGGTGACGTTCGTGCCGTGGTTCACGCTCGCGCTGCCTCGCGCGGCCGGCCTGGCGCCGTGAGGCGGCCGGGTCGCAGCCATGAGGTGTTGTCGCTGGATGTCGGTCGCGAACCGGATGTGGCAGACTGAGCCCGGTGTTCGTTTCGTTCCGGAGGTCCCTTCGCCCGTGCCCGACCCGCTGTCCGCCGTCAGGAAATTACCCAGGGCTCGTCTGGCTCATTTGCCGACGCCGATGGAGCAGATGGCCAAACTCGCGCTCCGGCTCGATTTGCGCTCGCTGTGGGTGAAACGCGACGACTGCACCGGTCTCGGCACCGGGGGCAACAAGATACGCAAACTGGAGTTCGACCTCGCCGCGGCCCGGTCGGAGGACGCCGATTGCGTCGTTTGCGGCGGCGTCGTGCAATCCAACGCGGCACGCCAGGTGGCGGCGGCGTGCGTCAGGCTGGGGCTCGAATGCCATCTTGGGATCATGCGGGGCCGCCTCGTCAATACCGAGGCGGGCTATGAGGAGACCGGCAACATCCTCCTCGACCGGCTTTACGGCGCCGTCATCCATGACATTCCCTGGGATGAAGACCGCAACGTCCGCCTGCGCCTGATCGTGGAGGAGTTGCGGCGGGCCGGCCGTCGCCCTTACCTCGTTCCTTATGGGGCGTCGGACGCTCTGGGCGCGATGGGTTATGTCCTGGCCGCCGAGGAGATCGTGCGTCAATGCCCGGACGTGGCCTGGATCGTTCATGGCAGCGGCAGCGCGGGAACCCAGGCGGGATTGCTGGCCGGCCTTCTGGCCCTGGGCCATCCGGCGAAGGTCATCGGGATCGACGTGGACGCGCAACCCGACCGCGTCCGAAACGATGTTCGCCGCGTCGGACGGGAGGCCGCCGCCATGCTTGGCGTCGAGGATCGTTGGCGCGACGATCTGGTTGAGATCGCACCGGACTGGAGCGCCGGCGCATATGGCGTCGCGGACGAGACGACGGAAGAAGCGATCCGGCTCGCGGCACGCTGTGAGGCCCTGGCCCTGGATCCGGTCTACACCGGGAAGGCGATGGCCGGCTTGATCGGCCTGGCCCGGCGGAAGCGCTTTCGTGACGGGGAGCGGTCGTTTGGATCCACACCGGGGGGCTGCCAGGGATTTTCGCCTATCCCGCGACGATGGCGCGGCTGTCCGCTGTCTGAGGCGGCATGTCCCGGAGGCGCCCGGCCGCGCGCGCCGCCCGAGCAGGGACCGAAACGACGGACCACGACGCAACACTCCTGCCGGAGACCACGCCGATGCCCGACACAAAGAGCGTTACCGACCGCGAGAACGAGCTCTACCAGGCCATGCTGGCGTTCGACCATATGGCGCTCGATGACATCCTGTCAGATGAGCTCTGCTACATTCACTCGACCGGTGTCGCCGAAACGAAAGCCGAATACTTCGCCGGAATGCGCCGCGGATTATACGAATACGGCGCGATCACCATCGTCAGCAACCGGACCCGGCGGTTCGCCGATACCGCGGTCACCGATGGCGTGATGGACATGCTGGTCGGCGCCAACGGCTCCGCGAAGCAGGTCATCCGGCTGCTGCACGTGCTGGTCTGGCGGCGGCAATCCGGCGAGTGGCGCCTGCTGCTGCGCCAGGCGACGCGCGTTCCGACCTGAACGCCGCTACCGCTTCGTCACCGCGCGGGCCGGCTTGCGCGCGACCAGCGCGGTCCGCCGCCGCTCGGTATCGTCCAGATGCGCCTGCATCGCCTCCCGCGCCATCGCGGTGTCGCGCGCCAGGATCGCGTCATGGATCGCCTTGTGCAGGGGCAAGGTGACCGTGCGATTTTGTTCCGTGTCGCGATTGGTGATGCGCATGGACGACACCAGGCTGGCGCGGATCGCATGCGCCACCGGCAGCAGGAACTCGTTACGCGCCGCCCGCAGGCAGGCGATGTGAAACAATACGTCCGCCGCGACGAAGGCCGGAACATCGTTGCCCGCCGCGACCATCGCCTCATATGCCTTGGTGATCGCCGCGTGATCCTCGGCGGTGCCGCGCCGCGCCGCCAGTTCCGCCGCCGACGGTTCGATGATCCGGCGCAACTCCATCAGGTGATCGAGGTTGTCGCCCACCGGTTCCGCGGTATCGTCGCGCCAGCCGAGCACCGCGGGGTCGAGCTGGCTCCAGTCCGACCGCGGCCGCACGATCGTGCCGCGCCGAGGCTTCGCGTCCAGCAACCCCTTGGCGGACAGCACGTTCAGCGCCTCCCGCAGCACTGTGCGGCTGACATCATAGCGCGACAGCAGCTTTTCTTCGTTGGGCAGGGGTTGGCCGGGCAGCAGACGGCCTTGCACGATGTCGCCGCCAAGCTGTTCCACCAGTTGTTCGCGCAGATTCCGTTTGAACGGTTGCGGGTCCGGGCGATCGTTTGAGGTCATACGATATTATCGACCTGTCGCGCGGCCACCGTCAACGGAATTGCTAAAGGCCTGCCCGGTCCGCGTCATCGCGCCGGGTCGCGAAACTCCGTCATGTCCGGGCCTGAGCCGAGCATCACCCTCCGCGCGCGCGTTCGGCGGGAAGTCCCGATCCGCCGACACGGGCCCGAGTTCACCCATGCGTCACAGCCGGTAAACCTCCGCCGCCGTCCCGCCAAAGAGCGCCGCCTTTTCCTCCGCCGACGCGCCGGAAGCAATCCGCCTGAACGCGTTCCACAGCGTCAGATAGGAGCAGGACTGCTTGTCCGGCGGAAAGTTGCTCTCGAACATCGCCCGGCGCGGGCCGAACGCTTCGATGCAGGTTTCAATGTAAGGCCGCCACGCCTCGGCCAGTTCCGCCGAGGACGGCGGCGTCTCGCGCAGATGAAAATCGAACCCGAAATGTAGCATCCCCAACCCGCCGAGCTTCACCCGCACGTTTGGACACGCGGCCACCACGGCGATCGCCCGCCGCCACTCCTCAAACACCTCCGCGCGATGGCCGGCGTACGGTCCGACGCAGATCGGCCCCCCGACATGGTTCAGCACGATCGTGGTCTCGGGAAACGCCCGCGCCAACGCCGCCACCTCCCGCAACTGCGTGAAGTACATCCAGACGTCGAAGCTCAGGCCCAACGCCTTGAGCTGTGCGAATCCCTCGCGAAATGTCGCGTCCAGCAGCAGGCCCGGCGGAACGTATCGCGCGACGTATTTGACCACCTCCTCATGCTTGTCCCACGGCATGCAGTAACGAACCCCGCGCAAAATCCCATTGCCCGCCGCGATTTCCGCTTCCAGCGTGTCGCGGATTCTGGCGCCCAACGTCAGTTCGGCGAAACCGACCATGCCGGCGGCGATCTTGGTCCGGCCGTAGCCGCCGGACGCGCTCATGGCGGCCAGCCCCCGGACGAATTCCACCTCGCCCACCGGCCGCAATTCCTCCGGGCCGCCGGCGCGGTACATCGCCTCGCATTCCAGAAAGACGGACTGAACGATGTTGTGGCCCGCCGCCAGGTCGTCCAGGAACTCATGCAGCAAATACCGGCCGCGGATCGGTGTTTCCCAGAAATGATGATGCGGATCGATGATCGGAAGATCGGGCTCCAGCACCTCCTCCGGCGCCTGGCCCGCGAGCCACGCGCGCAGGCTGGCGTTGTCGCGATAAATCCCGCCGCGATAAACGTAAGGTTCCGCCATCGTCATCCTCCTTGATTATGCGCGCGCGCCGGCATCGCGCCGCGCCGCGTAAGCCTCGGGGTTCACCACGAACGCCGGGCGCGCGCCGTCGAATTCGTCCAGGATCGCCCGCGCCGCCGCGAGACCGACGCGCCGCAACGCCTCCCCGGTTTGACCGGCGACATGCGGCGACAGCAGCACCCGCGCCATCCGCCGCAACGGCGATGCCAGGGGCAACGGCTCAACGGCGTAAGTGTCCAGCGCCGCCCCCGCCAGATGCCCCGAGCGCAGCGCCTCGATCAGCGCCGCTTCATCCACCAGTTCGCCGCGCGCGGTATTGACCAGCACGGCGCCCGGCTTCATCGCCGCCAGCGCCGCCGCGTCGATGATGCCGACGTTGTCCGGCGTCAGCCGCAAGTGCAACGAAACGATATCGGACCAACCCAACAGCTCCCGCAACGGCACCAACGGCACCGGGCCGGGCGCGGGCACGACCCCCGCCCGCCCGGTTTCCGCCGCCAATACCCGCATCCCGAATCCCTGGGCGATCCGCGCCACCCGCGTGCCGACCGCCCCGTGACCGACGATCCCCAGCGCGCGGCCCTCCAGCGCGCCACCGATCAACTGATCCCGCGCCCACAGACCGTCCCGCATTCCGCCGTCCGCCGCCGGCACTTTCCTCAGCAGCCCGAGCAACAGCGCGAACGTATATTCCGCCACCGCGCCCGCGTTGGCCGGTCCCGTGGTCGTAACGATGATCCCATGCGCCGTCGCCGCCGCGAGATCCACTCCATCGCTGCCGGCGCCATGCCGGGCGATGATGCGCAAGCGCGGAGCGGCCTCGATCACCGCGCGCGGAACGACGCCCAGACGAGCCAGGATGGCGTCGGCATCACGACACGCCTCGGCCAACGCGCCCTCGCCGGGATAGCCGTCCAGAACGCGCACCGCCGCGCGCTCCCGCAGACGATCGACGGCTTCGGGATGGACGGTGCCGTCCGTCAGAACCACCAGTTTGGCCTGTCGCGTGGCGCTCAAAGACCCTCCGCCGCTCAAATACCCTCCAGCGTGTAGTCGTGATCGTGCAGCACCACGCGCCGCTGGAACCGCCACTCCCCCGCGACCTTGCGCAATTCGCAGTCATAGCGGCCGGGCGCCAGCAGCCGGCTTTCCCCGTCCCTGGTCAGGAACACCGTCAGATAACACGTCGCATGCGCGCGATCCCCGTCCACCGTCATCATCAGGTTGGAGATCACGTGCCGAAGCTGCGATCCGCCCTGCTGGAACCGCGCGAAGCGCCGCGCGAACGCGGTGATGGCCGCCCTGCCCGTGTGCTCGCCCACCGCGGGGCTCACCAGGGTGCCGTCCTCCGCGAAGCAGTCGATGACGGTGTCCGCGTCCCCGGCATCCAGAGCGCATGTGTAACGCACGAACAGATCGTTGATGCCGAACCGGTCTTCGATCGAAAGCGCCGCCATCGCATTGTCTCCCGTATTTGTGTCAGTCCACCGCGGCATCGATCGGATCCGGGCGGAACCCGAGGATCCGTTCGAACCGATCGGAATACAGCGGCCAGATCTCAGGATTGACCAGTCGCGGCGGCACCCGGCCGCGCAGCAACCCGATCCATTGTTCGGCCGCCGCCTTCGACATGTCGTGCATTGTCTCGAACGTGCCGCCCGCGATGTGCGGCGTCGCCATCACCGTATCGAGGTGCAGCAGCGGGTGATCCGGCGGCGGCGGTTCGACGTCGAACACGTCGATACCCGCGCCGGCGATGCGGCCCGCCGTCAGGGCGTCGAGCAACGCGCCCTCCTGATGGATTTTCCCGCGCGCGGTGTTGATGAAATACGCGTTCGGCTTCATCCGCGCGAACGCCGCCGCGTCGAACATGCCAATCGTTTCGGCGTTGCGCGGACAATGCACGGTGATGAAATCGGATTCCATCAGCAGCGTGGCGAAATCGACCTTTTGGGCACCGCGTTCGGCGACCTGTCGCTCGGTCAGATAGGGGTCGCAGGCCAGCACGCGCATGTCGAAGGCGGCGGCGTATTTCGCGGTCAGCCGGCCGATCTGGCCGATGCCGACAATACCCACCGTCTTGTCCTTGATGTTGTTGCCCGACAGCGTCAACCGATCGGTCGCCGTGCCCTTCTGCATCGCCCGGTGGCTGTAGCCGACCCGCTTGGTCAACGCGAGCATCAGCGCGATGGCATGTTCCGCCACTGGTTCGCTGTTGGTGCCGGACTGGTTGACCACGATCACACCGGCCGCGTTGCAGGCATCGACATCGATCACGTCGTAACCCGCGCCGGCCGAGGACATCGCCAGCATGTTCGGACACCGCGCCAGCAACGCCGCGTCCCCACCCCAGGGTTTTCGCAGTTCCGTTCCGGCGCTGACCTGATAGCCGACGGCGGTTTCCAGCATCGGCCAGTTTTCGGCCTCGGGATCGGCGTAAAGCAGCTTCGTCAGTTCGATATCATCCTGGGCGCCCAGTATGTGTTCCGCGACCGGATCGAACCACCGCTCGAAAAAGACCAGCCGCTTGCGATTGAGTGCCATTTGTGTCCTGCCCAGAGCCCTGATAGATTGATATGGTAATACTAATCAGCGGGCCGCTTCTGTCAACGAAGCCATGCCCACGCGGGGGAAAGAAGCCGCCATGCGCGATAAGTTCCGCTATTTCATCCATGGGTTGCTGTTCTTGTTCCTGTGCATCTACTCGCTCGATCGCGCGATGATGGGCGTGGTGGGCAGCACGGTCGCCAAGGAGATGCAAATCGGGCCGGTCGCCCTTGGCTATCTGTTTTCCTCCTACCTGTGGCTCTATGCGCTGGTGCTGTTGCCGGCCGGAGCAATCACCGACCGGGTCGGACCCTGGCGCATGAGCGCCATCGCCGCCGGCTTCTGGTCGGTCTTCCAGTTGCTCGGCGGCTTCGCCACCTCATTCGCCCTTCTGCTCACCACCCGCCTCGGACTGGGCGTTTTCGAATCGGCCGCCAATCCCTGCGCGCACAGCGCCATCCGCGAGTGGACGCCGCGTCGCGAGCGCGGCTTCGTGACCGCGATCTGGTACAGCGGCACCAATGCCGGGCCGGCGATGGGGACGCCGCTGGTGGCGTGGCTGACGACGGCGTATGGCTGGCGCTCCGCCTTCATCGTCACCGGATTGCTCGGACTGGTGTGGGTCGCGATCTGGCTGCCGACCTATCGCCCGCCCGAGCGCGCGCAATGGCTGTCCGACCGCGAACGCCAAAAAATCCTCGCGGAACGCGACAGCGCGCCAAAGACCGAAACCGGCCAGCCCGTCGGCTATCGCGGCTTGCTGCTGGAAACGCCAACGCTGTGGGGTCTCGCGATCACGCAAGGCTGCATCAACTACACGTCGTATTTCTTTCTCGCGTGGCTGCCGGGGTTCCTGCAATCGTCCTATCACCTGACCGTCATGCAAACAGGCGGCTATACCGCCATCCCCTTCGCCCTCAGCGCGGTCCTGAGCATCGCGTTGAGTTTCGGTTGCGACCGCGTATTGAGCCCGCGCGCCTTGCACGCCGGCATGCGACGTTACGCTGTCGCACTTGGGGCGTTGCTGTCGGCCAGCATCGTGGCGACGCCTTATGTCGGCTCCATCAACATCGCGACCGCGGTGCTGACCGTCGCGCTCACGTTCAATAAGTTCGCGCAATCGATGAACTTCGCATTGGCCAACGACCGCCTGCGCTCCCCCGCCGATGTCGGTCGCACCTATGCGTTTTTCACTCTGGGCGGCATCACGTTTGGCATCCTGGGACCGATCGTCACGGGATATCTCGTGGCGCTGACCGGGAATTTTAAGGTCGCGCTGGTGCTGTGCGGAGGACTTTCGCTGGTGGCGACGATCCTGGTCACCACGCTGACGCATCGCGCTTTGGGTGAGCGCCCAGGGTTGGTGCCAGAGGCGACGTAGGCTCGGGTCGTTGCCGCGGCTCCGAACATCGTCCTCGCGGAGCCGCATCCCCTCGGGACGCGGCCTGTCGTTAGTCCCGCGGACCGGCGCCCGGGCGCTCGGTCGGGCGGCCGCGCGTTGACAAGCAGCGCCCGCGCCAGAATAATATTGTATGATGAATAAATGAGGGAACGACCATGGTTCAGGAATCCGTTGTCATCGGCAAGGTGGCGAGGCGGTTCGTTCCGCTGCTGATCACCGCCGCCTTTCTCGCCTACCTGGATCGCGTCAACGTCAGTTTCGCCGCGATCACGATGAACCGCGACATCGGCCTGTCCGCGGCCGCGTATGGTTTCGGTGCCGGCGTTTTCTTCCTGCCTTACGTGCTGTTCGAAGTGCCGTCGAACGTCATCCTCGCCCGCGTCGGCGCCAGGCGCTGGCTGTCGCGCATCATGCTCAGTTGGGGCCTCGTGTCCCTGTGCATGGTGTTCGTACGCGGGGATTACAGCTTCTACGCGGTGCGCGCCTTGCTCGGCCTGGCGGAGGCCGGGCTGTATCCCGGCGTGGTGTTCTTCCTGACCACCTGGTTCCCGGCATCGTATCGCGCGCGCATCGGTGGGTTCTTCTGGCTGTCCATCCCCCTCTCCACTGTCATCGGCGCCCCCGTCTCCGGTCTTATCCTCGGCCTCGACGGCGTACTGGGCCTGCGCGGCTGGATGTGGCTGTTCGTGCTGGAAGCGCTGCCCACCCTGGTCCTGGCCCTCGTGTTGTTGCGTACTCTGACCGACCGCCCGTCCGAGGCGACCTGGCTGTCGACCGAGGAACGGGACTGGCTGGTCCGCCGCATGGCCGCCGAATCCCCCGCCGCCGACCATGGCCGCGCGCTCGACGCTTTGCGAAACCCGCGCGTTCTGGCGTTGGGCGTGGTGTGCTTCGGCGCGGTTATCATCAACTACGGCCTGAGCTTTTTCCTGCCCCAGATCGTCAAGGGATTCGGCCTGTCCAACGCGATGGTCGGCGTGGTCTCCGCGCTGCCGTTCGTCGCCGCGCTGTTCGGCATCACGATCGTCGGGTTCATCTCGGACGCGACACAGAACCGCCGCGGCTGCGCGGCCGGAGCGATCGTGCTTTGCGCGATCTGCCTCGCGGTGTCCACGCTGTTCGACGCCCCGGTGGCGAAGATGGCCGCGATCGTCGTCGCCGGCTTCTTCATGTTCGGCTACCTGCCGGCGTTCTGGGCTTTGCCGGAACGTTTCCTGCGTGGACCGGCATTGGCGGCGGGGATCGCGACGATCAACGCGCTGGCGAATGTCGCGGGTTTCACCGGGCCGTACCTGATGGGTTATCTGTATCAGGAAACCGGCAGCTACCGGATCGGGCTTCTGGTACTGGCCGGCACGGGCGCCGCGCTGTCGTTGCTGTTGCTGACGGTCAGAACGCAAAAAGGCGACGTGTGGCACGGGCAGGCGGCGCGCGCCCGCTAAGCGTCAGCGCGGCGCGAACTCGCCCGGCATCCCGATGGATGATGCCGGATGGGAACAAAATTCAGATCGCCGGGTGGAATGCCAGCCGGTAATCGAAGTTCCGGCCGGCCGGGCTGTCCAGTCTCCAGCCCGACCGGCGTGACAGCGGTGATCAGACGAGCGGCGATGGCATCAGGCCGGTATCGTCGGCCGTGAACTCACGCGGCGTGCTTCGGCGACCACCCGTACGCCTTCGCGCACGCGCCGCCCATCAGCATCGCGCGTTCCGTCTCGTTCAGCCGATCGGTGTGTAGAAAAGGTTCGACCGCCTGCTCGAAGTTGACGACCGCGTAGGCCCGTGTCCAATCCGTTCCCCACAGGCAACGATCGAATCCCCAGGCATCGAACACCCGCGCCAGCGGATCCCAGATATCCGGGAACGGATACGGCTGCTGTGACAGCGTGCACGCGCCGCTCACCTTGATCACCGCGTTCGACCGTTTCGCCAGTTCCAGTACCTTCGGCAAATCGGCCCATGGTTCCGGCGGAGCGGGCGGCACGTGCGGCTGCAAAATCCCCAGATGATCGATGATGAAGCGCGTGTTGGGATATCGGTCGATCAGCGCGGTCCCGACGTCCAGATTGCCCCAGAACAAAATGTTGACCGGAAAATCCACGGCCGCCGCCGCGCGCAGAATGCGGCCAAGCCCGGGGTCGTCCGCCGACCGCCCCGACTCCTTCGGCAGCATGATCCGGACCCCGACGGCGCCCGGCGTCTTCTTCCAGTCGGCGATCACATCCGCCACCGCGGGATCGTCCGGATCGACCGGCTTGACGATGGCGAAACGATCCGGATGCGCTTTTTGTACCTCGACGGCATAGCTGGCGTCGAAACGATACAGCCCAAAGGCGGAGATAAAGATCGCGCCATCAACGCCGACTTTATCCATTGCCGCCACCATCTCGTCGCCGGTGACGTGAGCCGGCCAGTTCGGCACATTGTGCCACGGCCGCTTCGGCGTGTTGGCCTCATAGGCGTGGACCTGGGAATCGATAATTGGCATCGGCGCGCTCCTCCAGCTTTGCCGCGACTTTTGACGCCGCGGGACGTGCGTGTCCAGAGGCACCAGCACGCTGCTG
>Ga0181528_10002399_pt1 | contig 11501 bp, 13 predicted proteins | sample PEATcosm2014_Bin_47_FD_119742 | JGI IMG/M metagenome (GOLD analysis project Ga0181528, IMG submission 119742) | Peatland microbial communities from MTU Mesocosm Facility, Houghton, MI, USA - PEATcosm2014_Bin10_10_metaG | ecosystem: Environmental > Terrestrial > Soil > Wetlands > Peat | place... | reverse complement strand
GAAGAGCGGGTCCCACATCGTCGGGTCCTGAATCAGGGCGGAATACTTGACGTTCGCGTAGCCCTGATTGCAGAAGAGCGCGAGCTGGTTCGACGTCGCCCCGGCGTTGATCGTCTGGACGATGAAGATCTCGTAGAGGCTCCCCAGGCCGCGGCGGTCCCAGCAGCTAACGCCGTTGAGTTCCGTGATCAGCAGATAATCGCTCGGCAGGGCGTAGGCGAAGTCCCACTCGTATCCCTCCCCGGCGTTCCCGGGCGATCCGGCGAAGAAGCTGCTGTAGATCTGCGCCCAGTAGCCCGCCGTCATGTCGTTGATGAAGTTGTTGGAGGACGTGTACCCCATCAGGCAGTAGTAGATCGCCTCCCCGTAGGTCACGAGAGTCGCTCCGGTGTAGACCGTGTTCGCCAGCCAGTAGGGCGGCGGCGTGGACGGCTGCCCCCAGTTCCAGCCGATGGACGTCCCGCCGCTCCCGGGGGCCGGCGGCGAGAGCTGCGTCAACTGCGCCCGCTTCTTGAGGCAGTTCCAGTTGTGGGAACGCCCGCACTCGCGCACGGACTGCCAGAAGGCGGCCGTGCAGGCCAGGGCCGCGGGGCTGTTCGTGTCGTCGATGTCGTCGATCGACTGGCTCCCCATCTCCTGGAGCGCCAGGTTGCAGACGTCTGTGATGCTCAGCGGGGCGTAGTCGGCCATGACCGTTCAGATGTTTCCGAGGTGCTCGACCTTGGCGGGTTGGGAGATCGTCGGCGCGTTCGGCTTCTGGCCTAGGTAGGCGAGGTGGTGGACGGCGGCCTTGGCCCGGCGACCCACCCCGGCGACCCGGCGACCGGAGCGCCTCATTCCCGTCGATCGGCTGGCGATGTCGACCTTAGGACGAGGGGCGTCCCCGACCACGATCTTGACGCGCGGGGCTGGCGTTGCTGTTGGAGGGTTCATTTTTGAAAAAGAAAGCCCCGGAACGTGGCGTTCATTCCGGGGCTCACACACATGACTGAATAACGCAGGAGGTTTCCTTCCCGCGGAGTGCTTAATCCATCTGCACGACCAGGATTCGGAACGTGATCGTCTTGTTGGCCACCGGAGTGCCCAGCGTGGCGAACGTGCCGAGGAGCCAGACCCAGTCGTCCGTGATGCCTGCCGCCCCGGAGACCGGGTTGGAGGGAACCGCCGTGAGGACCGTTCCGCCCGAGAACGCGACGCCAGTGGTCGAGTTCAGCGCGTGGATGTCCTGAGCGGCGGAGTACCGCGCCGGATCGTAGGCGACCGTTCCGCCCACGGTGTCCGTGTCCCCGATGGACATGGTCGCCGTGGTCGCGATCGCCTGCGGGGCCATGTTGCTGAGGATCGGACTCACCAGCGCCCCGGAGGGAACGCGGGCGATGTAGACGGCGTCGTTCGCAACCTCGTTGCCCGTCATCGTGTACGTGGCCGTGATCAGGGAGATCCGGCCGGACGTCAGCGAAGGGTCATCGAGGTTGGCGAGCGTGTTCTGCCCGCCGGCCTGAGCCGGAGAGGCGATGTTCGTGTACCAGATGTTGGTGGGAGCTGCCATTGTTGTTATCCTTGGTTAATCGTTAATGGTTGCTCGCGTTAGACGGTCTCGTCGTTGGCGACGGTACCGACACCAGCGTCCTCGATCCGGGTCAGATCGAGCAGCATCACCGTCCGGATCTGGAGCGCGTGTTGCTGGGTGGGGAGGATGTCGACGTGGGTCCGACTGTCGGCGCCGATGCCCATCTTCAAGAACCGCTTCTGCCAGAAGATGTTCGTCCGCACGCCGGCCGAGGTGACCGGAAGCAACTGGGTCAACTTGAAGTCGAACCCCAGGAACTTCTGAATCTTGCCGTCCACGAGAGCCTTGACCTCGTTGTACAGGTAGTTGGCCACCTGGTCCACGTTGGTCAGCAGGTTGTTGAGCTGCTTGGCGCTGTAGGCGAAGAACCGCATGTCCTGCGGAACCTCGTTCGCGTCGAGGACGTACCGGCTCTGGGTCATCTTCTTGAGCGTGAGGCCGATGTTGACCCCGCCGTTCCCGAAGGTGACCGCGATCTGGTTGGCGGCCAAAAGGCTCGCCGTCCCCACGCCGGTCGGGCCGGTGAAGTTGGTCCCCGTCGCCCCGTTGATCAGGACGAGATCCTTGTTGCGATTCCCCACCGTGACGTGGGTCGTGATCGCCGGACCCTCGGGATCGGGCAACTCGCCCAAAGCCACCGGGTCGAACTCGTCGTAGATTGTTACTTTCTCGTAGGGCCGCGGACGCACCCACCGTTGGCCGGTGGGAATGTCGCTCGGCCGAGACGGACCCGCGCGCTCGGTCTTCTCGCGCATGACGTCCGTCTGTGAACCGTAAAGGTCGAACCTGAAGTCCTTGCCTTTGACGATCTTGATGTCGTAGCAGCCAGCGAACCGATGATCGGTCTGCTGGGCCATGACCTGATGCCACGTGTCATCAAACTGGGTTTGAAAATGACTCGGGAGGGTCCATACTTGCCCCATAGTAGGAAAAATTTTGACTGACGAAACCAGGGTGTACGCCTGGCACGTTGTCCTCCGCTGGGAGTGTTCGGACTATGTCCGGTCCTCGCTTGGACCCGACCGGGGACGTGAGCTGGCCCGCTATGCGGGGTGTTCTTCTGCGCCTACCCGATGGGCCAGCAATAGAAAGCCCGGGCCTGTTGTCAAGCCCGGGCTGTACGATGTCGTAAAACTCGGCTCCGATCAGGCGGCGCGCTTCCGATTCGATGTTACAACCTTTTTCTCCGGCTTCTCCTCGTACCCTTCGAGGACGCAATTTATGTGTCGCTCGCGGATTCCATAGACCTCCTCGCCGTTGAGCTTGAACTTGAGCTCACCCTCCACGAAGCCCTGGATGTAGACGTACTGCCCGACCTTGAGTTCGCAGGGGATGAGTACGCCGTGGGCCGTGGTGCGCCCGGGCCCCACCGCCATGACGCGGCATGGACCGTACTCGTGGGCGGCCGTGGGCAGCAGGATGCCGCCCTTCTCCTTCTGGGGGGCGACTCGCCTCAGGATGACGTAATCCTGAAGCGGGACGAAGCTCCCGTCGATGACTTGAGCGTGGAACATGGCTCAGGCGGGTTGCGCGGAGCGCCCGCGGTTCTTCTCCCCCCAGATGCGGTAAAGTTCCGCCACCTTGGAGACGGCCTGCTCGTGGCGCGGGTCCGTCGATCCCGGCATCCACGCGGCGTGGAGCGGGTTCTGGGGGTTGCTCATGATGTCGCGGGCCTGCTCAAGCTCGTTGCCCTGCGTCTCCCCCGTGGGATCTCCCTTGATGAGCTTGTCCTCCGAGACGAGGTTCGTCATGCGGATGGCGGCGAGGCGAGCCTCCGCGCTCTTGAAGCCGTTCCCCTTGAGGTCGAATCCGAGGGTGGCGGCGCCGCGCTTGGCGAGTGCCATGGCGTCGTCCATGGAGATGCCGAGCTTCTGGACGGCGGCCTCGAAGAGCTGGTCCTGCTTGGCCCAGTGCTCCTGCTCGATCTGCTGCCCGCGGGCGAGCTCCTGCTTGGTGATCCGCTCCTGCAGGCCCATGATCGCCTTGACGCCGGCCGGGGAGACGTGGAACTGGCGGGCCAGCGTGGCGAACTCATCGGCCGCGGCCTGATTCCAGAACTGCTCCGGCAGGTCCGCGGGCCGGGCGATGCCGTACCCCTTCGGGTCCTTCGGAACCCCTTGGAGCTGGTCGATCAGGGCGTTGTGCTCCGCCACGACCTCAGGTGGCTCGTTGCCGGAGAGCGGGGCCATCGCCTTCTTGACGGCGAGGGAGTGGGAGTTGCTGAACCCACCGAGGAGAGCCTCCACGGTGTCGTACTTGGCGAACAGGTCCTTGTGGGGCTTGAGGTACTCGGGAAGCCGGTCGAACGCCGTCTTGTCGAGCTTGCCGTCCGCTCCGTACAGGCCGTCGTAGAAGGCTTTGGGGGCTGTCTGGGTTCCGGTTCCAGCTGAGGTTCCGGTCCCGGTCCCGGCTCCAGCGTCCGCGCCGGCCCCCGTTCCCGTTCCGGTGCCAGCTCCGGCCGTGCCCGTTCCCGCGCCGCCGCCAGAACTAGTTCCGGCGCCAGCTTCGGCGAAAAGAGAGAATGGAAGGTTCATGGCTTAGCCCTCCTCCTCTTCCGTGCTGCGCCGGCTACCGATCGCAGCCAATTCCCCCGTCTCCGGCTCCTCCTCGTTCCACTCATCGCATTCGTCCGGGGTGTAGGTGAGGTGGGTCTTGCGCGTGGCGACGATGACGTCGACCAGGTCGCGGGCAACGAGCTGCTCCCCGCGGTACTCCTTCAGCCCGTCGACCGGACGAGGCTCCCAGACCGGGATCTTAAGCGTGGCCGGTCCCGTGTAGCGGCCGAGGACGCCGTAGCGGGTGGCGAACTCGTTCGGCTTGTATTTCTGGTACCACTCGACCACGGCGGGCGTCTTGTCGCCCTCGTGCTTGGTCTTCTTTGGCCGCGGAGGGATGTTCTTGCCAAGCGGTTTGTCCGGCTCCAGGTCCGCGCGCTGCCAGGACCGGATGAGCATCTCGTTCTCCGCGAGGAACGTCATGATGCCGGCCTTGTAGTTGCGCAGGTAGTTGAGGTTCGGGACGGTGACGACCTGGCTCTCCGGGTCGTACTTCGCGATCACCTTGTCCTCGATCTGCTCGTTGCCCTTCCCGCGCTTGCGGTGGATCTCGTTGGTCTTCGGATCGATCGTGAAGATCGTCGGTATGCGGTCATCTGCCATGTGTGTTTTCTCCTTGTTGTGCTGCTGCGTAAGCGATGTTCGCTTGAATGTATAGGACGATGGAGCGTGCCCCCTCCGCGTGCGCCATGCGGATGGGATCGGTTGCCCCGTTTCTGTCTGGAACCAAAGTCGTTCGCTTCATGTACCCGCGGGCTTCGAGGTCCGCCATGACCCGGATCTGCGTGTCCGTGCGCGTCTTCTCGTCCTCTCCGAAGAGTTCCCGGTAGGCCGCGAGGAGCTTCTCCTGCTCGATGCGGTCGGCGATCTCCTGGTCCGCTTTGGTGACGGGGGGCATCTTATCCGGCCTGCTGCATCGGGATCACGTTGCCGGGGGTGCCCTCGGGGATCTGATCGGAGACCGCGTCCTGCAGCTTCTGGGGCGCCTTGCCGAGCTTTCCGGCCGCCGTCGCCGCCTGCTCCGCCATGTCCATGGCCCGCTGCTGGGCCTGCTGCTTGGCCCGCGCGGCGCGCAGGGCGATGACCTGCCGCATCGGCCGCTCGTACCGGGCGGACATCCCCTGGTTGATGGCGTAGCCGCGGAACGCGGCATCGAGGTCCCAGTTGTCCAGAAGCTCCGGGCGGTTCATGTCCTTGGCGCACTGGGTCACGAACTGCAGCGTCTCCATCGTCGCCTTGTTCTGGAGCGCCTTGAGCGCGAGGGCCAGGCGGCTAGTGTACGTAACCTCCGGCATGGCGAGCCTCAGTTTCTTGCCCGTGGCGTCGGGAACGTACATCGACCGCGGGGGCTTCGGGAACCGGCCGTTGCGGAAGAGGATTCCGAAGATGCGCTTCAGGTCCACGCCCGTCTTCTCCGTGATGATCCGCATGAACATCGGGCTGAGCTGCTCCAGCTTCTCGCCCATCACCTGGGCGATGCCGAAAGCCGTGGCCCGGTTGACGTCCACCTGGGAGAGCGCCCGGAAGACGTCGACGTAGAACATCCGGTGGATGGCCTGCTGCTTGAGTTCGACGGAGTGTTCGGTGCCGGCGACGTCAGCCTGCGTCATCCACTCCCGAGGCAAGCCCGCCTCCCCGCCGTTGTTCGGGTCGAAGGTCGTGATCCCGCCCGGGCGGAGGTCAACCTGCCCCTTGAGCCCCACCGGCTCGAGGATTCTGGGATTGGCGCGAAGCTCGACCTGCCCGTCGATGAACCGGACCATGTAGTTGATCTGGCGAATGTTGGTCAGCGTCTCGAAGGCGGGCGAGTAGCCCCAGACCGTTCCCGTCCCCCAGTCGTCGAACCGGGTCACGGAGTCGGGCATCTCGTCGTAGCCCCCGACCTTGACGCAGATCTTGTCGTCGAAACTGACGTAGATCGAGGCGATCGGCTTGTTGGGACCGTCGATCTTCCCCTGGATGCGCTCCAGCTCCGCTCGGGGCCGGATGACGTGGAGGAAGACGAACTCCTGGTCCATCTGCTTGCCGTCGTTGCTCTCGACCGCCTTGCGGACCTTCTCCCCCAAGTTGTCGACGCCGAACTTCTGGGCCGCGGCGCGGGCGCTCAGCTTGAACTCCGTGTAGACCGTGTCGACCTGGTCCTCGTCGTCCTTGTCGATGCAGTAGGTGCCGATCTTGCGGGAAGAGCAGTTGACGAGCATGTTCCGCCCCTCCTCGATGTGCATCTGGCCCGTCCCGAAGACGGTCCTGCTCTTGTACTGCATGCCGCTCATCCGGTAGTAGTTGGACCGGGAGAGCTCGTCCAGGGCGATCTCCGTGCAGATCCCGCACCAGATGGCCCCGTCGTCGTCCTCCTCCATGTTGAGGTACTTCGGCGGCCCCCACTGGAACCACGGCTCCGCGGCGGGCGTCGCCCAGTTGCTCTGCCCGGTCGTGCAGGTTCGGGCGTCCTCGATCGCCGTGGAGTCGAACACCCGGTCCGACCACCCGCTCGTCCCCTCCGTCTTCGTCTCGTCGATGTCCGACATGTTGGGCAGGCAGTACCGGGAGAGCGTCTCCCAGGCGGAGTCGAAGACGGAGGCGCGCTTGTTCTTGAGCCGGTCGTAGCGGGCCAATTCCAGCTTGGCCAGCTCTGGATCTCCCCTGTCCTTGGCGCGCGTCCCGACCTCCATGTCCGCCCGCATCAAGTCGTTTCGGTCTGCCATGGCTCAGGCTCCCAGTTTGGTTGAACTACCCGAACCGTCGCCGGGCGGGTTCTGGACGTTGGTGGGGGATGGCGTTTCGACGGAGGGGAAGAAACCGCCAGGACCGCCCGTGTCACCCGCCAGAACCGTGCTGGCGAATCCGCGCTTCCTCAAGTTCTGCCTCCGAAGGTCCTGCTGCGACTGGACGACCTCCGCTGAGTTCTCCGTTACGGGAGGGGTTGCCGCGGGAACGGGCGTTGCCGCGACGTTCGTGGCACCGCCGCCCCCCGAGAAATACCGTAGGGCGTGCTTAGGAAATGAGCTGTCGAGCTGCATCAGGGGATGATCGAGACAACCGACACAAGTCTTCTGTTGGCAAAAAGGTCAAATCTTTAACGCCGGCCCGGAGGCGCTCGAAGCCGATCCACCCGAGCGGCCAGGGCATGATCTCAAGCGCCTTGCCGATGTTCCCGGCCATCGCGTGGACGAACCAGCAGTTGCAAAGTTCCTTGGGGAAAGCGTGGGTCGGGTCGGCGATGAGGTCCTGGGTCGACTCCTTGATTACCGGCCTCCCCATGACGAAGTAGTCCTGGTTGCTGTAGACGTAGCCGCGGCGGTGGTGGTAATCCACGTACCTCCAGAACGGCAACTCCTGGGGGTGCGCGTTGTAAACGGCCTCGATCTGCTCGTATGGGCTCACGGCGCGAATCCCTTGGGCCTGTCCGCCGGCTTCTCCGCCACGAGTTCCGGCGCGAAGTGCGTCTGGTCCTCGAAGTCCTCCGTCCACGTCACGCGGTAGGTGAACCCGTTGAACCCGCACGTGTAGGACGTCACCATCCCGCGCCGCGTCGGGTCGAGGCGGTGGAAAACGTAGTCTCCGGCCTTGAAGATCGGTTTGCTCAAAATCGTATGGCCCTCCGCGCCGCCGGGGCATTCCAGCCCGCCAGGATCACTTTTCTCGGCCCCTGCGCGCTCTCCTGTGCTACGTCGCTCGTCCCTTCCAGGAGTCCGCGCATCTCAGCTTCGGCGAAGGTTCGGAGGGCGCTCGCTCCGTGAGAATTTTCGTCGTGGACCGGCTTCTCTCGAATGATCCCAGTCGATGCGTCCTCCCGCGTGTGGTAGCCCTCCAAGCAACCGATTCCGCTCGGCATCGTCCGGCCGTCGTGCATCCACTCCTTGCCGCAGTTGGTCCGGTGGAAGTAGAATCGGGGGAGTAGCGCGCGGAGGCGGTTGATCCCGAGCCACTCGTCCGGGGTGCGGACCACGACCATCGTGTTGGAGACGCCCGCCTCCCGAAGATAGTCCCGGTAGCTCTTCCCGCTCTTCTCCTTGGAGTCGGCGTCATGGGGCAGGAAGTGGCGGGTGATGGCCATATCGTAGACGCGCTCCCACTCCCTCAATATCGCAACGTAGTAGGGCGGCGCCTCACGGCAGGAGCATCGGTAGTTGAGCGCGCAGATGTCCCGGCCGCAGAACTGGAGGAGCCAGATCGCCGTGAAGTCAGAGAAGCCGATGTCCCAGAACGTGAAGAACGGGACGCTCCGGTCATGCTCGAAGTCGACGATCCGCTTGGCGGCGCGGAGCTGCGTGATCTTGGCCCCGTAGATCGCCCCCTTGATGACCGCCTCGAACGCCTCCGCCACCGTGCTCGGGAACTCGGAGAGCATGGAGTCCCCGATGGCGGCGTGCTTCTTGACGTACCAGTATCGCTGCTCCCGGCTCAGGGTGATCCCCTGCTCCGCCAGGCGCTTGAAGTAGTCCTCGTGCTCCCGGTCGATCTGGTAGCCGTGATCCACCGGCAGGACGTAGCCCGTGTGCCGCCACCAGGCGAAGAAGTGGAACGCCCAGTCCATCATGGAGAGCGGAGGATTGGCCTCCATCGCCAGCTTGAGGAGCGTGTAGAAGACGCCGAACTTCCCCCCCTCGTGGGTCGCCTCGATCACGATGGTGTTGCCGGCGTGAATCGTGTTGAGCGCGCCCTTCTTGATCTCCTCCGCCTGCTCCGGGTTGTAGAACGAGATGTGGCCAAGCTCCGTGATCCAGAGGAACTGGAGGGTGCCTCCGCGCATCGAAGTTCCGGCCCAGATTTTGGAGTCGTTCGACCACTCCATCTCCTTCGTGTTGTCGACCCGCAGGACGATTGACTGCTTGATGAGCGCGCCGATCCCCGCCGTGCTCGGGTCGTCCGGGTCGTCGAGGTGCTCGTAGGCGAACCGGATCTTGTCGAGCTTCTTCTTGGCGTCCTCGTCTGTCTTGTCGATCACCCCGCACGTTTTGTTCTTGGAGAAGAGGGCGAAGTCGAGCTCCCTGATCGCGCAGTAGGTCGAGATCCCGGGCTGCCGGCACTTGAGGACGATGTTCTGGGAGTGCCAGTTGTCGTGAAGCTCCCGCTGCTCCCACCGCGGCTTGAACTTAACCTTCTGGCCGTTCTCGTTCTCGATCCAGTAAAGCGAGCTTAACCTCCACGCCTGGGAGGATAGCTTGCGTTCGATCTCGGCGCGGGCCGCCGCCTCTGCCTCAGGGTTCACTCAGATGTCCACCCCGAAGTTGTTGCCGACGTAGCGCACGCCCGCAGAGTTGGCGCCCCAGTTGTTCGTTAGGGCCGTCGTGTTGCTTCGGCAATCATTGTTCGTCACGATCCCGCCCGCGGCTCCGCTGTCGAGCAATACTCCAACGGTGTTGCCCGCTCCAGGATAGCCGATTCTGTTCGCCACGACGTCGACCAGTCCGCTCGTGCTCGTCGCGTGGAAGCCGTTGGTCGAGCTGTTGAGCATGCAGTTCTTGACCCAAATCTCCTCGGCGGTCCCGACGTGGATGGCGTCACCCGAGCTTGCTCCCAAGTTGCAGCCATCAACCCACACTCCGGCAACTCCGAAACCGCTGCCCGTGTTGTGCAGATTGAGCGCGTGGTTTCCGCTACCACCGCAGTTAGCGTTGACCCGCGAGAAGACGATGTCGCCTGAGCGCCCCACGGTGCTCGTGTCGGTCTGAACGCTGATCGCGTGGCTCCCCGTTATCCCGTTGCCGATGATGATGCGGTCGAAGTACGCGTCGACGATCCCTCCGTCCACGGCGTACTGCCAGAGCATCCCCTTGCCGAAGTTCTCGAAGTCACACTCGCTCATCCAGAAGCCGTCGATCCCCGGCGTGTGCGTTCCGGTATGGGCCGTGATTTGTGTGGTCGTCAGGCTCGGGGTGCAGACTGCGGATATTCCCCGAATGTAGATGTCCCCCATCGAGCCGAGGAAGTTGAAGACGATCCCACCCTGGCTGCTGATGTTGCAGTCCTCGATCCACGCGAAGTTGAACGCGCTTCCGGCTATGTCGGTCCCGAGGGTCAGGAAGTTGCCGCAGTAGTAGGCTAAGATTCCTCTGATGCGCAGGTTGATCCCGGCGGTCCACTTGATGAGGTTCGTCGTCGTCTGCTGGGAGGAATAATAGACGCCGAAATCCTCGAATCCGAACCCGTTGCAGTTGGCGGCGCCGCCCGTGAATAGATCGAAGTTGCCGTTCGGCTTGAACCAGGAGGCGCGCCCGCCGCACCCACGGATTATGATCGACTGGTTCGGAGTAGGGATGGTCAGGCTGGAGCTTACTAGGAAGCTCCCGGGGCCCACGAGGACCACCCCGCCCGTCGCGCCGGCGGCCGTGATGCACGCCTGCAAGTTGGCCGTGTCGTCAGCCACGCCGTTGCCCACGACCCCGTAGTCGTAGACGTTGTAGTAATCTGGCGGGACCCACTTCGTCGCGTAGGCCGCGGCGCTCAGCTTTGCTAGTCGCTGGTTGATTGACCCGCCGGAAGGGATGCCTGTCCCGGGAGGGCCGGGAGGACCGGCAGGGCCGGATCCGCCCGCCGCCGTGGCCCCGTCCGGCACGCTGCCGGCGTTCTGCCGATCGACGGAAACCACGTCGTCGAGGTTGGAGCCGGGGAGGACGCCCATGCCGCAACCTCAACGAACGCGCCCTAACTTTGCAACACCGGAGGCGCTCAGGTCGCCGTGACGGCGCTGGAGGTGCGGCACTTCTCGATCCAGAACACGCCGTCCGAGACGAACTCGACCACGATGGCCTTGCCCGTCCCTGGGTTGACCGTCCCGGTGGTGGCGAAGTTGGTCCCGAAGGTCAGGGTGATTCCGCCGTTGTCCGTGATGATCAGGATCAGCTCCTGGCCGAACTGGCCAGGCCCAGGGGCGTTGAGCGTGTTCGTGGCGCTCGTGGCGGCCACCCCGGCGATCTTGTGGACGATTCCCGCGTTCGGGTCGAACCCGGTGATGGACGAAGCCCCCCAGGTAGGCCCGAGAGCCGGCGCACCGGAGGCTCCGCAGAGCTGGGCCAGGCCGTCGGATTGGTTGTTGCAACCGTAAATCGTGGTGTTTCTTCCCATAGTGATTCGGGGATACGCAACTCGTCATACGTATGCAATCTTAGATTGTGTTATCACACGATAACCCGTTCCAACTTAGGCAGGATGAGGTCCCTTTTTTTCATGGCGTGGACTATCCCGGAGTCGTGCACGTTGCCCCAGTTGTTAGCGACGTTCTGGGCCGAGAGCCGAGCCCGCGTCTCGTCGTACCGCTTTGCGATCCGCTGCAGCCCCCCGATGTGGTGGCAGTGGAGCAAAAAGCAGGGCGGGACGGCTCGCGGCCAGTCCGCCCCGACGTAGAGGAACCGGCCGTCCTCCAGGGCGATCCG
>Ga0181528_10002397_pt1 | contig 11504 bp, 15 predicted proteins | sample PEATcosm2014_Bin_47_FD_119742 | JGI IMG/M metagenome (GOLD analysis project Ga0181528, IMG submission 119742) | Peatland microbial communities from MTU Mesocosm Facility, Houghton, MI, USA - PEATcosm2014_Bin10_10_metaG | ecosystem: Environmental > Terrestrial > Soil > Wetlands > Peat | place... | reverse complement strand
GTCTCGGCGGCGCCCTGCTCGAGCTCCAGGGCGAGGGCCACGACGGGGACGGGCGAGGTCAGTCCGGGCACCGCGGCCTGGACCACCTTGGCCAGCACGGGGTCGGGGTCGGTCTGTGCCGTGCCGCCCAGGCGGGTGACCGCGGCGTTGAACGCGTCCAGGTGCGCCTGGTGCTGTTGCATCGTGGTGGTGGCGAACGCCTTGACCACGGGGTTGGCGGCCGAGCCCCCGATGAAGGGGAGGGTCAACGCCGTCTTGTAGGTCGCCACGGCCAGCACCTCGATCGAGGCGGCCGTCTGCAGCATCCGGACGTCGGGCGATGAGGCGAAGGCGGGCCCGGCCGTCACCGCGTCCAGCGCGGCGGCGATTCCCGCCGCCGCCAGCAGACCACCCCCGAAGGTGATGACCCGGGACGACGCCCCATGCCCGGCGCCGTCGGCCGCCGGGGGTGCATCGGGCTCGATCCCGTCGACGGAGCGGCGGTCCTGGCCCAGCTCGACCAGATCGTCGAGTGCGCCCGTAGTCGTGACCATGGCGTCACGATGCAGGTCCCGCGATTCGACGAGGAGTTCGTTCAGCTCGTCGGGATCGGGGTCCGGCGCCGGGTCGACCCCGCCGCGTGCATCCGGGTGGTCCGGGCGTTCCATGGATGACCTCCTGGTCGGTCGGGATGATGGAAGCGGCCTCCGAGGGGCGGCCGGCGACGGGCGGCGGGCGGAGGTGGGGGTAAGGCTCACGAGACGACCACGGAGCCGGTCATGTACTGATGGATGGAGCAGATGTACGTGTAGATACCGCTCGTCTTCGGAGCCGTGAAGGTCGCCGTGCCGCCCGGGTCGATGTCCCTGGTGTTGAAGCCTCCCGATGTGGCCGTCAATGTGTGCGCCACCTGGTCGTGGTTTACGACGACCACGGTCGCCCCGGGCCGGACGGTGAGCTTGGCGGGGTCGAACATGAAGTTGGAGATGACGATCCGGGCGCTGCCGGCCGCGGAGGTCGACGGTGCGGACGTCGACGGGGTCGAGGTGGGCGGCGTGGAGGTCGGACCCGACGAGCACGAGGCGGCCGCCATGCCCAGTCCGAACACGGCGACCACGGCCGCGAACCGGATGGGGGATCGCCGGTGGGCCCGGGAGGTGCTGGCGTCGGAGGGTGTCAGGTCGGCGGTCATCACCCTGTTTTCGGAAGCGTCCGCCGTGCGGATGTCCGAACATCCCGCCGCACCCCGATCGGCTCCGCCCACCGGGTGCGCCGACACCGGGACGGGGGCGAGTAGGCCGAAGCCGACCCCTATGCTCGGACCATGGACGAGCAACGGGCGGCGCTGCTGGCCGACATCGACAAGTGGACGGTGGCGGCGCGGGACCTGGCGGCCACGCTGGCCGCCAATCTCGACGCCGTGACCGGCGGCCGCCACAAGCTGGCCGAGGGTGGCTGCCTGTCGGAGGCGGTCTCCACCATGAGCACGGCGGAGCGCTTCCTCCGCATGAACGCCGCGCTGGCCGAGTTCGACATGGCGCGGTTCCGGATGCGCAGCTCGCTGATCAGTGCGGCGCTGGCTGAAGGCCTGTCGGAGGAGCAGCTGGTGGGGCTGCTCGGGGTACCGGCCGAGTTGGCTGACCAGGTGGTGGAGGAGCTGCGTTCGGGAGCAGGTGACCGGGCTCGCTAGGACCGCCTCCCGCCATGTCGGCGGTCTCCGGGTCTGCGGGCTCGGATCCGTGGACCTCCGACTGCACCTCCTTGATGGCGCCGTCCGGCTGGTGTTCGAGGCCGAGGAAGGGCTCGGCGTCGAGACGCTCGGTGGCGATCAGCAGGGCGTCGATCTTCGTCTGCAGGGCACGACTCTCACGGTTGTGGGTCGACTGGATGATGAACACCATGACGAACGTGACGACGGTGGTCATGGAGGTGATGAGGCGGGCTGAAGCCACGTCGAACACCGCCCCCAGCATCCAGAGGACCACGACGGCGGCGGCGAGGGCGATGGCGGTCAACGACCCGAACAGCCGGGTCGTCCCCGAGACGGCATGGTTGACCCGATGGTGCAGGTGCTGTCGGTCCAGGCTGTCCATGGGAGGTCTCCTCCGCGGTCGGTGGGTGAGGGCTGCGGGGCGGCGCCCGCCGTCGGGCGCTTGCCCGGCGGGTGTCGCGACCCGGATCACGGTCCAGCGGCGCGGCCCGGTGCGAGGGGTGACCGGTCCCTCCCCGGGCTGGGTGGCGGTGGGCGGGAAGGGACCGGTCAGACGTTGGTGTCGTCGCGTTGCGGGCTCGAGGTGCGGGCCCGGATGGGGCCTGCGCCTCCGTGCGACGGTCGCGTCGCGGACGCACCCATGCCTCTGCAGTACCCCGATCCCCGGAGCGCAAACCGGCACATCCGGCAAGCCGGTGGGGCCTCGATCGTCACCCGTGGTCCAGCCCGCCACCCGGGTTTGCACGGCACGTGCGCGGGTAGGAGGGGTTCGCGGCGGTTCGCCGTGGACACGTCGGATCGGCGGCCCGTCCGTCCGGAGCACAGTGGGAGCCATGACAACGACCTCGTCGCCACGAACCATCGACACCGCGGCCTTCACCGGTCGGACCGACTATCCGCTCACGGTGGTGACCACCATCGGCCCCGAGGGTGAGCTGAGTGGATGTCTCGCCGGATTCACCACCCAGTGCAGCATCGATCCGGTGCGGTACCTGGTGTGCATCTCCCGGACCAACCACACGTTCGACGTGATCAGTCGGGCCACGGTGCTGGGCCTCCATCTGCTGGGGGCCGACCAGGTAGGCACGGCGTCCCTCTTCGGTGAGCGCAGCGGCGACAGCGTCGACAAGTTCGACGGGCTGCGGTGGCACGCCGGTCCGACGGGGGTGCCGGTGCTCGACGAGTGCGCGGCGTGGATGGCCGCCGGAATCATCGGCCGATTCGACGTCGGCGATCACGAGGCCCAGTTCGTCTACCCCATCGAAACCCGGACCGGGTCCGCCACCGGTCTACTGACCAGGGCGAACGCCCCCGACCTCCACCCGGCCCACCCGATCGACTGAAGGGTGGCACCTCGCAACGGGCGGTGCGGGGCGAGGTTTGCCGCCGCGACTGGCGGGAAGGATCAGATGCGACCGTCCGCCCCCGCTGCCTCTCACAGCAGCCCCGCCTCTCACGGGAACGCGCTCCTCCCGCGGCCCTCGGAACCGGGTGACGGGTCCGTCGGCGGTCGCCGGCGCGTCGGCGCCCGGCCGAGGGCCGGCCGGACGGTCCGAGGGGCACCCCCCGACAGCCCGCCGGCGAAGCTTGTCGGGCGCGCCCCCGGATGTCACCATCGGAGAATGAGTCACGCAGTGCGATCGGGCGAGCAGGATCCTCCGATCCCACGCAGGCGTCGATCGCCCCCGCGCCGGGCCGGCGATGTCTGAGTTGATCGACCCCCACCGGGACGATTCGGCCGGGGTCGCCGGTCGGGCGGATCCGGCCGAGGACGGTGTCCGCGCTTCCCAGTCCGGTGACCCGCCCGGTGTACCGACGGTCGCGGCCCTCCGGGTGCTGCTGCTCGAGGACGACCCCGGCGACGCCTACCTCGTGCGGGAGCTGCTGGAGCTCGCCGGCGGGGGCTATCAGCTGATCTGGTCCCGGGACCTGGCTGACGGCCTGGTCGAACTCGACCGTGGCGTCGACTGCGTCCTGGTGGATCTCGGACTGCCTGACGTGGCCGGCCTCGACACCGTACGTTCGGTCGTTGGACATCCGTCGGGCGCCGCCGTCGTGGTCCTCACCGGGTTCTCCGACCGCGCCGTGGCGGCCGAGGCCGTCCTGCTCGGCGCCCAGGACTACCTCATCAAAGGGCGGGTCGACCACGAGTCGCTGGCCCGATCGATCCGCTACGCCATCGCCCGACGCCAGAGCCAGGAGTCCTCCCGTCAGCTCAACGAGGCACTCCTGCTCCAGGCCGAGAGCGCCCGCATGGAGCGGGGCCTGGTGGCCCGTCCGATCATCCACAATCCCCGATTCCACTGGGCCGTCCGCTACGAGGCCGGTGGGCGGCGGGCCCTCCTCGGGGGCGACTTCTTCGACGCCATCGAACTCGAGGACGGCACGGTCCGCGTCGCGGTCGGTGACATCTGCGGACACGGCGCCGACGAGGCCGCCCTGGGGGTCGCCCTCCGCGTGGCGTGGAGAGCGCTCGTCCTCTCCGGTGCCGAGCCCGACCGGACCCTGCAGGCCGTCGAACGGGTGCTCCGGTCCGAGCGCGCCTCCGACGAGACGTTCGCCACCATGTGCGACCTCGAATTCGACCCGACCGCGCACCATGTCAAGCTGCGCATGGCCGGCCATCCCAGTCCGCTCGTCGTCGGCCAGGAGGACGTCCTCGACATACCTCCGGGAGGACGGGGCCCCCTGCTCGGCGTCTTCGACGATCCGGTGTGGCCTACCTTCGAGGTGGAACTGGGTGACCACTGGACGATGGTGATCTATACCGACGGCATCGTGGAAGGTCATGACCGCGACGGCACCGAGCGGTTCGACTCGACCGGCCTCGCCCGGACCGCGGCCGCGGCCGGACCGGTGAGCTCGCCCCGCGAGTTGGCCGATGCCCTGGTGGGGGCGGCCGAGAGCGCGAACGGCGAACCCCTCGCCGACGACGTGGCCCTCGTGATCCTCTCCACCGATGCGGCAGCGGGCCGGTGACGTCCGGCCCCGAAGGCCGTCGGCCCCGTCGCGGGGCCGACGAGTCGGGCCCCGGCCTCCGTCGGCGGTTGTCGCTCCTCTTCGTGGTGGCTGCCGGGGTGGTGGCCCTGGTGGTGACCGTCGCCACCGTGAGCCTCGTCCACCTCACGGACACCCGCCAGGCTCTCATCGACAAGATCGACCCGGCGAGCCTCGCCGCCGGCCAGCTCCTGGAGGCGTACCTCGACGAGGAGACCGGCGTCCGCGGCTACATCCTGAGTCAGAACGTGGCGTTCGCCCAGCCCTACGTGAGCGGCAACCACGATCAGCAGGTCGCCTACACCCAGCTGGCGTCCGAACTCCGTTCCTACCCGCACCTGCTCGCCCTGGCGGAGGCGGCCCACGAGGCCGGACAGAACTGGAACCTCGACTTCGCCATCCCCAGCATCATCTCCACCCGCTCCGGCGACCCGGCGACGATCCAGGATCAACTGCTCGGACCCGGCAAGGTGCGGTTCGACACCGTACGCACGAGGTTCGCGGCGCTCGACGCCGCACTGTCCGCCCAGCGGACCGACACCGGCGCCGCCCTGTCCGACGCCACGGAGCAGCTGGTCGCCGCCCTGGCGTTCGGCCTGCTGCTGCTGTTGCTGGCCGGCCTCGCCATCGAGCGGGCGCTACGGGCCTGGGTCGTCGTCCCCCTCGCCGACCTCGGGGGATCGGTACGACTCGTCGCCGACGGCGAGCTCTCGCACCGGGTGGCGGCGGTCGGCCCACCCGAGATCGCCCGGGTGGGGGACGACGTAGAGGCCATGCGACTGCGGATCGTGAACGAGCTCGACCAGGTGGCCGCAGCCCGAGCCGACCTGGCCGAGCGCAATCGCGACCTCCAGCGGTCGAACGAGGAGCTGGAGCAGTTCGCCTACGTGGCCTCCCACGACCTCCAGGAGCCGCTGCGCAAGGTGACGAGTTTCGTCCAGCTCCTCCAGGCGCGCTACGAGCACCAGCTCGACCCCCGGGCCGACGAGTACATCGGGTTCGCGGTGGACGGGGCCCGACGCATGCAGGCCCTCATCGACGACCTGCTGACGTTCTCCCGGGTCGGCCGCACGACCGCCTCCTTCGTGGCCGTGCCGCTCGACGCGTGCGCGCAGGCGGCACTCCAGGGTCTGGGCGAACTGGTGGCCGAGACCGGGGCCACCGTCGACGTCGGCCGTCTGCCCACGGTGCCGGGCGACCCGGTGCTGCTCACCTCCCTCTGGCAGAACCTCATCGGCAACGCCGTAAAATTCCACGGCGACGACCCTCCCGTCGTCCTGGTGGAGGCCCGACGGGAGGGTCCCCGATGGTGGTTCTCGGTGACCGACAACGGCATCGGTATCGAGCCCCGCCATGCCGACCGGGTCTTCGTGATCTTCCAACGGCTCCATGGGCGCGACGCCTTCGGGGGCACCGGCATCGGACTGGCCCTCTGCCGCAAGATCATCGAGTTCCACGGGGGCACCATCTGGGTCGACCGGGACTTCACCGCCGGCGCCCGCCTATGCTTCACACTTCCGGCGGGTACGGGGGAAGGAGTCGGATGACCTCAGCACCGGTGGCCAGCACCCGGGAACTCCTGCTCGTCGAGGACGACCCGGGTGACGTCCTGCTCGCCCGCGAGGCGCTCTCGCGGTCGGTCGCATCCGTCAACGTCCACGTCGTGGAGGACGGTGAGGCCGCTGTGGACTTCCTCCGCCGCGAGGGGGAGCACGCCGAGGCCCCCCGTCCAGACCTCGTGCTCCTCGACCTCAACCTGCCGCGCCTCGACGGCCGGGAGGTGCTCGCCCGGATCAAGTCCGACCCCGGTCTCCGGTCCATACCGGTGGTCGTGCTCTCCACCTCGAAGTCGGTGGATGACGTGCGCAGCAGCTACGACCTCCACGCCAACGCCTTCGTGAGCAAGCCGGCCGAGCTCGACCAGTTCCTCGACGTGGTGCGCGAGGTGGGCGACTTCTTCCTCACCGTCTCCCGACTCCCCACCGCCAACTGAGGTCCACCGCCAGGTCGTACCGACCTACGGCTCGGTGAAGGACTCCCGGAGACGGGCGATGCTGGCCGCCAGCAGGCGGGAGACGTGCATCTGACTCACGCCGATCCGCTCGGCGATCTGGGACTGCGTCAGACCGTCCACGAACCGCATCTGCAGGATCCGCTGCTCGCGTTCGGGAAGTCTCGCCATGGCGTCGACGAGCACCTGGTGGTCGTCGGCCCCGGCGAACCCGGCGTCGACCTCGCCCAGCCGGGAGGCGATGGTGCCCTCGCGCCGGTCCGGCGCATCGATCGACGCGGTCCGGTAGGCCTGGCCGGCCTCCAGCGCCTCGAGCACGGCCTCCTCGGTGGCGCCCGTCCGCTCGGCCAGCTCGGGGACGGTCGGCGGATGCCCCAGCTCCTGGGTCAGGGCATCGGTCGCCGCCCCGAGCTCCAGGTAGAGCTCCTGGATCCGGCGCGGGGCGCGGACCGCCCAACCCTTGTCCCGGAAGTGGCGCTTGAGCTCACCCAGCACCGTGCGGGTGGCGAACGTGCTGAATTCGAACCCCCGCGTCGGATCGAACCGGTCCACGGCGTGGATCAGGGCGACGGACGCCACCTGGACCAGGTCCTCGTGCGGCTCGCCGCGGTTGGCGAACCGGCGGGCCAACTGATGGGCCAGTCCGAGGTGGGCCTCGACCAGGAGGTCCCGCAGCCGGGGGTCACGGGTGGCCGCGAACTCGACGAAGCTGGCTCCCGAGGTCGTGGTGTGGTTGGGCGGCGCCATCATCCAGCGGAACGGTCACGCCGCTTGCACAGATGCGAGCCGGGTCGGCCGTCACGCGGGGCGGAGCCGTGCTCGTCCACGAGGGCGTCCAGGATGCGGGCCGACAGCCCGCCGTCGTCCCCATCCTCGGAGGCGTCGTCCTGGTGGGGATCCTCGGTGCCGTCGTAGTGGCACCAGACGTCGATCTGTCCCGGATCGGCCGACATCGTGAGGAGCAGCCGACCCGTGCGGCGACCCTGCAGCACGAGAAGGCACAACTCGTCGACGGCGAGCCGGAGGTCTTCGATCTCCTCGATGTCGAAGCCCGCCCGGGACGCCACCGCCGACACGGTGAAGCGGACGAGGACGAGCAAATCGTCCTCGACGGGGAGCGAGAGCTCCACCGGTTTCCCCGAGAGGACGCGTGCCCGCTCGGTGGGGCCGGACGGCGAGAGGTCGGAACCGGAGGGGTCGGCGGTCACGTGCACGACCTCAGCTCCGGAGCGCCGGCTCGAGGGCCGGATGGATCGTGAACAGATCATTCAGGCCCGTGATCTCGAAGACCTTCAGGATCCGGGGCTCGCTGACGACCACCCGGAGCTCGCGCCCGGCATCGATGCACCGCTTGCGGGCGCCGATGAGCACACCCAGGCCCGTCGAGTCGATGAAGGTCACGGCCGACAGGTCGACCACCAACGGGTCGGAACCTCCGTCGACGGCCGCGTCCAGCGCCTCCCGCAGTGCCGGCGCGGTCGCCACGTCCACCTCGCCGAGCACGCTCACCACCGGAACGCCGTCACGGCGTCCTTCTGCTACTTCGAACTCCTGGTCCACACCCCATCCTCTCGTCGACCGTACAACCGCCACTGTTCCCCCTACCCACCGGCCGAGGGCCCAAACACCCCCGGTTGCCCCGTCCGAACGAGGGCGGCCGGCGACCGGTTGACCCGAACGTACCGTAGGTGCTCTCCGGTTGACCCCGGACGGGCGGGGGTAGGGAGTGGCCATGTCCACGACGCCCACCCGCACCACGCCACCGACCGTCCGGGCCATCGCCCCCACGGTCGACCTGGAGGCGCCCCCCCTGCTCCGCCTGACCCTCACGGTGGACAGGAACCGGTGCGGGCTGGCGATGGCCGGAACCCTCGACGGGACCACGGCGGTGGCGGTCGAGACGGAGCACGAGCAGTTGGTACGGGCCGGGTTCGACGAGGTGATCCTCGACGTCGCCGACCTCACCCGCATCGACGAGTCCGGGGCGGTCGCCTTAGCCCAGCTCTGGGCCCAACTCCGCAACAACGGGGTGTTCTGTCGGGTGCGGGGCCTCCACCCGGTCTTCGACGACAGCCCGCTCGAACTCCTGCTCTTCGTGCGGGGGTCGGGTCCGTACGTCGTCGGTCGGGTCCTCGGCTCCATCGCCGCGGGACGTCCCGCGTCCGACCCGATCTGACGGCGCTCGTCCGGCCTTCCCGCCGGCGGAGCGACAGGCGACCCGCGGGTCAGCTGGCCAGCCCGGACGAGGACCCCATGTCCCGGAGCCACACCGACAGCGCCTCGGTCCGGTCGACCTCGGTCGGACCCGTGGGCACCCGGCCACCGTCGGGGACGGGGGGCCGGGGCGCCATCCGGATGACCTCGCGGTAGCGCCGGCCCAGTTCCGACCGCCGGCGGTGCCCGATCCGGGTGGACAGGATGGGGAGGACCTGCGCCTCCTCCATCTCCAGGTGGGCGAGACTGGCGAGCACGAGGGTGACCGCGGCCTGTCGGAACTCGGGGGAACCGGGGACCAGCCTTCCGACCGCCACCAGACGACGCTCGATGGCGGCCTGCTCCTCCAGGCGGGAGTGGGCCACGGCGGCGCCGCCGTGGCTGGCCAGCAGCTCCGGATAGACGATCAGCTCCTCGGCGATCTCGTGGCGCACCACATGATCGCGCCAGGTCAGGAAGGCCGACCCGTCGTCACCCGGCTCGGTGACGTCGTGGGAGAGCTCCCGCAGCAGGGCGTGCTCGTCCGTCAGTACCGCCACGATGTCCAGCCCCGACTCGGGTGCCATTGCACGACCTCCTTGGTCGTGTGGCGATACCCGCCTCTCCCGGACCGGAAACGGGACGCCCGTTTCGACGGTGGCGCTCCGGGAAGGTCCTCTTGTGATCTGGGGTCGCGACGCGTCTACCGGGCACGCTCGTGGCTCCGGCCGAGGAGGATCCAATGCGACACGGCAGTCTGTTCGAACCCGCTTCCCGGATGGCCATCGTGGAACGGTCGGTGATCCCGCCCGTCGAGCCCGAGCCGGCGCCCTATCCGCCCGAGCCCGCTCCGCCGTCACCCGGGCCGTCGCCGCTGCCGTCGCCGGTCCCCGACCCGCCGATGCCCGTGGACGGTCAGCCCACGGCACCGGCGGGTGGGGCCGGGTGAGAACTGCGGGGCGGCACCGGGCGATGGGGCCACAGCGGCGGAACCGTGGGAGACGACCGATCCGCCCCGCGATCGTCCACTACCCGGGCCGTCGTGGGGCAAACACCGGTCCCGGCCATCCACCGGCCCGGCCCGACCGGTCCGACCGGTCTCAACCGGTCGGGGCCTCGCCTTCCATGGACTCGGCCTCCTCCCACGCCTCCTCCGTGGCCGCACTGTCGGCCTCGGGGATCGGATCGGGTACGTCCCCGTCCTCCGGGCCAGCATCATCATCACCGCCGTGGGCGAGCACGGGGGCGCGGTGGGGGCCCCGGTCGTCATCAGTCATCTACCCTCCCCACGGTTCCGCCGGCCCGCCGGCTCTGCGGTGGCCACCGACGCGGCGGCGCTGAGCCTGCCCCCGTCCCCACCCCGGAAACCCAGCAGGATGGAGGCATCGGCCGGTAGATTGTCACCTGGGATGGCACCGCCGACGGCAGCTCCTGCGCACCCCCCGTCGCCGAGCGGGTCCCCCTACCGCCACGAGGCGTTCTCCTACCGCGGGGACGCCGAGTACGTGGCGAGGATCACCCGGTTCGTGCGGGAGGCGGTCGACGCGGGCGAGCCGGTCCTGGTGGCTGTGCCCGCCGCGCGACTCGAGCTCCTCCGGGCGCCCATCGCCGACCTCCACGACCATGTCCGCATGCTCGACATGGTCGACGTCGGAGCGAATCCCGGCCGCATCATCGGGATGTGGAGCGATTTCCTCGAAACGACCGGCGGTCAGCCCTCGAGGGGAGTGGGTGAGGTCATCCGGCTCGACCGGGACGAGCAGCAGCTGGTCGAGTGCCGCATCCACGACCGGCTGCTCGATCTCGCCTTCGCCGGGCGGTCGTTCACACTCCTCAGCGCCCTCGACACCGCCGTCGAGGATGGCGCGAGCGCGCTGTTACCGTCCGGCAGCATCGACGTCTTCAGCGTGCCGTTGCCTCCGTCGCCCGGCGGGGCGCGGGCGCTCGACTTCTCGATGGCCGACCTCTCGCGGACGCGGGCGTCGGTCCGGGCGGCGGCCGAGGCCGCCGGTGTCACCGGGACCCGTCTGGCGGACCTGGTCCTGTCGGTCGACGAGGTGGCCACCAATGCCCTGGTCCACGGGCGGGCCGACGGAGTGGTCCGGTGGTGGACCGAAGGGGGCCGGTTCACCTGCGAGATCTCCGGGGGCGGCACCTTCGTCGATCCGCTGGTGGGTCGACTGCGGGCCGGACCGGACCAGCCCGGCGGTCGGGGGCTCTGGCTGGCGAACCATCTCTGCGACCTCGTGCAGGTCCGTAACGTCGACGGCGGCACGGTCGTCCGCCTCCGCGTCGACCTCGACGACTGACTCCATCGGGGTTTCGCCGCCGGACGACCGGGTAGCACGGCGGGGGACCGGGAGCGCCGGAGCCGCCCCGCCACCGATCATGACGCCCACCTGTCCGACGACCCCGCCGACCACGATCGCCAAGGTCGCGCCTCCCCCAGCCACCGGCATCAGGGTCCGGGTCCTCCTTCGGGCCGGCGGCCGAGCGGGTCTCAGCGGTGGGAGGCCTCCGACCGTCCCTCCACGCGGAACACCCGTAGCAGCGTCGAACAGAACAACTCGAGGTCGTCCGGCTTCCGGCTGGTGACCAGCGCGTTGGGACCGT
>Ga0181528_10002396_pt1 | contig 11506 bp, 8 predicted proteins | sample PEATcosm2014_Bin_47_FD_119742 | JGI IMG/M metagenome (GOLD analysis project Ga0181528, IMG submission 119742) | Peatland microbial communities from MTU Mesocosm Facility, Houghton, MI, USA - PEATcosm2014_Bin10_10_metaG | ecosystem: Environmental > Terrestrial > Soil > Wetlands > Peat | place... | reverse complement strand
CTACTTGCCGCCAGCATGGACACCCTTAGAATATCCGCCGCCACAAGCTGACCATATGTTCCTTGGAAAATTCCACCGGCCAATGCCGGTTCCTTGCTCAAAAGAAAATGGAATTGACGCCGATTCTGTATCGCCTTGTTCTTTCGCGGTCAATGTCTTCAAGAGTATAGGTTAGCAATGGCCGGCTTCAGCAGTATTTTGACTGGCATACGCAAGGGAGCGGTTTGGCTTCCCTTTTTGGCAAGCTGGTGGCATTCCCAGTTCCAGATTGCCCGAGCAAGATCACAAGGCGGTATGCCACTGCATCGTTCTAGGGGTATACTTCTCCCAACTAACGTCTGGCGCCCCCGTCCAGTTGGAACTGCCCTGGGGGCTCGCTTGCTTTAATCGCCTTTGACCTGTAGAACAGGGCAAAGAAGCAAAGTACGCAGAACCGCACGGAGTAGCCCAATGGCCCTGATACCGGTCGAAGTGATTTCTCAGAATGAAGAGTGCAATTATTTTCAGCCATCCGCCGCGCATCTGAGCGCGTCTGTAGCGCGGGTTGGCCGCGACGGCCTCAGCCGTTGCTTCACAGCGTTGCTGGCAAAGCGCAAGTCCGGATGGCTGCTGGCTTTAGCTGTCCTTCTGGCATGGTGCGCGAATGCCGCGGCGCAGGGCGTCTTCAGTACGCCGCAACCGGTGGGCGTTGCCACCAGCGATTTGTCCGTCACGGTGACGGCGCAGGCGGCGGGCAGCGTGGCGACGGTCGAAGTGCTGACGATGGGCGCGCCGAACCTGGATTTTACGGTTGGCGGCACGGGGTCTACTTGCCCGACGGCGGTGATGTCGGTCGGGACCAACCCCAGCACCTGCAAGGAGGCGGTGGTCTTTAAACCCACGGCTCCGGGAGTGCGCCTGGGCGCGGTGGTGCTGTTGGACAGCAGCAAGAATGTTCTGGCGACGACCTATCTATCGGGCACGGGGTTGGGAGGACTGGGCGTGCTGAATTCCGGCAACGTGCTTGCGATGGCCGGAGTTTATCGCAAATTCACCTCGACGCAGGACAATATACCGGCAACGCAGGCGAACCTGAATCAGCCGGCCAGCATCGTTCTGGACGGTGCGGGCAACATGTACATTGCCGATAGCACCCACAATAAAATCCGCATGGTGACCGCGCCGGTTGCGCCGGCCGCTGTGGGAGTCATTTCGACCTACGCCGGCACCGGCGCGGCCAACTACCTGGGTGATAACGGGAAGGCGACGAAGGCGACGCTGGATACGCCCTCGGGCGTAGCGATGGACGGTGCGGGCAATCTTTACATTGCCGACAGCAACAACAATGTCATCCGCAAGATTACGCCGTCTACCGGGGTGATTACGACGGTGGCCGGCACCGGCACGGGCGGCTACTCGGGCGACAATGCCGCGGCGACGCTGGCCGAATTGAATCTGCCCAAGGGCATCACGGTGGACGCGAGCGGCAACCTCTATATTGCCGACACCGACAACCAGCGGATCCGGAAGGTGGACGCGGCGACCGGCATCATCACGACGATAGCTGGAGACGGAACCCTGAGCGGGAAGGCGGACGGCAAGGGCACTTATACGGGAGACGGCGGGGCAGCGGGCAGCGCCGGCCTCAGCCTTCCTTATACGGTCGCCTTTGACACAGCGGGCAATATGTACATTCCCGATTCAGCCAACAATGTAATTCGCATGGTTGCAGCTACTAATGGAGCAATCACGGCAGCAAGCAAGATCAGCACGGTGGTGGGATTCACGCCTGGGAATCCTGGGAACTTCGGGGATGGCGGGCTGGCGACGGCGGCGCTGTTGAATTCGCCTTTTGCCGTAGCCGTGGATGCGGCCGGAAACATTTATGTCGCGGATACGCAGAATGCCCGCATTCGCAAGGTGAATGCAGCGAGCGGGATTATCAATTCACTGATCATCAATGGTACTGGAAGTACTCTTGCGCCGGGCGCAACGACGCCGTCGGCGGTGCAGATCTTCGCTCCGATCGGGCTCTTCCTGGACGGCGCGGGGAATCTCTACTTTGCGGATTTTTACTACATGCTGGTGGAAGAGATCAAGAGCAACCAGTCGATTCTGAATTTCACGCAGAATACGGTGCAGGTGGGCTCGCAATCGGCGGTGCAGGTCCAGAAGGTGGAGAACGACGGCAACGCGCCGCTGGATCTGACCGCTTTTACCCCCGACTCGAACGCCGCTGTCGATCCGGGAACGACGACATGCCCCCTGGCGCCTCCTACGACGACCTATCTGGCAGAGGACGCCGACTGCAATATAGGCGCAATTTTTGCGCCGGCGCTTGCTCTGGTCTTTCCCGCGGGAGCTACCTCTCTGCAGGTAGACGGCAATGTGGATGTGGAAGGCAACACGGAGAGTTTTTCAACCGACCTGGCGAATACGCCGCTGGACATTGAACTGGTGGGCGTGGCGACGCCGGTGAATGCTACCACGCTGGTGCTGACCTCCAACCCCGCCAGCCCATCGAACTACGGGCACGCGGTCACCTTCACGGCGACTGTGACTTCGGGGGCGACCTCCGGCACGCCGGTGGGCAACGTCGAGTTCACGGATACCTTCAACGGCGTGACGACGACGCTTTCCGCCTCGGTGGGCGTGAATGCGTCCGGCATAGCCGTGTTTACGACAATCACCCCGCTGGCGGTGGGAACGCACCTGATCACAGCGAACTTCACGGGGTTGACGACCTCAAACTTCCTGCCCAGCACAGGCACGCTGACCCAGGTGGTGGGCGAGGTGACAAAGACCACTGTCACCTCTAGCGGAAGCCCTTCGGCCGCAAACGCGAGCGTAACCTTTACCGCGACCATAACGGCCCCAGCTGGCGGCGGCGTGGTGCTGGATGGCACGGTCATCTTCACCGACACGCCAACCGGCGGAACCGCTACTCAACTGGGAACTACGCAGACGATCACTGCCAGCGGCATGGCAACTGTTGCAACCGCAACTTTGACCAGCGGATTGCACACCATCACCGCGGTCTATAGCGGCGACGTTGCCAACGGAATCATCGGCAGCCCGGGGAGCTTCATCCAGGATGTGCAATCTCCCTCGACAGTAGGGCTGACGAGCAGCCTTTCCCCATCGGTTTATGGACAGCCGGTCACGTTTACGGTGACGGTTCCAAACATCGGAAGCATTCCCGCCACTGGATCGGCGCAGATTCTGGTGCAGGGGCAGGCTACACCGTGGGCGACGGTAGCGCTGACGGGCAGTCCGGCATCCGGGCAGTTCACGACTTCAGCCCTGGCCGTTGGAACTTATACGCTGACGGCTACCTTCCCTGGCGACAACTACTATAGCTCGAGCACCTCTACGGCGATCACGCAGGTGGTGACGCAAGTGGGAACCACCACGACTGTGAATGCGGTTCCTGCCATGGGAATTGCCGGAGCGCCGGTGGCGATTACGGTGGTTGTGAAGCCGACGCAGGGCGTGGCGACGCCGTCCGGAACAGTCACCTTTACGGATGCAGTGAACGGCGGCGCGGTGGGCCCACTGGGCGGCACGGTTAAGCTGGTTGGCGGGACGGTCACAATCAATCCTCTGCTGGCTCCGGGTTCGCACGCCATTGTTGCGACCTATTCGGGCGACGCGAACGACGCCACGAGCAGCGGAAATCTTGCGCTGACGGTGAATCAGGCCGTGACGAATACGGTCGTCACCTCATCTGGAAGCCCATCGCTGGTGCTGGCTCCGGTGACATTTACCGCGACGGTGACGAGTGTCGGCGGCGGAATTCCGCAAGGCAATGTGACCTTCACGGCGACTTCAAGCGGCGGGACATCTGCTCCGCTGGGATGCGCGGGTACGCTGACCGCGGCCGGGGTTGCCACATGCACCACGTCGTCGCTGGTAGCCGGGACCTACACCATCATGGCAACTTACAACGGCGACACTAACGACGCGACGAGCACCGGCACGGTGAGTCAGGTGGTGGGGACGATCCCGACGGTGACCGATCTGGGCGCTTCATCGACCGGGGGTACGACTCCGCAGGTAATTCTGGTGGCGGCGGTACTGAACAGCGCAGCGGCCAATGCCGGCTCCTTGCCGATTCCCACAGGGACGGTCGTCTTCATGAATGGCGCGGCGCAGGTTGGATCGGCGGCAGTGGATCCAAGCGGCGTGGCGACCTTCCAGCCGAGTTTGCCTACGGGCACATACAACATTGTCGCGGTCTACAGCGGCGATAAGGATCATAGCCCGTCGACTTCCGCCGTGGTTCCGATTTCGACCACGGCCTCGGATTTCAACCTCAAGGTGACTCCGAACAGCGTGTCGATTCCAAGCACGGAAAATGCCACGGTGAGTGTGACATTGACCTCGGCGGACGGGTTCGCCGACACGATCGGACTGGGATGCGCATCGCTTCCGGCGGGCGTGAACTGCCACTTTTCAACGCCCAGCGCCGCGTTGGCGGCCAATGGCGTTGTGGTGGTCTCGCTGTCGATCGACACCAACAATCCGCTGGGCGGAGGGACGTCGATGCTGAATGCGCGGCCGGTAAAGGGCGGACAGCGATTGGTGCTGACCGCTGGGCTGCTGCTGCCGCTGGGGGTTCTCTTCGGCGGCATCTTCTGGCGCTTCAGAAGGCGGTACGCGCGGTCGATGACGGTGGCGCTGGTTCTTCTTCTAAGTGGCGCTGTTCTGATGGCAACCGGCTGCTCGGGCAGCTTCTCGCAGTCGAGCGCCACGCCGGGCACGTACAAGATTCAAGTGACCGGCACCGGGGCCAACAGCAACATCTCGCACTATGAGAATGTGACGCTGATCATTACCGCCAAGTAGCGCGAACCGATGCAATTGAGCAGGAGAGAGATGAAGAGTTTTCATGATTTTGTTCAGGCTTGGGATGGTAAGCCAGGGATGCGGGCTGGCCGCGCTGCTTTTTTTGCGGTGGTTTTGCTGGCGGTTTTGCTGGGCGCGGGCCTTGCGGCTTACGCCCAGGCCGTACCGGCAGCCGATGCCGGGGGCATGAAGATGTCGGCTGGAGGCGCCATCTCCGGCTACGAGCTGGGTTACGGCCAACTGAAGGTGGTGGGCGCGACGGTCTTTGTGGACTTCGACACGATGCGTCATTTTGGCGTGGAAGGCGAAGCGCGCTGGAGCGATTTTCATCTGCCATCCGACCAGAAAGGGCCGGGCGCCGATGAGACTGCATCGACCTACATGGCAGGGCTGCGCTACTCGCGGTATGTGGGAAGGTTCCAGCCGTATGCCAAGGCGCTGGTTGGATTTGGCCAGTTCAATTTTCCGTATAACTACGCCACTCAACCGGGCCAATTGGTGGTTGCGCCGGGAGGCGGGACCGATTTCCGGCTGACGCGCAGGGTTCGCTGGCGCGTGGTGGACTTTGAATACCAGTTCTGGCCGCAATTCCAATACGGGCTGATGTCGTCGGTGGGGGTGAGCACGGGGGTGCGGGTGAAGATTTTTTAAGGGCGGCTATGCGGACAAAAGATGGCGCATGCGCAGGTGATTGAAGTTCAGAGCCTCAAGTCCCGACTCATTCATCTTCTTGACTAGACGGGCATCGTCAGTCACGATCAGGAATTGATCGGAGACGAGTGCAAGGCCGCTATCGGTCAAACCCAGGAAGTGGAATTCCGGCCTTTGAGCCGCCTCCATGCTTGGTATTGTGAGTTCGTCGATTTCGACGAAGGTCATGTGAAACTTCTTCAGGCACTCGGCTTTTGTCTGTTCGGGAAGGTCGTTGATTAGGTTGCTGACTTCGGTCAGTACATGGGGTGTAGTGACTGCTTTCTTGAAGACCTTCTTTAGCCGGAGTAGAAGGTAATAATCCTCTGTATTGTATTTCGATAGCTTGTTGTATTTTCCATCGCCAATTAACCGTAGATCATAACCGCCGACCAGATATAGAAGCGCCAGATTCGCGTCGATCAGGAGGTCTTTTTTCTTATATCTGCCAATTAGAATCTCTTCATATGTGCTCATTTCCCCCAAGTCCTCATGGAGCGTATCTCCCCGCTGTCGCGTTCGACAAAAACTTCCCTGAAAAGACGTGGATCCCCGCCCATCACTTCGGATAACTTTCCGGGTTTTCCTGACTTGAAAGAAACAACCACTCTCCACAAAGGATCTTGTATTTACGTTCGGCCTTCAGACGGGTTGTTCTCGTAATGGCCTTGCCGTGCTTCGACCTCTTCCAACAAAATATCTTTAGCCTCTGGAAAGAAACTTTCAATACAGGCGATAGCTGCTTTAACCGCGCCTTTCATATCAACCATGTTTTTCCTCAATGCATGCGGTGAATTAAGTGACCATTCAAAGAAACTTCAAGCCGACCGCCGTTTGTCTTCTTCGAGGCTAGAGATGCGCTTGTCGAAGGCGAAAGATTGCTGAATCTGTTCGAGGCGCTGTGTCGTGCTCTCGAATCGGACGCGGTTCATCTCTTCCATAGCATCCAGACGAACTCGAATTTCCCGCAACTCAGGTGCTAGAAAGTCCTGAACAACCTGGCGAACATCTTCGACAACGCCCATAAATGACTGCTCCTATCACGGATTTTACACCCGATTTGCCGCGAGAAGGCCAGCGAGTCGACCTGCCAACCTTCTTTACATTCCGGGCTTGGGCCTGCCACACTGGTATGTGGCCACTCAAACAATTGTTATTCTTGATTTCGGTTCGCAGTATACGCAACTGATTGCGCGGCGGATTCGCGAACAGAATGTTTTTTCCGTTGTGCTGCCCTGCACGGCGCCGCTTGCCGAGATAGAGGCGCTTAAGCCGCTGGGGATTATTCTCTCTGGCGGTCCATCGTCGGTGTACGATGCGGATGCGCCGGCGGCCGACCCGAAGCTGCTGGAGTTGGGCGTGCCGACACTGGGCATCTGCTATGGGCTGCACTTCATTGTGCATCATCTGGGCGGCAAGGTTCTGGGTGCGCCGCGGCGCGAGTATGGGCACGCCGAAGTCGCGATTGAAGATGGCGCGTCGCAATTGTTTGCCGGGCTTCCGGCGACGCTTCAGGTGTGGATGAGTCACGGCGATGAGGCTGCCGAGCTGCCTGCGGGCTTCCATCGCACGGCCGTTTCAGCCAATGCGCTGGCGGGGTTTGAGAGCGCGGAGCGGCGCATCTGGGCGGTGCAATTTCATCCCGAGGTGCACCACACGCCGCTGGGGCCGCAACTCATCAAGAATTTTGTCTTCAATATCTGCGGGGCCGCGGGCGATTGGACTCCGGCGCATTTTATTCAGACGACGGTGGAGGGGATACGCGCCAAGGTGGGCTCGGGTCAGGTGATCTGCGGGCTCAGCGGCGGGGTGGATTCGTCGGTGGCGGCGGTGCTGGTGCATAAGGCCGTAGGGGATCAGTTGACTTGCATCTTTGTGAATAACGGCGTGCTGCGCAAGAACGAATTTCAAAGCGTGCAGAAGAATCTGCGCGACAAGCTGGGGCTGAAGATTGTCGCTGTCGATGCAAGCGAGCGGTTTCTGGCGAAGCTGGCTGGTGTGACCGATCCAGAGACGAAGCGGAAGCGGATTGGCGCGGAGTTCATTGCCGTCTTCGACGATGAGGCGGGGCGGATTGCGAAGGAATCGGGTGGCGTGGATTGGCTGGTGCAGGGGACGCTCTACCCGGATGTGATTGAGTCGAGCAGCGTGAAAGGGCCAAGCCAGACGATCAAGAGCCATCACAATGTGGGCGGGCTGCCGCTGGGGATGAAGCTGAAGCTGATTGAGCCGCTGCGCGATCTGTTCAAAGATGAGGTGCGGCGGATTGGACGCGACCTGGGGATGCCGGAGGAGATTCTGGGGCGGCAGCCGTTTCCTGGACCGGGGCTCGCAGTGCGGATTCTGGGCGAGGTGACGCCGGAGCGGGTCGCGCTGTTGCAGGAGGCCGACGAGATTGTGGTGGCGGAGATCAAGGCGGCGGGGCTTTATTCGTCGATCTGGCAGAGCTTTGCGGTGCTGCTGCCGGTGATGAGCGTGGGGGTGATGGGCGACCAGCGGACCTATGCGTACACGGCAGCGGTGCGGGCGGTGCACTCGGAGGATGGGATGACGGCGGATTGGACGCCGCTGCCCTACGAGGTGCTGAAGCGCATCAGCAGCCGGATTGTGAACGAGGTGCGGGGAATCAATCGCGTCGTTTACGACATCACTTCGAAGCCGCCGGGAACGATCGAGTGGGAGTAATCTGCTGGCTGAGCTGGAGGTGAATAGTCCGATTTCGCTTAAAAGCGAAGATGTGGCTAATCATGATTCAGCAAAATACGAATTTAATCTGTCTATCTTGTTGATAATAAGTATGTTGAATAACCAGAGCATTTTCACAATTTCTGTAGGGTTGATTTCGTGGTTTCCCACCCATTTCACACAGAAAGTGAATTGGATGGAGCACGGAGCTTCCTTACACCATCGGTGAAAATGCTGTGAATTGGCATGAAGTTGGAAATGAACGGACCGACCCAACAAACTTCTTTTTCCATCCGGGAAAATCGAGCGGGATTGAACACATCAGCGGCCATTCTCTCCTATACAATTGCGGGATGAGGGTGGGCACGGAGCCACTCTCCAAGGATCTTCCCCGCGATGAATTCCGTTCTTGCTTCACCTCCCTTTGGCCAGGATTTCGGCCAAGATGTTGAGATCGCCGCCAGCGTATCTACCGCGCCGCCCGCGGAAATCGCTCAGATCACATCCCGCGCCCTGCCGACCCGCGCTCAAGTTCACATGGGCCGCGCCGCCACCATCGGCGAGGGCATCAACTGGCTGACGTTCACCATCATGCTCGCCTTCCATCTAGGCGCAATCGCCGCCATCTTCTTCTTCACCTGGCAGCGCCTCACGGCGATGGTCGTGCTTTACGTTCTGGCCATCAATGTGGGCATCGGCATGTGCTATCACCGGCTGCTTACCCATCGCGGCTATCAGACGCCCAAGTGGCTGGAATACGTTATGTCCATCTGCGCCACGCTCTCGCTTGAGGGCGGCCCCATCTTCTGGGTTGCCACGCATCGCGTCCATCATCAGCACAGCGACCATTTGGGCGACCCGCACACCCCGCGCGAGGGCGGCTGGTGGGCGCACATGGGCTGGATTGTGTGGGGCAATGCGCTGCACGCACAGACCGAGGCCTTGGCCCGCTACGTCCCCGATCTGGAACGCGACCGCTTCCAGTTCTGGCTGAGCCGCTATCACTGGCTTCCCATCAACATCAGCGCGGCGCTGCTCTTTGGCCTGGGATGGCTCTGGGGCGGCTGGCAGAATGGCGTTGGAATGCTGCTCTGGGGAGTGTTCCTGCGCGTCACCATCGGCCTGCACGCCACTTGGCTGGTCAACTCGGCGACGCACCTCTGGGGTAGCCGCCGCTTTGAAACCCGGGACGACTCGCGCAACAACTGGTGGGTTGCTCTGGTCACCGGGGGCGAGGGCTGGCACAACAACCACCACGCCCATCCCGTCTCAGCCCGCCACGGCCTGGCCTGGTATGAGATCGACCCCAACTTCTGGGGAATCTGGCTGCTCTCCAAGCTCGGTCTTGCGCGCAAGATTCAGGTGGCCAAGTTCGATCGCGCAAATCCTAAACCGGCGGGAAATTCCTAGAATCTCCCCAGCAACATGGTTTTAGGTGAAGGGTAGGGGCTTCACAGGTTGCGGTAACTTCCGGTGTACGGATTCATCCAATCAAGTTGCGTGGAGACGATCGGCAGCAGGCGGCGATTTCAGCTATTTAACCCTGGCGCAACGCATTCCAGCCGACCATCCGGAGCGTCAGATTCGCGCTCTTGTGGATCTGGCGCTGGCGCGCATGGATGCCGAATTCAACAAGCTCTACTCCGACACAGGCCGTCCGTCGATTGCCTTCGAGCGGCTGCCGCGGGCCACGTTGTTGATGATTCTCTACTCGATCCGCAGCGAGCGGCAGTTGATGGAACAGATGAACCTAAAAACGGCAGTCAATCCAGCCTTGAATTGGTTATCTTCTTCAAAGTGAAATCCCTTGCTGTGATTAACGATTTCACCATTTGGGCGAGGTGCGGAGCAGTCGAAAATCGACGATCGAAAAGAAGCCGAATCATGGTAGTTTGCGAGGCCGAGGTTTTGCAGGGGCTAAAGCCCAGCTTTCCTTTCAGCCCTTTGCAGCCCGACTGAAGTCGGGCCCTGATTACAAAGCAACAAGTTTCAGAGGCTCCAAACCTCGATGCAGATCACGGATGACGGTATGCAACTGCCGTTTTTAGGATGAATTACAACCTGCTCTTCCGCTTGCTCTAAAACCGGCGTTCGCCGTGACCCGCTTTTGGCGGAGCATACATCCTGCCATGCTGGGCGCAAGAAAAAGGGGAGAAGCCTCGGCCCCTCCCCTTTTCTGTCCGCAGTCCGGGAAATTATTTCTGCTCCGTGGCGCGTTGAAGCTACTTCTTGACGGGGGCGATCACGTCCTTGGCGGCCTTGGCCACGCGGAACTTGACCACGGTCTTGGCCTTGATCTTGATGGCCGCGCCGGTCTGCGGGTTGCGGCCGATGCGGGCCTTGCGCTCCGCCTTCACCAGGCGGCCGATGCCGGGAATCACGAAGACGCCGTTCTTTTTGGTCTCCTTGACGGCGGTCTCAGCCTGAAGTTCGAGGAAGGCTGCGACTTGCTTGTTGGTCAATTCCAGTTTCTCGGCCAGAAGCCGAATCAGGGCGGTCTTGGTCAATCCTGTTGCCATTGTGCTCTTCTCCTTTTGGGCGACCCTTGGGTGCGCCGGTGTTGCCTGAGTTTCAGTTTTCATTGCGAGGCAGATGCCGCATGTAGGGGAGTGCCACCCAGGGCAACACTTGCACAAAACCCTTTGTTCATGCGGGTTCAGAAACCCCGTCGTTCGTTACAATGCGACTTTTACCCAGGCAAAGTCAATGAAAAAACAGCAATTTCCACAATTTTCTTAGGATTTTGTGGGTGTTTTCCCAGTTTTTGCCGATATTTGCCCGTTTTTAGCTGGATTTGCCCCACTCCGATGCGTGCCCGCCGCTTCCGGAGCGTCGTTTTCTTCTGCCTCCTTGGCATTGAAGACAAAAAGAAAACGTCCGGGGACTTCCGGTTTCGGCAAGTCTCCCGCCTGGTTTTTTAAGTGGTTCCTGACGTGCAATTTCCACGCCAATTGAATCTCAGATTGTGGTACCATCCGCACAAATGCCCTGATCAGGATGGCGATCCATCGATTCACGCCAGTGGCCTGTCGCGGTTTCCGGGGGCCCGCACCACACAGCCTGTGGCTGAAGTGACCCAGATTGCAGGGATTTCTCCTGGAGGACTCTACGTGAAACGAACTACTCTGTTGTTACTCCTTCTGCTTTGCGTCATGACTACGACCCTGCCGGGCCAGTCGTCCAGCACCTCAGGCGACCAGTCGGCGCCGGCCCCCACGACCACCAAAACCGCCAAGTCCGCAAAAAAGGCCGAGGTTCCCATGAAGCCTTTTTCGAGGTTTGCCCTGGGTGGCGGAATCTCACT
>Ga0181528_10002395_pt1 | contig 11506 bp, 11 predicted proteins | sample PEATcosm2014_Bin_47_FD_119742 | JGI IMG/M metagenome (GOLD analysis project Ga0181528, IMG submission 119742) | Peatland microbial communities from MTU Mesocosm Facility, Houghton, MI, USA - PEATcosm2014_Bin10_10_metaG | ecosystem: Environmental > Terrestrial > Soil > Wetlands > Peat | place... | reverse complement strand
TTGTTCTTTGCCAGAACCTTCGTGATCGCTGCCGTCAACGTCGTCTTGCCGTGATCAATGTGCCCAATCGTGCCAACGTTCACGTGCGGCTTACTGCGGTCAAATTTCTCTTTCGCCATTGCTTTATGCCCTAGTAATTACGGTAGATTTTCGCGTACTTCTCGCGCAGACCCGGATCGACCGCTTCGACTGCGGTCAGGTAAAACTCGCGCAACTGCCCTTGGTCCGGGACTGGCAATTCCGCATACCACTGGCTGGCCGTTTTCCCCGAACCCGCCAACTGATCGTCCAACTGCTCCAACACCTTCGCTGCCAGCACCGCGTCAACACTGCGTGCTTTCAGCCCGCGATTTTCCAGCTTGCGCAGAAATCGGCCGGCTGATTCAGGTGCCAGCACCCGCTCCAGCGCCGAGTGCAAAACCTCATACACCCGCTTGGACTGGATCTCTAACTTCGGTTGCTGGTACCCGGATTGCGACATGACTTTTCGTTCTACACAAACCGGGCGGAGCGGCCGCCTTCCGGCAATCCGCGTTCGCCCTGATCACACCACACAACAGCCCTCCCCAGGGGAGGGCCGCGTGCGGCTTAGCCAAAAATGGAGCTGATGATCGGGATTGAACCGATGACCTCTCCCTTACCAAGGGAGTGCTCTACCAACTGAGCTACATCAGCAGCTACAACTTGCAGTATATACGACCTGCAAAACTTATGGAGCGGGAGACGGGAATCGAACCCGCGACCAACAGCTTGGAAGGCTGAGACTCTACCACTGAGTTACTCCCGCCCGCTACAAACTACTCTCGCCCGGAACGGCTCCGCTCTTCCAACGCCTCGCGCCGAGAGTGAATCCAGCTGCGAAACGCGAACAGAGCCAGAACCATCAGAGCCACGCCCCGGATACTGATATCCAGCAGCGGCTCTCCGTTCGGACCGTTGACCACGCGAACTGTTTCCGCGCTCAACGTAGTCCACTCCAAAATGCCCAGCAGCACAAAGGCACCCATGGCAATCCAAAAACGCTTCGCTCTTGCCATCACGCCTCAATCATACGCTGCACCCGGCGAGCCATGCTCCAACCGTTCGGCAAAAAATGGTGCACAGGGAAGGATTCGAACCTTCGTAGACCTTAAGGCCGACAGATTTACAGTCTGTTGGTTTTAACCGCTCACCCACCTGTGCGTGGAAACTCTTGTAATGACGGCACGGCAGTGCACGTCCTGCGCAAACTTTCAAAGACCCTGACAGGCGTTTGAGCCCGCCGCGGAAATCTTCCCTCCCAGTCTTCACGCCCAGCACACTGCGCCGGACCGTGCTTCGCCGCTCGCGGTAAACCTTCCGCGTCCGGCCTTCCTGGTAGATCCTTTGGGAGAGCGCTTCTCTGGAAAGAAAACCGCACTGGGATCTGAATCTCGCCGCGCATCCGCCTGCACTGCAAGACAAAACTTTGGAGCTGGCGAAGGGATTTGAACCCCCGACCCTCTGATTACAAATCAGATGCTCTACCAGCTGAGCTACGCCAGCCCATCCAGCCGCTTCCACCGCACTGCGCTGGAGAAACTGAACCGGCGTCCGGGACTCCAAAGCGAAGATAGCACGCCACCTTGCCACGTGCAACCCACTTTCCCGTACCGGTGCCTGGCGCCGTCTGAAGTCTACTGCCGGAGAACGATACCGCCGCCTGCCCGGCCGACAAACTCCAGTCCCGAGATAAGCTCCCGCGGGACTCGAAGCCCTGCTGGATGCTATCATTCGGCACCGTCCATGATATTACCTGAAAAGCATTCGAGTGGCTACCAGAACACCCGAGCCAGCTACCACCAACATGCTGTCGCTCTCCTCCGAACCGGCCTCAACCTCCAAGTTCCCAAGTTGATAGCCCTACTATGAAAGCCCACCAGTCATGAGAACCAGAAGACGTATTCTCATCATCACCGTATGTGTTGTGCTCTTTGTTGCCGCCGTCGGCTCCGTCGTACTGATGCGCAAAGAGGCCGCGCCCGAAGCAGCGCGCCTGCTCCCGGAAGCGGACGCCGTGGTGTATATCGATTTCAGTACCGTCCGCAGCCTGACTGCGTTTGATCAGCAACCACTACCCAAGCTGGCCCCCGAATACGATCAGTTCGTAAAGGAAACAGGCTTTGCCTTCGAGCGCGATCTGGACGAAGCCGCCATGGCCGTGCATCGCAGTCCCGTTCGCGGCGCGACACGCTACTCCGAAATTCTCGTCGGACACTACGATCAGACCAAGCTCACGCTCTACCTGCGCCAGCATTCGCGCGGCGTTGAGAGCTATCGCGACGTCGATGTGTTCTCCGTGCCCATTGAAAATCGCACCCTGCGCATCGCCCTGCTCGCCATCGATACCGTTGCCATCTCGAACGTCGATGATCCCAGCGTCATCCATGGCATTGTCGATCGCTTCAAGAAAGTTGCGCTGCCCTTCGGCGGACCCATCCTGGTACACACCTACTATCCCAAGGTTCCGCTCGGTAGCCTGCTCTGGGCCATTGCGCGCATTCCCGCCGCGGCCGCCCCTTCCGCGCCAGGATTAAAGCCGCAGGCGCCTCCCTCGTTCACCCTTCCAGGAGGCATCGATATCGGACTGCCCGGCCAGAGTGACGTCGTCGTCTCGTTGCGTATGCTGACCACCATTCACGCACGCGCCGAGTTCTATACCCAGAGCGACGACGCGGCGCGCAACTTCACTGACCAGACTTCCACGTTTCTCACGCTCTTCCGCAGCATTCAGGCCAACACCGCGCCGGGTCCCGGCGATGCCGACGTGAAGGCAGTTTTCGATTCCATCAAGATCACGCAGAAGGGCGATCGCGCAGAAGTTCAGGCCACCATCCCGCCCAGTTTCCTGCGCAAACTTGTGAGCGATCCCGCGCGCAACGCCGTGCAGGGAGAGCCCGCGCCCGCAGCGCCTGCCAAATAATAGCGACATGAATTCGGTAGGAAAGGGAGCGCAGCCGCGCTCCCTTCTGTTTTTCTCAGCAAGAAAGATCAGTTCCGGACCGTCAGCACCGGGCAATGAGCCCCGCACACAACTGCGGAAGCCGTCGCCCACGGCAGATGACTTGCGCCGCCCGGAGCACGATGCGCGCCCATCACAATCAGATCCGCCCGTTTCTCTTTTGCAACACTGAGAATCGTCTCTGCAGACAAACCAGCTTCGACGATGACCTGCGGTTTCAGATCCTGCATATTTCCAGCGGAAACGAGCTCGGCCGTCTGCTTCCTCGCAGACGTCAGAGCCTCTGCAATCAACTCCTCGGGAATTTCTGCAATGGACGGACCCACCGTGATGTCAACAGACGCGACCTCAAGACTCACTGATACGGAGTGAAGCAGTATCAGGTGCGCGCCGTTCGCTCGCGCCAGTGATACCGCATACGGAAGGGCATGCTGCGACCCAGCAGAAAAGTCAGTGGCAAAAAGAATCGTCGCAATCCCAGTCCGCGCCCCGCCTTCGCTTTCCGTCTGTGGACCTACCGTGAGCACCGGACACCGGGCATGGCGGAAAACACGTTCGGCCACGGAACCCATCACAAGCTTCTTCAGCCCGCGTCTGCCATGGGTGCCGACAACGACCAGGTCGATGTTCTTCTCTTCAATGAATGTTGCCAGAACGTCCCACAGCGGGCCTCGCACCACGGACGACGTGCATGCAATTTTTCCAAACGGTTCACCGGACAGCAGGGTTTTCAGCGCGGCCTGCGCCGCTTCCTGATCTGTATCCAGTTCCGGTGGCAGATCCAACGACAACTCGATCATGGGTTCGGGCGGAAGAACGTGAACCACGTGAACCGTGGAACCATAGTGCTCGGCGATCGATCGCAGATAAGGCTGAGCGGCCAGCGAACATGCCGAGAAATCGGTGGCAAACAGAATGTTCTTAAGGGTTGGTACAGGGTGTGTTTGCGTTGGGCTGGACATGGGGAACCTCCTTTCGGAGACGTGCAGCCGAGATAAAGTTACATCGAATTGCAGCCACAATGCAGTGATTTTCATCACGCGGCAGAACCTGCGGTGAGCTCCTGCCAGGTGTGCGCCGGGGACCGTGCAGATCTGCTGACAAGCGGCTCGCCGTGGCCCCCATGCGCACTCCCCCGATCACTTGTGTTTCAATACCTCTCGTGCTCCTCGATCTGAAGAACCTCACCGTCGAGTTTCCCTCGCCTGCCGGCCCGGTTGCCGCCGTGCGCGACATTTCGCTCTCGCTCGCCGCCGGAGAAACCCTCGCCCTCGTTGGCGAATCCGGCTCCGGCAAGAGTGTTACTTCGCTGGCCATCATGGGACTTCTCCCCCCGCAGGCGCGCCTCTCCGGCTCTGTTCTGTTTCAAGATCATGAGCTCACCTCTGCCCGCCCAGTGGATCTGCAGCAACTTCGCGGCGCGCAGATGGCGATGATCTTTCAGGAGCCCATGACCGCGCTCAATCCCGTCATGCGCATCGGAGATCAGATCGCCGAGGCCGTCTTGGCCCATGCGCCTACGGTCTCCAAAGCCGAGGCTCGCGAGCGCGCCATCCAGGCTCTTCGCGAGGTCGCCATTCCCTCGCCTGAGCGCCGCCACCGTGACTATCCGCACCAGCTCTCCGGAGGCCAGCGCCAGCGCGTGATGATTGCCATGGCCATCGTCAACCGTCCCGCCCTGCTCATTGCCGACGAGCCCACCACCGCCCTCGACGTTACCGTGCAGGCGCAGATTCTCGAGCTGCTGGCTGACCTGCGCAAACGCCTTGGCCTCGCCATGCTCTTCGTCTCGCACGACCTCGCCGTCGTCGGCCGCGTCAGTGATCGTATCGCTGTGATGTATGCCGGACGCATCGTCGAAAGTGGCCCGTCGCGCGCCATCTTTGCCAAGCCAGCGCACCCCTACACGCGCGGCCTGCTCGCCTCCATCCCCACACTCAAAACCAATCGTCACGAACCCCTGAAGGCCATCGAAGGCATGGTACCCTCACCCGGCGCGCTGCCCGCAGGATGCTCCTTCGCCCCGCGCTGCCCGCTCTGCATTCCCCAGTGCGAGGCCGCCATGCCCCCGCTCATCGAGGTCGCTCCCGGCCACCATGCGAGGTGCATTCTCGCCGAACCCGCCTGATGACCAAATAGTTCAGAATTTGTTGTGAAAATTTATTTCCGCGCTGATTTCGAATTTTACAGGGACTCCGTCCTTCGTCGCGGGCTCAAACCTCCACTGTTCCACGGCGCGAACTGCCTGTTCGTCAAGCCCATAACCAATTCCGCGTACAACGACGATGTTCATCGGTTTTCCATTCTCATCAACAGTCAGACGAAGCCGCACGGTTCCTTCCTTATTTCTTCTCCGAGCCTCATCGCTGAATTCGGGACTGACGTTCCTTTTCAGTCTCGGCGGCTTTACGCCTACCCCAACTCGATGTGGGATACTCTCGAACGGCAGATTCGCAATCGCGTACTTCTGCCAGTCTTTGTAGTCGTAGTGCCACCACTCATTCGGTCTCTGGATAAAACCTTCACTCTCCATCGCCTCGCGCAGAATTGCCCTGTGTTCTTTTTCGTCGGCGCTTGCGCCGTCATAATCTGCATAAGCGCGCGGAGTCATCTCGTCGTATCCGCTCGGCATCGCCACCGCCGCTCCGGTCTTTCTGTCGTAAAGGGTCAAATCCACCGCGCAGCCGCGATTGTGTATGGAGCCCTTCGCCGGGTCGCTGACAAATTCGCGCTGCTCCTTTGGAGTGGCATCCCAGAAAATCTTCGTTACGAACCAAGGGCGATAGGCGTCATACACCAATAGGCCGTAGCCTTTCGTCAGCACTTTCCGGCTGACCCGCTTCAGCGCATTGGCGGCGCTCGCCTCCAGGAAGGCGCGAGCCTCCTCGTACACCGGCTCGCCGAGAAAGTTGTTGTTTGTCGCGTAACGTATCTCGAACTCGATTGAGTCGCTAACCTCTACCAGATCGACCAGCTTGCTCGGTTCGAATGTCCCTTGCTCCTCCGGCGGCTTCGCTTTCAGCGCCTCCGCACGCAATTCAGCAATCGGACGCACTGGAGTGATTCGGAATACCTGTTGCGTGCCCGCCTGCATGGCCTTTGCTGGCTCAACCGGCGCGGCACTCTGCGCAAAACCGTTCCCGTTCAGAACAACGCTCAGCACTGCCGCAATCAAACCTGCACGAAGAACCCTCAAGTTCGTCATGTCCCGCAGTGTACCCGCTTTCTGCCGCCCTGATTCCCATTTTTCCGCAGCCTTCCCTCTCGCCAACGTCCGCCCTACCTCGCGCATCCCACTCGTAGCAGGGCCCTTAAAACCCACGCCGTGACCGTGCAAAGCGTTATCATCGAAGCGGGGTTTGCTCCCCGCCCGGAGGCCTCTTATGTTTGGATTCACCCGCTACAATTACGACCGTTTCCGCCGCGAGATGTTGCAGAGCAGTCCGGCTGATCGCTGGAGCCGCGCGCCCGAGCCGGGCGACGAAGCGCCAAACTTCGAGCTACGTTCGCTTGCCGGAGAAGTCGTGAGGCTTTCCGACTTCAAGGGCTCGCGCAACGTCGTGCTCACCTTCGGCTCTGCTACTTGCCCGCAGACGGCGGCCTCCATCGGCGGCCTGCGCTCGCTCTCCCATGAGTTTCCGGTCGCAGACGTCGAGTTCCTCTTTGTCTACGTGCGCGAGGCGCATCCCGGAGCCGAGTTGCCGCCGCATCACTCCATGGAAGACAAGGCCCGCGCCGCCATGCTGCTTCGCGAGCAGGAGCAGATCACCTTCCCCATCCTCGTGGATGAACTCGGCGGCGAAGTTCACCGCCGCTACGGCTCGCTGCCCAACGCCAGCTTCATCATCGACAAGAGTGGACGCATCGCCTATCGCTCGCTAGCCAGCCACAGTGGCTCGCTTGGCGCGGCCCTCGAAGAACTGCTCGAGCGCCAGAAGGAGCGCGGACTGCATCATGCCGTCGTCCATGGCGGAGAAGACGCCATCACGCCTTCGCTGAAGACGTTTCTCAACGCCTATCGTGCCATCGAGCGCGGTGGCTATGACGCGGTCGTCAACTTCCGCGGCGAGCTCGGTATTCCTGGCCGCGTCGTGCTGCGCGGAGGCCGCATGGCCCGCCCCATGACTGAGCATCCGGCCATCACCATCACCACCGCAGTCGGCGTGATGGCCGCCGTGGGCCTCGGCCTTTGGGCCGGATACGAGTTACGCAAACGCCGCTTCGCCCAGCGTCCCTACAACGCCTATCGCAAGTTCGAAAAGCGTCGCGCGGACGAAGACGACTACACCGCAGTCGGTATCTGAACCCACTGAACGGTACTTTCAGCCAAGGCGCGGAGCCCTACTCCGCGCCTTCGTTTGCTTCAAAGTCGCAAAGTGAAACAATCTTTTCACCCCGCAATTTCTTCTTACATCGCAAGTACGTATCCCGTCATCGTACGCACACACTGGCCAGACACTGCCAGACGGGAGCACCCTTTTGGAAGCTAAGAGTTGGCGCTGGAACCTGACTGAAGTCGCGATCGCCTACGCACTCATTCTGGGCACCCTCTGGTCGGCCCGCCCCTACCGCACATACGTTGGATGGACTGCTGTCATCTGGCTGTCTCTCGTCATTCTTGCAGGAATGCACGCCAGTGGCGGCTTCGGCCTGGGATTGCGTGGATTGCGCGAATCGCTCTGGGCGCTTGGACTAGCGCTTTGGCTCTTTACTGTTCTTGTCCTGTGCGCGATCGAACTCGGCACCTGGCACTTCCACTACATTCCCCAGCGTTATCCCCCCATGTCCGGCTACTTTGTCTGGTCGTTTGTGCAGCAATTCATTCTGCAGAACCTGTTTCTCGCACGATTGCTGAAACTGTTCGAGCGTCCTTCCACGGCCATCTGGACTGCGGGCCTGCTGCTATCGGCGGCGCATCTTCCCAATCTCCTGCTCACCATCGCAACCCTGCTCTGGGGAGTCGGAGCCTGCTGGCTCTTCTTCAAATACCGGAATCTCTACGTCGTCGGTCTGATCCATTTTCTCTTTGGCTTTGCCATGGCAATGTGTGTGCCCACTGCGGTGCATCACAATATGCGCGTTGGGCGAGGCTACGCCCACTACCATCAGGTAAAGGAATCGTCGCAGAACGTGCAGAACGCACCAGTCCTCGGCACTCCTCTTGTTCTGCGGCAAGCACCGCCGGCTGCCAGGTAATATGCAATGAGCGCTGGACTGAACTCCATGGCCTATTCGCCCGCGAAACCGAACCCCGCCAGCACGGCCATCTTCGCGCTGCTGCTCGCCGGATTCTGGCTCGAAGCGCAAAGCCTGAGCCTGACCAGCGCCATGGGCGGGGCGGCCTTCCCAGCCTTCCTCTCGTTCGCCTTGCTGCTCTTGCCCTTGTGGTTCTTCGCATTCGGCATGGCAGATGTTCTCCGTCCATCACTTCGCTCGAAGATAGCGATCACCCTCGCCCCGGCAACACTGGCTTTGCCGTATCTGCTCTACGTCATTCCGATGCACGAGTTCCAGCTCAGATTCGTCATCGCGCTTGCAGTGCTACCCATGGCGCTCAGCGCGTTTCTGCAATCGACGCCCCGTACGCAACGGTTGCTCTGGCAGGATGTCGTCGTGCTGCTCACCTTGGCACTCACCCTGGAGTTGCGGCTGCTCTCCGCCGCGTGGCCACACCCCGGCCTCGGTGCGATTCCGAAGCTCTATCTCGCCGACGTGGCTCTCTATCTCTACCTCGTGGTGCGCCCCATTGATGGAATGGGCTATTCGTTTCGCCCCAGTGGCAGCGGCTTCCTCATCGGAGCACGCGAGTGGCTCTTTTATCTACCCTTCGCCTTCGGACTGGGATTCTCGCTGCACTTCATCCATTTCTTTCCCCGCACTCATTCCCTCGCACACGTTGCCGCGGGCATTCTCGTCACTTTCCTCCTGACGGCTGTTCCTGAGGAGATCTTCTTTCGCGGCATTCTGCAAAATTTGCTGGAGCCAATCGCCGGACGCGGCCGAGCCCTCATGATCGCTTCGCTGCTCTTTGGCCTTTCGCACTTTCACAAGGGTGCGGCGTTCAACTGGCGCTACGTCATTCTCGCCACCGTGGCCGGCATCTTCTACGGACGCGCATGGCGGGAGAAGCGTCAGTTGCTCGCATCCTCCACCACTCACACCATGGTTGACGTGGTGTGGTCGCTCTGGTTCCGATAGGCGCACGCCTTCCCCTATCGCGACTTCGATCCACTCACCCCGATTCATGCGGAACATCTCTGCGTTACACTCCGTATCAGCACAATGGAAAGTCCTGTGCGCGGGTAGCTAGTTCTCCGCGCCGCCTGTTGTGCGCGAATATTTGCCTTACGCAGAATTTGCGAGTAGCCGCACCCATGCGATCTCCCCAGTCGGAGTTCGCACCACCTGAAAGGAATTCATGAGAACCCTTCGAGTAGTTGTTCTTCTGTTGGCGGCTTCAGCCTTCGCCCTCTGCCAGCCTGCCGCCACTCGCGGCGTCGAGTCCACCGACATCAATCGCAGTGTCGATCCCTGCATCGACTTTTACGAATTCTCCAACGGCGCATGGCGCGCCAGCAATCCCATTCCTCCGTCCATGCAGCGCTGGAGCCGCCGCTGGGCCGCCGGAGAAAGTTCCAAGGACAAGCTGAAGGGCATTCTCGAAGACGATGCCGCGCAAAAAGGATTGCAGCCCGGAACCGTTCGCCAGCAGGTAGGCGACTTCTACGCGGCCTGCATGGACGAGAAAGCCGTCAACCGCGCGGGCATCAAGCCCATCCGTCCTTACCTTGAAGAAATTGACGCCCTGCACAACTCCGCAGACGTGCAAAAACTCATCATCAAGTTCCATGCCATGGCGCTCTTCGTTCCCTTCGGCGTTGCGTCCACGCAAGACAATCACGAACCCACGCAGGTAATCGCCAACGTCTTTGCCGCCGGACTTGGCCTGCCTGATCGCGATTACTATCTCAAGCCCGACGAGCGCTTCAAGGATGCCCGCGCCAAGTACCTGGTGCACGTCGAAAACATGTTCAAGCTGGCAGGCTATGACGCGGCCAAGTCCAAGGAAATGGCGCAGACCGTCATGGCCATGGAAACCAAACTGGCCGAAGCCTCGCTCGATAACGTTGCGCTGCGTGACCCCGCGGCCACCGATCACAAGATGAAGTTCTCCGAAATGGCCCAGCTCGCGCCGCATTTCGACTGGAACGGCTACTTCAAGGCCGAGCAGCTTCCACCCGCAGACCTCAACGTGGACCAGCCAAAGTTCCTGCAGGAGTTCGACCGCCAGTTGACCAGTGTCTCCGTGGCCGACTGGAAGACTTACCTGAAATGGCAACTGCTCAACGACTCCGCGAAATCTCTTTCCGACGCCTTCGTCAATGAAGATTTCCAGTTCAACGGCGCATATCTGGAAGGCACCAAGGAAATCAAGCCGCGCTGGAAGCGTTGCGTGGAAGACACAGACCAGATGCTGGGCGAGGCCCTGGGCCAGGAATACGTCGCCCGCTACTTCCCGCCCGAGTACAAAGCTCGTGTGCAGGAGATGGTGAAGAACATTCTCCTCTCCATGCATGACACCATCACCGGACTCGACTGGATGGGCCCGGATACCAAGCAGAAAGCTCTCGCCAAGCTCGCAACGTTCAACCCCAAGATCGGATATCCCGACAAGTGGAAGGATTACAGCAGCGTTCACATCCGCCGCGACGAGTTCTTCGCAGACATGCTGGAGGGCCGCCGCTACTTCATCGCCGACGACCACTCGCTTATCGGCAAACCGGTGGACCGCAGCCGCTGGGGCATGACTCCGCCGACCTCAAACGCCTACTACAATCCGCAGCTCAATGAGATCGTCTTCCCTGCCGGAATCCTGCAGCCACCCGCCTTCAACGGCCTCGCCAATGACGCGGTGAACTATGGCTCTATAGGCGTTGTCATCGGACACGAAGTCAGCCACGGTTTTGACGATCAGGGTGCGCAGTATGACGCCGAAGGCCGCCTGAACAACTGGTGGAGCGCCGACGACCTGAAGAAGTTCCAGACCAAGACCGCTTGCGTCTCAGATCAATTCGAGAGCTACTTCATCGAGCCGAATATTCACCACAACGGCAAGCTGGTGCTCGGCGAATCCATCGGCGACCTCGGCGGAGCAAAGATCGCCTACATGGCCTTCAAGAAGTCGCAGGAGGGCCGCCCACCGTTGCCCAACATCGACGGCTTCACACCCGATCAGCAATTCTTTATCGCCTGGGGACAGTTCCGCGGCGACGCCATCCGCCCCGAAACGCAGCGCCTCATGGTGCAAGGCGACCCGCATCCCATCGGAAAGTTTCGTGTGATCGGACCGCTCTCCAATCTGCCTGCATTCCAGAAGGCATTCTCCTGCCCGGCCGACTCTCCCATGGTGCGCCCGGCTGAGAAGCGCTGCGAAGTCTGGTAGCGCACTCCGTTTTAACAGAGAGGCGTGGACTTCGGTCCGCGCCTCTCGTTTTCTAGACGGCTTCGCAAAAGCTGTAACCGCGG
>Ga0181528_10002394_pt1 | contig 11511 bp, 7 predicted proteins | sample PEATcosm2014_Bin_47_FD_119742 | JGI IMG/M metagenome (GOLD analysis project Ga0181528, IMG submission 119742) | Peatland microbial communities from MTU Mesocosm Facility, Houghton, MI, USA - PEATcosm2014_Bin10_10_metaG | ecosystem: Environmental > Terrestrial > Soil > Wetlands > Peat | place... | reverse complement strand
CAATCAACAATCATCAATCATCAATTCTTATTCCGTCCAAAATCTCTCGCTCAAATACTTGTCCCCGTTGTCGCAGAGAATGGTGACGACGACGGCTTGCTGTCCATCGCGGAGGCGCAGGCTGGACGCCACTTTCAGGCTGCCAACTACGTTGGCCGCGGCCGAAATACCCACCAGTTGGCCGCAATCGCGGGCCATGCGGCGGGCCATGGCGTAGGCATCTTCGGTGGAAATTTCGATATTTTCGTCAGCCAGCGTGGGATCGTAGATTTTGGGAACCATCGCGGTGGCCATGTGCTTGGCGCCTTCGATGCCGTGAAACGATGAATCCGGCTGGAGCGAGATGCATTTGATCGTGGGATTTAATTCACGCAGTCGGCGGGTCGTACCCACGAACGTCCCACTGGTGCCGAGCATGGCCACGAAGTGGGTAATGCTGCCCTGAGTCTGTTGCCAGATTTCATTGGCGGTACCGTGGTAGTGAGCCAGCCAGTTGGCCTCATTGGAATACTGGTCGGCGTAAAAATATTTGTCCGGATGGTGCGCCATCAGTTCCCGCGCCTTGCGAATCGCGCCATCGGAGGCCTCGCCGGGGTCGGTATAAACAATGTTGGCGTTGTAGGCGGCAAGGATTTTCTTGCGCTCGTCGGAAACATTGCCCGGCATGCAGAGAGTGACCGGAAAGCCCTCAGCCGCGCCCAGCATGGCAAAGGCTATGCCGGTGTTGCCGCTGGTGGCGTCGAGCAGAATCTTTCCCGGCGTAAACTGGCCGCTGTGGCGGCCTTCGGCGAGGATGTTGGCGGCGGCGCGATCTTTCACCGAGCCGCCGGGGTTGTACCATTCGGCCTTGCCCAAGAGTGCGACGCCGGGAAGATTTTCTGTGAGACGATCAAAGCGCACCAGCGGAGTGTTGCCGATGCGCTCCAGCAGACTCTGCCCCAGGCGCGAGATGGGGAACTGCGGGGCTACGGGTTCGGGAAAGCCGGAGGACAAGTCGATGGAGCCGCTCATGCTTCGAACTATTTCACATACCTTGGACTGTGACTATCGTAATATGCAAGAAACGGCCAAACAGTCTATGTAGTATGTTGTCCTTAGATGAAAAAATTTACCAGCCGATGCAGTTCCGTCGCCTGTTACAGCTTGTGACTGAATTGCATCCTAAGACAGAGAGATAAAAAAGAAAATGCCGAAAGCGATTGAAGCGAAAACTTACGAGGAGTCGTTGTCCTGGCTGCGCGATCACGGGTTCGACGTGACCGACGCTCCCGGCACCAATGGCCGCGTGTTCCTTAGAAAATATAACGTCTCCGCCGCCATTCAGAAAACCAACGACGATACGGTGAAGATTTTCGCCTATCCCGGGTATTTGGTGGGCAGCGAGATTTCCAAGCTGGTGAATAAGGGTTACCAGCAGTTCCTCAAGAATTCGAAGACGGAAGTTCCGGCTACCGCGGAACACTTAAAGGCACTGCAGAATTTTTCCGAAGAGCTTAAGCAGGGGCTGGGACTGCCCAGCCTGTATAACGAATCGCTGGGCACGGTGAGCGAATCCTACCACTATGATCGCGTCCAGGATAATGACAAAGCGCCGGTGGATCGCCCCAAACGCCCGTGGGAAACGGCGGGCAAAGCCGCGACAGGCAAAGTGGCGGCGGTGAGGAAGGGCCGGGCTTAACCAACTTTCCCTGTGGATTTGAGATCGGGCTTGCCGAAATCCCTGCCTTCCCGATCTCTGCCTGACCGCTTGGCAAACTGCAGGTTCTGTGCGGCTCGCGCGAACCCAACCCGTCAATCACCCCGGCCCGCCTCGGCCAGCGATAATCGCTGCTAGCTCATGCCGTCCTCGTTCAAGCCTCTGCTGAAGCCCTTGCTCGCCCCTGGCTTGTGCCTGCTGGCCGTTGCCGCGTTGCTGCACAGCGGGCTGCTGGCGCCGGCACCGGCGATGCTGGCTTATGCCTTCCATGGAGTTCTGCTCGCCGGTTTGCTGATCGCCTGGCGCTTTCACTCCAGCCGGATCTTCTTCGCTTTGCTGGTGGTATTTCTGTCGCAGCAAGCTGTCGTTTTTTTCTCCGCGGGCCGCATTTCCGCCCATACCCCCGGCGCGGCCGCACTGGCCTGCGTGGGCGTGCTGTTGCCGCTCAATTTCATACTTATCTCGCTTCAGCAGGAAAAAGGATTCACCGCTCCGAACCTCGCCCCCGCCGCGCTGCTGCTCTTTGCGGAGTCGGTCCTGGTGGCGGTGCTCTGCCGGCCCGATCCTGTGGCCACAGCCTCGCGGATTCGTCACGCACTCGCGCCCTCGCCGCTGCCGTGGGCCACGTTGCTCGCAGGCGCCGCGGCAGCGTGCCTTCTGCTGGTCCGCTACTCGCTCTGGCGCAAGCCCGCGGAGTACGGCCTGCTGTGGGCGCTCGTGGCCAGCCTGCTGGCGCTGCGCTTTGGCGGCATCGGACGCATTCCCTCAGTTTACTTCCTGTGCGCCGCCGCCCTGCTGGCCAGCGCCGTGGTCGAAAATTCCTACCTGCTGGCTTATCAGGATGAACTCACCGGTCTACCCTCCCGGCGCGCTTTTAACGACAGCCTGCTTCGCCTGCAACCGCAATATTGCATCGCCATGCTCGATATCGACCACTTCAAGCGCTGCAATGATACTTACGGACACGACGCCGGAGATCAAGTGCTGCGCCTGGTGGCGGGAAGACTGGCGCGCGTGACTGGCGGCGGACGCGCTTACCGCTGCGGCGGCGAAGAGTTCGCCATTGTGTTTGCGGGCAAGACTTCGAGCGAGATACTCGGCGACCTGGAAACCTTGCGCGCCGGCATCGAGAGCAGCCGCCTCCGCGTGCGCGGAGAAGACCGCCGCCGCATGGAGCGCGGCCCCGACCGGCGCAGCTCAGCTTCCCGCGCCGCCAAGCCTGGCAAATCGTTGCGCGCGGTCTCCGCCTGGCCCGCGGAGATTTCGGTGACCGCCAGCATCGGCGTGGCCGCCTCGCTCAAAAACAACGCCAGCCCTGAAGAGGTGATTCGCTCCGCCGATCGGGCGCTTTACCGCGCCAAGAACGCCGGCCGCAATCGCATTGAAGTGGAGAGTGCGAAACCGCGCCAGACCCACCGCAAAACCGCAGGTATCGCCTGAGTGTACTGCCGGACCGGCGCGGACTCGCCAATCATCCTGCACCGGCAACGCACTACCCGGGAACCTCATCAAGGAGGCGGGAAGGATGACAGTTCCCGGGCACGAGCGTTTTCGCAAGCACCGAAGGCCGTTGCGGTCAGCCCACGGTAGAAGGCGGCGTGGCGTCAATCCGGCTGCTGCCGGCGCATGCGGGACACTTGAGCCGCATAAACCTCCACGCCTTCGGACTCACCACTGACGTCCACAGGCTTGGAGCCATATCCGGTACCACCGCAACGCGGACGGCCATTCGGATTCACTCACCCCCCTCGGTTGAGAAGAGTGTTGCACGATTTTGCGGCGGCCATAAAAAAAAGTGTTTTTTGTTACGAAATCCGAACAAGATTGAAATCCGCTGGATTTCGTCATCCGCAAGCCCTGACGATGGGCTCTAAAAGCTTCGTACAGAAGGTTCGTATCAGGGTACGGCTTCAGGCGTGGCGTGAGTGCTGAACATCAGCACCGGCTTCAGCCTCTGGGGCATGTTTTTCCGAACCCGAGGCTCTTTCGCCCAGCCTCGGAGCCGCGCCCGCGTGCCAGGCCGCTTCGCCACGGGTGCTAAAGGCTGGCCAGCAACTCCGCGCCAAGTGTCGCAAGGGCGATATCTTCCTGCGAGGAAAGCCCGCTGACCGCGACCGCGCCCACGACCTCGCCGTTCTTCCATACGGGCAGCCCTCCGCCCCAGCCGACGTATTTGGGATCGCCGTAGTAAGCGATGTCATGCGATTTCTCCGCGCTCTTGACCTTCTCGCCGATTTCCTTGGTGGGCTTGCGCTCCCGGGCCGCGGTCCAGGCCTTGTTCATGGCGATCTGAATCGAGGATACGGGTGCGCCATCCATGCGCGCGAAGCAGAGCAGGTCTCCGTGGGCGTCGGCAATGGCGACGGAGGCGGCTTTGTGCTGTTGCGCGGCTTGGGTGAGGATGTGGGTGAGGGCGCGGGTGGCTTCCGAGATGTCGATGTTGAGAATTGTTCTCACAGGACCAGAATACCTTGTTGCGCGGGTTCAAAGCCCGCGTAAAAAGAGAAAACGGGCTAAGCCGAAGCTCAGCCCGTCAGTGACAGAGAATGCGGCTCAGAATGCAAATCTGAGTGCAAACTGAATCAGCCTAGGGTTATTGATAGTACTCGTAATCGCGCCGAAGCCGTTGGCCGTCGTGTCGACCACGCCGTTGGTGGTAGTTGGGTTGAAGCCGGTGCCCGGCGGCCCAAATTGCGGATGGTTGAAGAGGTTGAAGAACTCCGTGCGGAACTGGAGGTGATACCTCTCGCCGAGTTGGAAGCTCTTGAAGATGGCGAAATCGAAGTTATCGATTCCAGGCTGGCGCAGAACCGAATCCACGCGAGTCTCATCTCCATAACCCCAGGCTGGCGGAGCGGCAAAGCAGGTGGTGTTGAACCAGTTGTCGATGTGGCCGCCACCGGCCTTCTTATTGCATCCAGCGACCACGTCCGGGCGAATGTTGCTGATGCCCAGGCCAGTGCTCTCCAGCGGAGTTGCGGTTCCAGACCATTTGATCTTAAGCGGGAAACCACGCTGGAAGCTGGTGATGCCGTCCACACCCCAGCCGCCTACGACCTCGTTCATGGCGTTGCTAACGCCAGAAGCAAAGGCCTTGCCGTGGCCGAAGGGCAGATCGAGCACGTAACTGATGATCAGACGCTGCGAGACGTCCTGCGAGGAGAGCGAACGCTCACCCGCGAGATTGTTGTAATCCTGCACCGATCCGACGCCGCCGGTGTTACCTTCCAGCCAGCTCGTCAAAGTGTCCGTATTAGTGAGCAGCTTGGCGTTGGTGTAGGCGACCAGCAATGTACCTCCGCCTTGGAAGCGCCGCGTAACCGAAGCTTGGAGCGAGTTGTAGCTGCTGCCACAGCAGCCATAACCGGCCAGGCTGAGTCCCGTGTATTGCGGATAAGGACGATCCAGCTGTCCGGCCGGAATCGTGGGACTTTGGGTTGGCAGATTACCGATCGACGGGTTCGGGCTCGACAAAGGGTTGGCGATTTGCTGAGCGATGGTAACCGGCTGCCCGGCGGCGTACTGCGCGGCCGCCTGGGCCACGAAGGAATCCGGAATCTGATTGATGTTGGTGGAGTACTGCTCGAGGTGAACGCCATGCGAACCGGCGTAGGCTACATCGGCGAAGAATCCGCCGGGCAGTTGGCGTTGAATGTCGAAGTTGTACTGCTCGACGTATCCGTACTCGGGGTTCTTGTAAGGCGCGAGCGTCGGGCTTCCATTGGTCGCCACAAAGCTGGAGAGGGCCGCGTTCCCGCCCGTCCGTCCCGGAGGAGGCAAGACCCCCGCCGTGCCAAAAGGCCCAGGGGTGCAGCCTGTCAGGCTTGAACCGGTGGGCAGAGCCGTGCTGCCGACCGAAGTGAAAGTGCAGCCGCTCTCGTCGAGCGTGGAGTTCGGGGTCAAACCCTGATCAAGGGTTGCGTGGAACGGCGTGGTGGCAAGGTTGATTACGTCGTTATCCGGATTTTCCGCGAAGGAGATGTAATTGGGAATGAAGAAGATTCCGTAACCTCCCCGGATTACCGTCTTCTCGTCCGTGCTGTAGGCGAAGCCGACGCGGGGAGAGAATTCTTTCTTGTCCAGCGGAACATTGTTGTTGCTGCCGTTGATCCCGGTTCCCACCAGGTTCGCATCTCCGAAACAAGGAGATCCGGCGGTACCGTTGCATCCGGTTACGGCCTGGTTGGTCGCGGTCGGATTGAAGTAGCTCAAGCGGTTGTAACGCTCCGACCAGGTTCCGGGCAGCTCGTAGCGCAGTCCGAGGTTCAAGGTCAACTTGGGGGTAGCGTGCCAGGTGTCATCTCCGTACAGAGCACGGTAGGTCTGACGGCCGGCGGTTTGAGCAGGAACCTGCGCCGCGCCTTCCGTTTGGTTCACGAAGGCTGTGGGGCCGCCTTGGGCCAAGCCGAGCAGAAAGTCGGCGTAGGGAGAACCGATGGTGCAGCCGTTGGCGCTGGTGCAGTCCGGTGCCGCATAATTGGTGGTCCAAGCTCCGGAGAAGCCGAAAGCACCGCTGGCGATATTGGTCTGGAAATAGTTATCCAAACCCAATTCATACTGCCCGCCGACTTGGATCGTATGTTTGCCGTGGATGATCGTCAAAGAGGGCGAGACGTTGTACTGGGTGTTGTGGTCGCCGATCGCGCTGTTTCCCTGGCTAATTCCGACATCGTTGTTATACGGGAAGGCGGGGGTGGGTGGAGTACGCGCGCTGGAAGGAATGACCGTGTTGTAGCTCGAGGGCCATCCCAACTGGGTGAGGTCGTATCCGGCAAGGATGGGTGCGCGCAGATAGACGAATCGGCTGCCGGAGACATTCAAGTCGCCGATCAGGTTGGAACTAAAGCTGTGATTCAGGTCAACCGCAACCGCCTTGGTGTGGTAGTCCTCAGCGCAACGGTCCTGGCACAATCCGGTGCCGAAAGGATTGGACGGCAGATCGAGTAAGCCGTTGTAGGTGAAGCGTCCGAACAAACGCGTCCGGTCACTAATGTTCTCGTCGCCGCGGGCCACGAACTGATTGGTGTTGCCGCCGCTGCTGGCCGCCGACGTAAAATTATCGGGGTTGCTGAGGTTGAACGTGCTGGGAGCGACCGGCGTGTAGTACTTATCCCAGAGTGCGGTCGCAGCCTTGCTGAATTGGTTGGTAGGAATCTGGTTGTTGGCGTACGGCAACCGCAGGCCAGTGGTGGGATCGACGGTAAACGGGTCGTAGAGTTGGACGCCCTGCGCCAGCAAGGAGGAGAAATCGCCGTTGCGGAACGCAGCTGTCGGCACGTCCGTGGTTACGACGCTGCCGGTGCGCAGACGGAACTGCTCCCAACTCACGAAGAAGAAAGTCTTGTTCTTGATCACCGGACCGCCGACGTCGAATCCGTAGTTGTTCTGCACCCACGGTGGAGGAGTGTTCGAAGTTCCGTTCGCCAACTCGCCCGCCTTGTAAAAGTACTCGTTCGAGTTCAAAACTTTATTTCGAAAGAATTCATAGGCGGTGCCATGGAACTGGTTGCTGCCCGACTTGGTGCTGAAGTTTTCGACCGCACCGGAGAACTTGCCCCACTCCGCCCCGATGTTGTTGTACTGGACTTTGAACTCGCCGATGGAATCCTGCGTCGGAATGACGATGGGGAGGTTGATGTAACCGATGTTGAGAGGCTGGCCATCCAGATACTCGGCACCCTGATTGGCGAACGAACCGCCGACCTGATAGTTGCCCCAGCTGAAGGGGTTCTGGCCGACCGGAGTTCCGCCCGCGCCGCCCTGGGCCACGACTGAAGGCGCAGTGCTCAGCAGGTTAAAAACGTTCCGTCCATTCAGAGGGAGCTCGCTGGTTTCGCGCGTATCGACCACTTGGCCAAGAGAGGAAGTCTCGGACTGGAGAAGGGGGGTCTGCGAGGTCACTTCCACAACCTGGCTCACTTCGCCGACCTGAAGCGCCGCATTCACGGTGGTGGACTGCTGCACCTGAACGGTCACGTCGGGGCGGGCGAAATGCTTGAACCCTGTCTTTTCGATATCAACCCGATATTGCCCGGCGAAGAGATTGACGAAGGTGAACAATCCGTCGGCTCCGCTGTTCTGGGTGCGCTTTTCCTGCGTGCCAAGGTTCGTGACGGTGACGTTGGCATCGGTAACGGCGGCGCCGGAAGCGTCAGTGACCGTGCCGGTGATGGAGCCGTAGGTGCTCTGGCCGTAGGCGGCGATTGAGACGGAGATCAGAAGAACCAGCGAGGCAAGGCTGGAGCGCAGTATGCAACGTTGCATAGTAACCCTTTTCCACTACCAAACTTCCCCGTAGAGAGGAGCGGATGGAGTTTGGAGGAATTGGACCACCGTTGTCAAGAATAAAATGAAAAATTTCGATGTGAATAATCGTTAACCCAGAAGAAAGTGCTATGCTGTGTCGCCATGCCGGTAACCATGCTGGATATTGCGAGAGACCTTGACGTCTCCGTGGTAACGGTTTCGAAGGTGTTGCGGAACCAGGGGCGGATCAGCGCAGCCACGCGGGAACGCGTGCTGCGGCGTGCGAAAGAGCTGAATTACCAGATGAATTGGGTGGCGCGCAGCCTGGTGACGCGGCGCAGCTACACCATTGGGCTGCTGCTGCCGGAGTTCATGCACTCCTTTTTTGCGGAGGTGGCGCGGGCCGTGGCGGAGACGGTGCGGCCCTGCGGTTACCATGTGGTTACCTCCTGCTTTGAGGAAGATCCGGCGCTGGAGGTGAGCGAGGCAGACTCGATGCTGGCGCGGCAGGTCGATGGGCTGATCATTGCATCCTCACAACCGCGGAGTTGCCTGGATTTGTTCAAGCGGATGCAGCAGCGCAAGGTACCTTACGTCCTGATTGACCGGCCCATTGCCGGGCTGAAGGCCTGCTTTGTGGGCGTGGATAACCGCAGCATTGGGCGCATGGCGACGGAACATCTGATCGCGACGGGATGCCGCCGCATTGCGCATTTACGCGGGCCGGATAGCGATATTGCGGAAGCGCGGATGGCGGGCTACCGGCAGGCGCTGGCGAAAAAAAGCTTGTGCGTGCCGGCGGAGTATGTAACCGAGGGCGGGCATCGCGACGATAACGGCTATGAGGGGATGCGGCGGTTGCTGAATTTAACTCCGCGGCCGGATGCGGTCTTTTGTTTTAACGATCCGGTGGCCATTGGAGCGATGAAGGCGATTCTGGAAGCGGGGCTGAAGTTGCCTGAGGATATTTCTGTGACGGGATCGGGGAACATCCATTATTCCGATGTGCTGGCGGTTCCGCTGACCACAATCGACCAGAGCAGCCGGCAAATTGGGGTGGTGGCGGCGAATTTGCTGATGGAACGGATTGGTGCCAAGCGGGCGCTGCGGGCGAAGGCCGTGCTGCTCCCTCCACAGTTAGTGCAGCGGCAATCGACGCGGAGGCAGGCATAGCTGACGAACCTTGCGTCACCGAACGGCGCACGGTCGCGAAGTTCGCTATCCTGATTTCTTAACCGGTGGCCGGTTTGTGATGAGGCGTAGGAGTTGCAGGTTGGGGAAAAATTTGCATCGCAATGCTCGGGGTTGGCGTAGGTGGTTCGGCAGATTTTGCGTTTACTTTTTGGCGCTGTCTGCTTGGAGTGCTGTCGTCAAGGCGCAAGTTTTCGAGGTGAAATCGCCGCCCGGCCTGGATTTCACCTTGCAGAATTCGCCTACGCCGCAGAAATATCTGATCGAGACCATGCCCGGCGGCGTGGCGCTCCTCGATTACAACAACGACGGCTTGCTGGATATTTTTCTGGTGAACGGCGGGCGCGTGACCAGTCCCATGAAGACCCCGGAAAATTTTGCGCGCCACGATCCGAAGTATTGGAATCGCCTGTACCGGCACAATAAAGACGGCAGCTTTACCGACGTGACCGAGCAAGCCGGTCTGACCAGCGCGGGCGACGGCAACTACGGCATGGGCGTGGCCGTTGGAGATTACGATAACGACGGTTACCCCGATATGTTCGTCACCAGCTACGGAAAAAATATTCTTTACCACAACAATGGCGATGGAACCTTCACCGATGTCACCGCGAAGGCGGGCGTGGCGGGCGGGGGATGGTCGGTCTCGGCGGGCTTTTTCGACTACGATAACGACGGCAAGCTGGATCTTTTTGTGACCCGCTACATGGATTGGGATACGAAGCACAATAAAGATTGCGGCGGAAACTATCACACGTATTGTCCGCCGGAAGAGTTTCCTTCGACGACGAACATTCTTTATCACAACAATGGCGACGGAACGTTTACGGATGTAAGTGTGCGCTGCGGCATAGCGGCGAAAAAAGGGCGCGGGCTGGGCGTGGCCTTCGCGGATTATGATGGCGATGGCTTTACCGACATCTTTGTGGCCAACGACGGCATGCAGCAATATTTGTTCCACAACAACGGCAACGGAACGTTTTCGGAAGTGGGGATGGAAGCGGGCACGGCGCTCTCGCAAGATGGACGCCGCTTGTCCGGCATGGGCGTGGTTTTTCAGGATTACGATAACGATGGCAGGCCGGATGCGATCGTGACCGAACTACCCCGCGAGATTTACGGCGTCTATCACAACGATGGCGATAGTGCTTTCACCTACCGCAGCCTGGAAACCGGGCTGGGCCTGCTTTCCAGCGGAAGTTCGGGATGGGGCGTGGGCCTGGAAGATTTCGATAACGATGGCTGGAAGGATTTATTCGTCGCGCAGGGGCATGTGCTCGATAACGTCGAGCAGATCGATCCGTCGCTGCATTATTTGGAACTGCCGCTGGTGGCGATCAATCATAACGGGCGCTTCGAGCGCGCCGACTCCGGCAGCACCGCTCCGGCAGCGGGGCGGGGAGCGGCTTTCGGCGATCTCAACAACGATGGCTGGCAGGATGTGGTCATGACGGCGCTGGGCGGGCATCCCCAGGTTTTGATGAATCAGGTTTTGATGAATCGAGTTTTGATGAATGGCGGCGGCAGGTCGCACTGGCTGACGATCACCTTGCGCGGCACGCGCAGCAACCGTGACGGCTTCGGCGCGCGGGTGCAGGTGAATGGGCAGACGCGCTTCGCCACTGCGGCGGGAAGTTATCTTTCTTCCAGCGACAAGCGTCTGCACTTTGGTCTGGGCACGGCGAACAAGGCGAAAATAGAAATCGCGTGGCCCTCGGGAATTCACCAAACGCTGGATGAAGTTCACGCCGATCAGTTTCTGGAAGTGCGCGAGCCGGATGCGACGCAACCCAAAGCCAACAAAACGGAGAAGCCATGATCCGCGCCCTCCTGCTCATTGGGTTGGCCTTGCAAGCGGCCACGCCGCAGGCCGATGAGCACATGCGCGCCGGCATCGCCGCCGATCAGGAAAAAAAGTTTGATGCCGCCATTGCCGAGTTCAAGAAAGCAACCGAACTCGATCCCGCGCTCGCCGATGGTTTCATCCGCCTGGGCCAGGCTTACATGGAAAAAGGCGAATACGGCTCCGCCCTCGCGCCGCTGAAACATGCGCTCGAATTGAATCCGGATTCCCTTCCCGGCCACCAGTTGCTGGGCTACGCGCTCTTAACTCAGGGCTATCCGACAGAAGCCATCGCTCACCTGCAACGCACACCGGATAAAACCGCGCTGGGCGTCGCGCAAATGGAAACCGGGCAATTCCCCGAGGCCATCGCCAACCTGCAAGCCGCGCTGGCCGAGCATCCCAACGATCCTGACCTTCTTTATTATCTGGGCCGCGCCAGCGGATTACTCTCCAAACAATCCGTCGATACTTTACTGGCGGCCTATCCCGATTCGCCGCGCGCGCATCAGGCCATGGCGGAAAATTATTTTGT
>Ga0181528_10002392_pt1 | contig 11512 bp, 11 predicted proteins | sample PEATcosm2014_Bin_47_FD_119742 | JGI IMG/M metagenome (GOLD analysis project Ga0181528, IMG submission 119742) | Peatland microbial communities from MTU Mesocosm Facility, Houghton, MI, USA - PEATcosm2014_Bin10_10_metaG | ecosystem: Environmental > Terrestrial > Soil > Wetlands > Peat | place... | reverse complement strand
GCGGCAATGTGCTCGACGCCCCGGCCTGCATCTACACCGGATCGGCATCCGTCATCGCGGTCGGCGCTACCGGCCTCGACGACGGCGTCACGACCGGGACCACCGCGTACACGCGGACCGTCACCGGAGCGTCGCCGACGAACATCCTCGAGTACGTCGCCACGTACTCGCAGTCCGGGAGCACGAACGCGCTCCACAGCGCGACTTCGTGGGGCATCGTCGCCCCCGGCGGCGATCCCTCGAACAGCGAGATAGCGGGCACGCCCGACGATCTGCACTGGATCGAGAACATCTGGACCTCGACGCCCTACCAGTCCTCGCCGAGCGACACCGCATTCACCGGCAACTGCAACGGCGACTACCCGCTGGAAACCGGAACCGCAGATTGCCGCACGCTGATCGCCGGCACCTCGATGGCGACCCCCCACGTCGCCGGCGCCGCGGCGCTGATCCTGGCCGTGAACCCGAGTTACGGCACGCCGGCCGCCATGAAGGCGCTCCTGTGCCAGACCGCCGACAACCTCGGCGACAGCCGCCAGGGCTGCGGCCGGCTGAACGTCTACCGGGCCATGGCCACCGCCCTGAGCGATTCACCACTCCCGTAAAGCTAAGCAAACCAACCAACCGCCTGAGAGGCCGATCCTCGCCGGTACGCAATGTCCGGAAGATGACAAAGAAAGCCACGGGATCCGCCTCCCCGGCGCGTGTTGCGGAGGCCTTGGCCAAAGCCAAGGCCCGCGCCCAAGCCGAACGCGACGCCGAAGCCGAAGCCGGCCGGGTGCGCGACATGTTCGAAAAGGACCGGGCGGCCTTCGCCAAGCGCTACGGCGCGGTCCGGTAGGACCAATTTGGTCCGCGGGCGTGCTACGATAGGGGGAATCGCGGAGTGACCACACGCCGAAGGAGCCGCCGATGACGACCCTCGCCCTTGCCATCCGCGTCCCGTTCGGGCTGCGCTTCAGCCTGGACACCTACTCGACGTGGTACAACTCCCCCAGCGCTGCGCTCTACTTCTGGTCGATTTTCCTGGCCGTCGTGCTGCTGATCGTGGTCACGACGCTGTGGTTCTACCGCCGGATGCGCCGCTAGCCGCCCAAACCCCACGCCGGAGCCGCCCCCACGCTCAGGCGTTATCAAGATAGAGGGTCAGCCGCCGATTTGCTTACGCGGTTGTCGAATGCCCGCGCCTCCCTTTGCCGCTAACTTTAAGGCGACCCATCTGAGGGAGGGATCGTTTTTTGTTGAGTTTATTGGCTGCAGCAGCTGCTGCTCCACCGCCACCTACACTGAAGGCCGCGCAGGATTGGCTGAACGCCGGCGACACGTCATGGCAGCTGACCGCCGGCACGTTCGTCGGTCTGCAAAGCATTCCGGGCCTCGCAATTCTGTACGCGGGTCTGGTCAAAAAGAAGTGGGCACTGAACTCCGCAGTCATGTGCTTCTACGCCTTCTCGATCGTGTTGATGACATGGTCGCTGTGGGGCTACAACATGGCCTTCGGCAATCAGTGGCTCAGTATTGCCGGTCAGGGCTTCTTAGGTTTCCCGTCGCCGGCGATCGGTCCGGCGCAAGAGATCGGTCAAGCGGTGATTCCCGCTGCAGCGGCCGGCATGCCGCCGCTGCATTTCTCGGGTTCGGCGATGATCTGGTTCCAGTTCGTGTTCGCGGCGATCACCCCGCTGCTGATCGTAGGCTCGGTGCTCGGTCGCATGAACTTCAGAGCCTGGATGATCTTCGTTCCGCTGTGGAGCTCGATCGTCTACACGGTCGGCGCGTTCTGCCTCTGGGGCGGCGGCTGGCTCTCGCAGCTCGGCGCCGCGGACTACTCCGGCGGTTACGTCATCCATTTGGCGGCCGGCGTTTCCGGGTTCGTTTCCGCCGCGATGGTCGGGCCGCGTTTGCTCGCCGATCGCAAGGACTTCGAACCGAACAACTTGATCATCGCTCTCGCCGGCGCCGGTATTCTCTGGCTCGGCTGGAACGGGTTCAACGGCGGCGACCCGTACTTCGCCAACCACGACGCCGCAGCGGCCGTGCTCAACACCAACATCACCTGCGCGCTCTCGCTGCTGGTGTGGATGGTGCTCGACATGTTCGCGACCGGTAAGGTCAACGCGGTATCGATGATCAACGGTATGATCGTCGGTCTCGTCGGCATCACGCCGGCTGCCGGTTTCGTCGACGGGTTCGGCGCGATGGCGATCGGCCTCGTGTGCGGCGTGGTCGCCTGGTTCAGCCTCAACAAGATCGGCAACACGGCGCTGCTGCAGAAGGTCGACGACACGTTCGGCGTGCTGCACACCCACGGCGTGGCCGGTCTCTTCGGCGGCCTGATGGTCGGCATCGTCGGCAACCCGGCGATGATCGAATACTACAGCACCGGTGCCGACAAGAAGGTCGGCGACTTCTCCGTCGGCGGGCTGCTCTACGGCAACCCCGGGCAGCTCCTGCTGCAAGCGGAAGCTGCGGCGTTCATCATCGTCTGGAACATCATCGGAACGTTTGTGATCCTCAAGCTCATCTCGTTCGTCATCCCGTTGCGTGCTACCGACGGCGAAGTCGAGGGCGGCGACTTGGCGATCCACGGCGTCGATCCGGTGCCCTATCCGGCCGGAGGCGTCTAGGCCCGGGCCTCAGTGCAAAAAGCAAGACCCGCCGGTGCGAACCGGCGGGTCTCTTTTTTTTTGCGGAGCGAGCGGCTAGACGCTGACGCTGAAGAAGCGGTTCAGGTAGCCGTTGGTGACGTTGGCGTTGTTGATCGTCGCGATCGAGATCTGCTGCTGCAGGTTCAGCGAGTTCAACTCGCTCGCCAGCGAACCGTAGTTCGCATCGCCGATGTTCGACGCCGACGCGGTCAGGTTGACCGAATAGGTGTTGTTGTTGTTGAACGCGTCCTGTAGCGAATTGGTCTGCGCGCCGAGTTGCGCCTGACCGGCGTTGAGGTTGGTGATCGCCTGCTGGATCTGGCCGAGCGAATTCTGCGCGTTGGCCGGCGTCGAGAGGTCGATGTTCTGGATGCCGAGGCCCGAGGTCGTGGCGTTCGGCAGCGTCACCGTCGTCGTGGCGCCGGCATTGGCGCCGGACTGCACGGTCACCGCGCCGTTGGTCGAGCCGGCCGAAGCGGCCTGGGTCTGGACCGTCGCCGACGTGCCGGTGTCGGCCGTCGTGAAGTTCCCGAACGTGATCGAGGTGCCGTTGACGACCGTCGACGAGCCCGCGGCGAACTGGCCGACGTTGGTAACGGCCTGCGTCGCCGAGTCGGTATAGGTGACGTTCGCGACCGCGCCCGCGCCGGTGTTGGCGATCTGGACGTTGATCGTGCCGCTGGTCGTGCCGGCCGAGGCGGTGACGTTGGAGAGGACGTTGCCGCCGGCCCCGACCGCATCGTTGTTGGTGGTGGTCGCCGTCGCGGCCGTCGCCTGGACCGTGCCCGAATTCGTGCCGTTCAGCAGGGCGGTGCCGTTGAAGTTCGCGCCGCCGGCTTCGCCGTTGATCTGCTGGACCAGCTGATCCGCCTGCGCCTGAAGGGCGGCGTTATCGCTGGGGGAGTTGAAGCCGTTGCTGGCTTCGATCGCCAGGTTCTGCAATTGGCCGAGCGCATCGGAGATGCTGCTCGTGGTGCCTTGCGCGACGTTGATCGCGTCCGACGCCTGGCTGATATTTTGGTTGGCGGTATCGGCGCCTTGCGCTTGCTGGGTCAGCGCGTTGTAGATCGCGACGTCCGAAGCGGCGCTCGACGAAAGGGCGCTGCCGCTCGACGCCTGATTGGATGCCTTCGTCAGCTGCTGCTCGTAGTAGGACAGCGAGTTGAGCGCGGTCGCCGTACTGATCCCGAAAGACATTGGACCCTCCCGTACTTCCCTAGTCTACCTCATTTTGCAGGGAAGCGCCTAGTGCGGTGCGGGCTCCGCAGCCAAAAAGTGACAACCGCACAGCCCCCGCAAAGGGCTCACCTCTCGTCGGGCGCGGCGAGGATGGCGCGCAGCTCGTCGTGGAGGGCCCCGTTCGTGGCCAAGATCGCCCCCGCCGCGAGCGCGAACGGCCCGCCGTCGATGGCCGTGACCCGGCCGCCCGCCTCGGCGATGAGCAGCGCCCCGGCGGCGACGTCCCACGGGTTGAGGTCCCATTCCCAGAACCCGTCGAAGCGGCCGGCGGCGACCAGCGCCAGGTCGAGGGCGGCCGAACCGTCGCGCCGCACGCCCTGTGCCCGGCGCGAGAGCGTGGCGAAGTAGCGGCCGTTGCGGTCGTAGTCGGCCGGGTTGAAGCCGGTGCAGATCAGCCCGCCGGCGACCGCCGTGGTCGCCGAGACCCGCATCGGCGCGCCGTTGAGCGTCGCGCCGCCGCCGCGCCGCGCCGCGAAGCGCAGCCCGAGCAGCGGGGCCTCGATCGCCGCGGCCTCGAGCACCCCGGCCCGTTCGTAGGCGATCGACACGCAGAACATCGGGTAGCGGTGCGCGTAATTGGTCGTACCGTCGAGCGGGTCGACGATGAAGCGCTCGTCGCCGCTCCCGGCGTAGACGCCGCCCTCCTCACCCAGGATCGCCGCGGTAGGGAAAGCCGCGCGCACCGCCGCCACGATCGCCGCTTCGCTTGCCCGGTCGGCGTCGGTCACGAGGTCGCGCAGTTTCTTTTCCTCGACCTCGCGGTGCTCGTCGAAACGGTCGCGCAGCAGGCCGGCCGCGCGATGCGCGAGATTCGTCACGAAATCGAGCGGGTCCACACTTCTCCTGTTTGGAACTGGTCGGCTGATGTTTGGAAGGGCGGATCGGAGCAGGCTCGATCGCATCCTCGCAGCGGTCGAGATCCCGGCGCTCGGCCTGTGGCTGGGGGCTCTGTGCGGGTTTGCGTTCATCTTCGCGCCGGCCGCCTTCGCCAACGTCTCCGATCTCACGCAGTTCGCAACGTTGATCGCGGCCAACCTGCGCGCGCTGGCCCTGCTCGGCGCGATCTGCGGCGGAATCGCCATCCTCGCGGCCCTCGCGCGCTCGGTCGATGCCGCCGACCGCACGAGCGACATCGTGCGGGCGGGGCTCGTGCTTCTCGCGCTGCTGCTCGTCGGCTACGAGACCTACGCCATCGTCCCGGCGATGGCGGCGATCGCCGACCTGCATTCGCCCGAATACGCGGCGCTGCACGAACGCTCCACGTACGTCTACGGCGGCGTCGTGTTGCTCGCGTTCGCCGCCCTGGTCACGTCCGCCGTGCGCGACGACGCCTGAGGAGCGGGCGATGACCTTCCACGACGGTTTCCTCTCCGACATGATCGGACGCAGCGCGGTCGTCGACGGGGAGGGCGGACGCCGGACGATCGGGCGGATCGCCGACTTCGTCGTCGAGCGCCCCGACGATACGTTTCCGCGCATCGACGCGTTCGTCATCAAGAGCAAGAGCGGCAAGCATCTCGCTCCGGTCGAGACGATCGTCGACTTCGACGCCGGCGGCAAGCTCGTGCTGCGCACGGCGCCGACGGTCGAAGCGCCGCCCGACGACGAAGCGCTCTATCTCGTCGAGGATCTCTTCGACAAGCAGATCGTCGACGTCGACGGCCGCAAGGTCGTGCGCATCAACGACATCGAGGTCGCGCGCACCGGCGGCGCGTTGCGCGTGGTGGCCGCCGACATCGGTTTCGGCGGCATCGTGCGACGGTTGGGCGCGGGCAATATCAGCCGCGCGCTGATCGACAAGATCCCCCGCAGCCTGATCGCTTGGGACAACGTCGCGCCGCTGCACGATCTCAATCCGACCCAGATCCAGCTCTCGGTCTCCGAGCACCGCCTCGCGCGGCTGCACCCCTCCGACCTCGCCGAGATCATCGGTGACCTCTCGGCGCGCGACGCGGCTCGCGTCGTCGGTTCGCTCGACGACGAGACGGCCGCCGACGCCCTCGAGCACCTCGACGCCGAAACGCAACGCTCGATCATCGACGACTTGGGCCACGAGCGCGCCGCCGACATCATCGAGGAGATGGACTCCGACGACGCCGCCGATCTGCTCGGCGAACTCCCGGAGGAGCAGCAAGAGAAGCTGCTGCGCGAGATGGACGCGCAGACCGCCGACGATCTGCGCGAGCTCGTCGCCTACGACGAAGATACGGCCGGCGGTCTGATGACGACCGACTACGTCTGGATCTACCCGCACCGCACGGTCGGCGCGACGATCGCCAAGATTCGCGAGCTTGCCCCCGAGACCGAGTTCATCTACTATCTGTACGTCACCGACCAGTCCGATAAGCTGTTGGGGGTGCTCTCCTTGCGCACGCTGCTGCTGTCTTCGCCCAACGCGACGATCCACACCGTGATGGAGGGCGATATCGTGAGCGTGCACCCCGACGCGAGGTCGGTCGACGTCGCATCGACGATCGCCCGCTACGATCTGCTGGCGTGTCCGGTACTCGACGACGACGGCAAGATGCTCGGCATCGTGACGGTCGACGATGCGATCGACGCCGTCATCCCCGAGCGCCTCAAGAAACAGCTGCCGCGCTTCACCAAGCGTAAGCGTAGCGAACGGCTCGAGCACGTCTGATCGTGAACCTCAAGCGCTGGTGGCGCCAGGCGCTGGTGTTGTTCGCCGTGCTCGGTCCGGGCTTCGTCACGGCCTCGGCCGGCAACGACGTCGGCGGCATCGCGACCTACTCCGCCGCCGGTGCGAAATTCGGTTACATCGTCCTGTGGACGCTGATCCCGCTGACGATCTCGCTGATCGTCGTGCAGGAGATGGCCGGCCGCATGGGCGCGGTGACGGGCCAGGGCTTGGCCGGCCTGATCCGCGAGAACTTCGGCGTGCGCATCACGTTCTTCGCGATGGTCGCGCTGTTCTTCATCAACACCGGCATCTCGGCGACGGAGTTCGCCGGCATCGCGGCGTTCGCGCAGATCTTCCACCTCTCGCGCTTCATCATCATTCCGCTGGCGACGATCGTCGTCTTTCTGCTCGTGCTACGGCTCAGCAACAAGGTCGTCGAGCGCGTGTTCGTCGTGTTCTAGCTGATCTACCTAAGCTACGTCGTCTCGGGCGTCGAAGCGAAGCCCGATTGGAACGCGGTGGCCCACGGCGTGTTCGTGCCGACGTTCTCCGCCGAGACGGGGTTCCTGGTGACGATCGTCGGCCTGATCGGAACGACGATCTCGCCGTACATGCAGTTCTTCTTGCAATCGGCGGTCGTCGACAAAGGCTCGGGCCCGCGCGACCTCTTCAACGTGCGCGCCGATATCGTCGTCGGTTCGATCCTCGGCATCGTCATCGCCGGCTTCATGATCGTCGCGAACGCGGCGACGATCTTCCAATCGGCGCTGATCCACCACAAGCCCCCGCTCGATATCGGTAGCGCCCAAGCCGTCGACTTCGCCCGCGCGCTCGAACCCCTCGCGGGCCACTTCGCGGCCGCGCTCTTCGGCTTCGGCATCCTCAACGCGGGATTGTTCACGGCCACCGTGCTGCCGCTCGCGACCGCGTTCATCGTCTGCGAAGCGTTCGGCCTCGAAGCGGCGGTCGACCGGCGCTTGCGCGAAGCGCCGGCGTTCTACGGACTGTTCGCGGCCGGAATCATTCTCGGTGCGGGGCTCGTGCTATTGCTACCGGCCGACAAACTCTTCAGCTTCACGTTCTACGCCCAGGTGCTCCAGGGCGCGGTGCTGCCGCTCGAGCTGATCCTGATGCTGATCATCATCAACCGCAAACGCGTTATGGGCGCCTACGTGAACACGCGCACCGGGAACATCATCGCGTGGACGACCGCGGTCGTGATCGGCGGACTCGCGATCGTCTACGTGATCCAAGCGGTGACCGGCGCCTCCTAGTAGCCCGCGGCTCTCGCTCCGATGAAAGCGGCCAGTAGCACCATCGCGCTCGAGAGCACGGTCAGGATCATCACGTTGCGGCCCTGGTCGGGCTGGCCGCTCATGCTGTTGGCGGCCATGTAGCCGATCCAGGCGAGCACGGCGAGGGCGTAGTGCGGCGGCGGGGCCTGGTGGCCCGAGACGATGGCCCAGACGCCGAGTGCGATCTGCAGGGTCAGCAAATACAGGACGATCCGGCGCCCCAATTTCCACCAGACCAACAGGGCTGCGCAGGCGGCAACGAGGATACCCACGACTAAGTGCACGACGAGAACGCTGTTCATACCCGACGGGTTCGCCGCGACGGGGTCGATGCTTTGCTGAGCTACGCCGAAGCGCTGGCTCGCATCGCCGCGACCGGAGGCGGGGCGCAGGCCCTCGCGGCCCATTTGGCCGCCGCGATCGACGCCGGGGTCCTGGTGGAGGACGCCGAGTGGAAACATCTGGGCCTTGCGGCCGCCAAAGATCAGGCCGTCCCGCCATCGGTCCGCAGCCTGCTGCCGGACTCCTTCGACGGTGAGGGCGAGGACGGCGTACCGCTACAACCGCCGGCCGACGCCCGCGCGCGTGCATTCCCGATCCGGGCCGGCGGTTCGCGGCTGGGCTGGCTTTCGATTTTCCCCCGCGCCGGCAGCGTTGCCGAACGGCGGCCGCTCGTGCGCCTGACGACGGCTCAAATCGCGATCGAACTCTCGCGCGACGCCGGCGGCGGACGCGGGCGGCGGCGCTCGTTCTGGGATCGCCTGCTCTCGCGCGCCTACGACGATCCGCTCGAGGCCCGCGAGGACGCGCACGCACGCGGCATCACCCTGGCCTCGGGCTACGTCGCGGTCGCGGTCGAAGGCGAGGGCCTCGACGAAAGCGTCGCGGCCCAGAAGAACGCCGAACTGCGGCGCGTCTGCCTCGACGTGCTCGGCACGCGCAGCGGCGAGGTCGTCGTGATCGAGCGCGGCGGCGGCTTCTTCTTCCTCGTCCCCGCGCCGCTCGAAATCGACGCATCGAACGCCCGCACGGCGGCGACCCTGATCCCGCGCGGCATCACCCGCGCCGGCATCGACGTGCACGTGGTCGGCGGCATCGGCCGGCACGCCGAGATGCTCCACGTCGCCCGGTCCGTCGACGAAGCGCGCGAAGCGACGACGATCGCGCGGCGCATGTTCGGCGGCGGCAAGGTCATGCCGTACGAAGACCTCGGCATCTATCCACTGCTGCACCGCGGCGGCGCGCAGCGCGAAGAGTGGAAAGCGTTCGCCGAACGCGTGCTCGAGCCGCTGCGCGCATATGACGAAAAGCATCAGACCGAACTGGTCCGCACCCTTCGCCTCTTCTTCGACGTAGGACAAAACATCAAGGTGGCAGCAGCGCAACTCAACGTGCACCGGCATACGGTGTTCTATCGTCTCCGGCAGATCGGCGAGATCGGCCGCCTGGACCTGGACAGTCCGCACGATCAGCTCACGCTGCGTGCCGCTATCGCCATCGATGCTCTCGGCAGTTAAGGATACCGGCATGGTCCGCCGCGACATCATCAAGACCGCGCGCGACCGCGGCGTGAAGTGGATCCGCCTGGCGTTCGTCGACATCGCCGGGATCGAGAAGAACATCACGATTCCGGTCAGCGAACTCGAGCGCGCGATGAACGGCCGCGTCACGTTCGACGGCGGCTCGATCGACGGGTTCATCCGCGAGGAAGAACTCGACATGCTGCTGCGTCCCGATCCGGCGACGTTCGCGGTGCTGCCGTGGACGCTCGATTCCGGCGCGCCCGAAGCGCGCATGCTGTGCGACATCTCGATGCCCGACGGCACGCCGTTCGAAGGCTGCCCGCGCAGTACGCTCAAGCGCGTCATCGACGATGCCGAGGACGTGATGCGCGGCGTGAAGACCTCGCTCGAAGTCGAGTTCTACCTCTTCCAGATCGAAGCCGACGGCACGCCCACGACGCGCACGATCGATTCCGGCTCCTACTTCGACTTCTCGCCCGCCGACCGCGGCGACGACGCGCGCACCGCCATGGCGGCGGCGCTCGAGTCGATGGGGATCGGCGTGCTGAGCACCCACCACGAACACGGCGCGGGGCAGCACGAACTCGATCTCGCCGAGGGCTCCGTCCTCGGCACCGCCGACCGCTTGATCACCGTGCGCGGCGCGGTGAAGCAGATCGCCAACCGCCACGGCATCCACGCCACGTTCATGCCGAAGCCGATCGCATCGTCTGCCGGCAGCGGCCTGCACGTCTATTTCGCGCTGGGCGACATCGACGAAGTCGTGCGTTTGCACGCGATCGCCGGCCTGCTCGACCACGCGCCCGGGTTCACCGCCGTGTGCAACCCGACGGTCAACTCCTACAAGCGTTTGATGCCCGCCTGGGACGCGCCGGTCTACACGGTCTGGTCGCAGCGCAGCGCGAACTCGCTGGTCCGCGTTCCGCCGCCGATCGACGGTGCGCCGCTGCTCGAAATCCGCAGCCCCGACGCGGCGTGCATTCCGTACCTGGCGCTGGCCGTGATGATCGAAGCCATCGCCGACGGTATTCGCTCGCGCACGCTTCCGGGCGATCCCTTCACCGGCTCGACCTACGAACTGCGCGCGAAGTACCGCAAGGATCACGGCATCCGCACGTTGCCGCATTCGCTCGGCGAAGCGATCGCCGCGCTCGATGCGGACCTCGTCATGCGCGGCGCGCTGGGCGACCACATCTACCACGCCTTCCGCGACGCGAAGCTCGCCGAGTTCGAGCGCTACCGCCTCGCCGTCCACCCCTGGGAACACCAAGAGTACCTGCGCAAGTTCTAACGCGCCGCACGCCGGCACGCGCGGAATTGCGACGGCCCGCCGCCTAGGTGGGCGTCTGCTAAATCGTCAGGAAAACGCGCCCCGTGCTAGCGCGCGATTCGACGAGGGTCTGGGCTGCGGCGGCCTCGCGTAGCGGGAAGCGTCCGCCTTCGAGGATGCGGACCTTGCCCTCGGCGACGAGCTTGTACGCGCCGTCGAAGGCCGACTGCAACGAGGCCGGACGCGTGCGCCTGCGGTGGCCGCTGCTGTAGCCGATCACGGCGCGGTTCTGACGGTGCAGCGCGTCGGTGCGCAGCGTCCCCGGTCCGCCCGACGACTGCCCGTAGATGACGTGCCGGCCGAACGGCGCGAGGCACTTCAGCCCTTCGGCGAACGTGTCGCCGCCGATCGCATCGCAGATCACATCGACGCCCTTGCCGCCGGTCGCGTCGAGCACGGCCTGGGCCCAATCGCCGCTGCGATAGTCGATCGCAACGTCGGCGCCGAAATCGCGCGCGATCGCGAGTTTCTCCGCGCTGCCCGCCGTCGCGACGATCTTCCCCGCACCGATCTCCTTAGCGATCTGCACCAGCACCGAGCCGACGCCGCCGGCCGCCGCGTGGATCAGCACGCTCTCGCCCGCCTCCAGGCGGCTCGCGAGGTGCAAGATGTTGTAGGCGGTCACGAGCACCGTCGGCGATGCCGCGACTTCGTCGGGTACGGACGCCGCAACCGGATAGACGAGTTCCTCGCGGGCCACCACGATCTCGCAGTACGTGCCGGTCTCCGACCACACCGCGACGCGGTCGCCGGGCTTCACCCGGGTCACGCCCGCGCCGACGGCGATCACGGTGCCCATGCCGTCGAGGCCGGGCGTAAACGGAACCTTGCTGCCGATG
>Ga0181528_10002390_pt1 | contig 11515 bp, 9 predicted proteins | sample PEATcosm2014_Bin_47_FD_119742 | JGI IMG/M metagenome (GOLD analysis project Ga0181528, IMG submission 119742) | Peatland microbial communities from MTU Mesocosm Facility, Houghton, MI, USA - PEATcosm2014_Bin10_10_metaG | ecosystem: Environmental > Terrestrial > Soil > Wetlands > Peat | place... | reverse complement strand
TGATGATTCCTCCCGGACTCGCGTATCTGAGCGTGAGCGAGAAGGCGTGGAAGGCGATGGAGACGGCGAAAAATCCCCGCTACTACTTTGATCTGCGCAAGGAGCGCAAGAATCAGGTCAAGGGCGAGACGGCGTACACTCCCGCTGTCGCGCTGGTGGCGGGCCTCGGCGCGGCGCTGGATTACATTGCCGGTCAGGCCGGCGGCGACTTGGAGAAGGGCCGCATTGCGCTGATCGACAATGCGCAGGTGAATGCGGCGGCGACGCGCGCGGGCCTGGTGGCGCTGGGCTTCACGCTCTTTGCGCCAGCCTCTCCGTCAGCCGCGGCAACGGCGGTGCTGGTTCCGGAGGGAATGGATTCGGGCACGGTAGTCAAGGCGCTGAAGGCCAAGTTCAGTTTGGTCACGGCCAACGGACAGGGCACCATGCAGGGCAAGATCTTCCGCGTGGCGCATCTGGGCTTCTTTGACGCGCTGGATACGATTGCCTTCCTGGGAGCGGCGGAGGTCATTGCCAAGGACGTGCTGGGACTGCCGGTACAGTTTGGCCAGGGCGTGGCGGCGGCGCAAGAAGTTTTCGCAAAGGCGGCGAAGAGCTAAGAAAGCGGAGTTAGCGGGGCTAGCCGCGCTTCGCGCGTGTTGGCGGAGTCAGCAAGAGCTACAGGGCTAACTCCGCAAGCTCCGCTAACTCTGCGCAATAAGTGCAATGATGACCGGAAGGGAACCATGGCTGAACTAAGTTTCGGGGAGAAGCTGCTGATTGCGCGCAAGCAGCTCGACCTCTTTCAATACGAGATGGCCGAGCGGCTGGGGGTTCATGCCAATTCGCTCACGAAATACGAGAAGGGCGAGGGCAAGCCGCACGCCGCCGTGGTGCGGATCTTCGAGATGCTGTGCGAGAAAGAAGGCATCCGCTTTGACGAATACGAAGCAGGGCAAAAGGACAAAGGAGAAAAAATGAAAATCGTTCTGGCAGAGAAGGTTTCTCCGGCAACATTGGCGGTTTTTGCGGCCGAGCCGGGGTGGGAAGTTTTGACGCACGACCAACTGCCGGACGGTCTTCCGGCTGCCGTCGCCGACGCCGATGCGCTGGTGGTTCGTTCGGCGGTGCAGGCCGACGATGCGCTGATGGCCGCCGCGCACAAGCTGCGGGTGATTGGCCGGGCCGGCGTGGGCGTGGACAACATCGACGCAGCAGCGGCGACACGCCGAGGCATTGTGGTGATGAATACGCCGGGAGCGAATGCGGTGGCTGTGGCCGAGCTTACGATTGGCCTGATGCTGGCCCTGGCGCGCAAGCTGCCCATGGCCAATACGACGATGCACGCTGGCAAGTGGGAGAAGAAGAATCTGCAAGGCATGGAGCTGCGCGGCAAGACGCTGGGCATTCTGGGCTTGGGAAGAATTGGCTTGGAAGTAGCGAAACGCGCCAAAGGTTTTGGGCTGGAGATTATCGGCAGCGATCCCTTTGTCACGGCCGCGGTGGCGCGCGAGAACGGCATTGTTCTGGTCTCTTTGGACGAGCTTTTTGCGAAGGCCGACTATCTGACCCTGCACGTGGGGCTGACTCCGCAGACAACTGGTGTGATCAACGCCAAGACGATTGCAACGATGAAGAAGGGTGTGCGGATTATCAACTGCGCGCGTGGGGAGCTGATCGACGACGCGGCATTGGTGGAGGCTCTCAAGAGCGGCCATGTCGCGGGCGCGGCTCTCGATGTTTTTGCCAAGGAGCCTGCCAAAGAGACGCCTTTCCACGGATTGGAGAATGTGATTCTGACGCCGCACATCGCCGGCTCGACAGGCGAGGCGCAGGAGGCTGTGGGGATTCAGATTGCGCGGCAGGTGCGCGATTATCTGAAACTCGGCGTGGTGCAGAATGCGGTGAATCTGCCCTCTCTGAGCCACGAAGAATATGTCGTGCTGGCGCCGTATATTGATCTGGCAGGACGGCTGGGCAGCTTCCTCGCGCAGACCGGCAAAGGCGGCATCGAGGCAATCGACCTGGTTTATGGCGGAATTTTGGCCGACGCCAAGATCGATCTGGTGCGCAATGCGGCGATTGCCGGGCTGCTGGCCGGCTCGGAGAATGTCAACCGCATCAACGCGGCCTCAGTAGCCACGGAGCGAGGCATACGCATCCACGAGATCAAGGAGGATCAGCAGGAGAGCCGCCGCGGCGGAGCGACGACCATGCTCACCATCAAGCTGCACTCGGCCAAAGGCGAGAGCCAGGCCACCGGTACTGTGATTCGCGGCGAGCAGCCGAGGCTCCTGGAGTTCGACGGCATCGACATTGAGACGCCGCTCGAAGGAAATCTCTTGGTCTGCCGCAATCTTGACGTTCCGGGCGTGATCGGCAAGATCGGCACCACGCTGGGCGAGTATGGCGTGAATATCGCCAACTTTGCGCTGGGCCGCGAACGTACTGGAGCGAAGCCGGTAAAGGCTCTGGCGCTGGTGCAGGTGGACGCGCCGGTCGGCGAGAAAACCCTGGAAGCGCTTGCGAAGATCGAAGCGCTGATCGAAGCCAAGCCGGTGAAGCTGCCGGAGGCGGGGGCGTAGGCACTCGTCAAAGATCCGTCGCACGATCAACGAGAAAAACCACCGCCAACCAGCGGTGGTTTTCCTTCAGAGAGGACGTGATCGAAGGAACAAATACAAATTGATCTCACTTCGTCGGGTCGGTCACGCGGCCCATGAAGAGAATGCTGCCCGAACGATTGTCGCGGATCAGGAAGACAAAGGGATGATCGGCGCGGAAGATGATAGGAGGCGGCAAGCTGCGATCCGGCGGGCGTACCGCCATTTCCATCATCATTACCGCGGTTGCCGCCGCTGCTTCGGTCCCTTCTTCCGTGACATCGATAAAAGCCTTGTGAATCACCGCTGAAATGGAAAACTCGCGCTTATCGGTCATTCCGGAAAAGTCGGCATCTGTGCCGTGAAACGCCTTGTGCATTCCCATTGCACCGAGTGTGCCTTGAAGCTCGAATTGTTCTGTCGTTTTGAACTTGGGTATCGTCACGAGGACTCTGGGGACGGGCTTCAACTGGCTGAGCCACTGGCGCAGATTGCTTGGCGTGAGCGACTGCTCAAGCGCGGGAAGGCCATCCTTATCGTTGGGCAGCAGGACGATCATCGAAGACTCGCCGCTCCGATATGGAATATCCAGGATCTGAAAAGCTCCGCCGTTGAAATAGTGATATCCGCCCGCGCGGTTCATCAGTAGAGCTTTCACGGCATGAGCGGGAGCGAGATGGAAATCTTCCTCCCGGTTTGCCTCTGGGTCGAATTTCGCCTGCCAATCGCTCTTGAAATAGATGGCGTTGGTCAGCACCAGCTTGGTCGTGGGGATAAGTATGCCAGGCCGAAGCAAATCTGTGATCTTGTCTTCCGTCTTCTGCGCGGTCCATTGGTTGATGGTCAACCGCGCCTTCTCGGTCGCGCCCGCAAAATCCACCGGATAGAATCCCGCGCCGTAATCGCTTTGCGTCAGTTTGAGGAAATCACTGCGAAAGACGTAACCCTGCTGCGCCCAAAGTGCGTTGGCAACGCGGAGCTGGTAGCCATTGTGCGTGGCATTGAGGTCGTTGAGCAGTGCGCCCATCGCCGGATGCAACCGCTCCGGCGGCAGCGTGAAGTGGAGGGTCTTCTCCATCTCCGCGGCGGTATCGCCGCGCGCCCCGGCATAGGCCATGGCCAGGGCCGTGGAAACGCTCACCGGCGAGAAGAAGAGATTGCCGCTGTGACTCTTCAAGTGGTTGTACAACTCAACCGCAAAAGCATTGTTGCCATCGACGACCGCTGCTGAGTCTGATGGGACCGGTGAAGGCGTTTGTGCTGAATTTGCGATGGGCAATGAAACCATACAAGCAATCACCGAAGAAAGCAGCAGCTTCATGCAAATCTCCACTTGGCCAACAAGCCAGCTTTTGGCCGCCATCATGGCGCCTACGCGCGGCTCAGGTACGCGCCCTCGCTTGTATCCACGCGAATCTTTTCGCCACAACAACAAAACGCCTCAACGGATGCGATAAACGAAGGCGTCTTCCAGGTATTTGTCGCCGAAGATCTGGCCTCCTAAGCGCATCCCATAGGTATCGGCAGCCGAGGCAAATGCGCGGCGCAGATCACGTATGAATGGATTATTCATCGGTCGCATCGAGATCGTCGGTTGCCTGTGGATCGATATTCCAGCCTTTTTCATGGCCTCATTGATTTCGTTGTACCCAGAACGAGAGGACGATTGGTCGAGACGATCCGAGGCGATTACCAGTCTCCAATCCTCGTAGTCCGGGATTTTGGCCCAGAGAGCGACATTGGGAGTCTTACCGTCCCGATCCAGCGCATCAATCACTTCTTTTCCATTTTCGATATCGAAGTTCACCAGGACTGCCTGATCCATCGCAACACCCCTCCTTTCTCGGATTCCACCGCATCTATCAGCAATTTCGCCTCGTGCAAAGCGCCAAAAGGGTTGCCTTCATAGAGTTGATGATCGTAGAGCTCATATCGGCTTTGTTCCGACCAATCTCTAACAGTCTCCCAGTCGAGTTTCAGTTCTACGTTTCTGACAACTTCATTCTTCAAAAGGTCTGATAATCCCGCCAGATCCAGCAGCTTTCCCAAGTCATGCGTATGGCTATCGTTGACGAGTTTCTTATCGGGAAAATCGTATTGCTGCGTCCTCTTTGCAATGCAAGCTTTCAATCCGCTCTCGATTGCATACCCTACCAGATAGTATGCGCCTTCTGGAAATCCAGCGGCAAGCAACGCCTTGGCTTCCTGCAGCCTCAAATCGGCGAGTTTCTGGAAATCTGTGCGGTTCATTGCCTTTTTCTGTCCTTTTTACGCGCGGCTCAGGTACGCGCCCTCGCTTGTATCCACGCGAATCTTTTCACCTTCGTTGATGAAGGATGGAACCTGGACGACGAGGCCGGTCTCGGTCTTGGCGGGCTTGGAGACGCTGGAAGCGGTAGCCGATTTGAGGCCCGGCTCGGTCTCGACGACCGTGAGTTCAACAGACGCTGGCAGGTCGATGCCGACGGCCTGGCCGTCATGGTAGCTGACCTTGATCTGGAGGTTGGGCGTCAGGTACTCGATGGCGTCGCCGAGCGTGGAGCCTTTGAGGACGGTCTGCTCGTAGTCCACTGGGTTCATGAAGTAGTAATCGTCGCCGTCGTTGTAGAGGAACTCCATCGAGATTTCGTCCACCGTGATTTTCTCGATGGCATCGGCGGAGCGGAAGCGCTCCTCGAACATGGCGCCGGTGCGGATGTTGCGCAGCTTGGCCTGGATGAAGGCGCGCAGATTGCCGGGGGTGCGGTGCTCGACCTTGAAGACCAGATGCAGTTGGTCTTTATGCTTGATGATCATGCCGGGACGCATTTGTGTGGCGGGAATCGACATCTAGTTGAAGCTCCTTGCTGTTGTTGCGGAGGTTCCGCGGAAAGATTTGGCTTTAGCCTGTCTTTATTGTAGCTTAGCGGCGGTTTGGCACCTGCGGTGCGGCTGGCTGCTCGCTATTCGCTCGCTTTAGGTTCGTGGTTTTCCTCCCTAGCCGCGAAAACAAAGTTGCGGTGGGATTGGGGCATCTGGTGTCTCAGATATTTCAACTTTGTGCCCATACAAGGTGCTGGATGGCTATAATTAGGCTATCGTTTATTAATCTACTATGGGAGGATCACGATGGACCAAAAGATGTGGGTTTCGATTACGTATCAATACAAAAGTACTGATAGTCAGCGTCCAGTTGACGCAGTACAAGAAGAAGAACTGTCATTTGAGGCACCATATGGAGAGTCGATTGCCGCCCTTCCGATTCCGGCTGTAGGGGATTCCGTCATACTCACGTTAGATGGCCGAAATGCATATAAAGTACTGACACGTCATTTTACCTATTTGAGGTCAGATATGGGACTATCGTTGAATATCAACATGGTTGTCACCGACATTGATGAAGACGAGTATCTCGCACGAATTAAACAGTAGGCTACGGACATTTGGTGCATCCACCAGATCGGTCGGATGTCGATTAGGAAGCTGCACAAGTGCCGGCATTGACTCCCCCGCGGCCCCTCTGCGAGGCTTGTGAGCATGGAATACAAAGGGAAAGTTGAGTATGCCGAGGAGCGGAAGCTGCGTACTCGGAATACGCGTATCTATCGCGCTTGTCACTGGCCGATCTGGATTTTTGTCTTCTTTCTTGCGCCGGGACCGCTGACATTTTCGCTCTTTGCGCATGGCTTCAGCCTGGGCAATTCGCTCTGGCTGGGAGCGGTGCTGGTAGGCACGGGCGTTGCCCTGGTGCGCGGGAAGGTACCGGGCGGGGAGCCGGGGCCTTACATTCTGCGCTTTGACGAGGACAAGCCGAATCCACTCTACCGGCGGGTCTGCTACAGCTTTGCCTGGAATGCCGCGCTGAATTATGCGCTGCTCAATCTGGCCGGGCTGACGATTGCCGCAGTGACCGGCATCTGGCAGATGAAGCAGATTTATTACTACGCGTACCTGCCGCTGGCGGCGGTGATTCTGCTGCTGGGCGGGTTGGGCAAGCTGCCGCGTGTGGAGTCCTCAACCAGAAAGGAAGGCACTCACCGGCGCTACTTCTACGGTACGGTCTGGGCGGTAACGGCGGCGCAGACGGTGCTTCTGATTCTGTGGAAGGCGCTGCCGCAGACGCAGGAGACCAGTTGGGTGAAGCTGGCGGCGTTTGTGGGGGTGCTGGCGGTGATGGGCTGGTTATCGTATCAGGGAGTGCTGCCGAGAACGAGGCCGATCTTGCCGGGTGAGAGCATGGTGGCGGACTAGAGCCTTGCCGCTCTTGATGGCCGGGAGAGTCGAGCATCCCGGCCTCCGCGAAGCTGCAATCGCCGCCGTTTCAAATCTTGATATATTCTTTATCTTCTATATGTTAAAAGTTCTAATAGGATAGGCAGCAGGGGTGTTCGCGGCCTTCGCACGGTGCTGTATTCCATCCTTAACGCAGTTTTTAGTTGAAACTTGGGCGATTTTAAGACAAGATGGAAGGATATTTAGCGAGGCGCATCCCCCATGATGCCTCGTGTTATGAACAATTTGCTCTGGCCGGGAGGCCGGAACAGTGTGGAATGTGTGATTGCGAAGTGAACTATATTCAAGATTGTTCCCGCAAGCAGCACGCATTTTTATGTCAAGCCACAACTTAAAACGCGGTTGAAAGGTTTGGCCGGAATCTCACCAACAAAACAAGAAGCGTTGTTCAAGACATTTTGGAGGAAGAAACGTGAAAAGATCCTATTGGGGCTGGATGCTGTGCTGCATCCTCATTCTGAGTCCATTCGCTTTCGGCCAGTCGGCCTCCACCTCTCTGCGCGGCGTCATCAAGGATCCCAGCGGGGCGCTGGTTCCTGACGCCAGTATCTCTCTAGCGAACAAGGCCAACGGCAGCAGCTTCCAGGCCACCTCCAACAGCTCGGGGTACTATCTTTTTGCGCAGATTCCGCCGGCGCGGTATTCCATCATGGTCTCCGCGGCAGGATTCGCCAACCAGACCAAGACGGCCGAGCTGCTGGTGAACCAGCCGGCCACCATCGATTTCACGCTTTCCGTGCAAGCCAGCTCGACGACGGTCGACGTCAGTTCGGTGGCGGAGACGCTGAATACCAGCGACGCCACGGTGGGCGACTCGGTGGGCAACGTGACTGTCGAGGCGCTGCCAATGGAGGGCCGCGATCCGGTCTCTCTGCTTACCCTCCAGCCCGGCGTGCTCTACCTGGGCGGCAATACATTGGACAGCCGCAGCGGCTCGGTCAGCGGCGGGCGCTCCGATCAGGGCAATATCACCCTCGACGGCATGGACGACAACGACCAGATCAACGGAACCGCCTTCACCGGGGTTTTGCGCGCCACGCTGGATTCCACCGAGGAGTTCCGCGTGACCACCTCCAACGGCTCGGCCGACTCCGGCCGCAGCTCTGGCGCGCAGGTCTCCATCGTCACCAAGAGCGGCTCCAACAGCTATCACGGCGCACTCTATGAGTACTATCGCCCCACCAACACTGTGGCCAACGACTGGTTCAACAAGCTCCAGGAGATTTCCTCCGGCCTGCCCAACGTTCCGCAAAAATATGTATTGAATACCTTCGGCGGCTCGGTTAGCGGTCCCATCAAGAAAGACAAGCTCTTCTTCTTCTTCAACTACGAAGGGCAGCGCAGGGCCATTGATGATGTCGTCACGGCTATCGTGCCAACGGCGCAGTTCTATCAAGGGGAGCTGGGCTATCAGGATGTGAATGGCAACACGCAGTACCTGAGCTCCAGCGATGTGGCAACCCTCGATGCCGGCTGCGCTCCGGCGAATGCCGGCGCGGGTCCCGGCCAGTACAGTGCGCCCTGCGGCGTCAACCCTGGAGTTCAGGCAGATTACAAGCCATTAGCAAACAAGGGATACTACGGCACCCTCGCCAACGCCGGCGACGGCATCAATAACGCGGGCTTTGTCTTTACGTCGCCGAATCCGCACACCGAGAATACATCGATCCTCAAGATCGACTATGCGCTGACCAACAAGCAGCATCTGTTTGTGCGCGGCAACCTGCAAAAAGACACGACGGCCGCGGACGAAAACCTTCCCGGCCAGCCACCAAACGCTTTATTTGAGGACAACACCAAGGGAATTGCCTTTGGCCATACCTGGACTCCGACCACGAATATCGTCAATGACCTGCGCTATGGATTTATTCGCCAGGGCAACTCAACGCGCGGCGTCGGCTCCGGCACCGGCGACTGGGTGGACTTCCGCTTCCTGACGGACCCCACCGCGTGGAAGCAGCGCTCCTCGGCGATCAATGTTCCGGTGCAGAATGTGATTGACACCTTCACCTGGAGCAAGGGCAAGCACACGATCAGCGCGGGCGGCAACTGGCGCGGCATCGAGAACAATCGCGGCACGGACGCGAACTCCTATTCGAGCGCCTCCACCAATCCCTACTGGATGTCCGGATCCCCCAACGATCCCTGCATACTCACCGAGCCTGCCACCTGCGCAACGGATAGCAATCCCCCCAACGATTCGGCGCTGGTCGGAGCAGGATTCGGCAACTCCTACGCGATTGCGTATGCCACCCTGGTGGGAACCGTGCCGGAGACCACTGAACAGTACAACTATGACGTGACCAGCGCCACCAGTGGGAATCTGCTTGCCGACGGCGCCTTCATCAATCGTCACTTCAAGGCGAACGAGTTTGAGTGGTTTGTCCAGGACTCCTGGCGCGTTACGCCCACGGTGACTGTGAACTTCGGCGTCCGCCACTCGATTCTGCAAGCGCCGTATGAGACCAAGGGGCAGCAAATATCCCCCACAATCGACACCCACGCCTGGTTTGCCAAGCGCGGCTCAGAGGCTGCTCAGGGAGAGGTCTATGAACCGGCCCTTACTTTTTCTCCCAGCGGCAAGGCCAATCATGCGCCCGGCTACTGGGCCAAGCAGAAGGCCAACTTTGCGCCGCGTCTTTCGGTGGTTTACGCGCCCAATTCCAAAACCAGCATTCGCGCCGGCGGCGGAATGTACTATGACCATTTCGGTCAGGGCATCGTGAACTCCTTCGATCAGGAGGGGTCTTTTGGCCTGAGCAATTCGATCACCACCCCGGCTGCTGTCAGCACATTTGAGACCGCGCCGCGATTCAGCGGGCCACAAGATATTCCCGCGCTGGCCGGCTGCCCAAGTCCCGCGTCTACGGTGACCTATCCCTTCACCCCATCGACCGAGACGGGCTGCAACTTCGCCATCACCTGGGGCATCGACAATCACCTCAAGACTCCCTATTCCTATTCGATGGATCTCTCGGTGCAGCGGGAACTTCCCGCGGGCTTTACCGTCGAGGCCAACTATGTGGGCCGCATGGGGCGGCATCTGCTGGTCCAGCTCGATCTGGCCCAGCCCGTCGATCTGGTCGACACGAAAGGTGGCGGAGATTATTTCCATGCCGCCGACCAACTGTCAAAAGATGCTGACGAGAACGGCGGAAATTACGGCGGCGGCAATACCGGAAATCCTCCGGTGCACGTCCCGACCATCCCGTACTTTGAAGATGTCTTTCCGCAGATGGCCAATCTGGACTTCCTCGGCGAAAGCGCGACGGATGGGTTATATAACAATGAGTGGGCCGCCAATCGCTACGTCTACGGCGAGACCCAATCTCTGGCCGATGTCGATTTCAACTGCTATTACGGCTGCCCCAATGGGACCCAGTTCTGGCAGCCGCAGTTTTCATCGCTCTACGCCTGGTCCTCAATCGGAACCAGTTCGTACAACGCTTTGCAGATGACCCTGCGCCATCCCTCCACCCACGGCTTGACCACGGACTTCAACTATACCTTCTCGAAGTCCCTCGATATGGGTTCGGGGGCGGAGCGTTCCAACGAGTTCAACAACAACGACGCCTTCGGCTCATCGGCGATTCAGAACAGTTGGAATCCCAAGCTGAACAAGGGCGTCTCCGACTTCGACACCAAGCATTTGATTTCCCTCGATTGGGTCTATGCAATTCCCGTGGGCCGCGGCAAGACTCTGCTGGCCGGCGCGAATCGCGTGGTGGACGCGGTGATCGGCGATTGGCAGTTCGCCGGCCTCAGCCGCTGGTCGAGCGGATTGCCCTTCTCCGTCGGCGCTCCGGTCTACACCACCGACTGGCAGATTCCCAGCAACGGCGTGGTGACCGGCACGGTGCAGATTCACAAGCACATCCTCAATGGCGTCCCGCAGGTCTTTGCCGGCAACTCGTCGGCGACGATCAACGCCGGCATTTACACAGGCTCGCCGATCCGCCTGGCCTATCCGGGCGAGGCCGGCCAGCGCAACAACTTCCGCGGCGACGGCTACTTTGACATCGACTCATCGCTGTCAAAGAGCTGGAAGCTGCCGGAGAAGATCGATCTCAAGTTTGCCGCCGAGGTCTATAACGTGGGCAACAACGTCCGCTTCGATTGCAGCCCCCTCAACCTCAATGCCAATCTGACCCAGGGCACCTTCGGCGCTTACAGCGGATTGCTGAGCACCTATCGCAGGATGCAGTTTGGCCTGCGCCTGGACTTCTAACCTTCATCGAAAGCGTAAGCGAAGCGGTCGGAGCGGAAGCTCCGACCGCTTTGCTTTGCGACGAAGTGCAGGAAGTTTTGGCCGGCAATTTTTGAATTTTCTAACTATTGTTGGTGGCAGTTCAATCGAACCAGGGGCATTTTCCGCTAACCTTCCTATGAATAACAGACGATGAACTAGCTGAATATCCATCAGGGGCGAGCAGTGAATGGCTGTGTGCATTCGCGTCTTGCCTCTCTGGATGAACGCCCGATGGGCAATCTTCCGTTAGCTTGCGGACTCTGAACAGCTTGCGCGGCCTATGAGTGCGTGTTGAACCGGAGCGCGAGGAGCTTGCATGGCAATGACAATTCTCGTTGTCGACGACTCGATCACCATGGTGATGAGCTTGAAGACCACGCTCAGCATGAACGGCTTCGAGGTGGAGACGGCC
>Ga0181528_10002389_pt1 | contig 11516 bp, 5 predicted proteins | sample PEATcosm2014_Bin_47_FD_119742 | JGI IMG/M metagenome (GOLD analysis project Ga0181528, IMG submission 119742) | Peatland microbial communities from MTU Mesocosm Facility, Houghton, MI, USA - PEATcosm2014_Bin10_10_metaG | ecosystem: Environmental > Terrestrial > Soil > Wetlands > Peat | place... | reverse complement strand
TATCAATATGGCGGCGCAATACGGGATCAATGTGATCCTCGATCCAATTGAAACGGGTGGGTACCTGGCCGATACGACGACACTGCAGGACAACGGTTCGGCCAACTGCACCACCTACGGCAATTACCTCGGCAGCCGTTACAGGAGTTTCCCAAATATCATCTGGATGAGCGGCAATGACTACAATTACCCGGCCCTCACTGCCGCCGGAGATCAATATACTACAGCGGTGGCGCAAGGCATTATGGCCAGCGACACGAGCCACATCGAAACGCTTGAGTTGGGCGCCGAAAGCGGGTCATTGGACGACCCCAACTGGGCTTCGATTCTATCGCTCAATGCGGTATTCACGTGGAGCCCCACCTACGCCCAAATTCTCAACGAATACAATCGATCTGGTTTCCTGCCAATATTCTTGGTTGAGGCGCATTATGAATCAGAGACCCTTGGATACCCGCCTTCTGCAAACAACTCGGAGTTCGGAACCCCCTTGGTATTGCGCCATCAAGAGTATTGGACCCTGCTTTCAGGTGCAACCGGGCATCTTTACGGCAATCACTATATCTGGCCTTTTGTAAGCGGCTGGCAGAGTTATCTGGACTCGCCCGGGGTCGTCCAGTTGAGCTACCTGAACAGCCTCTTTGCATCACGACAATGGTTCGATCTCATTCCTGATCAGGTCCATTCCGTTGTTACAGCCGGTTACGGCACTTATTCAACCACTGGTTTGGTAAGCGCCAACGATTACGTGACGGCCGCCCGCACTCCCGACGGCTCTCTCGTGATGGCATACGTGCCGACAGTCCGGACCATCGCGGTGGACATGTCGAACCTATCGACGTCTGCCACGGCGCGTTGGTATGATCCCACAAACGGCACATACTCCACGATCTCGGGTTCGCCTTACTCAAATACAGGCATCGTCGATTTTACCCCACCCTCCAGCAATAGCGCTGGGGACGGTGACTGGGTCCTTGTGCTCGAAGCGACAGGCACGGTCTCGTTGCCGCCGGCAATCATGATCTCGCCGACGATCACGACGCAGCCGGCGAGCCAGACGGCGATTCCAGGCGCAACAGTCACGTTCACAGTCGTGGCAACCGGCACCCCCTCTCCCACATACCAATGGCAGCGGAATGGCATCAACCTCTCCGGGGCAACGGGGGCTTCCTACAGTTTGTATGATGTCACCTCCAATGATGTCGCCACGTACGCCGTCGTCGTCAGCAATGCCGCCGGCTCGGTGACGAGCAGCGGAGCGGTGCTCACCCTCAATTCGGGCTCAAGCAGCTCCAGCGGCAGCACCAATGTCGCACCGACGATCACAACGCAGCCGGCGAGCCAGACGGCGATTCCAGGCGCAACGGTCACGTTCACAGTCGTGGCAACCGGCACACCCGCACCCACCTACCAATGGCAGCGGAATGGCATCAACCTCTCCGGAGCGACGGGGGCTTCCTACAGTTTGTATGATGTCACCTCCAATGATGTCGCCACCTACACCGTCGTCGTCAGCAATGCGACCGGCTCGGTGACGAGTAACGGAGCGGCCCTCACCCTCAATTCAGGCACCAGCAGTTCCACCAGCTCCAGCAGCAGCACCAATGTCGCGCCGACGATCGCGACGCAGCCGGCGAGCCAGACTGCGATTCCAGGCGCAACAGTCACGTTCACAGTCGCGGCAACCGGCACACCGGCTCCGGCCTACCAGTGGCGGAAGAATGGCATCAACCTCTCCGGAGCGACGGGGGCTTCCTACAGTTTGTATGATGTCACGTCCAATGATGTCGCCACCTACACCGTCGTCGTCAGCAATGCCGCCGGCTCGGTGACGAGCAACGGAGCGGTCCTCACCCTCAATTCGGGCTCAAGCAGCTCCAGCGGCAGCACCAATGTCGCGCCGACGATCACGACGCAACCGACGAGCCAGACAGCGATTCCAGGCGCAACAGTCACGTTCACGGTCGCGGCAACCGGCACGCCGGCTCCGACCTACCAGTGGCGGAAGAATGGCATCAACCTCTCGGGAGCAACGGGCGCCAGCTGCGTTTTATACGATGTCACGTCCAATGACGTCGCCACCTACACCGTCGTCGTCAGCAATGCCGCCGGCTCGGTGACGAGCAGCGGAGCGGTGCTCACCCTCAATTCGGGTTCCAGCGGTTCCAGCGGCAGCACCAATGTGGCGCCGACGATCACGACTCAACCGAAGAGCCAGACGGCGACCAAGGGATCCACGGTCACGTTTACGGTCGCAGCGACCGGCACGCCGGCTCCGACCTACCAGTGGCGGAAGAATGGCATCAACCTCTCGGGAGCAACGGGCGCCAGCTGCGTTTTATACGATGTCACGTCCAATGATGTCGCCACTTACACCGTTGTTGTCAGCAATGCAGCCGGCTCGGTGACGAGCAGCGGAGCGGTCTTGGCTGTGCATTAGAAAACTGACGGGCAGAGCCCTGCACGTTTCGAGCCTGGATGCTTCACGTTTCACTCGACAGATTGCAGACAGACTGTCGACGACTCGCGGGCCGAGTCTGCAGGACAACGCATCCAGGCTAGGGAGTGGGTTTTGCCCTCGTGGCAACATCGTGATGAAACCCAAAGGTTCGGTCGGCGTCCCTAAGGGTGTTCTCTTTCCTTGCTCATCATGAACCTCGCGCTCGCTCCCTCCGAAGCCTGGCAACCACTGCCAAAAGCTGAATGGGATGAGGCAGCCGCTCAGCATCTGCTCCGTCGGATCGGCTGGTCCGCGCAACCCGCTGAGGTTGCCCGCGCATTGCAGGAAGGGCTCGCTGGCACGCTCCAACGCCATTTTCCCGCAACGCCACCAGCCTTGCCAACACCTCCCTCCGTCGTCGAAATCGAGGAAGACACGCCGGAATTTGCCGACCAAATCAAGGCCGCTGCACCTGCCGAGCGCCGCGCCCTTTACCAACAGGCGAGAGAGCGTTCGCGGAATGCCCTGCTGGACCTCACCGTCAATTGGCTGCAGCACGCAAGCCGCCCGGAATTTGCAGTATGTGAGAAGTGGACGCTCTTCCTAGGAAACATTTACGTGGTCGCCGCGCAAAAGGTGCCTAACACGGCATTGCTCTACCGCCACCAGGACCTGCTGCGCCGATCAAGCGCAGGGACTGCTCCGGAGCTGACGAAGTCCGTCCTGCGCTCGCCGGCGATGATCAACTATCTCGATCTGCAGCAGAACCGGGCCGGAAGTCCGAATGAGAACTTCGCGCGCGAGCTGATGGAACTCTTCACGCTGGGAATCGGGCACTACACCGAAAACGACGTCAAGGAGGCCGCGCGCGCCCTGACCGGTTATCTCCAGCGTTTCGGCGAGTTCCGCTTTGCGCCGCGATTTCACGACAACAGCCAAAAGACCCTCTTCGGCCATTCTGGCAACTTCAACGGGGACGGCGTCATCGACCTGATCTATGCGCAGAAGGCAGCGGCCACACACCTGCCCGGACGGATGACCCGTTTCTATCTCACCGATGAAGCTCTCCCCGAAGACCACCTCAACGCCCTTGGCGACTGGTGGCGCGGCACCGGATTTGGGCTTCGCGACCTCGCCCATCGCTATTTCTCGAGCCGGCTTTTCTTTGAGCCGCAATTCCGCGGTTCCTATATCAAGAGTCCGTTGCAGTTTTACCTCGGGCTCCTCCAGGATTTTTCGCTCGACGTCGCACCGCTCCCTCGCCGGATCGAACCGGCATTCCGCCAGATGGGTCAGATTCCCTACGATCCGCCGAACGTCCGTGGCTGGGTTGGCGGCCGCGAATGGATCAGTTCGGCGACGCTTGAGGCGCGGCGCGTGCTCGCTCGGGCGCTCTTCCAGCCGCTGGATGAATCCCGGCTCAACGCAGACGAACAGCGGGCAGTCGAAGCTGCGCGCGCCGCTGGAGCGAAAGCTTTCGCCGTAAGCGATGACGCCCTCCGACCGTATGCCACCGTGAATTCTGACGAGGCTGCGATGCGTCTGCTGCAACGCCTGCTTCCGGCAACCCAGGCCGACGCTTACCGCCGGGCGGTCGGTGACGCATTGACCGGCGAAGGCCAGGCGCCGCCGCCACTGGCCCGTGTTCGCAATGCCATCGTCGCCGTTCTCGAAACCCCGGAGTATCAGCTGTGTTGATTCACATCGGTCCTGCGCGCCATGAAAAACCATCCCAGCTTCCTGCCCTCCACCCGACGCGAGTTCTTCACACTGGGCGCCAAAGGCGTCGGCCTTCTGGCCTTTTCGCGTTATGCGCCCGCCTTCCTCGTCTCTTCCGCACGCGCCGAGACGCCGACACCTCAAAAGGACATGCCGATCCTTGTCATCGTTCAGCTCGCCGGAGGCAACGACGGGCTGAACACGGTCGTGCCATTCGAGGACGACCACTACTATCAGCTGCGCCCCAATCTCGCGGTGCCAAAGAACAAGGTTCTTCAGCTTGACGATCGTGCCGGGTTGAACCCGGCTTGCGCCGGCCTTCACCAGCTTGCACAGGAGGGGAAGCTCGCGATTGTTCAGAACGTCGGCTATCCGAATCCGAACCGCAGCCATTTCCGCTCGACCGACATCTGGGAGACCGCCAGCGATAGCAATGAGTTCGTCTCCACCGGATTTGTCGGCCGATATTTCGACAACTGCTGCAGCGGCGCCCCGGTCAACAGCGACCCGCTGGGCGTTCATCTGACGAGTGAAGTCCCTGAGGTTTTCTTCGCTGATAAGGATCATGCGACCTTCGGCGTCCCGCCGTACGGCAACCGCCGGCAGCGCAGCGAGAACCTCGGCCTGCTTGAGAAACTGATCCACCAGCCTGTCCAGGGGGAAAACGGGAGTTCATCCTATCTGCGGCACACGATGATGGACGCCCTGGTAACTGAGCGAAAAGTCGGAGAAACCCTCAATGGCTATCAAGCAAGCGCCGTATATCCTCAAAACGCATTTGCCTCCGAATTGCGCAATGTCGCCGCCCTGATCGCCGGCAGACTGTCGACGCGCGTGTACTTCCTTTCACTGGGCAGCTTTGACACGCACGTCAACCAGCAGGGCCGGCACGAACAACTTCTCAAGACGCTGGGTGACGGACTCGCAGCGTTCCAAAAGGATCTTGAGGCTCACCGGCTCGCGGACCAGGTGCTGGTCATGACGTTCTCCGAATTTGGCCGCCGCCCAATGGAAAACGATGGCAAGGGCACCGACCACGGAACGGCCGCGCCGCTCTTTGTCATGGGCTCAAAGGTGAAAGCGGGGCTGCATGGCACCGCGCCCGACCTCAACGTTGACCGCAACCAGGATCTCGCCTACGGCATCGATTTCCGCCAGGTCTACGCGAGCGTGATTGATCGCTGGCTCGCCGGTGATTCCGCCGCCGTTCTGGGCCGCAAATTTGCTCCGCTTGGTTTTCTCTAGCCCGGATGTTTCACGCTCCACTCGACAGCTTGCATGCAGGCTGTTGACGATTCCCGGGCTGAGTCACTCTGATTCGGGACTCGACGTGCAGTTCCGCCGCGTCGCACGCTGCAAAATACGAGCTGCGGCAAGCATGAGCAACCCGCCGCAGAACCAAGCGCTCGGCGCACCGCCACCGCCGCCGCTGGCGCTACCGCCGCTGCTCGCCGAAATGGAGGGAAGCGCCGCTGCGTTGATGGTGAGCGCCGCTGCATTACTGGTCACGCTGCCAATTGAATTCGAGACGACGACCGTGTAATTGCCGACGTTGCCTGACTGGGCACTTGTCAAACTGCACTCACAGCCCGTCGCACCGGTGATGGCCGTGCCATTGAAATACCACTGATAGGTCACTGCCGGGCATCCCGAGGCGGCAACCGAGAACTGGGCGCTGGCGCCCGAATTCACCGCCTGGCTTTGCGGTTGTGTCAGAATGGTCGGTCCACTCGGCAACTGGCCCTCGCGAACCGTGTCGTTGTTCGTATCGGACACATAGAGATTGGCGTGGTTATCGACCGCGATGCCGGCCGGATAAAAGAACCGTACCGCCGATCCCAGACCGTCAGCGCTTCCGCTGGTTTCTGCGAGGCCGGCAAGCGTGCTCACCGTTCCAGTTGACGCGCTGATCGCACGGATTGTGAAATTATCCGTGTCGGCCACATAGACATTCCCGCTTGAGTCAACCGCCAGGTCCGAGGGCGAATTAAAGCGCGCGGTACTGCCTGTCCCGTCGGCGGCGCCGGAATTGCCGGACAAGCCAGCCAGCGTGCTGACCGTTCCCGAAGATATCCGCCGGATGGTATGATTGTCCGTGTCGGCAACATAGAGATTTCCAGCACTGTCAACCGCCACCCCCGAGGGACAGCTAAACCGGGCAACGCTGGCGGCTCCGTCGGTGTTTCCTGAGTTGCCAGCCGAGCCAGCCATCGTGGTCACAACTCCCGTCGATGTGACAATTCTCCGAATTGTTTGGTTGTTTGCATCGGCGACGTAAAGATTATTGCTGCTGTCGATCGCCAGACCCTGCGGCCCGCAGAATCGCGCTGCACCGCCCGTGCCATCGATGCTGCCGGCGGCTCCCGGGGACCCGGCAAGCGTGGTGACCACACCCGATGTGGTGATCTTCCTCACCGTATTGTTCATGGTGTCGGCCACAAAGACATTGCCGGCATTGTCGACGGCGACACCCGAAGGATTGTTGAAGCGCGCCGCGCTGCCTGTTCCATCGGTTGACCCGGAACTTCCGGGCAGTCCGGCCAGGGTCGTTACCGCGCCGGTTGAGGATACGATCTTGCGGATCGTGTGGTTGTCAGTGTCTGCGAGGTACAGATTTCCAGCGGTGTCTGCAGCGATCCCCGTCGGAGAATAGAATCGGGCCGCACCGCCCGCGCCGTCGATGCCGCCGCTGCTGAGGGGCTGACCGGCAAGCGTGCTCACATTCAAAGGCGTAGTAATGACGATCGGAGCACTGGTCTCCACAGTGACGGTGCTTGAGTTGAGCCCGGTGCCTGCGCTGTCGTAAGCCCGGACCCGGTAGTAATAGGTCGTGTTCGCGCTCAGGCCGCCGATGGCAGCCGCTGTCGCATTGCCGACGTCGAGATTCTGAAATCCTGTCACAAAGCTGGTGAATGAACTGTTCGTCGATACATCCAGCCGGTAACCAGCCGCACCGCTGACAACGTTCCACACAGCAGTGAATCCCCCGGGAATCACGCTCCCGGGAACACCGCCCACCACGGCAGACGGCGTTACGTCCAGGCAGGCGATGCTGGTGTTCACGTTGCTCAGGACAGAGTTGGAGGCCAGACAGCGATACACGTACCCGTTCATCGCCGCCGTCGCGCCACAAACTGTAAGCGTGGCCGTCGCCGTTCCGCTGTAGCCCGCAGTATCGGTCAGATTGGTCCATGTACTTCCGCCGTCGGTACTCACCTGCCACTGATAGGTAGGCGCAGGCGAACCGCTTGCTGCCGCAACAAATGTGGCGTCCACGCCCGCGCACACGCTCTGGCTGGCAGGCTGTGTGACAATCGCCGGGGCGGCGACTGGAGGCGCCGCAGAATTAACGGTGAGCGTTGCGCCACTGCTTGTCGCAGAGCCGGCCGAATTGGTGGCCAGAACAGCGAAGGTGCCGACATCATTCGACGTGACGTCACTCAAACTGTAAGAGGCGCCAGTGGCTCCCGCGATGTTGGAGCCGTTCTTCTGCCACTGATAGGTTGGCGTGGGCGAACCGCTTGCGGCGGCGGCAAATGTCACCGAGGAACCGGCCGTTACCGTCTGGCTAACCGGTTGTGTGGTGAAGGCTGGCGCAGTGGCCGCGGGCAAATTGTTGACGCTCAGTGTGGCCAGGTCCGAGGTCGCCGAACCCGCAGCGTTTGAAACAACGGCAGAGTAGCCTCCGGCATCGGTCGCCAGAACACTGCTGATCGAATACGTCGCGGCCGTCGCGCCGGCGATTGCAGTGCCGTCCTTGAACCATTGATACGAGAAAGGAGTTGTTCCACTCGCATTAACCGAGAAAGTCACCGGCTGTCCGGCTGTTACCGTTTCGGTGGCGGATTGCGCGGAACTGCTGAACAAAAGCACTGCGCCGAGAGCGGCCAGCGCTGCAAGCGCCCGACAATTAAAAAGTGATCGCACGTTCGCAGCTTATCGGCACGCAGGGGGATAAAGCTGTGCATGGATTGGAGAGCACTGTGCATATCTTGCTTTTCCTTGATCATTTAGGACAATTTTACACAGCAATCGCCAATTGCATATCGTTGTCGACGGTCATTGCACTTTCCGCTGCCGTTGAAGCCGACCTCGCCCCGGAGCCGTTCCGGTCAAGCCGCAACCCTAAGGCAATTGCATCTTTCAGGCTAAGCCCGGCTAAACAAACGGCGGACGCCGTTGGGTGCAGCTGGGCGATTTCATCAGTCGTTCGTCGCCTGAATGCTGTTCTCGATCACGCCAGTTGCAATTGCATGGCGGGTAAGTCCGGCGGTGTCGTGGATGTTCAGCTTGTCCATCAACTGCTGGCGGTGCTTCTCGACGGTCTTCGTGCTAATTCCAAGCTCGGCCGCGACTTGTTTGTTTGCCGCGCCTTCGGCCACGAGTTGCAGCACCTCGGCTTCGCGGGCGGTCAACGGCCTGGCCGGCTTCCCGCGGACTGCGCCGCCTTCGCGCGATCTCCTCTCCGCGTCTCCCAGTCGCTTTGCGATTGACGGGCTGAAATACGTATGGCCGGCCGCAATGTGCTTGATCGCGCCGACCAACGCCTGCCCGGAATTCTGTTTCACCAGGTAACCGGATGCTCCGACCGCGACCATATGCGAAACATACTCGTCGTCGCTGTGCGCGGACAGCACCAAGACCTTGGTGCCGGGTTCCGCTAAAAGAATTTGGCGCGTGGCTTCAAAGCCGTTGAGCAGGGGCATTGCAATGTCCATCACCACGACGGCAGGAGTTAGTTTCTTGGCCATCTCCACAGCCTGGCGGCCAGTCGCCGCCTCGCCCACGATCTCGAAGCCGCCGTCGAAATCCAAGAGCGACCGCAAGCCCTCGCGGACAATGGCATGATCTTCGGCCAGCAAAACAGTGATTCGCTTCATGAGGTGGCGAAGGCGATCCGATCGCGTTCGCGTGGGAACAACCTACCGCGTGTCGCCCCTCGTTGCGAGTGATAGTTTATGGGGTGATCACCTACCGGGATTGGCACGGCAAGAGGCAAAACCGACATTTCCCGGCTCCACGCTGCCTCTCGGTCGTGTCCGTGCAAATCGCAGGAAGCGCGCTTCCCACCGCCCGCCGCACAAAGCTGCGGGGCGAATCATCCCCGCGGGCCAAGGCAGCGAGGTCCGTCCTGCCAAGAACCGAAGTAGGGCAACACCCCATAGCCTGAATCGCGCGCCCGGTGTAGCGTCTCACTGTTCGGCGCTCAACGCCCGTCCTGCGGTTGCTTCGCTCCTGCCCAATCACCGCACCGCGCGAGAACGCCCGAAGCGAATGCCCGCTTCCTCCGACAAACATCCTTCGCCCACCCTATTTTCAACTCAACGAACAGGCCGTCAACCATGCCCAAAAGATCCGTCTTTTGCATATCAGCGTCGCGAGGTCGCGCCGACCGCATTGTCCACGAATTGAAGGAGGCGGAGTTTGCCGGCACTGAACTCTCCGTCCTGCTGCTCGATTCCGGCGCGACGAATCAGAGCCCGTCCGAGGGGAAGGCGCACGCTCCGCTGATCGCTGCTGTTGCCGTTCAATCCTCCGCCGAGATTCGCGGTGTGCTCGGATGGATTTCGGGCATCAGAACCATTGTCATCCCGGGCGTCGGTCCGCTCATCGCCGCCGGGCCTGTTGCTGCAGCCCTGGGCAGTGCGACCATCGGCGGCATTGCCGGTGGCCTGGCCGACTTTGATGTTCCTGAAGCGGAAGCGATCCGTTACGAAGGCAGGATCAAGGACGGCTGCATTCTTATTTCAGTCCACTCGGAGAATCCTGAAAAAAGCGACCGAGCCCGTGCAATTTTCACCGAGAACGGAGCAGAGAATATCTGCACGTTGATTGAAGTTTCCACGCCGAAGTTCTCTTCGCGAACCGCCACCTGATCCATGCCGCAAGGTACCGTGGTGACCGGCAAACAGTTCATCGGCACCCCGCGCCCGCTCGGCTGGATAGATCTGGCAGTCGCCGGTCTGGTGGCTGCGCTCATTTATGCGCTCGTCACCGTAACGCACGAATGGAGCGGTCCGCTTCGACAGGTCCCCGAGATCCATCTGGAGGCGCGTTATCTGCCGCTCTATACGCTTTTCAGCCTTTCGCGCGGTGTCATGGCCTACGTCGTGTCGTTCTTGTTCACGATGGTCTATGGATATGCAATGGCACGAGTCGCTGGCGCTGAGCGGGTGATGCTGCCCGTGCTCGACATCCTCCAGAGCATTCCCGTCCTGGGGTTCCTGCCCGGGTTCGTGCTCGGACTGGTTTATCTGTTTCCGCACAACAACGTCGGCCTCGAAATTGCGTCGGTGCTCATGATTTTCACGGGGCAGGTGTGGAACATGACGTTCTCGTTCTACTCGTCGTTGAAATCCGTGCCGCCTGATCTCGTGGCGGTCTCCCGGCTGGCCCGGATGTCACGGTGGAATCGGTTCTTCCGGCTCGATCTCTCCTTCGCCACGACGGGGTTGCTCTGGAACAGCATGATGTCCATGGCCGGAGGCTGGTTCTTCCTGATGGTGAGCGAGGCCTTTGTGCTGGGTGAGCACGATTTCCGGCTGCCGGGCCTGGGTTCGTACATGAGTCTCGCCATCGAGCGCAGCGACGGACGGGCGCAATTACTCGGCGTCCTGGCGATGCTCGGCATGATTGTAGTTGTCGATCAGGTGGTGTGGAGGCCGCTGGTGGCGTGGTCGCACCGGTTCACGGACGAGGATCCAGCCAGTGGATCCGCTTCATGGCTTTGGGAGCGGTTCCGGCGATCGCGTTTTTTGAGGGAGGGGACGGTGTTCTGGGCGTTCTGCCAGCGAAGCATCAAGCCTTCAGCGCAAGCCGAGGGGGTTCGCCTCGATGGGCCCCGTCCCTTCGCCGCTTATGTGCAGCGCTGGACAAAACGCATCCTTCTGGCCGCGATCGGGGGAGCGGTCCTGGTTGGCGCAGTGAAATATGTCCACCTGCTGCTTGCGCTTCCAGGAACCGGGTGGGTTCAGCTCCTCGGAAGCACAGCGACGACCTTTCTGCGCGTTATCACAGCGGTGGCTCTCGCCTCGCTATGGACAGTTCCTGTCGGCGTCATGATTGGCCGCAATCCACGTTGGTCGCGCATCCTGCAACCCGTCATACAGATGGCGGCCAGTTTTCCTGCGCCAATGATTTTTCCAATCGTCGTCGGTGCGATGCTGGCGTTCGGCACCGGCCTTGGAATCAGTTCGGTCGCGCTGCTGCTCCTGGGTGCGCAGTGGTACATTCTCTTCAATGTCATCGCCGGAAGCAGTGCCATTCCCCGCGAACTCTGGGAAGTTTCGCTGCTTGCGCGGTTCTCGTGGAGACGTCGTTGGCAGCGGCTCATCCTGCCCGGCATCTTCCCTTACCT
>Ga0181528_10002388_pt1 | contig 11520 bp, 10 predicted proteins | sample PEATcosm2014_Bin_47_FD_119742 | JGI IMG/M metagenome (GOLD analysis project Ga0181528, IMG submission 119742) | Peatland microbial communities from MTU Mesocosm Facility, Houghton, MI, USA - PEATcosm2014_Bin10_10_metaG | ecosystem: Environmental > Terrestrial > Soil > Wetlands > Peat | place... | reverse complement strand
GTGGTACGCACACAGGTCGGCGACCTCCTCGCCTCCGCTGTCGATCCAGCCCGGGACCGGGTCCGACTCCGGAAACTGGTCCGTGATGGTCTCGGCGTACTCGTGGCTGGCGGCCTCCGTGGCGCCGTCCAGGGTGCCGGGCGAGTTGAGGTCCCCCGCGCCACAGTCGTAGCCGGCATCGGGCACGTAAGGCAGGTTGGTGAAGGCGACGATCGGCCCGGACACCGCGCCGCCGCCGTCGATGGTCGGGTCGTGGGTGTCGTCGTGGTAGGCGCAGTACCCGTCGGCCGGGTCCGCCCAGCCGTCGGGGTCGGTACCGGTCGGCGAGGCGATCACGTACTGGGCGTCACGGTTCGACGCCTGGCTGGTGTTGCCGAAGTGCGTGGCGGCGGCCTCCGCCTCGGCGGCCAGCTGGTGTCCGGTCAGTCCGGTGGTCTCCTCGGACGTGGCAGCGGTCGAGTTGTCGTACCAGACGCCGGCCAGCACCCCACCCGTCGGATACGGGATCTGCGAGTCGCCCTCCTCGCACACCGTGGCGCCGACCGGCGCGCCGTCGCAGTACTGGGTCATGGTGCCGCTCCACTGCTCGCCCCCGGTGCCGATCCCGGCGTAGAGGGTCTGCAGCGCCGGAGCGAAGGCGTCGGGGTCGTTGCCGAAGAGGGCCCGGTTCGACGGCCCCTGCGACTGAGTCCCCCACTGGCTACCCATGAACACGAGGTAGACCTCGGGATGCCCGGTCGTCACGCCGGCACCGACGAGACCGCCGGCCGTCAGGCCGCCGCCGTAGCGGACGTCGAGCTTGGACGGCCTGCCGGTGACCTTCCGGGCGCCACCGGCCGGCTGGTGGCCGAGGACGTCCACGCCCGACACGTCGCGGGTGCGACGGGGCACCGCCCCGTGGCGGTACCCGTGGCCGAGGGCCGTGGGAACGGTGAGCACCACGCCGGGAGCGTCCGACGGCCCCGGGGTGGTGGCACCCGCCGGCCCGGTCCCGCCCGCCACGGCGCCCAGGGTGGAGCCGAGGAGGAGGACGGCCCCGAGCACCGGGAGGCGCCGGAGGGCGCGCCCGGTCTCGGTACCCGGTCGATGACGATGGTCCATGGTTACCCCCGATTACGGCGCTTGCCCCTCACGCGGCCCGGCGATGCGGTCCGCAGTTCCGGGACCCCCAGGCACACGCAACCCCGAACGGAAGTGGACTCCGGACGGCCTGCTCTACAGAGGCTAGCGGCAACGGTGCCGGTGCGACAGGGCGGTCGGCCGGTACGTCGGCCCGCGGTCAGCCGCCGAGCAGCAGTCCGTAGTTCGCCCCCCGCCGGAGATGGTGTCCCCCGTCGATCGACAGCGACTCTCCGGTGATCCAGTCGGACTCCGGGCCGGCGAGGAACCGGACGGCGGCGGCGATGTCCTCGACGGTGCCCAGGCGGCTGACGGGCATCTCCGCCAGGTAGTCGTCGAGCAGCGGACCCCCGGCGGTGATGAACTCCATCAGCTCGTCGTCCACGATCCCGGGCTGCACCGAATTGACCCGGATGCCGGCGTGGCCGAACTCCTCGGCGGCGTACTTGCACAGCATGTCGATGCCGGCCTTGGCCGCACCGTAGGCCCACAGGTAGCGGTGGGGGAAGCGCCCGGCGCCCGAGGACATCCCGATGAAGGAACCCCCGGGAGCGGCCCCACCGTCCACACCCTCGCCGACCCCGGCCGACATCAGCGGGGCGCCGTGCTTCAGGCAGAGGAACGTGCCCACCATGTTGAGGTCGATCGTCGCCCGGACCGACCCGAGGTCGGCGTCCGTCATGGGCCCCATGGTCAGCGAGCCACCGGCGTTGGCGAAGAGGACGTCGAGGTGACCCCGGGGCGACGCCGCCTCGGTCACGGCGGCGGCCACCTGCTCCTCGACGGTCACGTCGGCCACCACGTAGCGGGCCGAACCGACGGGACGCCCGACCGCCGAGGCCTCCGCCGCGATCCCACCGAGTACGTCAACCGCCGCCGCGAGCCGCGACTCGGTCCGACCGCAGATGGTGACATGGGCGCCGTCGGCCACCAACCGCGTGGCCGTGCCCAGGCCGATACCGCTGCCCCCACCGGTCACGAGTGCCGTGTACCCGGCGATGCCCGTCGTGGATCCCGTTGCGTCGGTCACTGGTCGTCCCCCTCGGTCGTCACGCGACCTGTCGTCGGTGTTCGGTCACCCGGCGGCGGCTGGACTGGCTACCGTGCCGGGTTCGGGAGCAGCATGCTACGGACCGATGGACCCGGCAATCCCGGGCGGACAGCCGCCCTCGACGACCGTGTGGTCGAGACGACGACCGGCCCGGCGGCCGGACAGAGGAGACGTGGAGTGAGCCGACGCCGATTCAACCTGGCCGACCTGTTCGAGCTGGTGGCCGACACCGTGCCCGACCGTCTCGCCCTCGTGGCCGGCGCCGTGCGGCTCACCTACCGGGAGCTCGACGCCCGGGCCGACCGGTGGGCCGACCACCTGGCGGGTAGCGGCCTCGGGCCCGGAGCCCATGTCGGGATCCTGGCGCGCAACCGGGCCGAGTGGGTCGAGGCGATGATCGGCTGCTACAAGGCCCGCACCGTCCCCATCAACCTCAACTACCGCTACGTCGCCCCCGAGCTCCGCTACGTCATCGACAACGCCGATCTCGACGTGCTGCTCTACGAGCGCCACCTGACCGGGCTGGTGGCCGAGTCACTGGCTGACCCGCCGGCCGACCCGCCGGCCGACTCACGCAATGGCGCCACCCGCCGTCCGCTCGACCTGGTCGTGCTGGAGGACGGCACGGACGCCGTCGAACCGGACCCGGTGGCCGAGGCGAGCGGCCGGGCCCCGAGCGCCTACGAGGACGCCCTCGCCGTGGCCCGTGCCGTGCGCCGGAGCGGGACCCGTTCCCCCGACGACCTCTACATCCTGTACACGGGCGGCACCACGGGGATGCCCAAGGGCGTCATGTGGCGCCAGGAGGACATCTTCTTCGCCGCCATGGGTGGCGGCGGCTGGGGGTCCGAGCCGATCACCACCCCCGACGAGCTGGCCGGTCGCCTGGGGACCGAGGAGTCCGGTCGGATCCCCATGCTGGTGCTCGGGCCCCTGATGCACGGCAACGCGCAGTGGGCCATGTGGAACGCCTTCATGATGGCCGGCACGACCGTCCTCTACACCGAGCCGCACTTCGACCCCGACCGCATCCTCCGCCTGATCGGTGACGAAGGCGTCGTGTCCACGGCGCTCGTGGGCGACGCCATGGCCCGACCGCTGGTCGAGGCCCTGGCCGCGGCGCCGCCCGACACCTATGACGTGTCCACCCTGCTCGTCATCGGGTCAGGGGGCGCCATGCTGTCGGCGACCGTCAAGGCCGAGTTGGCCGCACAGCTGCCCGGAGCCATGATCATGGACCGCTTCGGCTCCAGCGAGTCCGGTGCCCAGGGAGCGGTCGAGATCGACGCCGGCGGTCCGCGCTTCGTCATGAGCGACGACACCGCGGTGCTCGACGACGACCTCCGCCCCCTCCCGCCCGGCGATGCCCGGATCGGACGCCTGGCCCGGTCGGGGCGCATTCCACTCGGCTACTACAGGGACGAGGCCAAGACGGCCGCCACGTTCCCCACCGACCCGGACGGCGTGCGCTGGTCGGTGCCGGGCGATCTGGCGTCGGTCGGCCCCGACGGCGTCATCACCGTCCACGGGCGGGGCTCGGCATCGATCAACTCAGGCGGGGAGAAGATCTTTCCGGAGGAGGTCGAGGCGGCCGTCAAGGCGCATCCCGACGTCTACGACGCCATTGTCGTCGGGGTGCCCGACGAGCGCTTCGGCGAGCGGGTGGCCGCCGTGGTCCGACTCCGGGACCATTCCGCAGCGCTCGCTCTCGAGGACCTGGCCGACCACTGCCGGACCCATGTGGCCGGCTACAAGGTTCCCCGGCAGATCGTGCTGGTCGAGGAGATCCCGCTGACGGCGGCGGGCAAGCCCGACGCCCGGGCGGCCAAGGCGCTGTTCTGAGGCCTCCGACCGGGTCGGTGGGGCGGCCACCAGGCCGGCCGACCACGCGCCCCGGACGCGTCAGACCCCGGCCGCCGCGGCTCCCACGACATCGGTCGTGACCGCGACGGTGTCCACGACACGGTCGACGGCATCGGTCAACGCGCGCTCGTCGACGTCGACGACCCGTCGCGCACCCGCTTCCGGCCACAGTCCGACGACCCGCACCGGTGTCGGGCCGGCCGGCGTGGCCAGTCCGGACACCAGGGCCAGGAAGGCCAGCTCGTCACGCCATCCGTCACCGGGGCGTCCACCGGAAAGGGAGAGCAGCGCGCTCGCGCGGTGGGCGGGGCCGGACGGTCGGGCCCGGACCACGCGGGCCTCGTACCGGCCACGGAGACGGACCGCTCCGGGGCCCGGCACCGACCAGCGGTCGTCGGGCGGACCCAGTTCCACCGTGGCGCCCAGGCCGGCCCAGTCCAGGGCCCCCCACAACGCCGTCGCCCAGGTGACGGCGTCGGCGAGCACGAGCGCCCGGCCACCCGACCCGAGCCCGGCGAGCCACGGCTCCCAATGGAAGGTCCGCCATCCCGAGAGCCTCCACTCGTCGACCGCCCGGTCGGCCAGCGGCCCGACCGCCTCGGCCGGGCCGCGGAACCGTCCGTCGGCACAGGCCCGCACGGCGGCCATGCCGAGTGACCGCCGGACGAACACCGGCCTCCATGCGAACGGCTCGTCGGGGAGGTGCAGGGACTCGGGCTGGTAGCGCGCCCGGCGGACCTGGCGGAGGCCGATCTCGAGATCGGCACCACCCACGAGTCCGGTGGCGGCGTCGGATACCCCGGCCGTCAGCCGGTCACGGAGTCGCGTCCATCCCTCACTCCCGACCGGAGGCTCCTCGGCGGTCATGAGCAGCTCGGTGACCGAGCGGGTGGCGCCACTCACGCCGCCTCCTCCCGGGTGAGGCCCACCGGTTCGGCCCCGACCCGGACCGGCGGATCGGACGCTCCGCCGGCGAGCACCACCGGAGGCCGCCGGAGCTGGACGGCGCAGGCCGCACACCAACCGGCGTCGTCCGCCGACGGCGCCTCCCCCAGCAGTACGCGCGTCCCGGCGAGACACCGTTTGGCGGCTGCGACGAGGAGTTCGTGGTCGACCGGTTCGACGTCGAGCTCGCCGGTGCGCGAGTAGTACGTCGCGACGGCGAACGGCGGCACCGAGCTCCGCAGGGTCTCGACCAGGGCCTGGAATCCCCTTTCGTGGCGGTGTGCGGGACGGCGGCCACCCGAGGCGAGGTCGACGAGCGCCGTCGTCGCCACCTCGCCGGCCGGGCGGCCGATGGCCAGGTCCACCCGACCCGTCAGCTCGACGGTGCCGTCGCCCAGCGGGACCCGGACCGCATCGCCGGTCCGGGGGAGCCACGACGGATCGAGCGATGGCCACCGGTCGGAGAGCCCCCGGGCCTGACGGGCGACCTCCATGTCGAGCTCGGCCCGCTCGGCGCGCGCGAGACCCTCGATCCAGGCCACGAGCGGGACCTGCCGGTCGTCGAGGGAGAGACCCTCGAGCGCCTCGGTCATCGGGTCCGCGATGCGGCCGACGGTCACCAGCTGGCGGAAGAGCACCCCGACCAGTGCACCGCAGGCCATGGGGACGGTGAAGGCACGCTCGGTGCCGTCCGCCCGACGGTGGGCCCGACACGACAGGGACCGATCGAGCCGGTCCGGCGTCACGAGCCACCGACCCTCGTCGGGTGGCGGGGCGGACGGGCCCAGGTCGGCGATGCCGTCCTCCAGGAACGCACGCAGCTCGGCGGTGAAGGTCGGGTCGGCCGCGGGCCGTGGCCGACCCGTCACCCGCAGGTGGTCCAACAGCGCGGCACCGGCCAACGGCAGCTCGCGGATCCTCGACACCGGGCCGTCCGCCACACCGGGGTGGGCGCCGCTGTCGCGGTCCGACGCACGCCGTCCCCTGCTCTCCCCCCTCGGGGCATCCATCGATCTCATGGAAACAGTGTGGACGGGGGGTGTCACACGACCCCGTCCGATTCGGGGACCCCGGTAGCCTCTGACCCGATGACCGTCGCGGCCACGTCCCCCCTCTTCGCCGTCGTCTTCACCGTGTTCGTGGTGGCCGCGCTCGTCCTGGTCGTCCTCACTCTCCGGTTCGTGATCGGCCAGGCCCGGGCCAACCGGACCGCCTGGCTCGACCGACGGGCCGGAGTAGACGACGGCACCGCCGACGGATCCGCTGACGGAGACGAAGAGGACGAGGAGGAGGAGGACGAGGGCCTGACCGCCCTGGTCCTGGCCGGCGGCAGCACCCGGGGGGCGATCCAGATCGGCATGCTCCAGGTCCTGGCGGAGCACGGGTTCGTCCCCGACCGCGTGTACGGCTCGTCGGTCGGGGCCATCAACGGTGCCGGCTTCGCCGCGGACCCCACCCGCGCCGGCGTCGAGCGGATGGCCCAGATCTGGCTGGGCCTGAAGAGGGAGGACGTCTACCCCCAGGGTCGACTGCACGGTCCGTGGCTCTACCTCCAGCAGCGCGACGCGGTGTACTCGAACTCCGGCCTGCGCACCATCGTCTCGCTGGGATTCCCCTTCGAGCGCCTCGAGGAGTCGACGATCCCGCTGGAGGTGGTCGCCACCTCGCTGACCGATGGCGGCGAACGGTGGTTCACCCAGGGCCCGGCGGTCGCCCCGATCCTGGCGTCGGCGGCCATGCCCGCCATCTTCCCCCCCGTCGAGATCGACGGTGAGCGCTACATCGACGGGGGTGTCGTGAACAACGTGCCCATCCAGCGGGCCATCGACGGAGGGGCCACCCGGATCGTCGTGCTGCTCTGCTCGCCACCGATCGTGACCCCGACGCCGTCCCGGCGACCGGTCGAGGGCATGGTGAACGCCCTGCTCATCGCCATCCACGCCCGGTTCGTCCGGGACATGGCGCACCTGCCCGAGGGCGTCGAGGTCATCCTCTGCTCGGGCCCCGAGGGAACCACGCGGGACTTCGACGACTTCTCCACCACCGAGCACCTCATCGCCCTCGGTCGCGCCGAGGCCTCCGAGATCGTCCGCCGCTACGGTCTCGGGACCATCCCCTACCCGGCCCCTCCGGTCCCGGTGCCGACCATGGCCGACCCGGACGGCGCGATCGCCGAGCCGGACGGCACCACGACCGGCACCCCCGGTCCTGACGGTGAACCGGGGACGGCGACCGCGTCGGGCTACCCGTCCTCCGACGTGCCCCTGTCGGCGGCCTCCACCGCGTCGCCCGCGTCGCCCCCGACGGGACGTCCGGCCGCGTCCACCGCCGCCCCGCCGGTCACCCAACCCGATCCCGGCACGTAGCGCCGCACGATCCGGGCGGGCACCCCGGCGACCACGCAGTGGTCGGGGAACGTGCCGCGCACGACGGCGCCCGCGCCCACCACGACGTTCTTCCCCAACACGGTGCCGGGCAGGATGACGACCCCGGTGCCGAGCCAGCTGCCGTCGCCGATGACGACGGGCACGTCGTTCGGCCACTGCACGTGGACCACCTCGTCGGGGTTCTCGTAGCCGTGGTTCTGGTCGGTGATGTAGACGTACGGCCCGGTCTGGACGTCACTGCCGATCTCGATCGAGAAGTGACCCACGATGTGGCTGCCGCGTCCGATCATCGTCCGGTCGCCGATGCTGACCACGGGGTCGGTGACCATCTTCTGGCCGGGCACCATGCCGGCGGACAGGCTCACGTAGGGGCCGACGAGGGTGTCCCGGCCGATGCGGATCCATTCCTCCCCGAAGATCGCACCGGTGGGGAAGGCGAGGCAGCTGCCCCGGCCGAATGCGCCGAAGCGGTCGGCCAGCCGGTCACCCGGGCCGGTGGCCCCGTGGCGGGCCATCCAGTCCCATCCGGTGTGCACCAGTGCGTGCAGGAGGCGGTGGCGCCGGGCTCGCAGGTCGCGGGGCGGGTCGGCCACGGGTCGCGGTGTGACCGCGGGCCGCGGCGTGACGCCGGGGAAGACCGGCGCCGGCGATCCGAAGGGGGACACGACGGGGCCTTCGGGGACGTCGGTGCCGTGGTCGGGTTCCGGGATCGCTGCGCTCACCCCGCGACGGTATCTGACCCGACGAGCACCGGTCGCCCCGGCGCCCGCGCGCGGCGGTCCCTACGATGGCACCGTGAGCGACGAGAACGGACCCGCCGATCAGGAGACCGTCGATCCCGCCGACGTGGACGACGTACTGGCCGACAAGGCGCGGCTCGGGCGCTCCGGCTTCGCCACCGGGTCCGCGCTCTACGAGCGGGCCCGACCCGGCTACTCCGCCGAGGCCGTCGCCCACCTCGTCGGGGCGCTCGGCATCGGTGCCGGTCGGCGGGTGTTGGACGTGGCCGCCGGTACCGGCAAGCTGACGCGGGCCCTGGTGGCGACCGGCGCCGAGGTGGTGGCGTGCGAGCCCTCCCCCTCGATGCGCGACGTCTTCGCCACCGCGGTGCCCGACACCCCCCAGATCGCCTCGACCGCCGAGCAGGTGGGCGTGGCCGACGGATCGTTCGACGCCATCACGGTGGCTCAGGCCTTCCACTGGTTCGACGCCCCGGTGGCCCTCGTCGAGTTCGCCCGGATCCTGCGACCGGGCGGCGGCCTCGGACTCGTGTGGAACGAGCGCGACGAGTCGGATCCCGTCGTCGCCGAACTGACCAGGATCAGCAAGTGGGACGTCCACCAGCCGTACCCGGTGGGGATGGACTTCGGTTCGGTCATCGACGCATCGGGCCGGTTCGGTCCCGTGACGCGCACGAAGTTCCGCTTCACCCAGGAGCTCGACCGCACGGGATTCGTCGAGCAGGTGGCTTCCCGCAGCTACATCGCCGTGCTCCCCGAGGAACGGCGACAGGAGATCCTGGACGGCGTGGCCGCCCTGGCGGCGACCCTGCCCGAGCCGATCGGTCTCCCCTACGTGGCCGACGTCTTCTGCACGACCGCGCGCTGACGCCGAAGGGCGGTCCGTCGACGCCGACGGGGCGGGTTTGCCACGGGCGCCGGGGCGCGGCACCCTGTGCCGGGTCCCGGACGCGCCAGCGCCCACCACGACCCGTCATCCAGGGGAGGGCACCGACCATGATCAAGCTGACCTGTCTGCTGCGGCGCAAGGAGGGGCTGTCCCCCGCCGAGTTCCACGCCTACTGGTACGACCACCACGGACCGCTCATCGCGTCCTCGAGCGCGGCGAAGTACGTCATCCGCTACGAGCAGAACCCGAGGCCCCTCGACGACTACCGGGACGACGACGACCGGTCGGGCTACGACGGCGTCACGGTCCAGTGGTTCGAGTCGATGGACGCGTACTACGCCCACATGGGCGAGCCGGACTTTCCCGCCATGATGGAGGACATCGCCAAGTTCCTCGACACGGACCGCCTCGAGGTCGTACTGACCGAGGAACCCAGGATCGTGATCGACGGCGCCGTCGACTGGTAGCCCACGGACCCCGGGCGAGTCCCCCGAAGGCCCGCGGCCCGGGCCCGGATGACCATGACGCCTCCCGGCGCCGCTGTCATGACGTGTTGACAGGCCCCCGTATCGGACGTACGATCCCGTTTTTCGGACACTCTGTCCGACAGATAGGAGGGGGCGTCCGACATGAGTCAGACGGAACTGGACATCAGCGGCGTCGACTTCGGCGACATCAACCTGCTCGACTCGACGGTCTTCGCCGAGCGGGTGCCCCACGAGTGGTTCGCCTTCCTCCGCCAGAACGCCCCCGTGTGGTGGCAGGAGGAGGAGGACGGCCCGGGGTTCTGGGCCGTGACCAGGCTGGCCGAGGCCACGCAGGTCAACCGCGACTACGAGCACTTCTCCTCGGCCCGCAAGGCCACCTACCTCTGGGAGCTGGCCGAGGACGACCTCGCCCAGCAGCAGCTGGTCATGCTGAACATGGACCCCCCGCTGCACACCCGCTACCGCCGGCTGGTCAACAAGGGCTTCACGCCCCGGATGGTCAACCAGCTCCACGAGCGCATCCATGCCGCCACCGACGACATCATCGACTCGGTCATCGAGCGGGGGTCGGCCGACTTCGTGACCGACATCGCCGCCGAGCTGCCCCTGGTCGTGATCGCCGAGCTCCTGGGCGTGCCCAACGAGGACCGTCACCGGATGTTCGACTGGTCCAACCGGATGATCGGCTCCGACGACCCCGAGTACCAGTCGGCCGGCGAAGCCGCCCAGATGGCCTCGATGGAGCTCTACGCCTATGCGTCGGAGCTCTTCGCCACGAAGCGGGCCGACCCCCACGACGACCTGATGAGCGTGCTCACCCAGGTCGAGCTCGACGGGGAGCAGCTCTCGTCCTTCGAGCTCGAGCTGTTCTTCCTCCTGTTGACGGTGGCGGGCAACGAGACGACCCGGAACCTGATCTCGGGGGCGATGGCGACGTTCTTCGAGCACCCGGACCAGTGGGAGCTGCTCCGCAAGGACCGGTCGCTCCTGCCGGACGCCGTCGAGGAGATGCTCCGCTTCGTCACCCCGGTGATGAACTTCCGACGCCAGGCCACCGCCGACTTCGAGCTCGGCGGCCAGAAGATCGAGGCGGACTCCAAGGTCGTCTTCTTCCACATCTCCGCCAACCGCGACGAGCTGGCCTTCGACAATCCGCAGACCTTCGACATCACCCGCAATCCCAACCCGCACATGGCCTTCGGCGCGGGCGGCCCGCACTTCTGCCTGGGGGCCAACCTCGCCCGCATGGAGATCCGGGTCATGTTCGAGCACCTGCTCGACCGTCTGCCCGACATGGAGCTGGCCGGTGACGTCCAGCGTCTGCAGTCGGCGTTCATCAGCGGGGTCAAGCACATCCCGATCACCTTCCCGACCGGTCCGCGTGTGAGCGCCGGGTAGATGGCCGCCCGCCGGACGTCCGAGGGCCTCAAGGAGGTCATCCGGGACTTCCGCCGCGACCAGGTGATCGACGTGGCCCGCCGCCTGTTCGGCGAGCGCGGCACGACCGACGTCTCGATGGACGAGATCGCCTCCGAGGCCGGGGTCGCCAGGTCGACGGTCTACGTCTACTTCGCCAACCGCGACGAGCTCCTGCGGGCCTGCCTGCAGCGCATGCACAACCAGCTCGTCGACGCGGTCGCCGACACGTGGGAGGAGGGCGCCGAGCCCGCAGTGAGACTCGAGCGCCTCATCGAGGAGATGCTGGCCCGGGTGGACGACAGCCCGGCCTTCTTCCGGCTCGCCCTCGTGACCCAGGGGGCGCCGTCGGGCTCCGATGCGGTCGGGAGCGAGCTGGCCCTCATCGGACTGGCCGTGGCCGGTCTGATCCGTGACCTGGTGGTCGACGGCATCGAACGGGGCGAGTTCCGCCCGATCGACCCGGACCTCGCCATCACCCTCATCGGCCAGCAGCTCTACGGGGCGATGGCCGTCCGGGCCGAGGAGCCCGATCCACCCGACCGGTCACAGGCGGCGGCCGACACGGTGAGGTTCATCCTGCACGGCCTGTCGGCCTGAGATCCTGCACGGCCGGTCGGCC
>Ga0181528_10002387_pt1 | contig 11525 bp, 9 predicted proteins | sample PEATcosm2014_Bin_47_FD_119742 | JGI IMG/M metagenome (GOLD analysis project Ga0181528, IMG submission 119742) | Peatland microbial communities from MTU Mesocosm Facility, Houghton, MI, USA - PEATcosm2014_Bin10_10_metaG | ecosystem: Environmental > Terrestrial > Soil > Wetlands > Peat | place... | reverse complement strand
GGTTAATGTAGAACATTCCGCAGCGCGTTGCCTCTTCGGCAATCGCTTCCTGAGCTTGGCGCTTGGTGCCAACGAACATAATCGTCCGGCCTTCGGCGGCGTTTTCCTGCACGAACTTCGACGCTTCCTTGAACATTTTCAGCGTCTTCTGCAGGTCGATGATGTAAATTCCGTTGCGCTCGCCAAAGATGTATTCCTTCATCTTCGGATTCCAGCGCTTGGTTTGATGCCCGAAGTGCACACCAGCTTCGAGCAATTCTTTCATGGTGATATTGGCCACTGAACCTCCTTGGATGGATTTGCATTGCCCGTTTGCGCCACGAGTGCGCCGGACAATTCAATTCCCGTTGCCCGCCCCGGAATTAGCGGGAGCGGGAAGATTTTTGGTCCCGAACTGCCAAGACCCACATGCTGCCGGAACCTGCAACATAGGGCGAAAATTCTAGCCGTACAAAAATGACACCCAAGAATCCAATAGAGCATGAGCAAGCCCCGGACATCCCGGAGCCTGCCAGCGATTTAACGCTTGCTGAACTGGAAGCGCTTGCGGGCGCCCTTCTGGCCGTACTTCTTGCGCTCTTTCTGGCGCGCATCGCGCGTCATAAAGCCCTCGGCCTTCATCTTTGCGCGCAACTCAGGATTGAACTCCTGCAGCGCGCGGGCAATGCCCATGCGAACCGCGCCAGCCTGTGCCGTAATGCCGCCGCCGGAGCAGTTGGCAATCACGTCAAAGCTGTTGAGGGTTTCGGTAAGGATAAGCGACTGACGGGCGATAATGCGCTGCACGTCGGTCACAAAGTGCTCCTCGAAAGCCTTGCCGTTCACCTTGATGACGCCGGTGCCGGGGCGGAGGAAGATGCGGGCTACGCTCGATTTACGGCGGCCCGTTCCATAGTATTGAACCAGTTCAGCCATTCGATGTTAATCCTTGACCTAAACGACCGCAGCAATCGCCTCAGGCTTCTGTGCCTGATGCGGGTGCTTCTCGTCGCGGTAGACCTTTAGTTTTGTGGCCATGGCACGGCCCAGCTTCGATTTGGGCAGCATGCCTTCGACGGCTTCCTGCACAATCAGCTCTGGGTTACGAACCAGGCGCTTTGAAAATTCTTCTTCCCGCAGACCGCCGGGGAAACCGGTGTAATGGCGATAGACCTTGGCGTGAGCCTTCAAGCCGGTAAGTTTCACCTTGCTGGCGTTGATGACTACGACATGGTCGCCGGTATCGAGAAACGGCGTGTAACGGGGGTTATCTTTGCCGCTGAGGATGCGCGCGACGCGCGTAGACAGCCGACCGAGCGTCTGTCCATCCGCATCCACCACATACCACTTGTGCGCAATCTCCCCTTTGGGGAAATAGGTTGACATTCCAAACTCTCCCAGATGTAAAAACCGACTAATGAGAAGACCGTTCCGGCCTCGCTCTGCCTGAATCCGGCAGGCACCGCAACGCGCCCCAGCAATTTCTCGCCAAGGATCGAAGACCCAGGACTTTGGTCTGGGGGCTTCTGCACGTACGTGCGGGGCAAAACCGTCAGCAGAACCGCTTTGCAGATCCCGGCCAGTGAGGCCATGTAATCTGCGGCGACAGAATACCGTCAGGCGGGCAACCGCAGGACAGCCGAAAGACTACACGGTAGCGCATGCCAGAGCTGACTGTCAACGCTGGCAGACACGCGGACATCCGAAGGCGCATTCGCACCCTCAGGTCCGTTCCCGATCTCTCGCAGTATAGCACAAGCGGCCGGAGAGCCACCGCGAATCGATGCTACCGCATCCACGCGCCAGGGAGACGGGGGGTGGTCCCACGCTCGTGGCGCTGTTCTTGCGCGGGCAGTGTACCCGCGTTTTATGTTCTGCGGACACTAGACGGGTTCCAAGGTTGAAGTGCCCTGCCGGCATAGCTTCCGTGGAGCCGGTCGCTCCATTCTGACTAGACGGCGCGTTTGCCGAAGAGGCTGCCCTGTTCAGGACTCGATGGGCGGAAGCGTGCGCCTTCAAGATTGAGCAGGAATTCCTTTGCGGCGAGGCCGCCGCCGAATCCGGCAAGACTGCCGTCGGAGGCGATGACTCGATGGCAAGGCACAATGATCGCAATCGGGTTGTGATGGTTCGCCTGACCTACCGCTCGCGAGGCAAGTGGCGATCCAACTTCCCGGGCGAGCTGGGCATAAGACCATGCCTGGCCGTAAGGAATTCGCAAGAGTGCTTGCCAGCAACGCTGGTGAAATTCCGGACCGCGCAAATCGAGCGGGAGGGCAAAGGCATGGCGCTTTCCTACAAAGTACTCATCCAATTGGCGGGTTACATCGCGAAAACGATGAGGCGCTTCAATCCAGCGCACGTTCCTGCTGCCATGGGGTGCCGTCCACCGGCCATGAAACGCAACCGTCACCAAGCCGCGCTCGCTCATAGCAAGGTCGAGATGGCCAACCGGAGAGTCATACCCGGCGGTAAACAAAAACTCAGATGGCTCGGGAAATAGCATTTGTCGGAGCAAAGATAGCATGAAATTGGCAGGAATATTCGCCATGCAGACGATGAAAACAAAGACGCGAGCCCGAAGACCCGCGCCTCGATAAATCTGCGACTTTGTTCCGAGCTACTCGGGCTGTGACATCGCTGGCACTTCCTGATTGGCCTGCAGGTCGCCGACGCCGTTCTTGAGAAGAGTAACTTCGACGCGGCTTCCGTGCGCGGGCGTGGCATTGTCCGACGCACCTTGAATCCGGGCGTTGCCGAGGCCAAGCTCATAAATGCGATAGACCGGAATCTGGTGATTGATCACGAGATAGCGGACTACGGAATCTGCCAGATGCTGCGATTGTTGAATTGCGGCAGCCCCACGTCCCGGGTTAAAACCTTGAACTTCGACTACATAACCTTTCTGATCCTTCATGGTTTCCGCGAGCTGGTCAAGCGCTTCTTTGGCGTTCTTGCTCAGGGCCGTGGCACCGGGACGGAAGCGAATTTCAACCTGACTTGCGCTCTGATACTGATCGAGGTTCTGTACGACCTGCGAGACGGATTGCAAATTTGAGCTGGCCTGTTGCGCGGTCTGGTTAGCCATCTGGGCGCGATTTGCGGCGTCTACGGCGTGCTGGTCCGCCAAGGCTGCATGGGCGTCGGCGCGCTGAATTCCAGCCGTGGCGCGGGAGTCTACATCCTTTAACATCCTGGAGTTGCTCGCGGTGAGTTCATCGAGCTCGTTGGCGCGATCACGAATCGGGGCAACTTGACGCTGCACATACTTCTTGCGCGCAAAGGGATTCATGTGTCCCCAAAAGCCTTCTCTGTTATCAGGTTTGAGCGGCTCAAGCTGCTTGTCAGGATTGGCCATCGGCGAGTTGGCATCAGTTTCCGCCTGCAACTGTGCGGTCGGTTGTTGATCCAGCGAGGTGCCGCTTTGCTGCGCAACGACCGGCAGGGCAATCAAGGCGAATAGGGGCAAGGCGAATAGGAAGCGATTTTTCATATCGAGTATTCCTCCGGCGGGAGTGACCCGCTCTCAGGCTGCGTACCGTCTGAGGGCGGCGGCGCGACACCTTTGCTACTACAGTTCAGATGCCAAACTAAGAACTGAGGTAAATAGCCTGTTTTCAATGACAACGAGGAAATTGAATTGAAGGCTTGAGACGTAGGAATAGGCTCACCGTGTAAGAATTACAGGGTCAAGACCGCGTGCCGGGTGACGGCGCTAGCTCGCTACACTTTTCCCGATGACCTTTTTATGCAGATCGCGGATGTAGTTATCGGTCATTCCGGCAATGTAGTCGCAAATGATCCGGGCTCGCGTTTCCGATTCCATCTCGCGTTGATAGCTCACGGGAAGACCAGTGGGGTGCTGGAACCAGTAGCTGAAAAGTTCCTGAACAATCTTTTCGCCGTCGTCCTTCTGCGGACGCAGAGATTCGCTGTGGTACAGATTCCGGTAAAGGAATTGCTTGGCTTGGGCGCGGTCCTGATCGGTTGCGGGACTGAAGGTTGCGAGGCGCTCGGGATGACGCCGTACATCAGCGACAGTCTGCGCGCCAGACGCTTTGATCTGTCGGTTGGTGTTGTCGATGAGGTCGGTGACAAGGTGATTCAACATGCGCTTGAGCGCCTCGTTGAACTTGAGCTTGTCGCGCACGCCGGCGAATTCGCGCTCGACCTCGCGGAAGTAACGGTCGAAGATTGTGACCTCGCGCCGAATATCCGAGAGTTTGAGGAGGCGTGCTTCGAAGCCATCGTCTAGATCGGCGGTGTTGTATGCGATCTCGTCAGTGTGGTCGATGAGTTGGGCTTCCAGTGGCGGGCGCTGGTCGAGCAGATATTCCGCAAGCTCCGGGTATTTTGCGGGCGCGTAATCGTGCGAGTGCTTGATGATGCCTTCGCGGACCTCAAAGGTGAGGTTCAGACCGGGATGCGAGGCATAGCGCTGCTCAAACTGTTCCACGATGCGCAGTGCGTGGAGATTGTGGTCAAAGGTTTCGCCATGCTCTTGCATGGCCAGATGCAGGGCGCGCTCGCCGGAGTGCCCGAACGGGGGATGACCGATGTCATGCACCAGGGCAAGAGCCTCGACAAGGCTCTCGTTGAGGTGGAGCGCGACGGCAATGGTGCGCGAAATCTGCGCAACTTCAATGGTGTGGGTGAGCCGCGTGCGGAAATGATCTGAGAGACGCTGGGTAAAAACCTGTGTTTTGTTCTCAAGGCGGCGGAAAGCGCGGGCATGAATGATGCGGTCGCGGTCGCGCTGGAAATCGTCACGATAAGGATGCGGCGGTTCTGGATAGCGGCGTCCGAGAGACGTCTCAACGCGCACTGCGTAGGAGGCCAGCATGGGGGAAGTGTAGCACCTGAGGCGGAGTGGCGGTGCATGGGCAAAAAGAAACCCCTGTCCGCAAATATAGCGGCCAAGGGTGAGCGTCCACGAACTTTGGAGTTACTTTGCGGCGTTTTCTTCCTGCCGAGCGAGCTTCACCTTTGCCCCATCCAGCTTCTTCTGGACCTTGGCTACGTCGGAAGGTTCGACTTCGGCGGGAACTGTTCTCTTCCACTCCTGCAGCGAGCGCTCCCATTGTGTAACCGCGAGCCGGAGACGGTTTGTTTTCTGATAGACGTCGCCGAGATGCTCATGCACGGTGGGGTCGTTGTCCATGCGATCCACGGCTTTCCGCAGGGCAGACTCCGCGAGATCATACTTGCCCATCTTGAAGTGGGCCCAGCCGAGCGAATCGAGGTAAGCGCCGTTCTGCGGATCGAGCGCAACAGCCTTACGAATCAGCGAGAGCGCTTCGTCAAGACGCGTACCGCGGTCGGCCAGCATGTAGCCAAGATAATTAAGCGCTGTTGCGTTCTTTGGATCGGAGGCAAGCACCTTGCGGAAGTAACTTTCTGCCTCGTCATACTTCTTCTGGCGTTCGTAGATTGAGCCAGCGATGAAGTTGACGTAGTCCTTGTCTTCCTGCTTTGGCGAAAGCTCCAGGGCTTTCGCGAGCGCCTGTTCCGCATCGGGATACCGTCGCAGACGGCTGTTCATCTGGGCCAGAGTGATCCAGACCTCGCGGTCTTCCGCAGGCTTGCCGGTGAGCATGGATTTCACCCGGGCAATGGCAGCGTCGGCTTGACCGCTATCGGCTTCCTGTCCGGCGAGAACCATTTGCAGGCTCCGGTCATTGGGAAGTTTCTCTACGGCCTCGCGGGCTGTAGCCGTGGCCGCAGGCCAGTTCTTCGCATCGCGATAGGTCTCGATGATCTGCTGGTAGCCGCGGGCAACTGAGTCGTCGCCGAGAGCCACCATTTTACGAAAGGTGTCAACGGCCTCCACAGTTTTGTTCTGGTCGCGATAAATAGTTCCCAGGCGTTCCAGGAAGATGGCGCGATTGTTGCGCTCGAAAGCCGAATACGCGCCACTGGGTTTATCCGTGCGAGCCAGCAGTTCTTCCAGTTGACGCGAAGCGTCGTCGAATTGCCCCAGCGCTTCCTGAATGACGGTCTGGTTGTACTGGACTTCCATCGAGTCCGGGGCAATTGCCTTTGCTTTGGTCAGCGTTTCCAGGGCCTTCTCAAATTGTCCGTCGCGGCGGTAGATTTCCGAGATGTGGAGCAGAGTCTGCACGTCCTGCGGGTCGGCTGCGGCAATTGTTTGAAACTGCACGAGGGCGGCCTCGGTCTGGTTGTCATTGAGCAAATTCTGCGCCAATCCTCGCGCGGCGTCGAGGTTGTCCTTGTCGGAATCTGCGGCCTTCCGATAGGCGTCGATGGCGTGCTTGTAATCCTTCTTCTGTTCGTAGGTGTAGCCGAGCACTGCCTGAATACGCGGCGAACGGTCCATCTCCGGCACAGAATCCAGAATTTCCAGGGCGCGGCTCGGGTCGCCTTCTTCGTTGTAAAGCAGCGCAAGGGTGGTGACCGCGTCTTCTGACGAAGGCTGCAATTTTACCGAGGCGCGAAACTCCTCTTCGGCATTGCCAGTCTCATTATTTAAGCGATAGAGACGTCCGAGCAGAAGGTGATCTTCGATGCTGGACGGGTCCAGACGCACAATCTGGCGGTACTGCTCAATGGCAAGGTGGAGAACGGCTTCGGTGTCTTTCTGCGTACCGCCCTGCAGATCGCCGATGGAGCGCAGATAGATGCGACCTAATAATCGCCGGGCGTCCAGATTGTCAGGGTCGCGGCTAATGACGTCCTGGGCTTCCGCAACGGCATCGCGGATGTCGCCCGTCCGGGCGTAGAGTTCAGCAAGCGCCGAGGCCAAGTATGACGACGCCGGATCTGCCTGCAGCGCGGCTTTGTACTCCGCTACTGCCTTGGAGGCATATTCGGTGCGGCCAGTGACAGCCACCAAATCCTCATACATGTGACCGAGTTGGAAATGGTAATACGCATCTGAGCGGTCAGGCTGCCCCTGGCTGACAGGCTTGACGGAGGTGCTGGCATCTTTCGCCGACTCTTTCATCGCCGTAGGCGCCGCTGACTGGCCGCCCGAAGAGATTGAATCTCCCTCAGGCTGTTGGGCATATGCGGCAATCGAAGCTACGAGAAGAGCGAGAACGGACAAACTGTTGGGTATTTTCATTTTCACCAGATTCACCAAACCAATGGTAGTTGGATGCACGGAGGCTTACCATCGGAGCATTTTCTATTCTAGGCCCAAAAACAAAGGAAATTGCCCACGGCTCGATCCGAGGGGGAGAATTCACCGCTTCCATATTGCGAATCATCCGGCAGCCCTTCGTTTCTTGCCTATTGTTCCCCCGGCATTCACCAATTAGAATTTGAGTAGACCCTATGAACGAAACTCTTTCTCTTCTATATAGCCATCACACTGACCGCAGTTTCACTGACAAACCGGTGAGCGAAGAAGACCTTTGCTCCATTCTGGAAGCCGCCCGGCGGGCGCCGACTTCAAAGAACTCGCAGCATGTTTCAATGGTCGTAGTGCGTGACGCCGACAGGCGGGCACGCATTGCCGAGGCTGCAGGCGGACAGAAATGGATTGCCACAGCCCCTGTGTTTATCGCCGTCATCCTGGACTTCTACAAGACCGGGATCGGCGTGGAAGTGGCCGGCGAGAAACAGGACATACAGGAAACCGTGGAAGGACTGCTGGCCGGCGTGACCGACGCGGGAATAGCCTTGGCGGCGATGATCGATGCAGCACGTTCGCTTGGATTGGGAATTGTGCCAATTGGCGGGATTCGGCGCAATCCGCAAGTACTCATCGATCTGCTCGAAATACCGCACCTCGCATTTCCCCTGGTGGGGCTGTCAATCGGGTACGTGGACAAGCCTGCCACCGTGAAACCACGCCTTCCAATGGAAACATTCCGGCACGACGAACGATACAAGACCGAAGGGATTCGGGAGGCCATCGCCAAATACGATGCGACCATTCTGGAATATTGGAAGAGCATTGGCCGCTCAGACGGAAAAACGTGGTCGCTGAATACGGCAGAAAGTTACAAAGAGTCAGGATCGCGGCCAGTGAAGGCTGCGATTAACAAGCAGGGAATCACGTTCGAGAGGTAAGCCTCCCGTCCCACCTTTGCCGCCGCAGTTGCGGCTAAGATGGGACGGGAGAACCTCAAGCCTGGAACCGGTTCTACACTGTCGCCGCCTGGGCAATTGCGGCGGCACTCGGGAGCTTTTCAACATTCCAGCATGCATCCATCAATTGCCGGATCTGCGCTGCCGGTAAAATTCCTTCCGCCAAATCCGTTACCTTCGCCTCCAGTGCGACGTCGCTCATGGGCACTTCGATGCTGCCGACTGCATGCTGAATAAATTTGTTTAGTTTGCGCCCATCCTTGGTGATAATCGTCAGGTCAACTTGATTCGTCTTGATCGACGCGTCAACCACTGGTACCACCTTGCTCCGAAGCGCTACAACCACAGGGTCGCGCACCGCGCGCTGGCTGAACTGCTTTTCTCCCGCCGCGCCTTCCACAACCGCTACCGCCACCGCGTGATAAACACTGAACTTGCCTTCGAGGCCTTCCCTGGGAGTCTTCTGGCCTGTCAAAACCAGCACTTGTGGATTCACTCGCATCTCGATACGTTCGATCTGGCCGGCCGTCAACTTGTACTGATTGCGCAACTGAATTGCGGCATCGATAATCGGATGCAAAACGATGCCACAGGCAAACGGCTTGTACGTATTATTTGCGGCGTCGTAGCGCGTCCCTAGTCCTTCGGTGATTTCGCGGTAGTCCTGCTTGGAGCTTGCGACATTTGCCCAACCGAATTTTGCCTCGATCATCTGGTTGGAACTCGTAAAGTTCCTAGCGGCCAGCAGGGCTGATAACAACCCATTGTTTGCAGCACGTCCGGGGTTGAAGCTCTTGTTCATGGAGCCAAACGATTCGATGAGTCCCACCGGTTGCGATGCTGCCAGGCCAAGCGTCCAGATCATCTGCTGCTCATTGAGTCCGAGAAGTTTACCGGCCGCAACCGCGGCGCCAAACTGACCTATCGTTCCCGCACCGTGCCAGCCATGTTGGAAGTGATCGGGAAACACAGCGTTGGCAATGCGGAAGATGGTCTCCACTCCTAAAACGATTGCGTTCAGGAAATCCTTGCCTGAAACCGGTTGATACTCCGCTAGCGCAAGCGCAACTGGGACAACTGCCGAAGATGCATGAATGAGGGTCTTGGGATGGGTATCGTCGTAGTCGAAGATGTGAGTGCTGATTCCGTTGATTATCGCGGCATTCAAAATGTCGAAGCGTTCATGCCGCCCCATGATCGCAGCCTGGGGAGGGCCGGAGAATGGCGCCAATGCAGCGATGACATCGTTCACGCCTTCATGGTGAGAGGCTCCCACGGCAACCCCAACCCAATTCAGCAGCGTCCGCGTTCCCTCCTTGCGCACGCCCTGAGGCAGATCCTCATATTTTGCGCTGATGATATACCGCGCCAAAATACGCGTAACGGCAGGCGGCGGCGCTGGAGCAGCCGCAGGAGCTACGGCAGAATTTGCACCGCTTGTTTGCGGCGCGGCAAGCACCGGCATGGAAGCACCAGCCGCCACGAATGATGCTGCCGTGGCCGTACGCAGGAAAGAACGGCGATCTAGTTTGGGCATGACGAATACCTCGCAATGACGCAAGCGGTGAAGGACGCAGCCATTTTTAGCGCACCAGGCGAAGCATTACAACAGAAACTTGTAGCCGGAAGAAGCCTCAACGCTATCTGACTACCTATACTTGGGTAAATTCGGTTTCTCGTTTCACGTGATGGCCGCTGGTGATCGATCCCGCATCGGGCGGCAACTGGAAGCAGTCGAACACCGCCGCAAATGCCAGTATGCCCACCAGTACAAAGGCTATATGAAAGTCCACCATATCCGGCGTTTCGTGCGCATGACCGCGCGCGAGCGTTGCCATCCGGAGAGACAGTGCTCCGACCGCTACGCCCATGCTGCTGCTCAGTTGCTGCACCGTGCTGGCGAAACTGTTGGCCGCGCTCATCCTCTCGAAGGGCACGTCAACGAAGGCCAGCGTGCCCATCGAAGTGAACTGCATGGAACGGCATAGGCCATTCACGAAGAGGACCAGAACAACCAGCATCCACGGCGTATGCGGGGAGAGCAGGGCGCAGAGCAGAATTGCCACTCCCACTATGATTCCATTCACAATCAAAACCCGGCGGAAACCGAAACGGCGCAAGACCGGCGTTGTCAGCGACTTCATTCCCATATTTCCAGCAAAGAGCGCCAGGAGGAAGAGTCCTGAGTGGAAAGCATTCATGCCAAAGCCGATCTGAAACATCAGGGGCAATAAAAATGGAGAGACGCTGATGGCAATGCGAAAGATCGATCCTCCAAAGATGGTGACGGCAAAGGTTCGCAGCTTCAAAGATTCCAGGTCGATCAGTGGAACCTGCGCGCGGCGAGTTGTGGCGATAGCTCCAGCGCCCGTTACCACGCTTACCGCGATCAGGGCGACTCCAAGCTTCCATGTCCCGATGGCTTGCCCCAGCAACTCCAATCCATATACGAAAGTGGAGCAGGCCACTCCGCAGAGCAGGAACGTAATCCAGTCGAATACGGGTCTCTCCGCCTCGCGCTCGTTTCGCAGGAGGAAGAAGGTCAATACGAAAGCCGTGATTCCCAAGGGAACATTGAGGAAGAAGATCCATCGCCAGTTTGCGTAAGTGGTGATGAAGCCTCCCAAAGGGGGCCCGACGATGGGAGCGGCCAGCCCCGGCCAAGTAAGGTATGCAATAGCCCTGATCAGATCTTTTTTCTCGGTGCTGCGCAGCACCACCAGGCGGCCTACGGGCACCATCATCGCGCCACCGATGCCCTGGAGAATTCGGGCCAAGGTGAACGACGTGAGCCCATTACTGATGCCACAAAGAACCGATGCCAAGGTGAAAACGGCGATGGCCGAGGCGAAAATCCGGCGCGACCCGAAACGGTCGGCAACCCATCCGCTGATGGGAATAAAAACGGCTAGAGTGAGCATGTAGGCCGTCATTCCAACGTTCAGGTCCACGGCGTTCGAATGGAAGGTGCGCGCCATCTGAGGCAGTGCGGTGGCAATCACGGTGCCATCCAGAAATTCCATAAAGAAAGCGCCCGCGATCAGCAACAGCCCGGCGGTCGATCTGCGAAAAGAACCTTCCACGGATGAAACCTATCCCCTTTAGAATTGCAGAGACGAACACAGAAGACCCAGCATGCTGCCACCCGCAATGCAAGTTTCTACAAGTCCCAATATACATATCGATCCAGAAGAAAGCACACGCAATACGGGCCCCTCGACTGCGGCAAGCTGTCGCTGGACGTTGACTGAATCGTGAAGCACGACACTGACACGACCTATGCAAGACCGCCCGGAAATAACTCTCTTGCTTGAGCACTATTGCTCAGACGGTTGTCTTTCCTGTCGCTAAGGTTGGAGTACCTCGCTACGCTGCCAATGCGATGGACGCAGAGATGCCGTGCAGGGGTAGAAAACAGAGGCCTCACCTTGAAGAAAATCATGTTGTTTGTTGCGTTAATCAGTCTGACCAGCCTTGGCTGGGCGGAATCT
>Ga0181528_10002384_pt1 | contig 11531 bp, 9 predicted proteins | sample PEATcosm2014_Bin_47_FD_119742 | JGI IMG/M metagenome (GOLD analysis project Ga0181528, IMG submission 119742) | Peatland microbial communities from MTU Mesocosm Facility, Houghton, MI, USA - PEATcosm2014_Bin10_10_metaG | ecosystem: Environmental > Terrestrial > Soil > Wetlands > Peat | place... | reverse complement strand
TCTGTCCCAGGCCTCGGGGTTGGGAGGCGCGGGGGTTTCGGGCCAGTAGTCTTTCGGCCACGCGCGCAGTTTGTACTTTGGGTTGATGGAGAAATCCAGGATGTCCCAGAGCGCGATGCGCAGGTGCTCCAAGAGTTCCCAGGGCGAATGCTCTGCCCCTGCGGGGATCTTGCCGCGCAGTTCCACGGGGAAATCTGCGATCGCTTGTTCGAAGTCCGCATGGGCGTCGCCGCCCTGGAGCAGCTTGACCAGGTGCTGGCGCAGGGCCTTGTGGTTGGGCATGGGTGACCTTTCTCTTGCGAGTCGATAGGGTTTGGGGCAACGGAGTTCCGATGTGGCCGCGCCGGGTGGAACCAGTACTCCAGTCGTATTTCGCAGATTTTCTGGAAGACCGGCAAAGGCCCGGGCCTGAAGACCCTCGGAACTCGCTCTTTTTCAGTGGGTTGAAACCCCCTGCTCCCTCCGGAATTCTGGATCTACGACTGTATTACCAGAGCACTTTTCGATTTCACAGTTTCACATTTTCACTGTCTCACGGGATTGTAGGGGGGGTGGTGTGTTTCATGGTTGTCCCCGGCCGTTCAGAAGAAACAGCGAAGATGGAGGCGTGTTTTGCAGTGCGCTGGTCTTCATGAAGGATCTTCTCCACGAGTATTGTGCCAGCTTGTGGGGTAATTATATGCAAAAAGCAGTGAACAGGGGGGATCAGGGGTCAGGGATCAGGCGTCGGGGATCAGGCGTCAGGGATCAGGCGGGTTGCTCCCGCGTCTCCGGCAGGAACCGGCAGCTGCGCATGCGGTGCGGCGGACGGCGCTGGCGCACCATCGGGATCATGCCTCCCACTCAGCGGGAAAGGATGCCGTCAAATCGACTTGAGATGGGATGATCGCGGCGCACTCGATCCGAGTGGGGATGTTCTAGACTCAGAGCGTGGCTTCCCAGGATCTCTCCATCGGCGACTCGGCGGTCGATGCGCTTCCCCGGCTGGTTCAGCGCGGGCGCTACGTGTATCCGCCGGGTCTGCGGATGAACCTGCCCTTCTACCTGTTCCACAAGTTCTTCAAGCCGGGCAACCCGATTCTGCTGTTCGAACACCTGCGCAGTTACGGGCGGGCGGCGCACTACCGCATCCTTTTCAGCGACGTGGTTCTGCTGCACGATCCGGACGATATCCGCGAGGTGCTGATCGACAAGGCAGCGTCGTTCGGCAAGGACAGGACGCAGAAGCGGATGAAGATTCTGCTGGGGGAAGGGCTGATTACTTCAGACGGCGAGGCGCACCGGCGGGGACGGCGCATTGCCGCGCCGGCCTTTCATCGCCAGCGCATCCAGCGGTATGCGGGGCAGATTGTGGAGCTGGCGGACGGACTGGGCGCGCGATGGCAGCCCGGGCAGCCGCTGGATATTGCCGCGGAGATGATGCACCTGGCGCTGCAGATTACCGCGCGCACGCTGTTCGACACCGAGGTTACAGCGGAGATCCTGGTGATCAACGAGCAGGTGAACATCGTGATGGATCTCTACAACTACCTGGTTGCAATGCCGCGGGCGGAGCTGCTGCTGAACTCGCCGCTGCCGGGGATGCGGCGATTCCGGCGCGCCAAGGTGCGGCTGGATGAGGTGGTGGATGGGATGATCCGGGCACGGCTGGCCGAAGCGAGCGGGAGCAACGGACCTGGCCAGCCCGGCGGCCTGGAGGAGCGCGGGGACCTGCTCTCCATGCTGCTGGCGGCGCGCGACGACCAGGCAGACGGCAGCGGGCTGAAGCTGAGCGCGGACGAGCTGCGCGACCAGGTGCTGACGCTGTTTCTGGCCGGCTATGAGACGGTGGCCAACGCGCTGACCTGGACGTGGATGCTGCTGGGCCGGAATCCGGAGGCGGACGAGCGGATGCAGGAGGAGCTGGAGGTGGTGCTAGGCGGCAGGCTGCCGACGCTGGAAGACGTGCCGCGGCTGGAGTATACGGCCATGGTGCTGTCTGAATCGATGCGGCTGTATCCGCCGGCCTGGGCGATGGGACGGGAGGTGCTGGAGGATGTGGCTGTGGGTCCGTACCGGCTGCGCAAGGGGACGATGGTGTTCTTCAGCCAGTACATTGTGCACCGCGACCCGCGCTGGTTCCCAGCCCCGGAGCGGTTCCGGCCAGAGCGGTTTACGCCGGAAGCGAAGGCAGCGCGGCCGCGGTTTGCGTACTTCCCTTTCGGCGGCGGCGGGCGGCAGTGCATTGGCGAGTCGTTTGCCTGGATGGAGGCGACGCTGGCGCTGGCGACGCTGGCGCAGCGCTGGCGGTTGCGGCTGGTGCCGGGACAGATGATTGAACCGCAGCCGAAGATTACGCTGCGGCCGAAGAATGGGATTCGGGCTGTGCCGGTGCTGCGGGGGCCAGGTTCAGGGTAATTGCATAAAGGTGTTTTGGGACTGCGGCGCATTTCACGGCGCCCCGCTGGGGCGCGATGGAATCATGTTGTCTGCTTCCCCGGGCTGCGCTGCGCTTGCCACGGGGCTATTTTCAACCGGTCCCTCCGGGACCGCGGAGCATTTTGGCGGCAAAGTGAAGGGCTGAGAGGATCGCTGGGCCTCGGTTGGTCCTTCATGCGATTGCCTTGGGCCAGGTTGGGGTGCGCGACACGGCACTCTGAAAATGAAATAAACTCGAACGGTGGGCTTTCAGGAGTTTCTCGGCAACACGCAGACGGTTACGCATCTTCGCGAGAGCTTGCGCGCGGAGCGGTTTCCGCATTCGCTGATCCTGGCCGGGCCCAAGGGGGCGGGCAAATACACGCTGGCGCTGATGCTGGCGCGGGCGTACAACTGCCTGAATCCGACCGAATCTGACGGGCTGCCAGACTTTTGCGGCACGTGCTCGAACTGCATTCGGATTGGCGACTCAGCCAACCTGGAGGAGCGGGTGGCCGAGGCTGTGGAGGCGCGCGAGGGCCTGCGCGAGACCGATAAAAAGGAAACGCGCATCCTGATCCAGACGCACCCGGATGTGCTGATTGTGCCGCCCGACCCGCCGCAACTGCTGATCAAACTGGGCCAGGTGCGGCAGGTGATCCACGTGGCCTATTACCGGCCGCCGGTGGAATCCCGACGGACCTTCACCATCTTCACCTCGTCGGCATTCATGAAGGAGGCGGCGAACAGCCTGTTGAAGGTGCTGGAAGAGCCGCCGGAGCACACCTCTCTGATTCTGCTGACGGAGAATCCTCAGGAGATGCTGGCGACGATCCGCTCGCGGGCGGTGATTCACCGCCTGGGCGCGATTCCCGCCACGGATCTTGAAGCGCTGCTGGCCCAGCGGCGTCCGGAACTGAAGGCGCAGGACCGGGCGCTGGCGGCACGGTTGGCCGAAGGGGCGGTGGGGCGCGCGCTCACTATCGATTTGGGAGTTTACCTGGCGAGCCGGCAGGATGCGCTGGTGATTCTGCGCACGGCGCTGCGCGAGCCGGATTACTCGCAGCTGTTCCACGCCACGGAGAGCTATCGCGCGGGGGCCGACGGGCAGGAGAAGAGCATCAACCTGCTGCGCGCGCTGGGCAGCCTGGTGGAGGATCTGCTGCTGGTGGTGGCGGGGACACCGCGGCTGGTGCGCAACCTGGACCTTTCTGCCGAGCTGGAGCGGCTGGCCCAGGGCCTTACCGTGGACTGGATCGACGGGGCAGCGCGGGCGCTTGGACAGGTGGAGCAAGGCATGCGGCGCAACCTGCTGCGCTCGCTGTCACTGGATGCGATGGCGGTGGGGATGGAAAGAAGCTAGGTAAGGAACTGTTCCTCCCGCCGAGTTTTCCCGTCAAAAATAACGAGCAACCTCCATCAGGCACCGGGCATCTTTAGGAGTACAAGCAATCTGCCACTGTTCGGAAGCCGGCATTCGATGGCATCTGCCGCCATCGGTGCAGTGTAGTTCCGTTTGTTCAGGGTGGCTGGGTTGCTGGTTTTCAGCGAACGGTGGAAATTCGCGGTTTCAGGCAAAAGAACAGGATCTTTGAACACGTTTGCTGGCCGAAGCGACGCATCCCTGTTTTTGAGTTTCGGCTTTTTTCCCAGAGAGGTTGTCATCTATGAGCATTCACGCGATACTCCCCCCGGTCACGGCTCCGGACAGACACGAGGGCGTCCCGACACCTTTCCGCAGCCGCGAAGTCCGCGCCAGGCGGAGCTCCGCTGCACCACTTCCCATTCGATTCTCAGCGTATGCGCCGGTCGAGGAGAGCACCTACCGGCAGGCTGAGCTCTTTTACCTGCAAAAGCAGATCCAGTCGCAAACGCCGATGGTGATTGTGCTTGAAGACGGGGAGAAGGTGGAAGGATGCATCGAGTGGTACGACCGCAGCTGCCTGAAGGTCCGCGGCAAGACGAGGACGCTGGTTTACAAATCTGCCATCAAGTACATGTACAAGCTGGGAGAACAGGGATAACCGTGAGCCGGCGGGCCGGGTGAGCGAATGAGTTGAGCCTGGCTGGTCAGGAAGAGGGCTTTGCCGCTTTGTGAAGGCGGTCGCGGATGGCGGCGCCCACTCCTTCGGCTGGCGGCAAGGGACACAGAATCACGGTACAGCCCTGGGCATCGAGCGCGCGCAGGCCGGCGTAGAGGCCATGAGCCAACTCTTCCGGCGCCGACCAGCGGCCCCAGCGGTAAAGAACTGCTGCGGGAAAATCGCAGGGGACCTCGTGGGGAAGCATGATTCCGATGCGCTCTCCCGAGGAGCGCTGCGCTGCTTCGGCAAGATGAGTTCCCATTTTGGCCAGCGGCGCGTCAACCAGGACCAGACGGGCGGCGGGCGCGTAGTGGCGCAGGCCTACCCCCGGCGACGGCAGCGCGGACTGGGGCGTCCGGGTGAGCGGCTCCGCTGATTGAAAAACCTCGACGGCTCCGGCGGTATCGCGAATCTGTTGTGCGGTGACGGCACCAGGGCGGTAGATGACCATGGGGTTCTGGCAGGGGTCGAGGACCGTGGACTCGACCCCGTGGCTGGTGGGACCCGCATCGAGCACGGCGTCGATGCGGCCGTCCAGATCCGCCAGCACATGGGCCGCGGTGGTGGGACTGATGTGGCCAAAGGTGTTGGCGCTGGGGGCGGCCACGGGAACGCCGGCGCGGCGGATCAGCTGGAGGGCGACGGGATGGGACGGCATGCGCACGCCAACCAGCGGGCGGCCGGCGGTGACCGCATCGGGCACGGCCGCTGTACGCGGCAGCAGCAGCGTAAGCGGGCCAGGCCAGAAGGCATGCATCAGCTTGCGGGCTGGTTCGGGAATTTCGGTGACCAGGCCTTCGAGCATGGCAAGGCTGGAGATGTGCACGATCACCGGGTCCCAGGCCGGGCGCTGCTTGGCCTGAAAGATCTTCTCTACGGCGAGTGGATCGAGCGCGTTGGCGCCGAGGCCATAGACGGTCTCCGTGGGGAGGGCGACCAGGCCGCCGGCGCGCAGGATCTGCGCCGCGCGCTCCAGCGACTGCCGGGCGTCGACGGTATCCAGATGCGCAGGGTCCACAACCAGCCGCAGCGTCTTCACATCTCTATTGTCGCCTTTTGCGCGGGGGCGATGCCACCTGCCGTATACTCACTGCAACCGATGCCTGTCGAGACCGAAATCAAATTCCGCGTCGATGATCCGGGCAGCTTGAGCAAGCGCCTGGAAGAGGCGGGATTCCGGCTGCAGACGCCGCGCAGCTTTGAGAGCAACGTGCTCTACGACACGCCGGACCGGGCGATGCGGGCGCGGACGGAAATCCTGCGCATCCGCAGCTACGCGGGCCGATGCCTTTTGACCCACAAGCGACTGCCCGACATGGGCCCTGGCGAAGACACGCACAAGCACCGCGTGGAAACGGAGACCGAAGTCTCCGACGGGGATGCACTGGCGCAGGTGTTTCTCTCCATCGGCCTGGCGCCAGCCTTCCGCTACGAGAAATGGCGCACGGAGTGGGAGGACGGGGAGGGCCACTGCGTGGTGGACGAGACGCCGATTGGCGACTTTGCCGAGCTGGAGGGCGACGCGGAGTGGATCGACCGCGCGGCCAAGCGGCTGGGCATCGATCCAGGCGCATACATCACGCTGAGCTATGGGCGGCTTTTTGACCTGTGGCGGGAGCGGCATGGATCGTGTGCGCAGGACCTGACTTTCGCGGCAGTTGCGGAAGACCGTTTGCGCGGTTAAGCGGGTTTTCAGCGCCTTGGGGTTGCACTACTTCAGGCCGATTCGACAGCGCCGCGGATTCCCTTCGTAATCAAATCCGGAGATTCCTCTCATGACGCTCTCTTCCTGCGCCGATAAGCGCAATGGGGCAGACGTCTCTGGAGGGGGGCTATGTTGAAGATCCGGGTTGGACACACGGGGCGCGCATGGCGCCGTGCGGGATTTGTCCTGGCGCAGGGAGTGGTGCTGGCCCTGGCCGTGTCCGTGGCTGTGCCGGCACGGGCGGGGGGTGAGCGTGCAGTCAAGTCGAGAGTGGCGCCGGTGTATCCGGAGCTGGCCAGGCGCATGAGAATCACGGGATCGGTGCGGGTGGAAGCGACAGTGAACTCCGAGGGCAGGGTACTCTCCGTGAGGACGGTGAGCGGAAACTATGCGCTGTCTCCGGCGGCCGAGGAGGCGGTGAGCAAGTGGAGATTTGCGCCGGGAACCGAGACATCGACGGTGGATATCGACATCAACTTCAATCTTGCGCAATAAGGTTTGGCTGAAGGCGCAGACCTTGCGCAGGAGATGGGCGGCAGGTTCGTCCGGCAGTGCTGCGGGTAATTTTTCCGCGGGCTGTTGAAGGAACGGAGCGGATGAGGCAGTGTCCTGATCATGAATTTCTGGGCCGAAAGATCGCGACTGATTGGAAGGCTTTTGACAGCGACCGCCATGGTGATTGTTGCCGTGACGCCGGGCAGCATCTTCTCCTACGTCAAGATTCGGCAGGCGCGGGAGATCTCGGCGAACGTGGTGAACGCGCGCATCCCGCTGCTGGACGCAATTCGCAACATGCGGCAGAATTCGTACCGGTCGACTTCGGCGCTGAAGAGCTACCTGTTGTTTGGCTCGGATCCCGAGGCGGCCCACCGCTACAAGAAGGAGCGGGCGAGCTGCTGGGCTGAGGTGGACCGGCTGCGCACTGATATCAGCCACTTCCAGCTTGCTGTGCGGGATGAATGAAAGCGAATGATTCCAGGAACCGGACAGACCGCGCCGCACGGTGATCTGGACGATTCATCTGGAGCGGATTAGACTGAATCAGGATCTAGATGCCACCGTCCTCCCAGATTCCCGATTCTACCGGTCCGGCCGCGCTATCGGTTGTGCTCATTGGCCCCGACGAGCAGCGCCGGAGGGCCGTGGCGAATGCTTTGTCGGGGTGCCCGGTAGGGCTGATCCGCGAGTATTCCGCGTACCCTACCGACCTGGACGAACTGCCGCGCATGCTGGAACAGCAGTGCGATGTGGTGGTGGTGGATCTGGATAGCGATCCGGAATACGCGCTGGAGGTGGTTGAGAGCATTTACGCGTACGGCTCGGCAACCGTGATTGTCTGTTCCGCGAGGGCCAACCTGGAGCTGGCTGTGCGCTGCATGCGGGCGGGGGCGCGCGAGTTTCTGACTCTGCCATTGAACCCGGCAACCATTGCGGACGCGCTGGCGCGCATCTCGATCCGGGGTTCATCCACGCACCCGGCGCGGAGGACGGCGCGCAAACTGTTTGTCTTCCTGGGCACGAAGGGCGGCTGCGGGGTGACCACGCTTACCTCGAACTTTGCTGTGGCGATGGCCCAGGAGTCTCAGCAGAGCACGCTGCTGATTGACCTTGGCCTGCCGCTGGGAGACGCGGCGCTGAACCTGGGCATGGTGACAGAGTACTCCACGTTCAACGCACTGGAGAACTCCAACCGGCTGGACGCCAGCTTCCTTTCCACGCTGCTGGCCCGCCACACTTCAGGACTATCCGTGCTGGCGGCTCCGGGTGAGTTTACGCCGAGCGAGCCGAACCTGGATGCGATCGACCGGCTGATTGCGGTGGCGCGGCAAAACTTTGACTACGTGGTTGTGGACGCCGGGACGCGGGTTGACCTGAGAGACGCGAAGTTCTTCGATGAGTCGGCCATTCTCTACCTGATTACGCAGGTTGGCGTGACCGAGCTGCGCAATGCGAACCGCATGATCGGGCAGTTCTTTGCATCGCGCGGACCGAAGCTGCAGGTGGTGCTGAACCGGTATACGCCGCAGGCGCTGCTGTTTGAAGACAAGCAGATTGAAAAAGCGCTGACCCGGCCCATCGACTGGAAGATTCCCGACGACTACGCGACGGCGCGGCGAACCCAGAACACCGCGATCCCGATAGCGATGGAAGACTCGTCGATTTCGCGGGCGATCCGGCGGATGGCGCGGCGGGCGAGCGGTCTGCCCGAGGACGACGACAAGGGTCATCGTTCCGGTCTGTTTGGATGGGCATCGCGCGCGTTGTCGCGGTCGCGCGCGGGGCGCGAGGCGGAAGACGACGATTCGCAGCCGATCATCTCCGGGACCTCCCTGGGCGCCGACCACGCCAAGTCCTGAGCGCGGCTTTTGACCTCCGCGCCAGTCCTCAACAACCATTGACAGTTTCCATCCGGCGATCGGAGGCTCCTCCGAGGCAGCAGGCCACTCCCCGGATCCTGGACGAGAGCCCTGCCTTTTGGGCAATAACGCGAGCCGCGTGGCGTGCAAGTGCTTTGTATCGCTATGTAATTCTTACAATTCTGCGTGCAACTTCATTGCTTTCATAGGGCTGGAAGGAAAGTGGCAGGGGGGTGCCATTTCTGGGGCGAATGAAAGACGAAATTGGAAGCGGTTGTGCGGGACTGTGTGGCTTTCTCACGCAACCTCTACCTACCCATTGTGCGCGTTGTGGAGGAAATGATCGGCAAAGTGGTGGAGGAAAGTTTCAAATTCCCTCAAGACTGGAAGGGGGCGCGGAGGTTCTGGCGACCCGGATTCGTATCAGAACGCGTCACCCAGGGTTGACATCTTCGGGTGCTTCCCTGTCCGCGGGATGTTTCGATACCGTGCGCGGACTCGAAGGATGATGTCTTGCGTTCCTCGAAGCATTTGCCACCCGCATTCCGGCGAGTCGCTCGGGGGGACCGCTGGAGGGGCTGACGGGAAACCTGCGGCCGCCTCATCGGACCCTAGTGTGGTGTCCCCGAAGTTCGCAGCATAAATTGAAGCCCCGGAATGCAGGTCCTTCGACTCCACTTGGCCCAAAATCGGGCCAAGCTTCGCTCAGGATGACGGCGTTATTTATGTTGCGAACTTTAGACTCAGGACACTAGTGAGATAGATTCTCGACGACTTTGCCGGCCTTCATGACAAACACTACGTTGCGGACCGCGGTGATGTCAGTGAGCGGGTCTCCTTTTACCGCGACGAGATCGGCCTGGTAGCCGGGCGCGATGGTCCCGATCCGATCTCCCATTCCGAGCGCGTCCGCGGATGCTGAAGTGGCGCTGACGATGGCGTCCATGGGCATTTCTCCAGCCTCTTTTACGCGATAGATGAACTCCTCCGCGTTGCGTCCGTGCGATCCGGCTACGGCGTCGGTGCCGAAGACGATCTTGACGCCGAACGCCCGGGCGCGGCGGAGCACATCGATGGTGGGGGCGATGCCACTCTGAATGATTTTGAGCTGCGCGTCCGTGAAGTTAAAGCTGGCCCGATTGTCGAGGTAGTTGTGGAGCACCAGCAGGTTGGGATCAAAGGTTGTTCCGCGCTGCACCATGAGCTTGAGGGTTTCGTCTTTGAGAAAGGTGCCATGCTCGATGGATGTGCAGCCGGCAAGGACGGCATCGCGCGCGCCTGAGTCGCCGATGGCGTGAACGACCGAACGCATTCCGACAGCCTTCGCCTCCGAGCAGACCGCTTCAATCTGTTCCCTGGTCATGGTCTGGCCGCCACCGGAGCCGAGCCCGGAGGTTGCGAAGAGCTTGATGACGTCCGCGCCGTCTGCCTTATTCTTGCGCACGATTGCGCGCAACTCGTCCGGGGTCCACGCGTGTTGCGGATCAGAGCCGCTGGAGCCCTGAATCTGGATGAGCGAGGTGAGAATTCGGGGGCCGGGGAGCACGCCTTCGTTGACGTGATCGCGCACCGGCTTGTCGAAGGGTGAGCCGACGCTCTGCACGGTGGTGAAGCCGCCCTGGAGTGTCATCCAGGCATCGGCCTCTGTGTAGAGTTCCATCTCTTCCGGACTCGCGCCGCCGGCCACCGCCTTGTGATTGGCGTCCATGTGCCACTGCAGATGGATGTGCGTATCGATCCATCCGGGCATGAGAGTGAGGTTGTTCAAGTCATAGTCGGGCTTGAGGTGGCCGGGGCCGATGGACACGATGCGGCCGTCTTCGATGACGATCTGCTGATTGTGGAGAGCTCCGCCTTTGCCGTCGAGGAGAAGACCGGTTTGCAAGACAACGCGGTTCTGGGCCTGGGCCAGATTCGGGACGAACGAGACGGCGGAGAGAAGAGCAACGGCAAGCAGGCGCATGCAGCGATTGTATCTGGACTCCTGGCGATGATCCCACCCAAAGCCGCTGTGCGCTCACCGGCCTGTTTGACGGGTTTGCCTGCCTCCGGCCCACACTCGGGCCGCGGCTGTTCAGCGGCAGGTAAGAGCCTGGTTTACTTCTCGGCGCCGTGGCATTTTTTGTATTTTTTGCCGCTGCCGCAAGGGCAGGGGTCGTTGCGGCCAACCTTCTCGCCGGTGCGGCGCTGGGAGGGCAGGCTGGCGTCTCCGGAGCCGGCGAACTGGGCGGCTTCCAACTCGCGCTGCTTTTTGCGCTGGAACTCCTTTTCGAGGGCGTCGATGGTGGTGGAGGCCTGGCGGGTGGGGATGGAGATTTCTCGCGGGGCGGCCTCGAGGGTGGGCGGCTTGGCGGCGCTGGCTACGGGCGGCGCAGGCGGCACGGGGCGGCGCGGCTCGGGCGCGGCGTTGACCGGCTGGCCGTCAGGGCCGAGGATCTGCATGCGGAAGAGGAAGCGGACGGTGTCTTCCTGGAACTTGAGCATCATGGCCTCGAACATGTCGAAGGACTCGCGTTTGTATTCGACGAGCGGGTCGCGCTGCGCGTAACCGCGCAGGCTGATGCCTTCCTTGAGGTGGTCCATGGCCAGGAGGTGGTCTTTCCACAGGCCGTCAATGACGCTGAGCATGACCATGCGCTCGTGGTAACGCATGGTGGGGCTGGAGAGGATTTTCTCCTTGGCGTCGTACTCCTCTTTGAGTTTCTCGAAGATGGTTTCGCCGAGTTCGTGGCGGGCGAGCGCGCTCGCGTTGATGCCGGCGACTTTCAGGCTGAGGCCGAACTGGCCGATGAGGCGATCTTCGAGGCCCTTCACGTTCCATTGGTCGGGATGCTTGTCGTCGGGGGCGAACTCGTCGAGGATGCTGCTGAGGATGCCGCCGACGTAGTCTTCGAGAATGAGCTCCTTCTGGTCTGCTTCTTCGAGGAGAGCGCGCCGGACACCGTAGACGGCCTCGCGCTGCTTGTTCATGACGTCGTCGTACTCGAG